>Ga0105045_10004433_pt1 | contig 12191 bp, 10 predicted proteins | sample MAT02_FD_78089 | JGI IMG/M metagenome (GOLD analysis project Ga0105045, IMG submission 78089) | Freshwater microbial communities from Lake Fryxell liftoff mats and glacier meltwater in Antarctica - MAT-02 (megahit assembly) | ecosystem: Environmental > Aquatic > Freshwater > Ice > Liftoff... | reverse complement strand
CTCGAAGCCAACGGAGTCTGGGCCATCACCGGGATCAACACCCGCGCCCTGGTCCGCCACATCCGCGACAAGGGCGCGATGCGCGGCGGGATCTTCCCGGCTGCGACTTCGAGCGACGAAGCGTTCGGACTGATCCGGGCGGAGCCGGAGATGGCCGGTTCTGACTTCGCCAGCCAGGTCAGCCCCGAGAGTCCGATCGAACTCGGAGCCGGGGGAGACGGACCCCATGTGGTCGCGATCGACACCGGCATCAAGACGAGTATCACCAGCCAGTTGACCGGGCGCGGCTGCCGGGTGACCCTGCTGCCGAGCGCCTCCGGCCCCGACCAGGTGCTGGCCCTTGACCCCGACCTGATCTTCCTCGCCAACGGACCGGGTGATCCGGCGGCGGTTGCCGGCGTGGTCGAGACCATCCGCGAGCTGGTCGGCAAGCGGCCGATGGTCGGGATCTGTCTCGGCCACCAGCTGCTCTGCCGGGCGGTCGGGCTCGAGACCTACAAACTGCCGTTCGGCCACCGCGGGTCCAACCACCCGGTCAAAGACCTCGAGACTGGCGTGATCGAAATTACCTCTCAGAACCACGGCTTCGCAGTAGTCGGGCCCGACGGCTCGCATACGATCGAAGGCGACGAGCCGGTCCGCTGGCAGACCGACGCCGGTGAGGCCGTCCTCAGCCACATCAATCTCTACGACCGCACGGTCGAGGGCCTGAGGCTGCCGGACGCCGAAGCGATGACCGTTCAGCACCATCCCGAGGCCGGCCCCGGGCCGCGTGATTCGCGGCATCTGTTCGACCGCTTCATCGAGCTGGCGGGCAACTGATGCCGCGCCGCGACGACATCAGGAAGATCATGCTGATCGGCTCCGGCCCGATCGTGATCGGCCAGGCGGCCGAGTTCGACTACTCCGGCGTCCAGGCATGCAAGGTGCTGCTCGAAGAGGGCTACGAAGTCGTGCTGGTCAACTCGAACCCGGCGACGATCATGACCGACCCGGAGTTCGCCACCCGGACCTACGTCGAGCCCCTGCTGCCGGGCCCGGTCGCAGCGATCATCGCCAAGGAGCGCCCCGACGCGCTGCTCCCGACACTCGGCGGTCAGACCGCGCTCAACCTGGCGATGGACCTCTCAGCCGACGGCACGCTGGAAAAGTACGGGGTGGAGCTGATCGGCGCCAACCGCGAAGCGATCACCAGGGCCGAGGACCGCGAGGTTTTCCGTCAGGTGATGCAGGGGGCCGACATCAGGATCCCGTGGTCGATCACGGTCGAGAGCGTTGAAGAGGCCCTGACCTCACTCGACTCGGGCGACGCGACGCTGCCGGCGATTATCCGTCCGGCTTTCACCATGGGCGGCCAGGGTGGCGGCATTGCCGAGACCCGCGAGGAGCTGATCGAGGTGGTCGGCAGGGGCATCGCCGCCAGCCCGATCGGTCAGGTGCTGGTCGAGGAGTCGGTGATCGGCTGGGGCGAGTTCGAGCTCGAGGTCATGCGTGATCACAACGACAACGTGGTGATCATCTGCTCGATCGAGAACCTCGATCCGATGGGCGTCCACACCGGCGACTCGATCACGATCGCCCCGGCTCAGTCGCTGACCGACCCGGTCTACCAGTCGCTCCGCGACATCGCGATCAAGGTGATGCGCGTGGTCGGGGTCGAGACCGGCGGCTCCAACGTCCAGTTCGCGGTCAACCCGGCTGACGGCGAGATCGCGGTTATCGAGATGAACCCGCGGGTCTCTCGTTCCTCGGCGCTGGCCTCCAAGGCGACCGGTTTTCCGATCGCGAAGATGGCGGCCAAGCTCGCAGTCGGATACGCGCTGGAGGAGATCCCGAACGACATCACCCGGGCGACGCCGGCCTCGTTCGAGCCGACGATCGATTACGTGGTGACCAAGATTCCGCGCTTCGCTTTCGAGAAGTTCCCCGGTGCTGACCACCGGCTTTCGACCTACATGCAGAGCGTCGGTGAGGTGATGGCTATCGGCCGGACCTTCCGCCAGTCCTTCGCCAAGGCGCTGGCCTCGCGCGAGCTGGACGCGACCACCAAAGTGCCCGATTCCGACGCCGACCTGCTGGCCGAGATCAGGATTCCGACCCCGGAGCGGATCGACCTGATCATGGCCGGTCTGGCCCGGGGGATCGAGGTCGAGCCGATCCACGAGGCAACCCACATCGACCCCTGGTTCCTCCGCGAACTCGAAGCCCTGGCCCGGGACGGCGACGGCAGCGAAGGGGCCGAGCGGATCTACAACTCGGTCGACACCTGCGCGGCCGAGTTCGAGGCCGCGACGCCGTACTACTACTCCTCCTTCGAGTCGCCCGGCTCGCCTTCGGAGCTTCGCCGCGGGGACAAGCCCTCGGTTGTGATCCTCGGCGCCGGTCCGAACCGGATCGGCCAGGGGATCGAGTTCGACTACTGCTGCGTACATGCCGCGATGACCGTGCGGGCGACCGGGCGCGACGCGGTCATGATCAACTGCAATCCGGAGACCGTCTCCACCGATTACGACACCTCCGACCGGCTCTACTTCGAGCCGCTTACTCTCGAGCACGTGCTCGCTGTCTGCGAGCAGGAGCAGCCCGAAGGGGTGATCGTCCAGTTCGGCGGCCAGACCCCACTGAAGCTGGCCCAGGGTCTGAAGGACGCCGGCATCACGCTGCTCGGCACCCCGGTCGAGGCGATCGACGCGGCCGAGGATCGCGGCAAGTTCGGTGCGCTGATCGAACGGCTCGGGATCAAGCCGCCGCCCTACGGCACCGCCACCACCAGGGAAGAGGCGGTGGAAGTTGCCGGGCGGGTCGGCTTCCCCCTGCTGGTCCGTCCGTCCTTTGTACTCGGTGGCCGGGCGATGGAGATCTGTTACTCGGAGGCCGACCTCAGGGCGTATCTCGATGGTGACATCGAGGCATCGCCGGAGAAACCTCTGCTGCTCGACCGCTTCCTCGAGAACGCAATCGAGGTCGACGTCGATGCGCTCTGCGACGGTCAGGACGTCTGCGTCGCCGGCATCATGCAGCACGTTGAGGAGGCCGGGGTCCACTCCGGCGACTCCGCCTGCGTGCTCCCGCCGATGAGCATCGGCGACGAGATGCTCGACGAGATCCGCGCCGCGACCGCCGCCATAGCGCTCGAACTGGGCGTCATCGGACTGATCAACATCCAGTTCGCGATCGCCGAGGGCGGCCTCTACGTGATCGAAGCCAACCCGCGGGCCTCGCGCACAGTGCCGTTCGTCTCCAAAGCGGTCGGCTCGCCACTGGCCAAGCTGGCGACCCGGATCATGCTGGGCGCGAAGCTCGGCGAGCTCGATCTGCCCGAGGCCAATGGCAGCCACGTTTCGGTCAAGGAGGCGGTTCTGCCGTTCGCCCGGTTTCAGGGGGCGGACTCGGTGCTCGGCCCCGAGATGAAGTCGACCGGCGAGGTGATCGGAATCGGCCCCGACTTCCCGACCGCCTTTGGCAAGGCCCAGGCCGCCGCCGGTAGCGAGCTGCCCGAATCGGGCACGGTCTTCATCTCGGTCACCGACACCGACAAGCCGGCTGCGACCCAGATCGCCGCCCGTTTCCACGACCTCGGCTTCAACGTGGTCTCCACCGGCGGTACCGCCCGGGCGATCTCGCGCATGGGTGTGCCGGTCGAGACGATCAACAAGGTCGCCGAAGGCTCGCCACACGTGATCGATCTGATCAAGGAAGGTCGCTGCGACCTTGTGATCAATACGCCGACCGGGTCCGGAGCGCGCGCTGACGGCTACGAGATCCGCAACGCGGCGATCCGCCGCGGAGTGCCCAGCCTGACAACGATGACCGGGGCCTCGGCCGCGGTGCGGGCGATCATCGCCCGCCAGAAGGGCCCGGGCGAGGTCTACTCGCTGCAGGAACTTCATGCCGGCTGAGCCGGCCGCCGACGACCGCCCGCTGGCACCGTTCGGACGCCGGCAGTGCGGGGTTGCCTCGGCCGGTAACGACGGCGGCTACCGCCTGTTCACGCTGACCGACGAGCAGGGTCCGCGTCCGGCTCCGGGCCAGTTCTACATGCTGGCCTCGGTCTCCGAGTGGCTCGGGGATTCCGGCCGTCCTTACCTTCCGCGGGCGATCTCGGTGGCCCGAGTGCTAGGCGAGGCGGGCTCGCTGCGACTCGAGTTCCTGATCGACCGGATCGGACCGGGAACGGACCGCCTGGCCGCCCTGACGCCCGGCGACCGCTGCTGGGTCGCCGGCCCTTTCGGCAACGGTTTTTCTTCGCCGAAGCAACTCAGCCCGGAGGCGGTTGGGGCGATCCTGGTCGGCGGCGGGATCGGCATCGCCCCGATGGCGGTGCTGCGGCGGCATCTGGTCTCGCGGGGGGTGCCCACCCGGACCCTGCTCGGTTTTCGTGACCGCCAGCACTCGGGGGCGGTGGAGACGCTGTTCGGCTGCGAAGAGACCCGCCTGGCTTTCGAAGACGGAAGCTCCGGCCACCGCGGCTACGTGACCGATCTGCTCGGCCGGGTGCTCGAAGGCGACGATGCATCCGGCGCAGCGGTCTACTCCTGTGGACCGCCGGCGATGCTCGAGGCGGTCCGTCTGATGTGCGCCGACCTCGGCGTTCCGGTCGAGCTGGCCCTTGAGTCACCGATGGCCTGTGGTTTCGGCGCCTGCTTCGGCTGCGCCGTACCCAAGGCCGACGGCGGTTACCTGCGGCTCTGCGTCGACGGTCCCGTCCTCCGTGGGGACAGGATCGCCACCGCGATGGGTGGAGAGGCGGCCTGAATGGACCTCTCGACCGAGTTCTGCGGAATCGCGCTTGACGGCCCCGTGCTCAACGGTTCCGGCACATTCGACGTCCTGGCCGCCCGGCGGGCCTTCGGCGATGCGGTGATCGAGCAGTTCCCGTTCTCGGCGTTCGTCTCGAAGACGATCACCGGCCCGGCCCGGGCGGGGAATCCACCGCATCGCCTCTGGGAGACCCCGGCGGGCATGATCAACTCGATCGGCCTGCCGAACCCCGGTCTGGAGCGGTTCGTTGCCGGCGATCTGCTCGAACTGGCGGCGCTTCCGGTACCGCTGATCGTCTCGGTCATGGCCGACAGCGCCGACGGTTTCGCCGAACTGGTCGCGGCCGTCGCGGCGGTCGAAGGCGTGAGGGGGATCGAACTCAACGTGTCCTGCCCGAACGTCCATTCCGGCCTGATCGTCGGCGAGCAGCCGGCCGAGACCGAAGCGCTGATGCTCGCGCTTCGAGACCTGACCAGCCTGCCGATCATCGTCAAGCTGACCCCGAACGTGGCCAACCCGGCCGAGGTCGCCCGCGGGGCCGAATCCGGCGGAGCCGACGCGGTTTCGCTGATCAACACGGTCAAGGCGGCGGCGATCGACCCCGACCACAGCCGCACCTGGCTCGGCGCCGGTGCCGGCGGCCTTTCCGGTCCGGCAGTCCGCCCGGTCGCGCTGGCCCAGGTCCGGGCTGTGGCTGATGCCGTGTCGCTGCCGATCGTCGGCATGGGAGGCATCAGCGACGGCGAGTCAGCGCTCGAGTTCGTCCTCGCCGGGGCCCGGGTGGTCGCGGTCGGAACCGAGAGTTTTCGCGATCCGGCGGCGGGTACGGCCGTTCGCAACGGTTTGGCGGCAGCACTGGAGAGACGCGGCTTCAGGTCTCTGGCCGAGGCTCAAGCTTCAACCTTGAGTTGAGGTCTAGGTGGATTTCGCCTGTTTCGGGGTTTTGACCTTCCTGCCGATCGCGTCGCGGCTATACTCGCCCACTTGATGGCCGTCCCGTCCGAGACCCTTCACGACACCCCGGATACTCCGGAAAGATCACTCGATCAGAGGATGGACGCCCTGAAAAGGGCGAACGACATCAGGACCGCGCGGGCACAGCTCAAGCGGGACCTCAAAGCCGGCCGGACCAGCATCCACGCGCTGCTCGACTCCCCGCCGGAGTACGTTCTGACCGCCAAAGTGTTCGACATGCTGCTGGCCGTTCCCAAGTACGGCAGGGTCAAGACCAATCGGGTTTTGAACCAGTGCCGGATCTCGCCGGCGAAGACGATCGGCGGCCTCTCCGAGCGTCAGCGCAAAGAGCTGGTCAGCCTGCTCCGTCGGTAGCCGCCGCCCGGCCGTCTAGGCTGGCGATCCCATGCCTGCGACCGGTTCCAGAGTGTTTGTCATCACCGGCCCTTCCGGCGTCGGCAAGGGCAGCCTGATCGCCCGACTCAGGTCGGCGCTGCCGGAGATCGAGCTCTCGGTCTCGGCGACCACCCGCGGGCCGCGCACCGGCGAGCAGGACGGCCGGGACTACCATTTTCTGAGTCCCGGGGAGTTCGACCGGCGAGTCGCGGCCGGTGACTTTCTCGAACACGCGCGCTACAGCGGTAATCAGTACGGCACGCTGCGCTCGGAGGTCGAGCACCGGGTCGAGGCAGGTCACCCCGTGGTACTGGAGATCGAGGTCCAGGGGGCCCGCCAGGTCCGTACGACGATGCCCGAGGCCCTCCAGGTGTTCATTGCGCCGCCGGAGCTCGCCTCGCTTCGTGACCGGCTCGAGTCTCGCGGTACCGACGAAGCCGATGCGATCGAGGCCCGACTGGCCGTCGCCGAGGAGGAGCTGGCCGCTCGCGGCGAGTTCCCTCATCAGGTCGTAAACGACGATCTCGGCCGTGCTTCCGGGGAGCTTGAGGCCATTGTGCGGGCCAAGCTGTCAGAATAAAGCCATGTCAATGATCAAGCCTCGCGTAGACCACCTGCTCGACCACGCCGACTCGTCGTACGCATCGGTTGTTGTCGCCGCGCGCCGCGCCCGGCAGATCAACAGTTATTACCAGAGCCTCCAGGAGGGCGGTTACGGGGATTACCCGCCGCCGATGGTCCCGGCCACGCCGGGCAAGGGCCCGCTGACTCTGGCTCTCGAAGAGCTGGCCGACGGCAAGCTCAAGTACGAGTACCGCACCTGATCCGGGACTGACCGGAGCCCGCCATGGCGAAGATCCTGCTCGGAGTAAGCGGGGGGATCGCGGCTTACAAAGCGGTCGAGTTCGTCCGGCTGGCCGGTAAGGCCGGTCACCAGATCCGGGTCGTGATGACCGCTTCGGCCCGTCGCTTCGTCGGTCCGGACACCTTCGAGGGCATTCTCGGCGCCCCGGTGCTGACCTCCGAGTTCGAGCGCGATCCGATGCGCGGCACCTTCCCGGGCGAGCCGATGCCAGAGCATGACCCGATCGGGCATCTGGCCGTGGTCGAGTCGGCCGACGCCTTCCTGGTCGCACCTGCCTCAGCCAATACGATCGCCAAGCTGGCAACGGGGCAGGCGGACTCGATGCTGACCACATCATTCCTCGCCTGTGAGGTGCCGCGACTGGTCGCTCCGGCGATGAACGACCGGATGTGGAGCGACGTCTCCACCCGGGCCAACATCGAGACCCTGCGGACAAGGGGGATCGAGGTGATTGACCCCGAGACCGGCAGTCTCGCCTCGAAGGGCGAGTACGGGACCGGCCGTCTGCCGGATCCCGGGAAGCTGCTTGAGCGGGTCGAAGCAGCACTGGCCGGCGACATGGCCGGCCTGCGGGTCCTGGTGACGGCGGGCGGCACCCGCGAGCCGATCGATTCGGTTCGCTACATCGGCAACCGCTCGAGCGGACGGATGGGCTTCGCCCTGGCCGAGCGGGCCAGGGCGCGTGGGGCCGAGGTCACCGTGGTCGCAGCCAACGTGGGCCTGCCGACGCCGGCCGGGGTCGGGCGGATCAACGTCGAGACCACGGCCGACCTGGCCGAGGCCTGCGCCGGAGCTTTTTCGGGCTGCGACATCCTGCTGATGGCCGCCGCACCGGCCGACTTCCGCTCGGCCGGGGTCGAGCGGGGCAAGATGGACCGGGGAGGCGGTGAGCTGGATCTGCGGCTGATCCCGACCGAAGATGTGCTGGCCTCGCTCTCGGCCGGGCGCTCAACCGCACAGACCCTGGTCGGCTTTGCCGCCGAGCACGGTGGTGACGGTGAAGGCAGGGCGCGAGCCAAGCTCGTGCGCAAGGGTGTCGACCTGGTCGTGATGAACGACGTCTCCGACAGCCGGATCGGTTTCGATTCGGCCGAAAACGCGGTCACGCTGGTCACCGCCGGGCGATCGGACGCGATCGCGATCGCGCCGAAACCGGAGATCGCCGACCGAATCCTCGACCGCTGTCTGGAGTTGCGCGCCGGGACCGGAGCGGGGTGAAAGCGGTAGTTCAACGGGTCCGTTCGGCCGCGGTTGAGGTTGACGGCCGCGAGGTCTCGGCGATCGGTCCCGGCATGCTGGTTCTGCTCGGCGTCGCTGACGGTGACGGCCGGGAGGAGGCCGCGCGAATGGCGGCGAAGCTGCTCAAACTCCGGATTTTCGCTGACGCCGAGGGCCGGATCAACGAGGCCCTGGGTGAGCGTGAGATCCTCTGCGTAAGTCAGTTCACCCTGCTCGCCGACACCTCGAAGGGCAACCGGCCCGGATTCGGCAAAGCGGCGCCGCCGGATGTCGCCGAGCCGCTCTACCTCGAGGTGTGCGAGCTGACCGGGGCCGGGCAGGGGGTCTTTGGTGCGGACATGAGGGTGCTTATGGAGGGCGACGGGCCGGTGACCGTGCTGGTCGACATCTGACCGCCGGCGACCCGGTTTGGCCTCGTCGCGGATCGGGGTTATACTGGATCCAGCTTTTCCCTTGAGTCGTTCGAGAAGTGGGCCTTGCCCGCTTTTTTTTGGCCCCTAGGACCCCTGACCCCGATGAAGCCGAGCCCCGAAGAGATCGAAAACCGCATCGCAGATATCGATTCAGAGATTGAATTTCTCGCCGTGGAAAGCGGCGGGGGCGACGCCCTGCGCATTTTCATCGATTATCCGGGAGGGGTCAACCTCGGGATCTGCCAGAAGGTGACCAGCGGCCTGGCCGAGTTGCTCGACAAGCACACGCTCGAGGTCTCATCGCCCGGTCCTCAACGGCCGCTGACCAAACCCGCCCATTACTCACGGTACGAAGGCAGGCGGGCCAAGGTCCGCACCGTCGCGCCGATCGACGGGCGCCGAAACTTCACCGGCGACATCCTCGAAGCAGCCGACACCGATTTCACTCTCGGCTGCGACGGCGAGGTCGTCCGGATTCCCTACGGGAGCGTCGAACGCTCCCATCTCGTGCCCGTAATTCCAGAAGGAGCATCAAAGTGACCCAGGAGATCGTCGACGCAGTAAAAGTTCTTGAGCAGGAGAAGGGCATCTCGGCTGACACGCTGATGGATGCTCTCGCCGACGCGCTGCTCTCTGCGTACCGCAAGAGCCCCGGCGCAGCCAAGTACGCGAGGGTCGACCTCGACCACGAGACCGGCGACTTCCGCGTCTTCGAGTTGATCCTCCCGGAGGAACTCGAGCAGAAGCTGCTCGGCGAAGCGATCGCCGAACAGGAGCGCACGATCGACCCGGAGACCGGCGAGCTGCGCGAGCCGGAGGAGCCGGAACTCGACCCCGAGGTGCTGGCCCCCTACGAGGATCAGATCACTTCGAACGACGTAACCCCTGATGGATTCGGCCGGATTGCGGCCCAGACCGCCAAGCAGGTCATCTACCAGCGGATCCGTGAGGCCGAGCGGCAGATGATGTACGACGAGTTCCGCGACCGGGTCGGCGAGCTGGTTACCGGTCTGATTCAGCAGTCGGACAAGCGTTACACGCTGGTCCAGCTGCGCGAGCGGGTCGAGGCACTGCTGCCGAAGTCCGAGCAGGTCTACTCCGAGCGCTACGACCACGGTATGAGGGTCAAGGCCGTGATCACCGACGTTTCCGAGTCGACCAAGGGCCCGAGCATCGTCGTTTCGCGGCGCAGCCCCGAGTTGATCAAGGGCCTGTTCGAGCTCGAGGTTCCCGAGATCGCCGACAAGCTGGTTGAGATCGTCGGGGTCGCTCGCGAGCCCGGCTACCGCTCAAAGATCGCTGTGGTTTCGCATGCCGACGGCGTGGATCCGGTCGGCGCCTGCGTCGGCCCGCGAGGCTCCCGCGTGCGCATGGTCGTATCCGAGCTGCGTGGCGAGAAGATCGACATCATTCCTTACAACGAGGAACCCGCCCGATTCGTCGCCAAGGCCCTTTCGCCGGCCCGCGTCCGCGAGGTCCTGGTCGACGACGAGAACATGCAGGCGACCGTGGTCGTCCCCGACGATCAGCTTTCGCTGGCGATCGGCCGCGACGGCCAGAACGCCCGCCTCGCTGCGCGCCTGACCGGCTGGCGGGTTGACATCAAGTCGGAGAGCGATTTCGCTCGCGAGGAGAGCCAGCACGAGTACGAAGGCGAAGAAGAGTTCGACGGGCGCTGTATGGCCGTGCTTTCGAGCGGCCGGCGCTGCCCCAACGCGGCGATCGCTGGATCCACATACTGCGGTCTGCCTCAGCACCAGGCGCTCTCGCGCTTTTCGACCAGTCACGTCGGCGTGCTCGCCGGCCTCGGTGACTCAGAGATCGCGACCCTGGCTGATCCCGATTCCGACGACGCCGAAGTGACCGCGATCGCCACCGGCGCTGAAGCGTCATTCGTCGAGCCGAGCGACGAGCCGGCCGAGCCCGAAGCCGCAGAACCAGAGGCGGAGCCCGCTGGTGATGACGACGTAGCCGAAGCCGCCGCCGAGGGAGACCCGGTGGCAGAGCTGGCCGAAGACGAGGCAGGGATCAACGTGGCCGAGGATCAGGCGCAGGAAGGCGAAGACGTAGCCGTTGAAGAGGCCGCCGCCGTCGAAGCAGACGAAGTGGTGGTCGAGTCGGCCGAGGAGCTCGAACAGGCTGAAGAGGCAGAAGGCAACGGGAAGGCTGCGACCGAGTGAGCAAGCGCAGGGTTCACGAGATAGCCAAGTCGGCCGGCATCACCAGCAAAGAGCTGCTTGCCGCGCTGAACGCTGCCGGCGTTGAGGCGAAAGCCGCCGCGTCGAGCGTCGACGAAGACCTGGCCCTGAAGGCGCTCGCTTCCCCGGGCGGAGCAGGCGGGAAATCGAAGGCAGCGGCCAAGCCCAAGGCCGCGCCGAAGGCAGCCGCCAAGCCGGCCTCCGCGCCAAAGGCAGGGGCCAAGCCGGCCGCCGCGTCCAAGGCCAAGCCGCAGACCACTCCGACGCCCGCCGCCAAGGCTGCGTCACCGAAGACGACGACTCAGGCTGCCGCACCCCAGGCCTCCGCCTCGAAGGCTGCTGTGGGCGAAACGCCGGCCGCCAAGCCGGCCGCGCCGAAGAAGGCCGCTCCCTCAGGTCCGGCTACCTCGAGCAAGCCGGTGCGGCCCGCCGCCCCGGCCGACGCCGCCGCTGCCGGTGCCGCCGGCAAGAAGCGCCGCCGCGTAGTGATCGACTCCCAGGCCTCCCGTCGCGAGCAGGGTGGCGGACCGCCGCCGCAGCGCCCGCCGCGCCGCCGCGGAGGACGCCGACGCAGGCCGCTGCTCGAGGAACCGAGCCTGGCACCGGTCGATCCGGCCGAGCCGCAGGCGACCAAGGTCAACTCGGGCGTCACCGTCCGCGACCTGGCCGAGCTGCTCGGTCTGAGCTCTGCCGAGCTGATCAAGAAGCTGATGATGATGGGGGAGATGGCGACCCTCACCCAGACCCTCACCGACGAGTCGGTGATGGCGATCGCCGACGAGTACAACCGCAAGATCGAGATCGTCTCGGCCGCCGAAGAAGAGACCCACGTTCCAGAGTTCGACGACAGTGAGGATTCGCTGGTCGACCGGCCCCCGGTGATCACGATCATGGGCCACGTCGACCACGGCAAGACTTCGCTGCTCGACGCGATCCGCGAGACCGAGGTTGCTGCCGGCGAGGCCGGCGGGATCACCCAGCACATCGGCGCCTACCAGGTCCACCACGGCGACCACACGCTTACTTTCCTCGACACCCCCGGCCACGAGGCTTTCACCGCGATGCGTGCCCGCGGCGCCCAGGTGACCGATGTCGCCGTGATCGTCGTCGCCGCTGACGACGGTGTGATGCCGCAGACCCGCGAGGCGATCGACCACGCCAAGGCTGCTGACGTCCCGATGCTTATCGCGGTCAACAAGATCGACAAGGAGGGCGCCCAGCCCGACCGGATCCGCAGCGATCTGGCCGCCGAGGGGCTCAACCCGGAAGACTGGGGCGGGGATACCGTCTACTGCGACGTCTCGGCCAAGACCCGTCAGGGCCTCGACAACCTGCTCGACATGATCATCCTGGTGACCGACCTCG
>Ga0105045_10004432_pt1 | contig 12192 bp, 9 predicted proteins | sample MAT02_FD_78089 | JGI IMG/M metagenome (GOLD analysis project Ga0105045, IMG submission 78089) | Freshwater microbial communities from Lake Fryxell liftoff mats and glacier meltwater in Antarctica - MAT-02 (megahit assembly) | ecosystem: Environmental > Aquatic > Freshwater > Ice > Liftoff... | reverse complement strand
GTGGCCGTGCAGTTCCGTGATAAACGCTGTTTTCGTCGTCCACTCTACGCACAAAACAAATCGGATGCATACACAAAAACGCGCCACCCGTCTCGGAACGAGGCGAGTGGCGCGTCCGGCCCAGCTGGTGCGCTGCCGACGCAGCGCACCAGCATCGACTCAGGTGATGCCCGTCGGCGCCGGCAGCGACTCGGTGCTGGGGAGATCCATCACGCCTTCCGCCGTCTCGATGATCAGCTGATCGACCACGGCCTTCAGGTCGTTGGTCTTCGCGAAAGTCGCCAGCTGTCGGTCGGCGCTCGAGCCTTCGGAAAGGATCTTGTAGGCGTACTCCACTTCCGTGCGGGTACCGAGTTCGTCGACGATGTCGCCGAGGAACCAGTCCAGGAATTCGCGGATCAGCTGCGGCGCTGGCAGTTCGACCTGCTTGCCGAAGTCGATCAGCTTGCCGCCCAGCCCATAGCGCACCGCACGCCACTTGTTCTCCTCGATCAGCGCTGACGAGTAGACGCGGAACGTGGTGTTGTCGCGACGCATCTTGTACAGCTTCGCGATCAGCGCCTGCAGAATCGCGGCGATGCAGACCGCCTCGTCCACGCGTGTGCACACGTCACAGACGCGGAACTCGAGCGTCGGGTACGTGCCGTGCGGCCGGATATCCCACCAGATCTTGTGCGGACCGGGGATCGAGCCCGTCTCCATCATCGTGTCGATGTACGACGTATAGTCGTAATACGAGTTCAGCAGGGGCGGTACACCGGAGCGCGGGAAGGCGCGGAACACCACGCTGCGATAGCTTCGGAGGCCCGTCTCCCGCCCGTACCAGAACGGTGAACTGCTGGTGAGACAGAGGATGTGCGGCAGGAAGTAGCGCGCCACGTTGCAGGCGTCGACGAGGAAGTCCTTGTCCTCGATGCCGATGTGCACGTGCGTCCCGAAGATCAGCAGGCGCTGCGCCAGGTCGCCCATGTCGTTGCGCGTGCCCAGATAATGATCATACGGGGTGATCTCCTGCGTCTGCCAGTTTGCGAACGGGTGCGTGCCCGCAGCTGCGATGCGGTAACCCTTCTTCGCCGCCAGCTCCATCACGCCCTTGCGGAGCATGACGAGTTCCTTCCGCACCTCGGCCGGTGTCTGGCAGACGGTCGTGCCCACCTCGATGATCGACTGATGCAGCTCCGGCTTCACCTGCGTGAGCACACGATGATCCTCAGCCAGCATCTGCGTCACGTACGAGACCAGATCCCGCGAGACCGGATCGATGATCTGGTACTCTTCCTCGACGCCCAGTGTCAGTGACGGTGCCTTCATGGGGACGGTGCTGGCTGAGGTGGAACGCTCCAACGTGCGGTGCGCCGACGGCGCCTGCCGCAGACAGTACACTACTTACCGAGCCTGCACGAGGAAGGTCGGGACCGTCGAACCACCGCCGGCCGTGACGTTCAGCAGTGCTGCCGTGGACAGCCGACACATGAAACCGTCGGCATACGCGCCATCACAGAGGAAGGGTGCGGTGTCGTACATCCGGTCCACCACCACCGACTTGCCGTCCACCAGCGACGGATAGCCTTCGGACGGGATGCTGACACGCTCCTGCACCACGTAAGGATTCGTGACGGCGTTGCGCAGCGCCGCGTTCCAGATGTCGCCATCCACCGTCCAGCCAAGCACGATGCCGGCGCCGCCGTAGTCGTCATTCGGCTTCAGCACGAACCGATCACGATGCTCGGCCGCGTACGACAGCAGATCCACCTGCTCACCGTGGAACGTCGTCGTGCGCTCCTCGACCACCCGCGTCCACGGGATGCATGACGCCACCGCCGCATGCTGCTCCGCGCTGAGCAGGTGCGCGTTGCGCTCGTCCGTGAGTGCCGCGAGCGATGCCTTCTTGTGCAGGATCTTGCAGCGCGGGGGGTTGACCATGCAGACCTTGCCATCACGCACGGCCTGGAAGATCACATGATCTGCCCCGCCCCGCTCCACCAGTTCGTGCAGCAGCACACGTTTGTAGATCAGCGTGACCGGTGTGCCACCGAAGCTGAGCGTCTCGCCATCGTACTCGGCGTCACGCGGATCGACGATCGTGCAGGGAATGCCGATGGCGCGGAAGTGGGCCTGGAACAGTTCGAACTCACTGTAGGTCGGCACCTCCTTCCAGTCCACGATGCCGATCTGCGGCACCTCGCGCACACCGCGCCATGCCGACCAGGCGTCCAGCAGCGAACGGATCACGCCGTGACGCGTGGGCATCGAGACCAGCTCCCAGTTGCGTGCGAACTGTCGCACGACAGGCAGGTCCAGGTACGTGTCGATCAGCGCGTCGTTGTACGCCGCGCCTGCGGGTGTCTCCGCGTTGTACTCGGTCAGCGAGATCTCACCCGTCGCGTCGTCCACGAAATAGTCGAGCCGCGACGTGGGACTGGCGGCGGCAAAGCCGGGATTCACGCCGACGAGTGCCTCCTCCCACGGCGCAAGCCGGAACTGCTCGCGCAGCTCCGCACTCGCGAGCGCGGCCTCGAGGATGCGATCGAAGGCCGGCATCAACCGCTTCGTCAGGTCGATGACCACGTCGTACTGCGCACGCGTCACCAACCGCGGCCGGAGCACGGTGGCCAGCGGCCGCCCGCCGAACACGAGCCCGCGACCCGCCAGCTGCGACGTCAGCACCTCCGACGATTCCTGTGCCAGGGCATCGTCGGTGAGCAGCTCGTGGTACGCTGCCACCGCACCCGATGTGCTCATCCTCAGCGCCCGCGCGACGCCGTGAACATAGCATCCCATCCGAGCGACTTCGTGGCCGTGCGGGGATCATGCGCGAGGCGCACGACGAGGTCGGCCATGTGGTCGACCGCCCAGTTGAAGTAGGTCGGCGTGAGCGAATTGATGTCGAAGTCCGGCGCGGGGTTCATGAAGTCGATCGCATACGGCACGCCGTCCTTCACGGCGAACTCGATGGAATTCATGTCGTAGCCGAGTGCCTTCACGATGGTGCGCGCATCCTGCACGACGCGCGGGCCGAGCACCGGTCCCAGGAAATCGGGCTCCACGAGGTACCGGCGGTTCTTCGGGTCGTACTTGATCGGCAAAATCTCCTCCTGACCCAGGCAGATGCAGCGCACGAACTCGTCCCACTGGATGAACTCCTGCACGATCATCGTGAGCAGGCCGGAGTTGTCGTAGTGGTGGATCAGTTCTTCCCTGCTCTCGCAGACGTAGACCTCCTTCCATCCGCCGCCATGGGCATCCTTCAGGATGCACGGCAGGCCGATGTAGTCCAGCATCCCGTCCCAGTCCAGCGGATACTTCAGGTTCCGCAGCGACTCCGACGGCACGATGCCGGGCACGTACTCCTTGTTCGGGAGCACCACCGTCTTCGGGCTCACCACACCGAGCTTCGTGATCAGTGATGCGCCGAAAAACTTGTCGTCGGCGGACCACATGAACGGGTTGTTGATGACCGTCGTCCCCTGCAGCACGGCGTGCTTGAGGATCGTGCGGTACATCGGCACCTCATGCGAGATGCGATCGACGAGCACGTCGTACTCGACCGGTGCGTCCATGTGCTCGGCGCCGAACTTCGCGATCGAGGCGACGACGCCGGCGTCCTTCGCATTCACTGCCTCGATGAAGGCCGGCGGGAAGGACCATTCGCGACCGACCATCAGACCAACATTCTTCACCGTCGCCATGTGCACCCCTGGTTAGTCGTGGCCGCCCACATACATCCGGATCATCGTTTCCCAATACGGCCAGTCGTGCGCCCATCCATCCCAGACGCGGAGTGCGTTGCCGACACCCTTCTGCCAGAGCAGCGCCGAGAAGTCCTCGTTGTTGCGGTAGCTCGGATCGTCGCGTCCGATGGCCATGATGATGTCCAGCCGGCGCATCGCCTCCAGTCGTTCATGGTCATGCTCGTGCGCCATGAAGGCCATCGGGTTGGCCGCATAGACGTTCGAGTCCATGTGCCCTGACGCCTGCCGGCTGATGTCGTAGAGCCCACTGAGCCCGATGATCCGGTCGACCAGCGTCGGAAAGCGAAGCCCGAACGACATCGCGTGGTACGCGCCGAAGCTGGCACCGGCGACGATCGTGAACGGGTTCCGGTTGCGATGATGCATGAACGGCATCACCTCGTCGCGCACATAGTGATGGTACTGCAGGTGCCGCCACGCGCGCGCCCCCGGGTGACGCGTGCGATCGTACCAGCTTTCGTGATGCACATGGTCCAGCGAGAAGAGCTGGAGCCAGCCGCGCTCGAGATGATCGCGCAGCACATGCTGCATGCGACGATCCGTCCACTCGCGATGACTGCCCAGCGACGTCGGGAAGACGATCATCTTCGCGCCGGCATGTCCCCACACATGCATGCCCATTGCCTTGCCATCCAGCGCGGGGCTGCGCCATGCCTTGTACTCGTGATGCATCAGGAGCTCCGTTGAGGCGGCGAGACGGCGAGCAGCACGGGCAGCACCTTCCGGAATCGGCGCCCCCAGGCGCGCTCGTGGTGCACGCCCACGGCGTCCTCCACATAGCGCAGGCGCTCGCCCTGCCGGTAGCCCTTCTCGATCAGCATGTCCCGCAAGCGCTGCACGTTCGCCAGCGTGTGTTCCCCTTCGCGTGCACCGACATCGAGGTAGATGCGCGAGTCCACGAACGACTGCCCCCGCACCCAATCGAAGATTGCGCCGCGCGCAAACCAGAGCGACGGGCTCATGACTGCGGCAAACCCGAAGATCTCACTCCGCTGAAAGACTGCATACAGCGACAGCAGGCCACCCATGGACGATCCGGCCACGCCGGTCTGTTCACGCGCCGGCAGTGTGCGGTAGCGGTCGTTGATGGCGGGCCGCAGCACGTCGGCCATCCAGGTCACGTATGCTTCCGCATTGCCGCCACCGACACGGTCGTCCACGAACGGGCTGTACTCCGCAATACGATGCTGCGAGGCGTGGTAGATGCCGACGATGATCGCGTCGGCGCCCAGCCTCGACGCGGAGATCAATTCGTCGGTCAGCTCCCATGAGCCGGCGTACGACGTGCTGTTGTCGAAGAGATTCTGCCCATCCTGCATGTAGATCACCGGATACCGCCGCACTTCCTCGTCGTAGGCGCCGGGCAGGTGCACGACGACCGTGCGCGTCTCGCCTTCGGTCGGCCCCGGGATGTCGGTCACGACCTGATGCGTTCCAGCCTGTGTCCTGGTTCGGAACAGCCGCCGCAGCTCGCGGCGCAAACGATGAGACATGAATTACGACGCGTAGAGTTGAAGATCGGTGCCGACCGCATCGGCGATCATGCATGCCTGCTCGAAATCGGGGTGCCTGATGGTCAGGTACCCGTCCGAGATCAGCGTCAGGATCCAGTCACGCCGTGTCGCGCCAACGGGTAGCAGGTCGATGTTGACGATGTGCTCCCCGAACCGCTGCACGAGGTTCTCCAGTCCGCTGGTGCGACGGATCGTGCCATGCCCTTGCGCGCGCTTGAAAATGTTGATCGCGTTGTACTTTCGGGTCACGTCGAGGGAGAACGTGCCCTTCAACTCGGCCTCGGCATACCCCATGTACAGGTCGATGTCGGAGACGTAGTTCATCAGGTCCACCGTGCGAGCCCCTGGCGGCCGCGCGGCGATCTCGCCGAACACGACCTCGCCATCCGACTTGCGGTACCATTCCATGTGCGTGAACGCGTTGCCCGGGTTCATCGCCTTCAGCACGTCGGCGCCCATCTGGCGCCCGCCAGCGACCCACGCGCTGTCCACGTCACGCAGGCAGAGTGTCTGCGGGCTGATCCACTCGATGCTGCGTGCGACCAGCGGACGCGGACGGTAGAAGCCGATGTTGAAGAACTGCATCTCGCCGTTGACGCAGATCGTGTCGAAAGTGAACTCCTCGGCCTCGATGAACTCCTCGATGTTCACGTGGTCGATGTGCGTGAGGCGCTTCAGCGCCGCTTCGAGTTCCTGCACATCGTCGACACGGAAGGTGTCCATGGATCCGGCACCGTCGATCGGCTTGATGATCAGCGGATAGCCGATGATTTCTGCCGCCTCGCGCACCTCGGCCGCACTCGTCGCGCCGCGATGGCGTGGCGTGCGGATGCCTGCCGCAGCCACCCGCGCCTTCATGATGTCCTTGTTCCGGAACGCGATGGCATCATCCACCGTCATGCCGGCCACGCCAAGCGCGACGCGCAGCTTGGCCGCGAGCACCACACCCGGCTCCCAGAGACAGATCACGCGATCGAACGACATCCGTCCCCACTCGGCGACCACCGCGAGCACGACGGCATCGTCCTGGTTCAACTGCGGGGTCTGCAGATATCCCGACAGATGGTGCCGCGTCATCTCCGGCAGGTTGCCCACCGGCACGTCGCTGATGCCGAACACCTTGGCACCGAACGTGGACAGTCCACGGCAGAACAGCGGCATCTCGTCGGGATAGCCCGGCGCAATCATCAACACGTTCATTCAGCGTCCCCTGGTGTGCTGTTCAACGACGAGCCGAGTCTCATCCCAGTTCCACGTGCACGAGTTCCACCACGCGACGGATCGTCCGTTCGACGACTGCCGTTTCCGGGTGGCGCACGATGATGTATCCGTCGCCCTCGTAGGTCGCCGCCGCCGGCTGTCCGATCTCGGGCAGCTTGATGTCGCAGACCAGCGGTCCGAATTCCTGCTGTACGCGGTCGATGCCACGGATGTGGCGTACGACGCCGGCTCCCTGTCCGCGCAGAAACGCGGCAGCCACGGCGTACTTCCGTTCAGGCGCCGAGAACTCGCCGAAGACCATGAGTCGAGCCCAGGCGCTCACGAAGTCGATATCGTTCGCGCGGCTGATCAGCGTCGTGATCTGCGCTCCGGGCGGTCGGGCGGCAACCTCGGAGATGGCCAGGCTGCCGTCCGCGCGCCGGAACCACTCCATGTGCGAGAGACCGGTGACCTGTCCGAGCGCCGTCAACGCCGCAGCGGCGGACGTCCTGATGTCGTCGAACATCGGATGATCCACTTCGCGCGGCAGCACCACGACCCACTGGATCCACGGATTCCGCAGCACTTCCAGCGGCGTCGGGTGATAGTGGGTCAGCGAATGCCAGACCGCCGTGCCATCAATCGATACCGTCTCGAACGAGTGCTCCGTGCCGGTGATGAATTCCTCGAGCACCACGGGCTGTGACTTCGACGGGCGCGTCATGTCCAGCGCCTGATTCAAGGCTGCCGCATCGTCCACCCGGTACGTCGCAATCGCACCCGCACCCGCCTGCGGCTTGATGACCAGCGGAAATCCGGTGCGCTCGGCGAAGCTGATCGCGTCGACGTACTGCTCCACCAGCGCATGGCGCGCGCATGGCAGGTGGTTGGCGCGCAGCACGTCCTTCATCCGCGACTTGTCGCGAAAGTTCAGCGCCGCCGCCACGGGCAGGCCGGTGATGCCCATCTCCTCGCGGACCTGCGCCAGCGGCACCTGCAGCTGTTCGTATGCGCCGAGCAGCCGTTCCACTCCACCGATGCGTTCGGCCACCTGCCGGACGGCACCGCGAAGCTGCGTCAGATCCAGCACGTCGTCCACGACCCAGTGCTGCACGATGGCGTCGCGCGTCGCGGCGCTGGCCTGCTCGACGTGATCGGTGCTGATCACGCCAAGCTGCACGCCCGGCAGTGCACCAATCGCCTCGACCATCCGCGACGCGTTGTCCGAGAGTCGCGGTGCCACGAAGATCACTGGGATCACGAGAGCGCCGCCCGCAATGAGGGCAGGATCTCGGGGAAGCAGTCGTCACGCGTGTACAACTCCGACGCGAACGCATGTGCATCGGCGAAATCGCCGCTGTCGAAGCCTGCGTGCATCCTGCCGAGCAGCGCTTCCAGATCCGCACAGTGGGAATGGAAACGGTGGTCGGCGTAGTCGGCCGCCTCGCCCATCGTGATGATGAACTGCCAGTCGCTGGACTGTGCCAGCAGCAGGGTGCGGGCCGCCTGTTCCAGCGCCGTGTGCGCCTGCGGATTGCCGAGTGCCTGCCCCGCGATCTCCCAGAACGCGTTCTCCAGCGGCCAGAGGCGACGCCAGGTGTGCGCCACCTTCGGCCCCACCCAGGTCGACCAGTCCGCGTGCGCGCCCCACGAACCCGGCTCGACCGGAATCGCCGGTGGGTTCGGATTGTCCTGCAAGTGCTGCGATGCCGTCACGGGGCGCAGGAGTTGTGAGTGCCGCAACTCGCGATAGAGCTTGTTGAGGAACTCCGGGCCCTCGTACCACCAGTGACCGAAGAGCTCCGTATCGAAGGGCGCCATGATCAGCGTCGTGCCGAAGGGGTGCTGTTCGCGTGCGATCGCATTGAGCAGCGCTGCGAAATGGTTCGCGTGCTCCTCCACCTTGCGCTGTGCGACTTCAGGCCAGTACGGGTGCTTGTGGCCAAGGTCCACCGTGCGGCCAGTGATGCGCCAGAGCTTCAGGCCACCGTTCTCGTGCGTCTTGTGGAACTCCAGGTACGCGCCATCGCCAGGATAGCCGCCGTCCGCGCTCCAGATCTGTGCGGCGGTGCGCTGGTCACGGGCGAGGGCGGCCACGTGCGCCTCGCCGTTCTCCTGCTCGATGCGATAGGCGCGATAGGCGGTTCGCTGGTTGTGACGGCCGGCGATCAGCGGTGCATCGAGCGTGACGAACTGGAAGCCGGCGGCGCGAACCTCATGCTCGATGCCGTGGCGCATGCCGCGGTTCGGCGCACGTGCGAGCGGCTCCCACCAGCCGCCGGGACGATAGGCGCATTCCGGCAGCCAGCAGCCCGCAGGTGTGCGTCCGAAGAGCCGTTCATGCTCACGTCGACCGAGCTGCAGCTGGAACCGGATGCTCTCGTCGCGGCCCAGCAGCGGCAGGAATCCGTGCGTGGCGGCCGAACCCGTGATCTCGATCCGTCCCTCATCGGCGAGCTTCCGGAACTCGCCGAGGATGTCACCCTGGATCGATCGATACAGATCGCGGTACTTCGTCATCGTCGCGGCGTGAAACCCGCACACGTGACTCAGGCCATCCTCGCCACGCTCTGCGAACGCGATCGCTTCCGCCTCGTAGTTCGCGAGCTTGTTCGCGACCCACTTCTCGAAAATTGCAGGAAAGGTCGGATGGGCGAGCTGATTCGCGAGGATCGGCGTGATGCCGAGCGTGAGCGGCGCGGCGACGTCGTCCATCTGCAGCCATCGCATCTTCTCGATCAGCGGCAGGTACGTCTCGAGGGTCGCCTCGGAGAGCCAGTCGCTGCCATGCGGCCAGTCGCCATGATTGAGCACCCACGGAAGGTGCGAATGCAGCTGCAGGACGAAGTCCATGGCGGGATCAGCGAGCGGAGAGGACGGTTCGATACAAATCGCGATAGCGCTCTTCCGAGCGCTCCCAGCCAAAGTCACGAGCCATGCCGTCGCGCATCATGCGGAACCAGGCGTCACGATCGCGGTAGGCGACGATCGCACGTGCGATGGCTTCCGCAAACGACGCGGCGGTGAATTCATTGAACACGAAGCCGGTCACGCCATCGTGCACGGTGTCGGCCAACCCGCCGACACGGCGGACCAGCGGCACTGTACCGTAGCGCTGTGCACGCATCTGCGTGAGGCCGCACGGCTCATAGCGGCATGGCATGAGGAGCACGTCCCCGCCGGCCATGAGGCGATGTTCCTTCTCGTCGCTGAAGGTCGTGTCCACGACCACACGGTCCGGATGCCGCGCCGCCAGCGCGCGCAGCCCATCGACGTAGCGCCGCTCACCGTTGCCGAGGAAGATCCACTGGGCGTCGGCGGTGAAGATCCACGGGTTCTCGAGGATCAGGTCGAGTCCCTTCTGCTGGACGAGCCGCGCCGACATGACGAAGATCGGGACGTCCGGGCGCTCCGCGAGTCCCAGCTGGCGCTGCAGCGCCTGACGGCAGACCGCCTTGTTCCCGATATCCTCCCGCGAATACGGCGCGGCGATCTCGGGATCGCGCTGCGGGTCCCAGCGCGTCTGGTCGATGCCATTGAGGATACCGACGAACCGGTCGCCCTTGAGCAGGAAGTTGTCGTGCAGGCCGAAACCGCCCTCCGCCGTCCGCAGCTCGTCCGCATGGGTCATGCTGACCGTGGTGACCGCATCGGAGAATGCGATGCCACCCTTGAGCAGGTTCATCCGGCCGTACCACTCGAACTGGGAGTGATTGTACAGCGCACCCGGAAGACCGACCTCGGCCATGGTCTCGGGCGGATAGTGGCCCTGATACCCGGCATTGTGAACGGTCAGGACCGTCGAGACATCGCGATGGAACTCGCTGTTCGCGTACCAGGTGCGGAGGTAGGCCGGTGCCAGTGCCGCATGCCAGTCGTGCGCGTGCAGGATCATCGGCGCACTGGCGATGCGGGGCAGGATGCGCATCGCGGCGGCGCACAGAAACGCGTAGCGGCGTGCGCTGTCGCCGAAGGTGCCGCCGGCATCCCCGTAAATCCCGGGCCGGTCGAACAGCTCCCGATTATCCACGAAATAGATCGTGGGCGGCGGCGCATTGCCTCGCATCGCGATGATCTCGACGGCGTCGGAGACGGGCAACCGGTAGAGCTGCGCGCCATGATCCCGGAAGGCAAACTGCACGACGAATGGATCGTCCACCGGTTCGAGATTGGCAAACCGCTCGCGGATCTGGCGGTACAGTGGCAACACGACCGCGACGTTCAATCCGGCAGCCGCCTGATAGGCGGACAGGCTGCCGACCACCTCGCCCAACCCGCCCGTCCGCGCGAACGGAGCGAGCTCAGCTGACAGGTGCACGACCGACACCGCGCGCTGGTCGGTCGACAGCAGCGGGTCGGCCGACGCCCGCTTCAGGAAGCGGCCGTCAGGGCCCCGCACGGCCTGGCCGACGGCCGGTCGTGCGGGGCGCTTTGCTTGCGGCGCTGCGGCGGCCTTCACCGCAGGTTTTGGTGTCCGAGGGGCCATGACTTGGGTATCGTGCGGGGCGATCGCTGCCCCGGGGAGGTCCCCGGGGTGAGTCCATCTGGTGCGGACCACAGCAACGTCCTGCCGCAACCGCAGGCGTGCGCCCGGCGGCAACGAGGGTCGACCGGACAGTCGCAAGGTGCGCAGCCAGGGTCCTGAATTCCAGTAGGGAATTGCGGCGGGGGGACGGAATCTCGGCTCGCGCGTCTCTCGGCAGACTGCCCGCCGCTACCAGACCGCTCTAGTTTAGAATCTGTGACCAATCCCATCCCCAGCCGGATCGCCGGCCTGCAAGAGCTCGCGAGCAATCTCTCGTGGAGCTGGAACCGTGAAGCGCGTGCCCTGTTCGCCGCCATCGACGACCGCCTGTGGCTGTCCACACGCCACAATCCGGTGACCTTCCTGAAGCGCGTCTCGGCCGAGCGTCTTCAGGTCTGCGCCGACACGCCTGCCTTCCGCGCCCAGTACGACGAGGCCATGCACTGGGTGCGGAGCGAAGCCACCAGCGACACGACCTGGTTTTCCAAGGCGTATCCGGAGCTGACGAAGTCGAGGATCGCGTATTTCTGCGCCGAGTTCGGGCTGCACTCCTCAGTGCCGATCTATTCCGGCGGCCTGGGCGTGCTGGCCGGCGACCATTGCAAGACGGCCTCCGATCTCGGCGTGCCGCTGGTGGGCGTGGGCCTGCTCTACCGCAATGGCTACTTCGACCAGCGGATCAATGTCGATGGCTGGCAGGAGAACATGGATGACACGTTCGATCTGGCGAGCACGCCGATCACGCCGGTCCTGAACGCCGACGGCACGGACCTCACGGTCTCGGTCCAGGTTGCCGGGCATGAAGTGCTCGTCCGCGCCTGGCGCCTGATGGTGGGACGCGTGCCGCTGCTGCTGCTGGACACCGACCTCCCTGCCAACCGCCCCGAAGATCGCGAGCTGCTGAGCCGACTGTATGCCGGGGGCGTGGACCTGCGCCTCCGTCAGGAATGGCTGCTCGGCGTCGGCGGCGTGCGGATCCTGCGCGCCCTCGACGTCGAACCGGACGTCTGGCACGCGAACGAGGGGCATGCCTCGTTCATGTTCATCGAACGCCTGCGCGAATTGCGCTCGCGCGGCGTCGAACTGGGAGCCGCCGTGACGAAAATCCGTCGCGGCTCCGTGTTCACGACGCACACGCCGGTGCCCGCCGGCCACGACGTGTTTCAGCGGAATGCCGTCGAGACGGTGCTCGGGCCGGTCT
>Ga0105045_10004430_pt1 | contig 12192 bp, 13 predicted proteins | sample MAT02_FD_78089 | JGI IMG/M metagenome (GOLD analysis project Ga0105045, IMG submission 78089) | Freshwater microbial communities from Lake Fryxell liftoff mats and glacier meltwater in Antarctica - MAT-02 (megahit assembly) | ecosystem: Environmental > Aquatic > Freshwater > Ice > Liftoff... | reverse complement strand
GCGGTGATGCAGGCGGTGCATTTCCCGCAATGATCGCCGAAGGGTGCATCCACACTCAGATCCAGCGTCGTCAGAAGCTCGGCGAGAAAAAACCATGCCCCCAATTTCCGGTGAATCTGCACCGTGGATTTGCCATTCCAGCCCAGCCCCGCATCACTCGCGAAGTCCCGCTCCAAGACCGGGCCGGTATCGACGTAAAACCGCTGCTTGCCACCCAGCGTTTGCAATCTTGTATCAAACTCGCGCAGCCGCTGCTCGATCAAATCATGGTAATCATCATTCCAAGCATAGCGGGCAATTCTATAGCCACCCGCATGGCCATCGGGAAATGGGCTACTACCTGGATAGTAGTTCAGCGCCAGGCAAATGAGCGATTTGCATCCATCCAACACTTCCCGCGGATCACAGCGCCGCTCCGGCGCGCGCTCCAGCCACGCCATTTCACCTTGTTTACCTTCAGCCAGCCACTGCTTGAAAAGATCCGCGTGAGTGGCCTCCCTGGCCTTGGCGATGCGGCAATCATCAAACCCCAGCTCCCTCGCCCACGCCTTTATCTGCTGGAGATGCGAAGTCATACCTGCTGGGCGAAAAAGTAGCGTGCGCTTTCGAGAATACCGGTCGCGAGTTCTCCACTATCCAGTCCCGCCGTATCCACCTTGAGGTGGGAGACTTCCTGATAGAGCGGCCTTCGCACTTCCATCAAAGCATGGATCCTCGCCACCGGATCTTCAGTGTCCAGCAAAGGCCGCTCCCGGTTCCGCGCCGTCCGATCCAAGATCACCGCCATTGGCGCATCCAGCCACACCACGTATCCCAGCCGCCGCAAGAGCGCGCGATTTCCCGCCGATCCCACCACCCCGCCGCCGGTGGAAATAATGCGCCGCAGCGGGTTGGGCGCATTGAGTTCTTCTAACAACTTGGTCTCCATTTCGCGGAAAGCGCCTTCGCCATTTTGCGCAAAAATCGCCGTGATGGGTTTACCCGCTCGTTGCTCGATGACCTGATCCATGTCCACCAGGGGGTAGCCCAGCTTTTGATGCAGCTCGCGTCCCACCGTGGATTTGCCGCATCCCATGAAGCCGATGAGAACAATGTTCTTCGGCGGAGCTTTCGATTCGTTCATGGCAAGAACCTAGCTTGGCTGGTGCTCTAGGCGAAACTCAAAAATCCACGACTCCATTTTTACCCTTTAAAACGGATTCGCAAAAGTGCCAGCAACATCGGCCACGCATCCCGCAGCGGCTTCACTTTTCCCCCCGGTTTCTCCTCCCAGCTCACCGGTATTTCCAACCAGCCCGCCCCGCTGCGCTTGAGCGCACTGAGGAGTTCGGAATCGAAGGCCAGCCCGTTTTCCGAGAGACCCGCGACCACCCGCCGGTAGTCGCTGGCTTTGATGATTTTGCCACCACACTGCGGATCCTCACAGTTCAAGCCCAGGAGTAATTCCACAACTTTTAAAAACCCACGGTGGACGAGCCCCCGCCACGGACTCTCCGTCAAGCGGGTGGTGGCGGTGCGCTTGCGGATGCCCAGCACCGAGCGATCCGCCGCGATTGCTTTGCTGATCAGCGCGAGCATATCCGCGGCATTTACGCTTCCATCTGCATCTACGAAGGCCAGCCACTCTGCCGCCGGTGCCTGCGCCCACGCCTCCCGCACCACGCTGCCCTTGCCGCGATGCTTCGTTGCAAAATAGACCTCCACTCGCGGGAAAATCTCCGCAAAGCTCGCCCTGAGCTCGAGTAACCGCGATTTCTCAATCTCGCCAGAGCCATCGTCCGCGATGATCCAGCGGACAGGTAGAGGCGAGGCCGCGAGGGCAGGGGCAAGCTCCATTCCAAAGCCTGCGAGACGAGTGGAATCCTGCCATACCGGAGTGACGAGGAGGATGGTGGCGGTGGAGTCAGACATCAGCAGGAAGGCCGCATATAAACATTGCGAGGAAATCATTTCTTTCATCGTATTCCAGCCGTTCCATGAAATTGGCTTTCACTATTTTCTGTTGGATTGGAGTCATCGCTTGTGGGATTTTCCTCCGCTTTGATCAATTATCCAAGCGTCCATTTCACGCGGACGAGGCCACCGGCGCACGCATCACTGCCATGAGGATGGAAGCCGGAGGCTATCAATTTGATCCCACCCACTATCATGGCCCGATTCTCAGTGGACTCGCGATGGAGATTTCCAAGCGCAACGGAGAAAATCATTGGCAGGCAATGACCAAGGGCAGCTTGCGGTTGCTGCCCGCACTCGCTGGCTGCCTGGTGCTGCTCGTGCCTCTTCTATGGATCAAGCGTTACGGGGCGTTGCCGATGCTGTTGGCCGCCGCCTTGCTCGCGACTTCACCGCTCCTTGTTTACTATAGCCGGATGTTTATCCATGAGATGTTATTGGTATTGTTCGGCATGCTCGCGTTGCTCTGCATCATTCGTTTCCCGCGTTATGGACTTCCCGGATTGTTCATCGGCTTCATGTTTGCTACCAAGGAAACTTTCGCGATCAGCATGCTGGCATGGATGGCGGCCGCCTGCGGAATCGCGTTGGAAAAGAGCGGAATGTTCAACTCTGCATGGCTGCGACTCAATTGGAAAAACTATCGGAATCCGGTCATCTTCTCCCTGCTCGCTGCCGCGATTGTTTCAATCCTGTTCTACACCGATGGCTTCCGCCATCCGCAAGGGGCGCTGGATGCGTTGAAAACCTTTTTTGTCTATAAAACCGGAGAAGGCCATGCCAAACCATTTGCATGGTATCTTCAGTTGCTGGCTCTACCACAGCAATCAGGCGGCTTTTGGTGGTTTGGCACACCCGTAGTGATGTTGGCAGTCTTTGCTTTTGGACTTGGTTTCCGCAAAGATTCGCCCGCACCCCTCGTGATCCGGTTCATCGCTTATGCTGCAGTCGGGCACTATTTGATTTATAGTTTAATTGATTACAAAACGCCTTGGTTGGCATGTCTTCCGTGGGCCCATGTCTGTTTGTTAGCAGGATTCGCCATCACTGGAATGGCGAGGATGCGGTTAGCCGTAAAGCTCGGCCTATCGCTGCTGGTGGGGGCCGCTCTAATCACTCAATTTCAACAAGCCCGGCTGGCGAGCGGCCGCTTCGCCTCAGATGAACGGAATCCTTTTGCCTACGTTCCCACTCGCCAGGAAATGGAGACTTTAGAGCCATGGCTGCGCAAGCTGCAGCAGGCGGCTCCTGAATTTCCGTTAGAACCGTTGGCAGTGATAGGTAAAGATTATTGGCCGCTGCCGTGGTATTTGCGCAGCTATGATCAAATCGGCTACTGGCCCTCCCCACCGGTAAATCTTGCTGAGCGGGCAATGGTTTTTGCGATGCCGGAAGTAGCGGATCAGGTCACCCGGCAACTGGAAACCACCCACACGCTTCTGCCGCGGGGATTGCGTGCCGGGGTGCCCATATATCTATTTGTTAAAAATGATCTCTGGCGGATTTGGATGGAAAGCGGAAAATAGAATGAGTGATTCTTTGAAAATGCCAACATCACTGCTCTTCCGGCATGAGGCGATGAATACCACTTTCTGCCTGCGTCTATGCGAGGATGACAAGCAACTTGCCGCAGGCATGGCCAAGGAATGCTTCGATCAACTGGATTTCCTCGAATCCCACCTCAGCCGCCATGTGGAGGGCAGTGATATCTGTTGCATCAATCAAATGCAGGAAGGTGAGACCCGCTATATCAGCGAAGTGACCCACCAGTGTCTGCTGCTGGCATTGGATGCCCATACCCGCACGGGTGGCTTGTTTGATATCACATTGGGCAATCACATCGAATATCAGAAAAACCAGAAAGTCGGCGCTCCGCCTCCACTGGAAGGCAGTATCATCATTCATCCAGATATCGCTGCCGTCACTTGTCTATATCCTGGTAGGAAGCTGGATCTCGGGGGCATTGGCAAAGGCTTCGCGCTGGATCAACTTAGGACCCTCCTTGTGGAGTGGGACTCACAAGGTGGCATGCTCTCCGCAGGAGCCAGCTCGCTGCTCGCCTTCGGCCCGCAAGTCTGGCCGGTGGATCTGACGGGAGGCGGCGGCCACACCCACATCACTTTGCACAATGCTTCACTCAGTGCCTCCGGCACGGCAATCCAAGGTAGCCACATCGTGCATCCTGCGGGCGCTGAAGCGATGCCGGAAAACGCATGCACCCATGTGTGGGTCACCGCAGCCACGGCGGCACTTGCAGAGGTCTGGTCCACTGCTTTGATCTTAATGGAACCGGCAGAGATGCCTTTTTTCATCGGCGACGATGGAGGGATTTATTCGGTGCACGTCGAGAAAAATGGCCGAATCCATCGGACCTGCCCGGCGGCGATCAAGGAGAGCTAAGACATTCGTTCGCAAGTGATTAGGCATGGTATCTGCTCATTGTTTTTTTCAAATGCACCTTGTTGAACGCATGCTTGCCCCGAAATCGACGCTACCGGCTGGCCAGCAGGTAACGCTGGGAGCGGAGCGGCGGCAATTTTTGAAACGGCGCTGGCGGGCGGTGGCGGACGATGGTAGGGAATTCGGATTCGATCTCGAAGACAGACTGACCGATGGCTGTGTGATTTTTCATGAGGACGGCTGTGATTACCTCGTCCGGCAACTTTTGGAAACAGTGTATGAAATTGGCATCGACTCGGCGGAACAAGCAGCCTTGGTGGGGTGGAAAATTGGTAACCTGCACCTGCCGGCGCAAATTTTTTCAGATTGCATCCGGGTGTTGCATGATGAGGCGATGGCGCAATTGCTGGAGCGGGAAGGATGGGGCTTCAGCGAGCCGGAAGTGCTTTTCACGCCACTCAAGGCAATGGCTCACATCTGATATTACATGATGTTTTCCGATCCTCAGCTCTGGCTCTTGCAGGCGAATGATACAGCGTATCCTTCCGGCTCGTATGCCCACTCGTTCGGGCTGGAAGAGCTGGTAGAATCCGGGGTGATTCAAAAGGCCGAGGATTTGGAAAGATTTATTGAGCGGCAGATATTACCGGCGCTGCTTACCTTTGAAATTCCGATGTTCGCGCAAGCTCATGCAGCGGTGGTGGCGGAGGATTTCGAATTGATGTTGGCGATTGATCGCGAGCTGGATGCATGGCGGATTCCCGCTGAGTTACGCGATGCAAGCCGCCGCATCGGCTCGCAACGGTTGGATTTATTGGCGCAGTTGATGCCTGCGCCGCTGATATCGCGCTACCGCCAGGCAGTGCCCCGCAGCCATCTTTTGGTGGTGACGGCGCTGGAACTTGCAGGCGTACCGGTGGCACAGGCGGCCCGGGCATTTGCATTTCAAGCGATCGTGAGCCTCACCGCGGCATCAATGAAGCTGCTGCGGATTGGCCAGACCTCGTGCCAGTTGATCGCCCGCCGCAGCTTGATGAAGCTGGGTGAAAAAATCGACTCATCACTCTCCGTAAAACCCACAGGTTGGTTCAATCCTTTGTTAGAAATTGCTTCACTCCGTCATGCCCGCGCCGATGCCAGACTCTTCATCTCCTAAGCCTAAAAAACGTCCGTTCCGCCTTGGAATCGGTGGCCCGGTGGGCTCCGGAAAAACCATGTGTGTGTTACGGCTTTGCCAATGGCTCAAAGATGATGTCTCCCTGGCGGTGATTACCAATGATATCTACACTCGCGAGGATGCTGAGTTTCTTCTGCGTGAGAATGTATTAGCCGCGGACCGGGTGACGGGGGTGGAAACGGGTGGCTGCCCACATACGGCGATCCGGGATGATACGAGTATGAACATGGCGGCGGTGATTGATTTTGAAAATCGCCATGCGGATCTGCAGCTTATCCTCATCGAGAGCGGCGGTGATAATCTGTCTGCGACTTTCTCGCCGGAATTGGTGGATGCCTATATCTATGTGATCGATGTGGCAGAGGGTGATAAAATCCCGCGCAAGGGTGGGCCGGCGATTAGGACAAGTGATTTGCTGCTGATCAATAAAACGGATCTCGCCCCCTACGTGGGCGCGGACTTGGAGGTGATGGCGCGAGATTCGAAAATGCAGCGCGGGACGAGACCGGTTTTGTTTGCGGATTTAAAGTCGGAGAAGGGTAAGGATGCTTTACTGGAATGGTTGAAACATGAATATCTGTTTGTATAGGGAGCCTGATGGAATAGATCCCGCGCTCCCGGTCTCCGGCTCGTCGCTTTCGGGGCATCTGAGGTTGCTTTGCGCGTGCCGAGAAGACGGTGTGCCGATCATTGCCGAGCAAAGCTTCCGGGCACCGATCCATCTGAGTAAATCCCATCTGGATGAAGGGCGGCGGGTGTTGAGCATCGTGAATCCTACGGCGGGTTTCTTCGATGGGGATGTGCTGGAGTCTCACATTGAGGTGGCGGCAGGAGCAAAGCTGGTGTTGAGCACGCCATCCGCGTCGCGAGTCTATCGGGCGCGCCGGGGCGGGGCGGCGGTGAGTTTTCAAAAATTCGAGGTCGCGGCAGGCGGCTGCTTGGAGTGGATTCCAGAGCCCTTCATCCCGCATGCCGGGGCGAGGTATGTGCAACGCACGGAGATCCGGCTGGATCCGGCGGCGGGTTTGTTGTTTTTTGAATGGATCGCTCCGGGACGAGTGGCGATGGGTGAGGTTTTCCGCTATGAGGAGCTGCGGTGGGAATTCGATCTTTGGCTGGGTGAAAATTTGATCGCGCGGGAGCGCTACTGTTTGAGGCCAGATGATGATAGCTTGGAGGCTCTGCGGGCGAAGTTTCCAGCGGCCCATTATCTCTCAATCTATGCGGCGGGGGAAATGGCGCGGCAATGGCCGGCGGCGGAATTGGATGGTCTGAAGGGCGAGCATGTCTATCTCGGCCACGGTCCCTTGGTGGGCGGCGTGCAGGTGATCCGAGTGCTGTGCCGGGATAGCCTGACCGCGCGAAGGACACTGGAAAAGATCCGGCTCATCATCCATGCGGCGGCAGAGATCAGGCCACCTGCGCTGGGGCGATTATTTGGCGCGGTGGAGCCGCTAGATGCTGAAGCGTGCTTGTAGTTCAGCGGTCCAGAGCTGGGAAACGATTGCCTCTTGGGCGGCATCCATCACGGCGCGAGCCTCAGCGGTGTCATCTTCGTGGCCCGCAAGGTGGAGCAGCCCATGGATGAAATAGCGGAGAATTTCCCGTGGCAGTGGCTCACCATATTCTTGCGCTTGGCGGGCGGCGACTTCCGCACCGATGACAATTTCTCCATGATGGAATGTGATGACATCGGTGGCTCCCTCGATGGCCATGAAATCCAGGTGGACCTGGGCGCTGGTGGCATCATCCACCAACGCGACCTCGAGGGTGGCGAGGTGAAGCAGCGGCGAGTCTGGCACAGCGGCGTTTTCCAAGGCCAACGAGGCGGCCAGGTGCGCCAGACTTTCCAACGTGGTAAGCCAGCATTCTGGAATCTCCGTGGCTTCCTGGTTGTTTCCAATGATGACTTCGAGGGACATGGGTGGCTATTTTTCGGGAAAAATGTCAGGCCCGCTTTGGCATCGGGATCACCTGGCCGCCCGCATTGGCATCGCTGCGCTCGTTATTTGAAAGGCGTTTGGCGGCTTGGGAATCATCCTTGGGGTAGTCGATGCGGCTGTGGAGCATGCTGCGAAGGGTGTTGGAAAAACTGTCTTTGACGATGGCAAGCTCGCGCAAGGTGAGTGGACAATCGTCGAGCTGGCCATCATTGATCTTGCTGCGGACAATCTCATCGACGAGAGCGCGGATTTTCGAAGGAGTGGGCTTCTGAAGCGAGCGGGAAGCACTCTCGATGCTATCCGCGAGGGCAATGATGCCACTCTCGCGGGTGCTGGGGCGGGTGCCGGGGTAGCGGAAATTTTTCTCCTCGACCACCGGCAGGTCTTCGGGGTTCTCCAAGCCCCGATCTACCTTTTCCAGCTCAGTGCGTTTTTGATCCTGCGCCCGGCGGTAGAAATAATAGACGAGGGAATCTCCGTGGTGCTCCTGGATCACATCGATGATGCGAGGATTGAGCTTATATTTCACCGCGAGATCGATGCCGTCTTTGACGTGGGCGATGATGATCAGGGCACTCATCGTGGGAGTGAGGGTGTCGTGAGGATTTTCTACCCCATCGGTTTGATTCTCGATGAAATAGCCGGGCTTTTTCAATTTACCAACGTCGTGAAAATAGGCACACACGCGGCACATCGGCGCATTCGCCTGGACATTCTCAGCGGCAGCCTCGGCAAGGGCGGCGACGACGAGGCTGTGATGAAAGGTCCCGGGTGCTTCCAACTGCATTTGCCGCAAGAGTTTATGATTAAGGTCACTGAGCTCGAGCCAACTGATATCAGTGGTGAGGTGAAACAATCCCTCAAAAATGGGGAGTAGGCCGCTGATGATCAGGGCAGTGAGAACAGCCGTGCCAACGGCGGCCCCGGAGCCCATGGCGAGCAACTGGAGCTGGATGATGGAATCCGTGCCAAAGATCGAGATGACATCGAGCCGCCCCAGGATGATGCCGAGGAGGAGCGTGATGAGACCGACGTAGATGCCGGTGCGGAGCAATTGGCTGCGTTTGCGGACTTGGTTGGTGAGAAGCACGCAGCTAATCCCGCCAACCATGCTGAGTATCATGAAAGGAAGCACCTCGGATTGGGGGACGAGCAAACAGCCGATGAGAGTGACGTATATTGCAGAAAAAGCGCCCACCGCCCGGCCTAACAGCACGCCGTGGAGCATCGGCGCAAGAGCGAAGGGGACGAAGAAAAATCTGAAAATTTCAGGGATTGTCCCAAGATCCGCCAGGCCCATGATCAGCCGGACGACCATCAGGTGGACGATCACGCCGCCCAGCACCAACACCACTCGGGAATTGCGGCGGCAAGAGGCTTGCAGACTGACTTGGAACATCACAATCGCCATGATCGCAATGATGAAGCCGTAAAGTGCGCCTTTGATCGGGTCCAAGGCAAAAGTGGTGTCAGGCGAAGCCCGCAGGACGAGCACGCCCGAGCCGACCGCGAAGGTGGCGTAGAGGGAAATTTTTACCCAAATGCTGTCCTCAAGGGCTTGGACTAACGCATTTTCGCTATGGATTCGGCGTTTTTTTCCTGAAGAAAGTCCCTTCTGGGCCAATCGCCAGCGCTTGATGGCATCAAAAAATCCCACAATGGTGATAGAGGCGGTTTGATCGGCAGGAATCCGGGAATCGAATGCCTGCGGGGCGGGAAGTTAAATGGCACGGCGGGCTTTGGCAATCCGCAAATCATCGCCAGAAATCAGGCTGGCATGCGGCGGCGGATGCAGCCTTAAGTGAGCAGGTGAGCAATGAGCAAACAGGAATGCTGGTGGCGGCGCCGGAGCGCTGGGATGAGGCGTGCTTTACAGTCCCAGCGGTGCGGGCGCTGGTGGCATCCGGCCTCGGCGTGGGTGTCTTGTGCCCTCAAGCTCAGCGTGAATTCTGGCAAACTCTTGATGGACTGGCGGTGATTGATTTTCCGCCGCAGGCCAAGCCGAAGCGGGTCGCTGCCGAGCTCCGCGGGAAATGGCAAGCTGCGCTCGGCTGGGAGTGCGGGCTGGCGGTGGAGGCATTCCGGATCGCAGGAATCGCCCGCAGATTAGGGCCAAACGAGCCACGTTTGAAGAAATTTCTAACCCATCCGCTGCCACTTGCCGTAGGGCCGCTGGAGCACCGCGTGCGCTACTACCTCGCAGCCGTGGAGGCCTTGGGAGTGGAAACTGCAAAGGTCGGGTATTTCGCGCCAGCCACTTTAAATGATGATCCTCCAAGCGCGAGTGTGCTACTCTGCCCCGACTCCGACTTCGGCCCCAGTCACGAATGGCCATTTGTGAATTGGCTGGCAATTGGCCAGCGCTTGCTCGAAAAGGGCCGGCAGGTGGCAGTGGCAAACGTGGCCGGCGGGCGGGACATCGGGCACAATCTGGCGGAGAATCTGGGTGGGAGTGCCGAGGTCATCCAAATCGCCCCGCACGCCGGAGCCATGCCGCTGTTGGCCGCACATCGTCTGATCGTAGCCGCCGATGGCTCACTGCCCCACCTCGCGTCCCATGCCGGAGCCACTTGTGTGGTTCTTTACGGCCCGAATGATCCAGCATGGAAGCGCCCGCTTGGGAAGCGCCACGCCGTGGTGAGGCGGCATGTGGAATGCGCCCCCTGCCTCTTGCCGAAATGCCCGCTCGACGGCCGCTGCCAAGCCGAGCTGGAGGTGGAGCGCGTCTGGCTGGCGATTTTGGGAAAACTTGAGTAACTCAGCCTTTCCACAACATCCGCATGCCGAAGAGTACGAGCACGCAGCCGAAGATCCGCGTCAGTGTCTGATTGCTCAGCGAGCGCATCAGATCGCTGCCAAACCACGCGGCGATCGCCGAGGCCAGACCCACTGCGGCGACGATTTTCCAATCAATCAAGCCGGTAATGCGCGAGTTATTCGCCGTCGCCGCAATCGCCGTCACGATGATGACTGCCATGGAAGTGGCCACCGCCTGCTTGTGCTCCACCCCCAGCAAGGTCACGAAGGCCGGCACCATCACCAAGCCACCTCCCACGCCACAGAGCGCGCCCAACAATCCAGCTAAAAGGCCGATGAGCGCAGCAGGAATGAGAAATTTCATTATGGAGGATTTGAGAAAATAATTGAAATCAAACTTGTTTCTACTCCCGGTATTTTCCCAAAATTCCCAGCTCCTGACGAGTCAAATTTATCGGTGGTAGAGCAAGTTTCACCCGCCGCCTTGCTCGATGCTTGCGCTCGCCCGCTTCTTTTCCAATGCTTGCGGCATGCTCCAAACCGTCAGCGCCCTCAAGAAAATCCTGTTAGAAAAATCCGTCCGCACTGGAAATTTCACCCTCGCCTCTGGCAAACAAAGCGATCTTTACATCGACTGCCGCGTGACCGCTCTCGATCCCTTCGGCGCCCACCTCATCGGCGATCTCGGGTGGCATGCGGTCCGTTCGAAAATCCACTCCGAGCATCTGAAAATCGCGGCCATCGGCGGCATGACCTTGGGCGCGGATCCCATTTCACTCGCCATCGGCATGGCTTCCGCCGTCCAGCAACCCGCTGAGGCGCTCCAAGTCTTCACCGTCCGCAAGGAGCCGAAGGGCCACGGCGCGGGGAAACAAATCGAAGGAAATTTCAAATCCGGGGACACCGTGATCGTCGTCGATGATGTGATCACCACCGGCGGCTCCACCCTCAAAGCCATTGAGGCGATCGAGCGCGAGGGCGGAAAAGTCGCCTTCGCGCTGGTGCTGGTGGACCGTGAAGAAGGCGGCAGGCAAGCCATCGAAGCGCGGGGAATTCACGTCATTTCACTTTTCACGAGGTCCACTTTGTTGGAGTAGAATCGGGGAACCCCCGCAGCGGGACCGAGTTGCATGGAGAAGCCATTGCTCACAGCCGGACAGGCGCGCGCTTGGCATCGGAAGCGAATGCGGCATCCAGCACGCGCTGGATTTCGGCACCGCGGGCGAAGTCAGGGTCTCCGCCGCAGCCGCTGCGGATGGCGGTGATGAACCGTGAATAATTGTTCGCCACCGGCTTGCAGCGGATTTCCCGCCAAGCGCCAGTATCGAGATCGCGCCCACGGCAGATCCGGTAGACATCCGTGCCGCGATCCGAGTCCAAATCCAGAGTGCCGAGTGTGCCGCAAATTTTCAGCGCCAGCCGGTTCGCGTGCCCCGGTGCCCAGCGGGTGACGTGAATGACCCCGAGCGCACCATTGGCGAATTCCACATTGAGGGTGGCCGAGTCGTTCGCATCGAGATGATACTCGCCGATGCGCTCGCCGGGGATTTTGGGAAATGTTTGCAAGCGGCAATAGACCTCACGCAGCGGCCCGGCGGGAAAGGTGGCGTAATCAATGATGTGGACGCCCACATCCCCGAGCACGCCCATGCTGCCGTGGGCGCTGGAGAGCCGCCAGAGCCATGCGGGATTTGTCCGCCAATCGCCCCATACTTTGCTCGCCAGCCATGCTTGCAGATAGCTTGCCTCCACATGGCGGACCTCGCCGATCTCGCCGCGCTTGACCGCCAGCGCCGCCGCTTGGATGCACGGCCAGTCGCGGTAGGAAAAATTCACCATGTTGACGACGCCGGCTTTGCTCGCGGCGGCGACCATTTTCGCGGCATCCTTGGCGTTGAGGGCAAGGGGCTTCTCGCAGAGCACGTGTTTGCCCGCTTTGAGGCATTGCAGCGAGATTGGCAG
>Ga0105045_10004429_pt1 | contig 12193 bp, 11 predicted proteins | sample MAT02_FD_78089 | JGI IMG/M metagenome (GOLD analysis project Ga0105045, IMG submission 78089) | Freshwater microbial communities from Lake Fryxell liftoff mats and glacier meltwater in Antarctica - MAT-02 (megahit assembly) | ecosystem: Environmental > Aquatic > Freshwater > Ice > Liftoff... | reverse complement strand
GTGACCCTCACCCTAAATCCCTCTCCCTGAGGGAGAGGGACTTTGAAATCCGGCTCCCCTTCTCCCTCAGGGAGAAGGGGTTGGGGGATGAGGGGGGCAAATTTGCAAAGGTGGGATGCACCCGTGTGATCTCCAGGTTTGCTCACTTGTCTATGCAGAGGGTCTAGTTCATGCGGAGGCGAGCCAAATAGCCGAGTTTTGCAGGGGCTAGAGATGAAGGAGACAGGCAGAACGGAAATCAGAATGATATGATTGCTGGGAATTGTTACACCATGACTAAGGGCTATCTAGATGGCACAGATGCCTATTTCTCCAGTAGTTCTGATTATTCTAGACGGTTGGGGATACCGCGAAGAGTCGGACGGAAATGCGATCGCCAATGCCAACACACCTGTCATGACAAGCCTATGGGATGCCTATCCCAGTACACTCATTCACACATCTGGCAAGAGTGTAGGGCTGCCAGAGGGGCAGATGGGTAATTCTGAGGTCGGGCACCTCAATATTGGGGCTGGGCGGGTGGTTCCCCAAGAGTTAGTTCGCATTAGCGATGCTGTCGAAGATGGCACGTTGCAAAGCAACTCTGCCCTCGTCAAACTATCCCAAGAGTTACATCAGACCAATGGCACGCTCCATTTGATTGGGCTTTGCTCCAACGGCGGGGTTCACTCCCACCTCAGCCACCTAGAGGGGCTGCTCAAACTGGCAAAGGCGCAAAATTTTTCGGATGTTTGCATCCATGTGATCACAGACGGGCGCGATACGCGACCCACCGATGGCTTGGCTGCCGTTCAACAGATTGAAGACTACATTACGACCCTAGGGGTCGGGCGGATCGCCACCATTGGCGGACGCTACTACAGCATGGATCGCGATCACCGGTGGGATCGTACCCAACGCGCCTACGAGGTGCTGACCCAAGATGGCCCAGGAGATGGACGCTCAGCGGGTGAGATTCTCCAAGCGTCCTATGATGCCGATATTACCGATGAGTTTGTAGACCCGTTGCGGGTGACTCCGGGTGCGGTGAAGCCTGGGGATGGGGTGATTTTCTTTAACTTCCGCCCCGATCGCGCGCGTCAGCTCACCCAAGTGTTTGTAGATTCCAACTTTAATGGGTTTGTGCGAGAGCGGATCACGCCCCTTGCCTTCCTCACGTTTACGCAATATGACCCCGAGTTTTCAGTATTGGTGGCGTTTGAGCCGCAAGACCTGACGAATATTTTGGGAGAAGTTGTGTCTAGGGCTGGGTTACGCCAGCTCCGCACCGCCGAAACCGAAAAATATGCCCATGTTACCTATTTCTTGAATGGTGGCATCGAAGAGCCGTTTCCTGGGGAAGATCGGGAAATGGTGCCTAGCCCTGGGGTGCCTACTTACGATCGGACGCCAGGGATGTCGGCGGATGCTGTTACCCAGGGGGCGATCGCCGCTGTCGAAAAAGGCATTTATTCCTTAATTGTGCTCAACTACGCTAACCCTGACATGGTGGGGCACACGGGTAAAATGGAGGCCACGATCAAGGCGCTCGAAACCGTCGATCGCTGCCTAGGGCAGTTTTTAGAAAGCATTGTCAAGGCGGGTGGAACGACCCTAATCACCGCCGATCATGGCAACGCCGAACTGATGTGGGATGAGCAAAGAAATCCTTGGACAGCCCACACGACCAATCCGGTGCCGTTTATTTTGGTTGAAGGCGAGAAGCGCAAGATCCCTGGCCATGGGGCAGATGTCCAGTTGCGCTCCGGTGGCACTTTGGCAGATATTGCCCCCACCATTTTGCAAATTTTGCAAATTGAGCAGCCCGTCGAAATGACGGGGCGATCGCTCCTCGAACCCGCTGACCTCGATGTGAGAGCCAACCGCAGCCCCGTGCGCGTTTCCCTCTAAACGCTACCACTCGGAAACTTGCCCCCCATCTATCGCCGCCCAACCGATTCCACCGCAGGAACGCCTTAGAGATGTTTCGGTTCGGGGGATCTATCTGTAGAATAGAAAAGGATCACCATTAGCTGATCCGGCGTTTGCTTCTTAGAATTATTCACTGAGTTCATTATGACCACCGAATCTGTTCTCCAAACCCTTTGGACATTGTCAGCATTGGCGCTGAGTATTTTGGTGCTGCTCCATAGCCCCAAGGGAGATGGTTTGGGTGGGTTAGGTGGGCAAGCCCAGCTTTTCACCAGCACAAAAAGCGCCGAAATTACCCTTAACCGAGTCACCTGGACGTTGACCATCCTATTTTTAGGGTTAACGATCATTTTGAGTGGCGGCTGGCTGACACCCCCACCCGTTGATCCGGTGGTTTTGCCTCCTCAATAGCGCTAGTCAAAGGGGCTATTTAACAACTCGGTCAAGTGCCTCATTCATTAGAGCCGATTATTCTGCCTCTGCGGGGCAAGCTCGTTGATTGGGTTTGAGCCTGTGCACCACTGATTTTTAAGAGAGCCATCAGCATTGCTGATGGCTTTTTTAGTAGGGTTCTACGATCTAGTTTGGGGAGTCTCTAGGATCTAGACAACCTGAATCGGGCTGAATCGGGCTGAATCGGGTGGCGATCGCCCCTAGCCGCAGTGGCAAATGTTAGCACTTCTTGATAACACCGGGATTGCCATCCGTTGTATCCGGATTTGAATCATAGATTTTGTTAAATGATGTAGCTCACACGATTGAGCCAAGCAGCTTGTGTTAATCATTTCTTCCGCGCACCCTACCCATGGTTGAAGTCCAAAAGTTGGTATTGATGATCCAGCCGAATCGGCTTCAAAGTCTTATCTGGCAAACTGTCCTCAAGTCTCAAAAGATTTCTGCCATCCAAGAAACACCCGACAGCAACCTTAGTAGTAGTATTAATGAACTCAAACAAGCTGGGTTGACGCTGCCCGATCTGCTCCTAATTGACATCAATCAGGTGGGCTTTAACCCCTACTCATTTTGTCGCTGGTGCCAAGACAATCATCCAGAGGTCAAAATTGTTTTGACCAATAGCGCCCAAGTTGACATCTCGCCCCCAGAACGGCAGTGGGCGATGAATCAAGGGGCAGCGGATCTACTCCCCGTCTTTCAGCCTGAAAATTTGGTCAGCAGTGTAGCGGTCGGAATCAAGCGCCTCTTAGATATTTTGGATTATCCTGAATTTGATAATGGAGCCTTGGTTGGCACGTTGCTGAAAATGAAGCGCGAATTGGATGCTCGCCGCTTTAAAGAATCGAATATGGCGATCGCCGATTCTGTCCAATCCGCCAGTGAACCGACTTCGCCGCCCCCGGCTAACCCCCTATTCTCTAGTCCGCTCAACGGTCACAGCCCGCCCCCCGCTGCTAGCCCGCAACCCCCTACCACGCCCCAACCGCCACCCCCCGCTGCAATCAAACGTCGATATCGTGGCATTTCCTACTAGGCACTCCATCCAAACCGAGCACTGCTGCCACAGCCCTATGGTTTAGATCTAAACCATAGGGCTATAGGTTTGACCCATGGTTTAGCCCGGGGCGCACCAAGTCTGTGGCTATGTTTCATCAACGCCATCAAGTAGATATGGCCTAGAAGTAGGAACAGTTGGGCTAGGACGGTACCGCCTCAAACCTCGATTTTGCGCTGGAGAGATCCCGTCAGACGAAGAGATCCCAGCTCTATGTCAACCGATAGGTTATGGGATCTAGGCGATTCTAAGGGGATGTCGTGGCTTTGGCTCAGAGTCTCTCATAAAAGCTTTTCATAAAAGCTTTTCATAAAAGCCTTTCATAAAAGCCTTTCATAGTGGTGCAAGAGTTGGCTGGCGATCGCCCCCCACGTATAGTTTTGGAGGATAAAGGCGGAGGCGCGATCGCCCATTTGCCAAGCCCAATCTGGGTTTTGTAGACAGTGGATCAGCCCTTGGGCGATCGCCCCTGCCTCCACCGCAACCTCTAGGGCAGCCTCGGCTTGGGCGGCTTCGGGGAAGTGGCAACCTGTGGTGATGACGCAGGGCAAGCCCGCCCCCATCCCTTCAATCACTGACAGGCTAAACCCCTCTGAGCGAGAGGGCGAGACGTAGAGATCGGCAGCGGCTAGGGCGGCGCGTTTTAGATCTCCCGTCAGTAATCCGGTAAAGGTCACGGCGTCTTGGCAGTTTGCCGCCGAAAGGATAGCCTCTACCGCCGGACGATAGTGGATCAGGTCAGCGCCGACTATCATTAAATGAGCCTTGGGAAACTGCTGGTGAACGGTGCCAAAGGCTTCGGCCAGCAGGTCTAAGCCCTTGAGGGGATCGATGCGCCCGAGGTAGAGAATCAAGGATTTGCCCCGCAGTTGGGGAAACTGCTGTAGAAACAGGGCAATCTTGGCATTGGCCTCTAGGATCGCCGGGTCAACGCCATTGGGGATCACCGCGATAGGAGCCGTCAGGCCGAGGGCGCGTAGGCCGTCGGCTTCGCGCTGGGTCAGTGCCTGAATCAAGGAAGTTGCGGCAAAGATGGGGCGCTCTACGGTTTCAAAAAATAGGCGCTTTTTTAGGTTTTTTTGGGCGAAGGCTTGCGGTTCTAGCATTCCGTTGGGTGTGCGGATCAAGGGCACCCCCGTCTGCTGGCAGGCTCGGTAAACCGGCCAACTAGGATAGGCAAAGGTATTTTGCAGATGTACCACATCGTAATTGGCAACGTTGGTTTGGAGCCATCGACTGAGGGGCAAACTAATGGTGTAGTGGCGCAACCATTGGCGCGGGAAGTATTGCACGCGGTAGCCTGCCGCAGGTTGCCAGGTTTGGAGGGGCACCGGGAGGGTGCGATCGCCATCCGCATTGGTCGTCACCACATCCACGGTTGCACCCAACGCGGCCTCGGCTTGGGAAAGATGCCGCACCAACTGCGGTGGCCCCCCATAGATCGGGCTGAAATAGGGAATGACATTCAAAATTTTCATGGCAGGAGAGCCGAGAAGAAGCGCGGTAAACGGAAGGCTGGAGAGGAGTCAGGGGAATTGGCGGCCATGGCCGCTGTCTCCAACGCATTCATAAGCCCATCGGCAAAGCGCTGGGGGGTATAGTTTGCCGCCTGTTGCTGGCTACGGAAGCCCCATTCGGTACGGCGGTCTGCATCGAGGTGATGGATCTGGAGAAGAGATTGGGCGATCGCCCCCGTGTCGTCGGGTGCAAACACCAACCCATTTTCCTGGTGGCGCACCAGGTTAGGGCACGCCCCTACCGTCTGGCTGCACAAAATCGGTAAGCCCGAGGCGCAGGCTTCGTTCACCACTAACCCCCACTGCTCCTGCAACGCCGGATGCACAAAGGCTGAGGCAAGCGCATACCAGTAGGGCAATTGCGGGTAGCCCACAAAGCCAGGTAAATGAACGCAGGTTTCTAGGGCGTTTTGTTGAATCCGTTGGCGCAGGGTCGCTTCTTCCTCTCCGCTGCCGCAAAGCACTAGATCCCATGCAGTTTCGCCGCACCCCTGATCTGCCAGTGCCTGACGATAGTGGCAATAGGCTGTGAGCAAGCGCAATACATTTTTGCGGGGAATAAAGCGGGTCACGGCGAGGAAATATGGCTTTTCTGGGATCGCAGGATCTCGCTGCCGAATGGCTCTGGGGTTGGCACGGGCGATCGCCACTCCCTGGGCAAAATGGCGATTATCCACCACGTCGTAGCCCAAGAAAATGTGCGATCGCGCCATCCCCAAGGTCACTAAATACTCACGATGTGCTTCGCCCCCGGCGATCGCCCCAGCAAAGCGCCGCACATACAGCACCGACTTGAGCCACTCCTTCCATCGCTGGCGGGGCAGGTCATCCCTCTTACTCTCACTCATCAAAATTGCGGTCACTTGGTGCTGTGTACACCAGCTCAAGGCCGCCCGCGATACCGCAAACCCCCACCCCGGAATGGCTAGAGCATCTAACTGCAACTCAGCTAGCACTTGGCGCAACCGAGGAATGGCAAGTCGAGCCTCAACCGAGGGCGCGGTTGCAACAGGAAATTCTGCCAAGGGCAATAGGGTTTTACACGCAAAGGTCACGGTGCCGGCCAAATCTCCCCAGGGATGATCCCCCTTTTGACTCGTCACTTCGATAGCCGTCAACTGCCAGCCCCGTTCTTCGCAGGCGATTTGGGTTGCCCGTAACCGTGCCGCATGGTAGCCGCCAATGTTTTGAAACAAGACACCAATATGCATCGCAATCCGACTCATTCAGGGCTCTGCTTTCTCTTTCCTAGAAAAACCAGAGCCATCAGGGAGTTGCGGCCAACTCCCTGATCTTTTCAGCCGTTTATCACCCTATAAAACAGCAAATCCATAGAACGGCAGGAATCTTAAGAACTCCCGCTATCCTATGGATGCTGATTGAAATTGGTACGAGGCCAATGGATAAAAGATCAGTGACTGGAAGACCGACACATCTCGGCAGAGGCTTGGCTTACTAGCGATCGTTGTAGCGTTCTTCTGCCCAAGGTTCGCCACGATAGTGGTATCCATTGCGCTCCCAAAAACCCGGAACTTCATGGTCTAGAAATTCTAGTCCTGAGATCCACTTGGCACTTTTCCATGCGTAGAGGTGAGGCACCACCAATCGCATGGGGCCACCATGCTGGGGCGGTAGCGGTTTGCCAAACAAGCTGTGGGCGAAAAAATTTTCGACTCGATTAAAGTCATCCAACGCGAGGTTGGTGGTGTAGCCGCCATAGGAATGCTGCATGACATGGATCGCCGCTGGGTCGATCTCAAGGTGCTGCATCAAATCTGGCACCGTCACACCTGTCCATTCCACGTCTAACTTTGACCAAGTTGTAACACAGTGAAAGTCTGCGGTGAAGTGACTTTGGGGCATCGCCTGCACATCTGCCCAGGTCAGCGTAATGGGCTGGGCTAAGCCCCAAACCTTTAATTCCCAATCATCTTGGGCAATAGAGGGAGTATCTCCATAGGTCAAAACCGGGAACCCTTGGGCGAGATGTTGCCCTGGAGGAACCCGGTCAGCAAGACTAGAATCGGGCTTCTGAAAGAACTTACCCATGGTCTACCCCCACTTTGAATGGCTGCATTTTCAATGGCTCTACCCCATGGCACTCTAAGACGAATGGAGTATAGACGGAATATGAATGCCCTGCGGCTGCCAAAAATATTTACGAAAAAGCACAACCGAGCAAGTAGGGAAGCTTTAACCCACCGTTGCAAGGTTGGCTGAGGGAATAAAGTCTCGAAACAAGCGTTGGAGAAGCATCTGCATTCTTCCATCGATCTAGACATTGATCTAGGCACCGACCCAGGCTTGCATCCATGGCTTTACTCTTCGTCGTCTTCCTCTTCGGCTTGAGGATAGATAAAGCTGTTAGAGCGTCCGGTGAGAACAGACTTCCCTAGAGACAGTGCTTTGAGGGCTTGGTCAGCCGCTTTATGCCGCCAAGTGGCACGGCGCTTGTCGCGCTTGGATTTCGAAGTTTTCTTCTTAGGAACCGCCATGATGGTGTCCGCCTGTCAAAAAAAGTTCACAACCTTTTAATCCTAATGCAACTTCGGGTCAAACGATCAACTGGAATTTTATTCGGAAGCCGGATAAAGCTGCTGGAAAGAAGGGGGTTTTCTCTGGCGGTTTGCCCTCATTTTTGCCAAGCCGCTGCAAAAACGTCTAAAAAACCATCTAATTTCAGACTAATTTCAGACAGCATCGCTCAAATTTTGGCTAGCAAGTCAGGAAAGTTGCGTTACCGTTGGATGTTAGGGATTTTACCCGGCATCCGCCTGTTTCCGAGAATCTGCCTTCACCGGAAGAAATTACCTTCAATAGAGTGATGTGCTTCCAAATAGGCCAGGTTTTGTCTGGAAATGCCGATAATGTTGCGGTTAACACACACTTAGTTTGGGCATCCTTAAGCTGAACCCCTTAAATCTCAGCCTTGCGGAATTAAGTCAGCGTTGGATAGGAGGAACAACCAGGATCGTTCTAGAGCCGAAATAGTTCTAGAGCCGAAATCGTTCTAGAGCCGAAATAACTTTAAAGCCAGAATAATTTTAGAGCCAGAATAATTTTAGAGTGTGATTTAGAACAACACCATAGCAAGCGAGATAGCGTAGCCAATTACTGAGCAAACCTCATACTGAGCAAACCTCGTATTGAGCAAACCTCGTATTGAGCAAACCTCGTATTGAGCAAACCTCGTAACGGGCAGACCTTATACTAGGCAAACCTTAGAAACCCTTAGTTTTGTGAAGGGTTAGGTATCTCTGAATCCCAAACTTTGATCACTGTTTTGACGCACAGGGCAGACGCACGGGGCTGTAATTATGACGAATTATTGGGCGATCGCCATCGGCATTAATCAATATCAACATTTTCAACCGCTGATGTATGCAGAGCGGGATGCCGAGGTATTGCACCAATTTTGGACACAAGAAGCGGGCATTCCGGCGCAGCAATGCCTGTTGTTAGGAGACAGCACCCCCGAACCGGGGCGCAAGCCGGCTTCTGGCACAACCAACAACCTACCTACCCACGACAATATTGTGGATGCCCTAACGGAACTCTGTCAGCGGCGACTCCATGCCGATGATGTGTTGTGGGTGTTTTTTAGTGGCTATGGCGTGCATTATCAAGGGCAAGACTATTTAATGCCCATCGATGCCGACCCGGCACAGGTTGCAACAACGGCGATCTCCATGGAGACTTTGTTTGGGATTTTGCAAGCGGCTCCGACCCAAAATATTTTGACCCTGCTAGATGTGAACCGCAGCCAGGGGATGTTGGGGGGAGTTGGGGTTGGGCGACAAACGACCCAACTGGTGCAAGATGTTGGGTTGTCGGTGATTTTGTCGAGTCGCCCTGATCAGTTTTCCCATGAGACGTTGATGTTACGTCAGGGGCTATTTACGACGGCCTTGCTCGATGGATTGCGGAACCAAGGTTGCCTCACCCCAGAACAACTGATGCAGTTTTTGCGCGATCGCCTGCCCAGTCTGAGTGAACATCACTGGCGACCTCGCCAAGATGTCCTTGGGGTGATTCCTGACACGCTGCGGTATCAACTGATGCTCCCCGGAAAATCTCTTAGTACGGGGCAGCCTGGAACGGGTGACGGAGACTTGATCCCCCCCGATGGCGATAGCAGCGGCGATATTATCCCCCCCGAACAGCCCCTAGACCCTGAGAATGGAGACGCTCCACCGCTTAGCCCCGATGAACAATCATGGCGAAAGGTCATTCGGTTTGGGGCGATCGGTCTGCTCGTGCTCATGGGCTTGGTGGTAGCCCGCAACCTTAAAATGGTCATCCAGCCCATTGGGGCGGGGGGCAACGACCCCAGCCAGCCAGCCCCCACGCTGCCCACCGGGGAGACCGGCAACCCCACGGTTCCGGGAAGTCCGTTGCCGGGGAGCGTTCCAGACGGCCAACCCACTAGTGAGCCTCTGCCAGGTGGCGATCCTACACAAAGCGAGGAGCCAGCGCAAGGCGGAGAACCCTTGCCAGGTGGCGATCCCACGGTGCCACCTTCCCCTGCACCCGAAGCGCTGCCATCTGACCCAGCCAATGTCCCAACGAATCCGCAAGTCCCCGCTGACCCCAATGAGTTGCCAGCGGTGGGGTCTGTAGGGGGATCGCCTAATGGCCTCGTCAGTACGGGGGCTCTTGCAGAGGATCATCGGCGATTGCTAGACCAAGCGCGGGCATCGCTCACCTTGGTGCGAGCCGATGCGCCAAGCAATCAAGTGTCTGAAATTGTCGAAGCAATCCGGCAGGTGCGCCAGATCCAACCTAATCAACCGCTCTATGATGAGGCGCAACATTATGCAGAGCGCTGGAGCGGCATGGTTTTGGATATGGCTGTGGGGCGGGCGGCACGGCGCAATGGGGGCGATAGTTTAGTCGCTGCGCGTAATTATCAATCGGCGATCGCCGCTGCCCAGTTAGTGTCCACCGATTACCCCGATCTCCATAATGCAGCGCGGCGCTCGATTGCCGTCTGGAGCCAAGAAACCATGGATCTAGCCAACCTACATGCTTCAGAAAGAGTATTCGGGCTAGCCATTGACGTGGCAAAATATGTGCCCCAAAATACCCCTGCCTATGCGGAGTCGCAGAGGGCGATCGCCCTCTGGCAAGCCCAACTCAACACCCCCACAACCGCCCAACAAACCGCCGACCTGGCCAATCCCTAACGGGCGAGGGGATCTGTAGAGTGGCGAGGGGGGCTAGCGTCTGAGTAGGACTATGCGAGGGGAGTATGAGCCGCTGGCAGGACGAGGCTAAAGCTCCAACCATGCTGCTGAAAGCCCAGAGATTCATAAGCTGACGGCTTCTTGGCCATATTGGGTATCACCTCGATCCGCAAGGTTTTGAGAATATCGGCCAGTTGAGGAGGCATCTGTTGAGGGGGCATGATCGGAGGGGTTCAATCGGTAGGGTGAGCATTCATCGGGGATCCAAAATCCTTAGAGCGGATGTTGGGCGTGGCAGCGCCACTGGTTGGGGCGATCGCGCTGGTAAAGGCGCAGTTCCCAGGAAACCGGAGCTTGGGGATCGATCAGGGTTTGGGCGAGTTGCTGGAGGGGGGCGTGGTGGTCGGGGGGGAATCCGTAGGCGAGGCTGAGGTGGAGCCAGGTTTTGAGGCGGATAGGTGCGGTGCGGGTGGGGGTTTGAGGGTGTTGGGCAAAGGCTTGGGCGATCGCCCCAAACCAGGGGGCATCGAGTTCTAGGCCATGCCAGTCAGGGCGGCAGGTGAGCTGGGTAATGTGGGCGGGGGGAGAGGGGCGATCGCCCCAAACTATGTCTACCGCAGCGGCGAATATCTGTTGATAGGCCAAGACAGCCCCAGGATCATCCTGAAAAAAGCCAGTGAGGGTGCAGTGGGGCATATATGCGTGGGCGGTGTTTTTGCCGAGCTGCTGTTGGCTGGCCTGAAAGTAGTGGGCGAGCTGCTGCGCCAAATCGCCCTGCGGACAGGCATAGAGGATAAATTCGGTGGTGGGAGAATGGGAGGGGGAAACAGCCATGGCCAACGGCAATCGTCGAGAATGGGCAACAGGTAGGCGGAGGGAAGCTTAGGCGATGCGGTGGCCTTGGCGGATGACAGCGGTGAGGCGGGGGACGATGCCGTCGTCGTGGACGGTGAGCAGGTCGGCGCGTTTGCCAAGCTCTAGGCTACCGCGATCGCCCATACCCAAGGCCTGCGCCGGGTTTTGGGTAAACAGCTTGGCCACGTCGTAGAGCGGGCGCTGGAGATGGCGCATGATCAAAAACAGGGCTTGCAGTAGGCTTTGGGGCACATAATCGGACGAGATAATATCGGCTAAATGGTAATCGATCAACTCCATCGCCGACACATTGCCTGAGTGGGAACCGCCTAACACCAAATTTGGAGCGCCCATGAGGATATGCAGCCCATGGTAATGGGCGACCTTCGCCGCCTCTAGGGTAGTCGGAAACTCCGCAATACTCACCCCTTCGCCCACCGCCTCTTCGACATGTTCTACGGTGGCATCGTCATGGCTGGCCAGGGGAATCTTCCACTGCTGGGCGATCTCTACCAGATGTTGGCGGTTGCGGTCGGCATGTTCTCCCTGGGCGGCGATGCGGCTTTGGATAAAGTCCTCCATCTCGGTTTCAGAGATACCGTGTTTGCCCATGTAATATTCTCGGTACTTGTCAATGCGGACAAATTGCCGCTGGCCGGGGGTGTGATCCATCAGCGACATCAGCGCCAGCATGGGATGGTCGGCATACTGCTGCACGATGTCGTGGGTTTTGTCGTAGCCCAGTTCGCAGCGGAGGTGGAGGTGATGATCCACCGTGAGCCGTCCGGCTTCCCGCGCCGCATACAGGGTTTCGATCATGGGGCCAAACAGGTGCATCCGGGGGGAATTGGGGGTGATGTCGCCAATGGCGATCGCATCACACACCGTCGTGATCCCCGCTGCCGCCAAATCTCGGTCATGGTGCACCGTGGCCACATCCATCGGCCAGCGCACCTTGGGGCGGGGAGAAAGCCGCTGTTCGAGGTTGTCGGTGTGCAACTCTACAAACCCCGGTAGCAGGTAGTCGCCGTTGCCGTTTTCGCCCTCAGCCACAATGCCCGGTTGGATGTCGGCGATCGCCCCATCCCTGACTATCAGGGTGCCCAGCAGTTCTTCTGTAGGCAGTTGTAGCCGATAGTTTGTGTAAATTTGTTCGTTCATGGCAGTTCTTTCGGGTTCGTTCCGTGGGGTTCAAAGGAGGGAGAGAAAAGGAG
>Ga0105045_10004428_pt1 | contig 12194 bp, 9 predicted proteins | sample MAT02_FD_78089 | JGI IMG/M metagenome (GOLD analysis project Ga0105045, IMG submission 78089) | Freshwater microbial communities from Lake Fryxell liftoff mats and glacier meltwater in Antarctica - MAT-02 (megahit assembly) | ecosystem: Environmental > Aquatic > Freshwater > Ice > Liftoff... | reverse complement strand
GTCAGCATGGAAGAGGAGATGAACGCCGCGGCCGAGGACCTGCGCTTCGAGCAGGCCGCCCGGATCCGCGACGAGCTGCGTGAACTCAAACGGGACCTCGAGGGCATGCAGGCGGGCGCCTGAGCTGTTCGAAGGCTTATTCCGCAACTGTGGTGCCGCCCGGGGGTTCCTGTAACGTCAGGTACGTAAACCGAATGCGGGATTGGGAGCGAGGGGATCAGATACATGGCGATGCGCGGTGACACCATCGGTACGGCTGGACACAGGGAATTCGGGACCAAGGCTCTTTTGGGCCTTCTGTTCGTCGCGTTAATCGCGCTCGGACTCGGGGCCTCCGCGACCCAGGCGGCCGCCAAGAAGAAGGTCTACAAGGCGCCGAAGGTGACCAAGAGCCTCGACGTCAAAGTCGGCGGCTCAATCCAGCAGATCTACGTTCAGGACGCCGAACCCGGCTCGACCGTGCTGCTGGTCAACCCGGGCAACCAGGTCATCCGCACCGCCGAGACCGACGCTTTCGGCAGCAAGATCTTCCGTGAGGTTCGCCCGCTCCCCGGCTACCGCGTGCTGCAGCGCCAGGGGAGCGACGTTGCCGGAACCCGCAAGGTGCGCTCGCTCAAGCCCGGCGCCAACCCGAAGCAGTCCTTCTACGACAATCTTCCTCCGCTGCAGGCGGGTCTGAACTACGTGAGGATGCGCGACGGCGTCACCCTGGCGATGACCGTCAGGCTGCCGATCGGCAAGACGATCAACGACGGTCCGTTCCCGACCGTGATCGAGCACACCGGCTACGCGGCGGCCGCTCCCGGCAACCTGCTTGCCTCGCTGCTTTCGGGCGTGAACGATCCGCTGGCGCCAAGCAGCGCCACGGTGATCGGCAGCGCCCTCGCGCCGCTGCTCGGCTACGCCTCGGTCAGCATGCAGATGCGCGGCTCGGGCTGCTCCGGCGGCGCCTTCGACATGTTCGCCCTGCCGACGACCTACGACGGTTACGACGCGATCGAAGCGGTCGCGGCCCAGCCGTGGTCGAAGGGCAAGGTCGGCCTGGCCGGCATCTCTTACTCCGGCATCAGCCAGATGTTCATGGCCGGTACCAAGCCCCCGAACCTGGCCGCGATCGCCCCGATGTCGATCACGACCGACCTCTACACCGGCACCGGCTATCCCGGAGGCATCTTCAACTCCGGCTTCGCCCTCTCATGGGTCACGGATCGGGTCGATGACGCCCAGCCGGCCCCCGAAGCCGGCCAGCAGTGGGCCCGTACCCTGATCAACCAGGGCGACGAGCAGTGTCGGGAGAATCAGAAGCTGCGTCTCCAGACCCTCAATGTCTTAGACCTGATCGAGGACAATCCGAACCGGACGCCGCTGATCTTCAACCAGCGCGCGCCCGGCAACTGGATGAAGAACATCGAAGTGCCTGTCTTCCTGACCGGGCAGTACCAGGACGAGCAGACCGGCGGCGACTTCCCGACTGCGCTCAAGAACCTGGACCGCAACAGGAACGTGTGGATCATGATGCAAAACGGCGTCCATAACGACTCGATCAGCCCCAGCACAATTACCCAGTGGGTTGAGTTCATGGACATCTTCATCGCCAAGCGGGTCCCCAGCGTTCCGGCTCTCTTTGTCGGACCGAGCAGCCCGTTCTCCGCTCTGCTGGGCGGCAGGGCCGATCCGATCGAGCAGTCCGAATACATCGGCCTGCCCAACGTCGGTGCTGCGGAGCGCGCCTTCCGCCGGGACAACCCGCGAGTCCAGCTGTTGATGGAAAACGGTGCCGGCCCCAGCGGCCCCGGAGGTCTCGGTGCGACCTGGAAGATCGATTCCAACTCGTGGCCGCTGAAGAACGCCAAGCCGCGCACCTGGTACCTCGGCAACGCCGGCGTTCTCAGGACGAAGAAGCCCACCGGCCGCTCGGCTGCGCGCTACGTCGCCGATCCGGGGGCCAGGCCTCTGACCAACCTCGCAAGCGGCGGCGTGGGCGCGCCGCAGCCGGACTTCAACTGGGCCCCGGTGGCCGACGGCAAGGGCCTTGGCTTCGTCACGGCACCGCTCGCCCGCGACACGATCGTCGCTGGTGGATCGAGCCTGACCGTCAAGCTCAAGTCGACCGCCCTGGACACGGATCTCCAGGTGAGTCTCTCCGAGATTCGCCCGGACGCCAAGGAGACGTACGTCCAGACCGGTTGGCTGCGGGCATCGCATCGCAAGCTGAAGAAGAACGGACGCAACCCGCTCGACATCCAGCCGACGCACCTGAAGCAGGACAACGCCCCGCTGCCGGGCAACAGGTTCGTTCAGGTCCGGGTGCCGATCTTCCCGGTGGTTCACGCCTTCCGGGCCGGCTCGCGGATCAGGGTGACGATCATGGCTCCGGGCGGAGACCGCTCCGAGTGGGAGCTCGACTCGATTGATGACGGCACCGCCGAAAACAGGATCCTGATCGGTGGCAAGCAGCCCTCGGCCCTGACCCTGTCGGTCCTGAACGGAGCAGACGCTCAGGGCACACCGCTTCCGGGCCCCGGTGTCCTCCGGGCGCAGCCCACCCGCGACTACGAGACCGCCTCCAACGGCGGTTGATCTGAAGGCCGCATCCCGGCGCCGGAGATGACTCCGGCGCCGGGTGCGAGCCCTCTCCGGTCGGGCGGTCGTTTGGCGTAACCTGCGAACCGTGAACGCGGACCAGATCAGGCGAAGCGACTTTCCCGCGGACGGCACCGGGTACGACCGCGCCTCGGTTGACGCTCACCTTGCCGCCGCGGCCGCCTGGGCCGCGGCCCTTGAGGCCCAGATCGCTTCGCTTGAGGTCGAGCGCAACGCGCTTCGCCGTGCCGTTCCCGATCCGACTCAGGATCCGCTGACCTCTGAGCCCGAAACGTCCAAACCCGAAGCCGGTGTGAACCCCCAACACGAGCCCGAACCGGAACCCGTCCCCGAACCGGAACCCGAGCCCGAACCGGAACCCGAACCCCTGGAGGCCTCCCGATCCGAAGATGAAGTCTCGGCCCGCCTTGTCGCCACGAGGCTCGCTCTCGAAGGAGTCGATCGCGAAGAGATCGTCGCCAGACTGGCCGAGGACTACGAGATCGAAGAGGCTGACGCACTGGTCGACGACGTCCTCGCCCGCCTCGCCTGACCTGCCGCCGAAACACCCCGGGCAGGCTCTTCCCACGCTTCGCGGTTCATTGACCGGGTCGAACGTGTGTTCGGTTCCCTAGAATGGGTGGGAGTGACTCGTTCAGAACGCATCGTCATCAGCGGGGCCCGTGAGCACAACCTGAAGGACATCGATCTCGACCTGCCCAGGGACGCGATGATCGTGGTCACCGGGCTGTCTGGATCGGGTAAATCCAGCCTCGCCTTCGACACGATCTACGCCGAAGGCCAGCGCCGCTACGTCGAGTCGCTTTCGGCTTACGCTCGCCAGTTCCTCGGTCTGATGGAGAAGCCGGACGTGGACTCGATCGAAGGTCTTTCACCGGCGATCTCGATCGACCAGAAGACGACCTCGCGCAACCCGCGCTCGACCGTCGGCACCGTCACCGAGATCTACGATTACCTGCGCCTGATGTGGTCGCGGATCGGCAAGCCTCACTGCCCGAAATGCGGCGAGGAGATCACCGGCCAGACCCAGGAGCAGATCACCGACCGGCTGATGACCATTGACGAAGGCACCCGCTTCATGGTCATGGCGCCGGTCGTGCGCGGCCGCAAGGGCGAGTACGGCAAGCTTTTCGAGCAGTTCCGGGCGGACGGCTACACCCGGGTCGAGGTTGACGGCGAGATGCGCCTGCTCGAGGACGAGATCGTGCTCGACAAGAAGTACAAGCACGACATCTCGGTGGTGGTCGACCGCCTGGTGATGAAGGGCGACGTGCGTCGCCGGCTCTCCGAGTCGATCGAGGCGGCAGCCGGCATGGCCGAAGGCCTGGTCGCGGTCCAGATCGTCGACGGCGAGAGCATGCTGTTCTCGGAGAGCTTCGCCTGTCTGAAATGCGGCACCTCGATGCCGGAACTAGAGCCGCGGATCTTCTCCTTCAACGCGCCCCACGGCGCCTGCCCGACCTGTACCGGCCTCGGCTTCAAGCGGGTGATCGACCCCCAACTGGTCGTGCCCGACCCGACCCTGGCGCTTTCCGAAGGCGCGCTCCAGCCCTGGCGTTCCGGCTATTCCGGCTACTGGCGCCGCCTGATCAAATCGGTCGCCGGCACCTACGGGATCGACATCGACACCCCGTGGCAGGAGCTGACCTCCGAGGAGCAGGACGTCTTCCTTTACGGAACCGGCATTGAACGCCACACCATCCGGACCAGGAGCCGGGCCGGGCGCCAGCGCAGTTACGAAGTCAAGTTCGAAGGCCTGGTCAACAACCTCGAGCGCCGCTACCAGGAGTCTGACTCGGAGAAGGTGCGCGACCGGATCGAGGACTACATGGCCGAGCAGGCCTGCCCGTCCTGCCACGGCGCCCGACTGAAGCCGTCGAGCCTCGCGGTGACGGTCGGCGGGATCTCGATCCGGGAGTTCACCGAAATGTCGGCCAGCGGCGCGCGCGAGTGGATCGAGAACCTCGAGATGAGCGAGACCGAGCGGGCGATCGCGCGGCTGATCGTCAAGGAGGTTGCCGAGCGGCTCTCCTTCCTGGTCAACGTCGGCATCGGCTACCTCTCGCTTTCCCGCTCGGCCCGCACCCTCTCCGGTGGCGAGGCCCAGCGCATCCGTCTGGCGACCCAGATCGGCTCCAGCCTGGTCGGGGTCATGTACGTGCTCGACGAGCCTTCTATCGGCCTCCACCAGCGCGACAACGAGAAGCTGATCGCCACCCTGGAGCGGCTGCGCGACCTTGGCAACACCGTGATCGTGGTCGAACACGACGAAGGCACGATGAAGGCCGCCGATTTCCTGGTCGACCTCGGCCCCGGGGCGGGTGAGCACGGAGGAGAGGTAATCGCCTCCGGCACGCCGCTCGAGGTCGAGGCCAACCCGCGCTCGCTCACCGGCCGCTACCTGGCGGGCACCGAGCAGATCGAGCTTCCCGAACAGCGTCGCGAGCCCAAGGGGGAGCTGGTCGTGCGCGGAGCCCGCGAGCACAACCTGACCGGCGTCGACGTCGCCTTCCCGCTTGGGGTGCTGACCTGCGTCACCGGGGTATCGGGATCCGGCAAGTCGACCCTGGTCAACAGCACGCTCCACCCGGCGGTCGCCAACCGCCTGCATCGCTCGAAGCTCCGTCCCGGCCCGCATGACGGTATCGACGGCATCGATCAGATCGACAAGATCATCAACATCGACCAGTCGCCGATCGGCCGCACGCCGCGGTCAAACCCGGCCACCTACACCGGCGTCTTCGACCATATCCGCCAGCTTTTCGCGGCGACCCAGGAGTCCCGCGCCCGCGGCTACAAGCCGGGCCGGTTCAGCTTCAACGTCAAGGGCGGCCGCTGTGAGGTTTGCCGCGGTGATGGCCAGATCAAGATCGAGATGCACTTCCTGCCCGACGTCTACGTGCCCTGCGAGCAGTGCCACGGCCACCGCTACAACCGCGAGACGCTCGAGGTCCGGTTCAAGGGCAAGTCGATCGCCGACGTGCTTGAGATGTCGATTGAGGAAGCCGCTCCGTTCTTCGAGAGCATCCCCAAGATCGCACGGAGGCTGAAGACCCTCAACGACGTCGGCCTCGGCTACGTGCGGCTCGGCCAGCCGGCGACGACGCTTTCCGGCGGAGAGGCGCAACGAATCAAGCTGGCCACCGAGCTGTCCAAGATCGCCACCGGCAGCACCCTCTACATCCTTGACGAGCCGACCACCGGTCTCCATTTCGCCGATGTACGCCGGTTACTGGAAGTGCTCGCCCGACTGGTCGACGCTGGCAACTCGGTGGTCGTGATCGAGCACGACCTCGACGTGATCAAGAGCGCCGACTGGGTGATCGACCTCGGCCCCGAAGGCGGCGACAAGGGCGGGGAGATCGTCGCCACCGGCACCCCGGAACAGGTGGCAGAAGTACCCGGCTCCCATACCGGTCACTTCCTCCAGGAGGCCTTCGGCAAGGTGCCCGTGGCGGCCTGATGAAGGCCGCCCGGATCACTGCGTACGGGGCGCCGCCGGAGCTGGTGGAGATCGATCCTCCGGAGACGCAGGGCGACTGGGTGCCGGTCGAGGTCGAGCTGGCCGGCATCAACCCCGTAGACATCGCGATCGCCTCCGGAACGTTTGACGCCGGGTCGCCACCGCTTCCGTATACGCCGGGGCTCGAAGGGATCGGCACCACGCCGGACGGCCGCACGGTCTGGTTCGACGTCCCGGTGCCGCCGGTGGGGTCCTTCTCGGAACGCTGCCTGATCGACCCCTCAAGGGCGATCGAGCTGCCGGCGGGAGTCGAGCCGGTCGAAGCGATCGCCTTCGGGGTCGCCGGCATGGCCGCGTGGCTGGCGCTGGAGTGGCGCGGTGCTCTCAAGCAGGGGGAGACGGTCCTGATCCTCGGCGCCGGCGGTTCGGTCGGCCAGATCGCGGTCCAGGCAGCAAAACTGCTCGGAGCGGGCCGTGTCGTGGCGGCCACCAGGAGTGAGCGCGGTCGCGAGCGAGCCCTCGTGCTGGGCGCCGACCGGTCGGTCGGCACCGATGCCGACTCGGTCGCGGACCTGGCCGAACTGTTCCGCGAAGCCACCGAAGGCGGGGCGAATCTTGTGATCGACGGCCTCTGGGGTCCACCGGCCGAGGCCGCGCTGACCTCGATCGCCTTCGGCGGACGGCTGGTACAGGTCGGCAACTCGACTGGAAAGCAGGCGGAACTGAGCGCCGGCCCGCTACGTGGAGGGCAGGTATCGATCCTCGGACACCGGAACTTCTTCGCCCCTCGTGAGGTACAGGCCGATGCCTTCGGCAGGATGTGCGCCCACGCCGCCGCCGGGCGGCTGGATATCGAAGTCGAGGTTCACCCACTGGACCGGGTCGCCGAAGCCTGGAAGCTTCAGCAGCAAAGCCCCGGCCGCAAGCTGGCCCTGGCCCCCTGAACGCCACTGCTCGGTCGTACCGGGTCGGCGTTGCGTGGCTGGGTCGGGAATCGCCGACCCGGAATGCTCTCCGGTGGGACGGGCGGCGGGTCGCTCCCGCGCTTTCGGTCAGTCGACCAGCAGTGAGGCGCCGATCACGCCGCCTTCGTCGCCCAGGGCGGCGACGGTGACGACCGGCGGGTTGTCCGGGTCGAGCAGGTACTGGCCCATGCCGTCGATGATCTCCGGGACGAGAGTGTCGGCGAAGCGCACGCCCAGGCCTCCGCCGATGACCACGGCTTCGACATCAAGCAGATTGACCGCAGAGGCGATCCCGGCTGAAAGTGCGACCACGGCGCGGTTGAGCAGGTCGGTAGCCAGTTCGTCTTCGTGCTCCAGTGCCTTCGCCCAGACGGCGCTGGTCAAGCCGGTCTTGTTGTGCTTCTTCATCAGCTTGAACAGGTCGGTCTTGCGGCCCTTCTTGACTTCACGGCGGGCCTTGTCCTCCATCGACTTGCGCCCTGCGTAGGCCTCGAGCGTGCCGCTGAGACCGTTCAGCGCCCGGGCGCCACCACGGCGGACCAGAGTGTGGCCGATCTCCCCGGCCCGGCCGCGACCCTTCCACTGCTCGCCGTCGAGGATGATCCCGCCGCCGACCCCGGTTCCCCAGAAAACGCCGAGCAGGCTCTCGTAGTCGGCTCCGGCCCCGAGTTCGTACTCGGCGTGAGTCGCCACCTGGACGTCGTTGCCGACCGAAACCGGGGTGCCGAGGGCATCGCTCAGGGTCGGTCCGAGCGGGTAGCTTTCCGTCCAGTTGGGCAGATTGCCGGCACCGGCCAGGCTGCCGGTGGCGGAGTCGACCGAGCCCGGCGCTCCCATCCCGATCCCGCGCAGATCCGACGTTTTGACGCCGGCCTGTTCGGCTGCTTCTTTGATCACCTCGACGACTTCACGAACCACGTCGTCGGGCCCGCCCCGGTTGGGGGTCGGTCGCTTGGCGTAGGCGATCACGTTGTGGGCCGGACCGACTATTGCCGCTGCGATCTTGGTACCGCCGAGGTCGATGCCACCGGTCAGGGTGGCGGGATCGCGGCCCGAGACGGTCGTCGAGGCAGGTGCGGCTGCGGGCGCGGACCCGGCTGTGGTCAGCGGGGCGGAGTCCGGCGTGCCAACGGCTCCCGGAGCCGGAGCCGGCCCGGTCGAGGTTTCGGCTTTCTTATTACGCCCGAACATTGAACTCTCCCGTGATCGCGGTCATGGCCGCAGGATATCCGGCTGTGGCAGGGTACGGGTGTGAACGATCAGACCGGTTGGCGCATGTGGTGGCACAAGAGGCGCTGGTACGAGCGCAATCACCGGCTGCTTCGCCGACTCAGGCTCGACCGCGAGATGGCCCGCCGCGGGGCTTACATCCGCCACCCGATCGAGGGCGAAGTACTCGACAATCTGCTGGCCGGGAAGCTGACCGTCGGCCAGGGGACCCACTTCGAACCGGGCTGCTGGGTCACGATGTCGGAGCAGGCCAGGGTCTCGATCGGAGAGGGCTGCTACCTCAACCGCGAGACGATGATCGCGGCCGAGCGCGAGGTGACGATCGGCGACCACGTGATGTTCGCCAACGGCTGCTTCATCGGCGACGCCGCCCACCGCTTCGACGACCCCGACAAGCCGATCACCTGGCAGGGCTTCACCACAAAAGGGCCGGTCCGGATCGGATCGAACTGCTGGTTCGGCGTCCACTGCGTGGTCACCGGCGGGGTGACGATCGGCGACCGCTGCGTGATCGGGGCGAACTCGGTCGTGACCTCGGACCTGCCCGACGGCACCATCGCCGCCGGGATCCCGGCCAGGGTGATCCGGGAGATCGAGTTCAAGCCATCAGATGGTCAGGGCAGCGGCTCCCAGTCCCAGGAGTAGTTCGAGTCCAGATCGCCGCTGTCGAGGCGCTGGCGCAGACCTTCCAGTTCACTGGGCTCGACCGAATAGACGTGCTCCGGCCCGGGGAAAGCCCCGGAGCGGACCTCCTCGGCATAGGCGGTGAGGCCGAGCTTGATCTCCCCGCGCACGTCGGCGTATCGCTTGACGAACTTGGCCAGTCGGCCGCGGTTGATGCCGACCAGGTCGTGCAGTACGAGTACCTGTCCGGCGGTCGAGTTGCCCGCTCCGATCCCGATCGTCGGGGCCTCGAGCCGGTTTACGATCATCTCGCTGACCGCCTCAGGCACCGCCTCGATCACGATCGCGAAGCAGCCGGCCCGGTCGAGTGCGACCGCGTCCTCGGCAACCTTGATCGCCTTGTCGGCGGTGCGGCCTTGCGCCTTGAGGCCACCGAGCGCGGTCGCCGTCTGCGGGGTCAGGCCGACATGCCCCATCACCGGGATGCCGGCGCCGATGATCGCCGCCGCACGGTCGACCGAGGCGCCGCCGCCTTCGAGCTTGACCGCATCGCAGCCGGCCTGCTTGACCATCTGCTGGGCGCTGGCTATCGCCAGTTCATTCGACGCCTCGTAGGAGCCGAACGGGAGGTCTCCGACCAGGAGCGGGGTCTTCAGGCCGCGGCGAACCGCCGCCGCCAGCATGGTCATCTCTTCCATGCCGACCGGCACGGTGCTGTCGTATCCGAGCACACAGTTGGCGGCTGAATCGCCGACCAGAACGACGTCGATGCCGACCTCTTCGGCGACCTGGGCCGAGGGGAAGTCGTAGGCGGTGACCATGACGATCGCTTCGCCATTCTCCTTCATCGCGGCCAGGTCGGTGATCGTGACCGGGCTGCGCTCGGGCTGGGCTGCTTCTTCCGTGCCTCTGGCTCCGGAACTCATGGCTGCCTCCTCGGCTGTTTGTGTGGCTCGATAAGGATGTTGTCGATCAGGCGGGTGCCGTCAACTTCGGCCGCGACGGCGACGAGGATAGCTTCATCGCCATTTTCCGAGGCCAGGTCGAGCGTGCCCGGATATCTCGCTTCGAAGTACTCCGGCTCGATCCCGGCCTGTTCCAGCCGGCTCTTTCCGGCGGCAAGTGCCGCCTCGAGGCCGCGCCGTCCGTAGACCGACTCGGTTTCCAGCAGCGCTGACCAGATTGATGACGCCCGTTCCCGGGCCGGTGGGGAGAGGTGCGTATTACGGGAGCTCATCGCCAGGCCGTCACGCTCGCGCACGGTCGGCAGGATGACGATCTCGGTGCGGAAGTCCAGGTCCTCGGCCATGCGCCTGATCACGGTGGCCTGCTGGGCATCCTTCTGGCCGAAGAAGGCGATGTCCGGGTCGACCGCATTGAGCAGCTTGGCGACGATCGTGCTCACCCCGGCGAAGTGCTCGGGTCCGCGGCCGTCGCGGCTGCCGCAGAGGACCTCGGTCAGGCCTTCGACCTCGACCCTGGTCGCGAAGCCGGCCGGGTAGATCGCGTCGGAGTCAGGCGCGTAAACGATGTCCACGCCGGCTTCTGAGGCGATCGCCAGGTCGCGCTGTTCGTCGCGGGGATAGGTGTTGAGGTCTTCGCCGGGTCGAAACTGGGCCGGGTTGACGAACAGACTCATCACGACCCGGTCGCATCGCTCACGAGCGGCCTGGAGCAGGGAGAGATGCCCTTCATGCAGGTAGCCCATGGTCGGGACCAGACCGACCTTCTCCGGCAGGGTCCGGATGACGTCGCGTTCGGCATGCATCTCTGAAGGCCGGCGCAGCAACTTCACCGAGGCACCTCCACGGGGCGGGCCAGGGCGGCGGTCCGGTCGGCGAGCGCGTCGTAGGTCCCCAGGGACTCCGGAGCCCGTTCCGCGATCGCCTCGCGGTGGCGGGCGACGGTCACTTCGTCCCCCCGGGCGATCGGCCCGGTCAGGGCTTCGGGGCCCGCTTCGATCCAGTTCTCCAGGCTGCGCCTGAGCAGCGGCGCCAGAACTTCGCGCGGCTGCTCGACACCGATCCCGCCGAGCAGGTCGGCCGCAGTCTGCTCAAGCGTGACCAGGAAGTTCGAGCCGATGCTGGCCGCCGCGTGGTAAGTGGCCCGGTCGGTCTCTTCGACCCGGAAAGGGTGCATTCCAAGCGTTACGGCCAGGCCGGTCGCCACCGACAGCGCGGTGTCGGTATTCCCGGCCACCGCGGCATGGGCGCCGGCGAGGTCGGTCTCTCGGTCCGGGATCGTCTGCAGGGGGTGGACTGAAAAGCGACCTTCAGTAGCGCCCGCAGCGGCCAGCGGATCCAGGGTCGTTGCTCCGCTGACATGTCCGATCGTGGCCGGGGCGGCGCCGGTAGCCGCAACGGCACGGGCGGCCGCTTCGATCTCCGCATCGGGGACGCAGAGCAGCACGCATCGGGTCGAGACCTCTTCCAGGCCGATCTCCCTGCCGATCAGGGTCACCTCGACGCCGGCCGCGCTTGCGGCTCGGGCGATCGAGCTTCCGGCCCTACCGGGCCCGACGACTGTCAGCGCGCCAGGCGCGCCACTTGAATTTTTCATGCGGCCGTTCCAGTTCCCTTTCGGTGGCACCAGACGGAATTCGGTTATGTCGGCCCCTGCTCGGGACCCTGACTTTCGGGCATGGTCCGTCCCCGGATCACCGGGTGACGGCCACCGTCGATTATAGGCTGCCGGCATGCCGAATACAACGGAAAGTCGAAGGAAGGAACTGGTCGGGGTGTTTCGAGAGGCCAGCGACTGCAGCAGATGTGGCCTCAGCGAGTCCCGGACCCAGGTCGTTTTCGGGGCCGGTGACGCCGACGCCGACCTGATGCTGGTCGGCGAGGCCCCGGGCGCGGAAGAGGACCGCCAGGGCCTGCCGTTCGTCGGTCGCTCCGGTGCGCTGTTGACCAAACTGCTGGCCGAGGCCGGTCTTCCGCGTGAGCGGGTGTTCATCGCCAATACGCTCAAATGCCGTCCGCCAGAAAACCGCGATCCCCGGCCGGAGGAGATCGAGACCTGCCGCCCCTGGCTGGACGAGCAGATCCGCCTGATTCAGCCGCGGGTGATCGCCACGCTGGGTAACTTCGCGACGAAGCTGCTGAGTGGTGATCCGACCGGCATCACCAAGGTCCGCGGTGTGCCGCAGCTCCGGACCCTGGGGGGGCGCACCGTATTCCTCTACCCGCTTTTTCACCCGGCCGCGGCGTTGCGCGCGACCGGCACCGCCGACCTGCTCCGCCGTGACATCAACGCGCTTCCGGACCTGCTCCAGCGCGATCCTGTCGACGCGACCACCGGGGTGACCC
>Ga0105045_10004427_pt1 | contig 12194 bp, 6 predicted proteins | sample MAT02_FD_78089 | JGI IMG/M metagenome (GOLD analysis project Ga0105045, IMG submission 78089) | Freshwater microbial communities from Lake Fryxell liftoff mats and glacier meltwater in Antarctica - MAT-02 (megahit assembly) | ecosystem: Environmental > Aquatic > Freshwater > Ice > Liftoff... | reverse complement strand
CTTACTAATGCAGGAACCATTCCAAATTCATTGGGCACAAATCGCTTCGGGTTTATTTTGCATCTATCAAACGATTTGCAAACTATTCTACAAGTGGTGCATTTTCCACAAGGAGCAGTTGAAGATATTCGTTTTATCAAAACAAATTCACAGCCATATTCTCCAACTGGCGATTTGTATATCAGTTGCAATACTTCTGACACTGATTTGAATAAAGGTGGCTATATCATTGCCAAACTTAATCACAATTTTATCAATGGAATTCCAAGTTCACTTTCATGGGTACATGTGGTTTGGGCAAAAACAATTGCCAAAGGTGCCCATCCCTGGGATGTTACCAACAATGGAAAGGTTTACTTTATAAATGGTGAAGCACATGGTTATGATTTGAGTGCCATCTATTGTTTAAATCAAAACGGCCAAAAAACAGTTGTTGAAAATTGGAGAACGCATTGGCTTAGCAACGGAAATGAATGGAAAGGCACACCCGCATCTTCAAATCCATTAGGTAGCATTGATTCCGTAAACCATAGTGGTATTGTTTTAAAAATTTGGGGTCGATGTGATTTGCGTTCATGGAATTCGGTTGATTACAATATGTACATACCCGATGAAAATGGTGGAACCAAAAAAGGCAGGTGGCCCATAGATATTTTATTTAATTCCCACTGCGACCCTGTAAATCCCACAGCAATTGGCCCAGGTTACACAGGGTATTCTGCCTCAGCTACACCTACATATGGAGGTTCATCTCTGGCTATTGACAGAAGAAATAATTCTGTGTATATCGGAATGAACTTTAAAAGCATTTTGCCAGGTGGCGGCCCTGATTTTGAACCTGCTGTTATCGCAATGGATTCAACAGGTAAATTAATATGGTGGAGCCGTTTGTATCATGAAATTACGCCCGTTGGTGATACTGTGAATTCTTCTCCAGACCAGTATCTTGATGCACTTGCAATTGATTATACAAATAACAAATTGGTTGTTGGTGCAAGATGCCATGGAAATAATGTTGAAAATTTTTGGGAGGGAAATACCATCAAAGCAGACGTAAGTGCTTACGGTTTTCAAAATACTTTTACTGGCACTCATGGAGACATTCATATTTCCTGGTTGGGAAAATTGAAATTGAATGATGGTATGCTTACCAACTCAACATATATGGCAGAACTTTCTGAAGGCACTACTTCACTCGGTAATCCACACCCTGACCCGAACCTAGACGGATGGCCAAACCCAAACGGTGGATGGCCAAATTTGACAACTACACGCATAGCAAAAAATTGTTTAAAGGTATCCAGCAATGGTGATGTGTGTGTATTGGGCGTTGGCAGAAGAACAATTACAACAGCAAATGCATATCAGAAAATGGTAAAACCCAACCATGGTGGATTTAGTTCCTGGAACAGTTTTGTGAGGGTATATGATTCTCAATTTCATGCTCCTAAATATTCTTCCCTTATTGTTGGTGTTTGGGACACAATCACACAAGTAGGGGGCGACAATACGGAAATGTTTGGTATTTGCAAAACCAATCAAGGCGTAATTTGTGTTGGAAAGCAAAAAGCAAATACAAGTGGTGTCCCTAAAGGAAATAATATTCCGGTCATTAATGTAACTCCCTGGGGCAATTCAATACCACAAAATGAAAGCGCAGTTTTAGTTTACTATAAGGCAGCCAATCTTATCAACAACCTCGATAGCACCACAACAGGCATCAATCAATCTATACAAGTTATTCCACGCGACAATATTTTACTTTTTCCAAACCCTGCGCAAAAAAGGATTTATATTTCTATCAATACGATGGATATAAAAATTTCAAACTACCGAATCATTGATATGAATGGAAGAATTGTGAAACATGAAGAATTTGTTATTAATTCAATTGACATAAATGACTTGAAGAACGGAATTTACCAGTTACAACTACTTTCCAGTTCTACACAGTATGTTAAGAAATTTGTAATTATAAAGTGACCTTAGGCAATGTTAAAGTAACCTGAGGTCGATATAAGAAAAGGAGTTTATTTACAAATTTCCGGAAGTAGAATTAAGCAAAAATATTTTTTCATACATATTTGGCCATCAATTTTTTAAATGAAACAAGTTTTGATCGCCGGAATATAGCAAGAACCCTTGAAAACTCTTTAGCACTATTCAGTATTCACTAGTAGTGTTTTTATAACCCTCATTTTGCCCGATGTAAAAACCAGACAGTACATTCCGGGATCTGAGACTTCCCTGCATTCTAATGGTACATCTTTTCCTATATGGGCCTTCCAAACCAATTCGCCGGTGAAGTTATACATAGCACATTCGGTGTCTTCACCAGTGGAGATATAAAATACTCCTTTCGCAGGATTGGGAAAGATGTTTACTTTGATAATTTCACGCAAAGTATATTTAATTTTTGTGGGATTGATCACTTTGATTTTTCCCTCGGAGTACAATTTTGTGGTATCCCATGTATTTCCAATGCCTGGGTCGGGGAGAATTACCTGAGAAAACCTTCCGACGGAATAAGATGATAGAAAAACGGTGTATTCGGCACCTGCCTGAAAGTTCTCATTTCCTTTGGCCAGAAGTAGGAGTTTTCCTTTTAAAACAAGGCTATCTGCCAATATTTTGGTTTCACAATAGGCCGAAAGTACGGCAGAATCATGAAGCATCTGTAACAGCTTTATTCGGATTACTGTGGCAGATAAAACCAAACGGGCTTTCTGATCTACCAGGAAGCGAAGATTTTGACCGTTCATTTGGTTGTCTTCTCCAAAAATCCCTACCCTTTCTGTGTATGGATCTTTCCGAATTTCGGTTTCCCCATCCTCTATCCGAAAGGAGGAATTGGGTGCCGTGGTTATATCACCCGTAATGAGAAATTTCCCTCTTCCTTTTTTGGTAAATGTACGGTTTGGGCTCATAAACGAAAGGCCACCATAGTTTGTATAAGGGTCAAAGCCTCCGGAATCCCATTTAGTGATTACTCCACTTAAAGTTAAGTTTTTCTGAGTCTCCAGGGTCATATTCTGCTTTACAAATATGCCACCAATGAAATTCTGGTTCTGGGTTTTAATTTGCCAAAGGCTTCCAGGTTTGTTTTCAAATACAAGATGGGAATTGATTTTTACACTCGTTGGATCTGCATTCTCAGGCCGAAAATAGGCGGGAAGTCCAGCTGAATCATGGGTTATTAAGAGCGTATTACTCAACCGGATCGAACCGAATCCTTTTGCCTGCGTTCCGTTTTCAGACCGGTCTGCTTTAAATCCTTTCTCAATTTCGAAAATCCCTGTACCATCCCCGGAAATCCAGAGTTGGCGTGTGTAGTTGTTGAAAGTTGGGAAAACCAGATCAATATGTGCTTCTTTGGCTACCACAAACCGGCCCGAATCGCTTAGCACAATGGAGGTCTTACTGAAGTCATTGTCCCCACGAAAAACTCCTTTATATGCTAAAACCGTGTTTTGCCCATGCACACCGATGTTTGGGCTGGCATGCCGTCCATTCTGAACATTGGCCTCCAAAAGGATGTTGTTTTCCATGATATTATTGGTCAGGTTCCGGAAATGGATGCCTATGGTGTCTAAACCTGGTGAATATCTTGGTGGAGCATTGCTGCCCTGAAATAGAATGTCACCTTGAATGGAAAAGTTTTGGCCGGGCAGGATGTTTATATATTCCGGTTGATGTGTAGCAGTTTTCCAAAGATTGATAATGTATTGGGCCTGCGACAAGGTACTACTTAAAAAACCAACGAATAGAAGTATAAAGAACTTAATCATTCACAGACGAGTTTTTGGATGCTCACTTTTGTTGCAGTTTTTACCTGTAGAAAATAAATTCCTTTTGGAAGGCTCTTTTCAGGTTCCCAGTTTTGGGAGAATTGCGATCCATAAATCTTCTTATAGACCAGCTGTTCACTTGCCATTCCATAAATCCGCACTTCTACATCGCCATCTGAAGGTGGAATTTTTACTATGAACCGGCCAGAATTGGGATTGGGATACACAGTGAATTGAGTTCCTAAATCTTTAGAAACAACGTCAGTCTGAATTTCAGGAATTAACCGTAACAGAATGTTGGTCAGGTAGTTTTGATTTCTGCCTGAAAAGTAAAACCGGACACCGTTAAAGGAGGAATACCAACTGTAATATCTGGGTGGACTTGTTAAACTGCTACCATGTGCCTGATTGATTTTGGCTACAACATAAGCATCTCCCAATGAATCGTATGGAGTTTCCATAAAGAAAAAGCGCTGGTTCTGACTTGAGTCCTGGTTCGAATTCCGATACCAGAGTTCCATACGTTCCGGTTTTAGGATCCAGGTAAAATGACGCCACAGCTTTGTTGACGCCATCACTTTAGCAGGATCCTTTTGTGTGGGACTTAATGGGTAAGGACTTGCGGAACCGGGTGTGCCAGTCTCACCCAGGACAGGATTGAACGGTTGGGTTGAAAAGCCAGGCAGCCACCATTTTTCTGTGGGTACAGCACCGGATTGGTAAACTTCGAACTTTGGATCGGAATCAGTTCCGCTTCCATACATCATCAAACCCCCGGATCGGTTCACTGGATCAGAAGGAATGGGAAGGGCATTTCGTATCCTGATATTGTACATGGGCTTTCCATAAGGATTTCGGAGCTGAAGTTGGTCGATTGCGTTTGAAGGAACTCCTCCTACAGGTAGGCTGTCCAGCAATGTGCAAACCAAACGACCATTTTCCCCAAAGCCATTCAAGACATCCCAAATGGCATCGAACTCTATGGAAATGGTTTTATTTTGGCGGGAAAAGGAAGGAAAAGAAAAGTCAATTGAGCTTAATGTTTTCAGTCCCTTTGGATTGGTGTAGAGCCAATATTTCATGCTCGAATCGGTTAAGGACAGGCAAGGAAAGCTCAATCCGGCGGTATCGGTTCGTGTGCTTAGCCTAAAAGATTTGTCAGAATTCTGCCCGCTACCCCAGATTAGTTTCTGGCCATTATCAATATGAATGCCAGGCCCTGAGAAATTTTCGGTGAAAACGGTTTGAATTCCTTGAGCTAAACTGTTTTGCTGACAAAGGAAGACAGTCAATAAGAACTGTACTATATTTTTAATTTTTTCGGTCATGAAACAAATCTATATCATTTTTTTTTACAGGATGAATAAAATATACCTGTCTGGAAATAAAAACAAGTTAAAATAGATAGTTGACGAAAAATAGAGCACATTTTACATACTAATTTTTTGAAATGAAGAAAAACAAATTTGGAAAGCACAAAATATTGTAGTTGCCCAAAAATAATAAAATGAACCTAAGTTGGCTGATCTATTAATTTATCCCTTTGATAGAAAGTAGCTTTGAAAGTTAAGGACTCTATCTAATTTGCGGCCTAACTTTAAGAAATGGGGATTTCCTGTTTTACAACAATCATCCACATATTTTGCCTTTCTAATTTTTCTCAAAATCGGGAATATATTCAGGGCAGCAAAGCCAGGATCAATACAGCAACCTATCTTTTTGATGACTTTGTTTATCACAATCAACCCCATAAACTAAATAGTTACAGTGCCTTTAGAAATGACACACAAAATATTTACGGTCGCACTCCTGGTTTAATTAATAGATTCTCCCCAAACCCGGATACTCTGGATTTAACCCGTAACTCGAAACGAATCATTGATTCGGATCTAAAGGCAGACATCGTTTTCAAAGGTAGATTCTTCCCCAATGTGTATGGAAATGAATTGGATACTTTAGGCTTGATTTTTAAAAGTGGAAAGTATGTTCAATTGAGCGGAACCATCCGGCCCAGACCACAGATTCACTTAACAAATTTTGAAGATACCTGGCACGATAGCCCTTTATTGAATCTATCCAATCACTCAACCGTGCGTTTTTCAGGTATGTGGCTTTCGGATAACAACTATTCGAAACCAGTGATTCACATTCGTGAGCATTCAAAGTTTATTCTTGGAAAGGAATCCTATATGAATTTGGTTTTCCCTGCTTACGGCAATTTTACACGCCAACTTTGGGTTGGAAGCGATGGCACCGGCGTGTTTGAAGTAGAAAAAGGTTTTGTGGCGGACTTGTCTCAAAAAGGGTCCAAATGTGAGGGTGCAGGCTGTTTTCGTTTTGTCAATTGCACCTTCATTTCTCATGATTCTGCAAGCCTGCCGGTTTACTTCCGGCCTGAACCTACAGATAAATCAAAGAGTTTTTTGAACTCCCATCTGGTTTTTGAAAACGGAGATTTGAGTAAATGGAAAATTGAAACCCAAAGGCAAAACTTTATTGGTGGATTGTGGATGTACAACCATCTGGAGGTACAGACCAATAAACATCTATTGCTAACCGGAAATTTTGCCCATTGGTCTGATTATACAAATTATGGAGGGCTGATTTTTTGCAATCCCAATGTTACCTTAACCAAAACAGGAAAAGATACCCTCACATTGGATGGACAAACCTGCATAGCTCCAGGTTCGCAAATTGAGGTTAAAGAAGGCGTTCTTTATATCAAAAGAGATTTGCTGCATACAGAATATGACTCAGTTAAATTAGGTAAAAACAAGCTGAATGGAAATTATCTGAAAATTAAAATCTGTAAAGGGGCTGTTTTAAGATTGAATACAGAATCTTTGCGAATAAATGAACTCGAAATGGAGTCTGGAGCGGTTCTTGACCTGGTCCTTTCAACCGAAATCATAGCAAAAAAAGTTGTGTTGGCAGGCAAAGGCTATTCATCTACCAAAAGCCGAATGTTAACTTTAACGATTTCTGCTTTGCAAAGCCAGTCTTCAATAAAGTTGAATTCCATAAACCTCAACCAGCAAATCATTACTGAAGAGAAATTTTTTAACCGAATAAAAACAAAATGAATACGCGTATATCCGATATTATGAGACCCGTTTTTATCTGGGTGTTTGCCCTGGTAATCTTTTTTGATGTATATGGACAAGGATCCAATAAGCAAACCCAGGGGTATCTGCAGAAAAATAAAAAGGTCAAAGTTTTGATGCTTATAGCTGATGGGTTTAATGCAACCGAATTTTGGGAACCGTATCTTACTTTTTATGCCATGGGTTGCGATGTTCAGGTTGCAGCACCCGAAAAAGGAAGAGTTAAAACCGGTAATATTCTGCCCGGAGACGACGATCCGATAAACGACTGGAAGGGTCCGATTTTGCCCCTTGAAAACATTGATATTTCTTCTTTTCAAGCCCTGGTTATTGGAGGAGGCCACGGTGCCGAGAAGTTAATTAACTTTCCCTCGGCCATTTCTTTGGTCAAAAAATTTGCTGAAACCGGAAAACCAGTGGCTGGTGTTTGCAAAGGTCCCATGCTGATGGCGAAGGCAGGTTTGTTAAAAGATAAGAACTCGACTTTTTTGTTTTCATTGAAAGATTATATGGTGAACGATTGGTTAACTGGTAACATGGGAAAATACCACGATGTTCCGGTAATCGTTGACAGTAATTTAATTACTTCCAGATACGAAATGGACAATCATTTACTTGTGAATGAAACTTTTAAAAAACTTCAAGCCTCTGCCGGATTTATTTGGGAAAAGAAGAATGCCAAAGTAGTGATCGTCAATCCAGGTGCCCATGTACTTCACAAATATGCCTTTAATGAGGCTTGTTTGGAGCCTTTATGCATTGAAAGAACCAATCTAACGGAAGACAAACTCAAAGACTGGGCCAGCCAGGGAAAAAGAGACGAATTCCAGGCCATCATTTTTGCTGATGGAAAAGACAAGGATACATATTTAACCAATTCTGATTTTGCTAAAATTCTCAAAGCCAATCCACAATGGAAAGTTTTGGCGATGGGTTCTACTTATGATGCCCTTGTCAAAATCAATGGAAAAAGGAATGTGGTTAAAATAGAAGGCAGTTTTCCAGATCAATTTCAAAAATTGGTCGCTTCCATTTCAGTGCAAACTCCAAAACCTGAAAGTATTTCTCCATTCTCTGCAGCTTTGTGCGTTGAGCCTGGATTCGATGAGGAAGTTTACTTTGCTATGAAATTTTTTCTTGAATCAAAAGGAAAGAAAGTAGCAGTGCTTAGTAGCAAATTGGGTTATGTAAAAAGCCTTTCGGGAGCAGAGGTTTTGGTAACTAACCGGTACGTAGATTCTGTTCGTTGGTCTTCCAATCCCCAAATAGTTTCTGTGGGAGGTTTACGACCCGAATCTGAAAACAACCTAACAGACAAAACCAGCAACATATATGAAAGCATGCTTACGGCTGGAGATAAAATGACTGAGAGGGATGCATTTTTAGTTACGCAATTTCAAAATGGGGCTCGCCTGGTTGTGTTCGGTTTTGATGTAATTACCCTTTCAAAAAATATGGCGGAACTAAATGGAAAATCTGTGGCTACATCAGATCAGGCCAGGTGGAGTCTTCGCGGTAAAAAATATTCTTCTAAGTACTCTGAAAATCAGTCGGTATTGTCTTTGCCAGGATTGATAACCGCTAAAGGGCCTTCAGCATTGGTTGAAGTTTCATCCCTCATGAATAAAGAATTTTGATCTTGTTCATACTTTTAAAACCTGGTATGAAAAAGTGGGCAGCCATTCTTTGGATATTCTTTTTTTCCTCCCATGTAAGCTTGTTGGCAGATAATAAGGAAGTTACCATTGATAGAAAGGCTGCTTCAATACATATAAAATGGAATAAAGGGCTGAATATTCAATTGGTCCTTCAGAAGGATTGGATTTTGGGCGTGGGAGAGGTTTCAATGAATCAAGTAAAATTGAGATCTTCTTCCCATTTAGTGCTCCCGTTGCTTTCGGAAGAATGGAGTAAAAACAGGAAATTATTGTCTTTTTATAAGCTAAAAGAGATCAAAACGGAAGGGGCAAAAGTGGAGGTGATAGCCGATATTTATGGAACGGAATCAAAGGAAGCCTTTCAACATTTTTTTGTGTATGCTCCTGAAAAGGATACACTTATACTGAATAGAGACCCTGAATATAAAGCGATTTCACTTCAGCTGGTAAATGTTGGGAAGGAGGTGGAAGACCTGGTTTCGAATCAAAATTTACTATTACGAAATACACGCCTGCATATTCAGCAATTAATCAAAAATCTACCATTACTATCTGATTTTCGGTCAAAGGAAACTGCTTTACAAAGCATCAAACTGAATTCAGATTCTGTAAAAATATGGATTAAGCAATACATCGAAAGTCATCGTGGACATTTGCCGACCCTGGACATCCTTCTGGAAAAACAAAAGACACTTCAGAACCGATTGGTGGATTTGGAGTGGAAACATGCTGACATTTTAAGAGATGGGCATCGATTCGCTGCAACGGAAGTTCCATCCATTGCCTGTCAAAAAGAAAGTTTAGAGGCTTTGAATCTTAAGCTTGAAAATTCCTTGAAAAAGTATGGAGAAATAAGTTTTTTCTTTGAATACGGAACTCCGGTTTCCATTCCCGGTTATGCTACTCAATCCTGGAAAAAATGGTACAATTTTACATTGGACTCCAATTTAAAGGTTAACGTAATCAGAGAGTTGGGCACATGGGAGCTGGGCGGAAATCTTGCAGGTTTAAAAGTGATAAACGTCCGCTATAGAGGAATGGGAAGGCTTGATAATCAATTTAAAGCAGAAGTTTCAAGCATAGATTTCAGCACCTCCGATTTATGGCCGGCTCAATACCAGAAGAATCCCGAAATTCTATTGAAGCCAGCGTATGCAAAGTGGCCTGGCCGAAAGGAAACTTTGGTAAAAAGAAACGGAGCAAATCTGGTGATTGCACCCAAAGGAGCCGCCAGTGGTTTTTTTGAATTTCAGGCGAAGGAAAATCATGCCATCATTTCTACAAATATAAAACAAGGAAATTTCAGGTCATTGTCTGAGTGTTATGTGGGAGAAACGGTTTTGTCTCAATCAGAAGAAGAGTGGTTCCCATTATCCAATTCCTATACAACAGAACCGAAATATTTTATCTTCATCAGTCAAGCTGATTTGGGAATCAGGGAAGATTTGTACAGAACGGCTTGGACCAAAGCTGACGATTATTTGCGAGCTGTTGTTGGGCAGGAACTAAATTTCAAGGATGTAAAAATTGTTCCCTCGGTCGGCATGAATTGGGATATTCATAAAACAGGAATATCCTTTGGTAAATGTGCTGAAAATCTGGGTTTAATGGCTTCTCAATTGGCGAATGAAGGTGTAAAACTGGCGGTCTCCCACACCTCAGGATGGATCAATGGCCAAACCGTTAAAAATGGCTATGATCATCAGGATACTTCAAATTATTTAGGAAACGGTTCCTGCAATATTTACGATTGGAAACCTGTGCCCGATTTGGAAAAAACCTGGCCCAACATGTATAAGTCATTGAAATCGAACGGCATTGCTTATGTTCCCTGGCTCACAAGTATGACGAAGGCAGGTTCTTCCTTTACAAGCAAAATTGGTTTGGAACCCCAAAAATGGGCATTGAATAGTCCGGATGGAAGACCAAACGACACGTATGGTGTGGACATGCTAAAACACAATGCTTTATCTTCTGAATTTATGAGTCATTATCACAAAACACTATTTGAAGCGAAGGATAAATTTGGGTTCGATGGATTTTGGTTAGACAGCTGGCATAACTTATGGATGAGCGAATTATCCTGGGGCGATCATACCGGAGCACCCATGCAACGTGCCTGGTGGGAAGACATGGCCATGTGGTCAGGAAAAGATTGTTATATTATTTCTGAAAGTATTTCTTTTCCTGGTATCAACTGCTCCATAGAAGTAGATCATTTATACGACGATTTTTGGTGTTTAAAAAACACTTTTAGTTGGTTGAGAAACGGTGACCACAAAAAATATTCAAAAGATCAACTTAATATAATGGGTTTTAAATTAATGTCCGTTGGAGGTTGGCTTTCCTTTGATATTCTGGAGTATGGAACGGATGGTCCTTATGTTTTGCCATCAACCATTATGCCTGACTTTCCACTTCTGGCATCTATAAAAAATAAATACATGGAAGGCATGGTGTTCGAAAAATATCTTCAGGGAATGAAAGGTGTAGTCTGGTCGAATGCCTCAACCGGAAAGAGTTTGGTTTTTGGTTTTCAAAATTCACTTCAGTTCAGTGCACAAGGAATCGAATTGCTTTTTGATTCTAAAACGGGAGATAAGATTTACCTTATGAATACCAATAGATTAGATGTTGTACTCAAAAAATGAAACTGGACAGTTATGCATAGCCTGAAGGCGCATTTCGTTTTTTTACAAATTCTAGCGACTATCACTATTTTCGGAAGGCCCTTAAGTGAAGCCCTACCATTACAAATGAACACTTTTGAGCAAACAGAAAGGCATAAAAAGGACTCCCGTGGCTACCTTATCTTTTTTAACGAATATAAAAAAGGCTTTTTTGATTGTAGAAATAGGATTTATATAACCAATTAAATACTATCAAAATCTAATTTTTAGTCAGTTCGGTTTGTTTCCTTTCAGCCGCTCGATTTTCCACTCCAGCACTTCCAATTCTATAGATGTACAGTATATTTTCCATTCTGTTTCTTCGGGTTCAGCTTGGGCTGCCGCTATCATTTCTTTCCAAAGTATATCTTTATGCGATTTAAAATCAGGGCTTTGCAAGGCTTCCATTTGGGAGAGTAAAACACCCAGCAGATAAGCTTGAGTTCCACCAGCCTTCAGTTTTCCCAGCTTTTTTTTCATCCGGTGGTGTTCGACTTTAAGTTTTTCTATCCAGTCCGATGTTTTTGATTCAAACGAAAGAACATCTGAATCAAGTCCCTGAACCTGCATAAGCATTTGGTTGACCTTTTGAATACGAAACAATGCTGGTGCACCAATTGGACGAAGACCCAACTCGGCCATTGATAGTTTGGTGCGTGTAGTTTGAAGCATACCGGCCATTTGTTCCTGACTAAGGCCGAGGGCAAGGCGTAGATCTTTTAGCGAAAGCGGAAATTGATTCATTATTTCTAGTGGCAGAAAGTTTGTGGCAATCTAGAATGCCACCGGAAACTTACCACAAAGTAATTCGGCCTGAAAATCGTTTACGATTTTTGTTACAATTTTTAATGCCAATCACTTTTTCAGTAAACACTCAATAGAAGCCCACAAAATACAAATGAACACTTTTGAGTTTACAGGAAGGCATAAAAAAAGGCTGAATCTCTCCAACCTTTTTTGATGTATTTTTTTCCT
>Ga0105045_10004426_pt1 | contig 12195 bp, 11 predicted proteins | sample MAT02_FD_78089 | JGI IMG/M metagenome (GOLD analysis project Ga0105045, IMG submission 78089) | Freshwater microbial communities from Lake Fryxell liftoff mats and glacier meltwater in Antarctica - MAT-02 (megahit assembly) | ecosystem: Environmental > Aquatic > Freshwater > Ice > Liftoff... | reverse complement strand
CCGCTGTTGAGGTCGTCCTCGCCGCCGAACAGATCGTTCCGCGCCGGCTCGCGACTGGTGGCGCCGTAACTCACATACGCCGACGCACCAATGCCCAGCGTGTACGTCACACCGGCCTTGGGATTAAAGAATGCCCAGTCGACGCTCCGCCCCTCGATTCCGGCGTTCACGTCGGGGGCGTAGCGGAAGCGGGCTATACGCCCCTGCATATCCGCAAACCAGCGGGCGCGACCCACGTCGACCGAGACCTTGGTGAACACGCTCGCGTCCTGCTTGTGTCCCGTGTTGTCGTACAGTTCCGTGTCGGGCTGCAGGTAGCCGCGGTGCGCCCGTTGGTACGTGTTGGCGTTGATGCCTGTGTGCCACTGCATCGCGCCGCGCGCCACATTGTACGCACTGGTCACGCCGTACCACGTGTGAGCGAGATTGAACCGGTAGCGATCGGGGAGATCAAAGAAATCGTAGTTACCGCTCGCCGAGTTGCGGTACACGGTGGTGTTGAACGAGCCGCCATTGGTCATGGCGCGCGAGTAGGCCAGCGCCACCATCTGCTGCCCGAACTTGTCGCGCTCGTCGGGCTGCAGCGGATTGAATCGCCGGTTCAAGGCGAGTTCCGCGCGCGACGCGCCTGTGTACGACAGCGTGTCCGCCAGCACACCGACCAGCGCGGTCAGCTTGAGCGTGTTCTGCGTGCCAAACCAGCCGGCGCCGATAAACGCGGAGCGACCCATCACGCCGCTATGATCACGGTAGCCGTTGGTGCGGAGCGCACTGACGCGGCCGTACACCGCCAGCTTGCTCTCGGTGGGCGCGGAATTGAAGGCCGCACTCACGCGTTGCGCACCGAAGGATCCCAGCTGCACCTGCACGTCCCCGCTCTGCCCGGCGCGTGCGATGGGCGTCGTTTCGAAGTTGATGCTCCCCGCATACGAGGCCGTGCCGGCCGTGCTCGTGCCCACCCCGCGCTGCACCTGCACCGACTGCACGTTGGACATCAGATCGGCGAAGTTGGCGAAATAGAGGACCTGATCCTCCATGTCGTTGAGCGGCACACCGTCAATGGTGATGTTGATGCGCGTCTGATCGAGCCCACGCAGGCGCAGATAGCTGTACCCCCACAGGGTGCCGGTTTCCGTATGGGCCACCAAGGACGGCGCGGCATTCTGCAGCAACATCGGCACATCCTGCCCGAAGTGCCGCTGCGTAATGGCGGCGCGGCCGATCGTCGTTTGCGAAATCGGCGCGGATTCGTCGGCGCGAATGGCGCGGACCAGCACCCCCTCCACGCGTCGCGCCGAGTCGGCGCGAGCGCCGGAGTCTGGCCGCGTGGGTCGCTGGGCGGCCAGCGGCGAGGCGGCAAGCATGGGAAGGACCATCGCGGCGGACACCATGGCGGCGACAAGCGGTCGCCGCACGCGCCCTGGGCGCGTGCTGTAGCTGTTGGTCATCTTGGACTCCCTACGCCGGCATTACCCGGATCAGGTTCGGCGGGACTCTCTCAGCCCGTGCGCACTGGCGGCACGGGCACCCCGGTCATGTGCGCGTATGCTAATTAGCTTCCCCCGCTATGACCACCCTGTGTGCCTGGCTCACTGCGCACGGCAGCTCCTGCCCCGAGCTGTTCGGCTTCATCACCGGCGTCCTGAACGTCTGGCTGGTGACTAGGCAAAGCATCTGGAGCTGGCCGCTGGGGATGCTCAATGCGGGATTCTACACGGTGGTCTTCGCGCGCACCGGTCTCTACTCCGACACCGGCCTGCAAGTGGTGTATCTGCTGCTCTCTCTGTACGGCTGGTGGCATTGGCAGCGCGGGGCCGCCACGTTAAACGCCACCGTAAACGCTCCTTCAGCGCTGCCCGTCACCCGAACACCACGGCGTCTCGCACTCACGCTCCTTGCGATCGCGATCGCCGCGTGGCTGCTCCTCGCCACGATCACCGTGCGCATTCCAGGCGCGGCGCTGCCAGCGCTCGATGCGGCACTCGTTGCCACCAGCCTCGTGGCACAATGGATGATGACGCGCAAACTTCTCGAACACTGGTTCCTCTGGATTGCTGTCGACATCATCTACATCGGCCTCTTCATCAATCGTGGTCTGCCGCTGACCGCCGTGTTGTACACCGTCTTTTTGGCGCTCGCCGCGTGGGGCGCCGTGCAATGGCAACGCTCGTTCACGGAGAGAGTGCACGCATGACCAACGAATCCCCCACCGTCACGGCAAACCCGCTCACGCCAAACCCACTCACGCGGATCGTGCTCACCGGCTCGGAATCCGTCGGCAAGACGACGCTGGCGGTGCAACTGGCCGCGCACTACGGCGTGCAGGCCGTCCCCGAGTTTGTACGCGACTATGCGGCAACACTGAATCGCGCACTCGACTTCCGCGATCACGGTCCGATCGCGCACGGCCAAATGGCGCTCGAGGATACCTGCATCGCACGCGCAACGACCCGTGGCCATTTCCTGCTGCTCCACGACACCGACCTCGTGAGTACCGTGGTGTACTGCCATCACTACTTTGGTCGATGCCCGGCATTCATCGAAGAGGCCGCCACAGCGCGACGTGCTCACCACTATCTGTTATTGGATATCGACGTCCCCTGGGTGCCGGATGGTGTCCGCGACCGCGAGGAACGTCGTGCTGAGGTCCAGCAGCTCTTCGTCGACACCTTAGGGCAACTTGGTGCGTTGTTCACCGTGGTGCGCGGCGACTGGGACACCCGCCGCACCAACGCACAACGTATCATTGACGCCGTACGCAGTACGTGATCAGATCACTCCCTCCGAGCCGTTTATGACGAAGCCCACGCAGTCGTTCGCGAATCACGCGCAGTACATGCCGGCCTTTCACTTCTTTGCCAGCCCGCTGGCCATGATCTTCGTGCTGTGGAGCATCGCACGGCTCATTGCCACCCCTGGGGCCGACACGGCCTACATGCTCGTTGGTGCACTCGCGCTGTTCGGCGTCGCCACCGTGTCCCGACTGTCACCCATTCGCGCGCAGGATCGGCTCATCCGTCTTGAAGAGCAGCTACGCTATGCACGGCTGCTCCCTGCCGATCTTGCAGCGCGCGCCGATGCCGCGTTCGTACCGCGCCACTACATCGCGCTGCGCTTTGCCGGCGATCAGGAACTCGCGGGACTCGTGCAGCAGGTCATTGCCAACCCCGCACTGACCGGCAAGGAGATCAAGAGCAAGATCACCGCCTGGCGTGCGGACAATTTCCGCGTCTGACCGCCTCGGGTCACCGGGGTCTTCGCGGTGACCGCGCGGCTCTGCCACCGGTCGACCGCCAGCCACCTACTCCAGGCGTGACAGCAGCAGTTCCACCGGCAGCCCACCGTTGGCGGTCCGCAGCACCGGGTCGAAATCGAGCTGCGTCTGGGCAGCGAGCGCGCGCTCAGGCACCAGCAGCCCGAGCTGCCAGTCCGCGCCTCCAGCGAGTATCACGTCGCCCAAGCGGGCATACAGCGACCGCAGGTCGGAGCCGTCGCTGATGCGCAGGCCATATGGCGGGTTGGTCAGCACCAGCCCCGCCTCGCCAATGTCATCGAGTACCGTCTCCGACAACGGCCCCTGCTCGATGACCAGATCGCTCAGCACCCCGGCTCGCTCCGCATTGGCGATCGCCGCGGCACAGGCACCCTTGTCGCGATCACGCAGCACGATCGGAATCCCGGCCGCCGGCAGCGCGACCGCACGCGCCGCCTCCCGCACGGCGGCGTACATTCCGACGTTGGCTTTCGGCCACAGCTCCATCGCGAAATCGCGTTGTAACCCCGGTGCCATGCGTCGCACGCGGAGCGCCGCTTCGATGCCGATTGTTCCTGAGCCGCAAAACGGATCCACCAACGGCACCTCGCCGTTCCAGTCGCACGCGACCAGCATCGCGGCCGCCAGTGTTTCGCGCAGCGGCGCCTTGGCAATGGCCTGACGCCACCCCCGACGATGGAGCAGCGCGCCAGAACTGTCGGCGCTGATGGTGCACTGATCGTGATCGAAGCGCACCACGATCAGCTGCGTCATGCTGTCGTCATCGTCCTCATCGTCCCGCGCGCGACCCAGCACTTCCGACTGCTTGATGCTCTTCGTGATACCACGGCCCACTCGCTCGGCCACGGCGTCCGAGTGATACAGCCGCGACTTGCGACACGTGACACGCAACCGCACCGCTGCCCCCGGTGCCAGCACCTGATGCCATGGCACCCGCGCCGCAAACTTTTCCAGCGCTGCGAAGTCGCGGGCCTCAAAGTGCGCCAACCGCACCAGTACACGACTCGCACAGCGCGACCACAGGTTGACCGTAAAGAGCTGCTCGGGCGTGGCGTCGAAGGCCACGCCGGCCGGACTCACCTCGCGTGGTGTTATGCCCAGCGCTTCACACTCGGCGGCCACCAGCGGTGCCACACCGGGTGCCGTCACGGCGAACGCATCGAAGTGCGTGAAGACAGGAGCGGCCGGGCGTACCACAGGGGTACGGCCCGGCCGAGGCGGCCGAACGGGCCGCTGCGGAATAAAATTGTCTGGTTTACGCGGCTTGGGCATCAATCGTACGATGTCGACGCACAGCATAGGGCGCACGCGCACCACGGGCAAGCAGGAGCGACCAGAACTCCTCGGCTTCGAGCGGCGGCGCGAACAAGTACCCCTGCCCAAGCTCGCAACCGAGCTCCAACAGATGACTGCGCTGCGCTTCCGTTTCAATACCTTCCGCCACGGTGTTCAACCGCAACGTCTCCCCGAGTGCAACGATCGCACGAGCCAGCACCGGACCATCGCCTCCCTTATCGATGAGATCAACAAACGCTTTGTCAATCTTCAAGATGTCGACCGGATAGCGCTGGAGATAGCTCAACGACGAATAACCCGTGCCGAAATCGTCGATGGCGAGCGAGACGCCAAGGGCCTTGAGCGCCGTGAGCCGATCCATCGACACGGCGGTGTTCTCCATGAGCATGCTTTCGGTGATCTCCAGCACGAGTTGGCCGGGATCCAATCCTGTTTCCGCCAGCGCCTGACGCACCTCGTCAACGATCGCCGCTTCCTGCAATTGGCGCCCCGAGAGATTGACCGTGATCCGCACCGGTAGCCCCCGCTCCTTGGTCCAGCGCACGGCTTCAAGGCAGGCGCGCCGCAGCACCCAGCGACCGATCGCCACGATAAGCCCCGTTTCTTCGGCAATGGGGATGAAAACCCCAGGCGGCACCGTACCCCGGTCGCGACACATCCAGCGCACGAGGGCCTCCGCTCCGATGATCTCTCCCGTTGCCAGTTCCACGATCGGCTGGTAGCAGAGAAAGAATTCTTCGTGCTCGATGGCGCGTCGCAGGTCGGCCTCGACGACAAGCCGGTCGAGTGCCGCCCGATGCATCGCGGGCTCAAACCATACGTGCTGCCCCTTGCCGCGATTCTTGGCAACATACATGGCAACGTCGGCGTTGCGCACGAGTACGTCCGACGTCTCGCCATGCTCGCTGCGCGCAATACCGATGCTCGCGTTCACGAACACCTCCTTCCCCTGCAGCTTGAAGGGCCGCGACATTGCCGCGCCGATCCGTTCGGCGATCTCGTGCACATCGGCCGCTCTTTCCGCCTCTTCCACCAACACGGCGAATTCGTCGCCGCCAAGCCGGGCAATCAGGTCACCCTCGCGCACACAGGACGACAATCGACGCGACGCTTCGACCAACAGCCGGTCGCCGGCTGCGTGCCCCAGGGAATCGTTGACGGTTTTGAAGTTATCCAGATCGAGAAACAACACGGCCACCGTTTCTCCGTTCCGCTGAGTGCGCACGAGGGCGTGCCCCACCTGATACAGGAAGAGCGACCGATTGGCGAGATCGGTGAGCGGATCGTGAAACGCCTGATGCATGTACTGCTGCCGGAGGACGCTCTGCTCAGATACGTCGCGCGTGTTGAGCACCAGCCCGCGAATGACTGGCTCCTGCAGCAGGTTAGTGCCGACATTATCCGCGGTCATCCAGCGGCCGTCAGCGTGGGCGATTCGCCATTCCCGCTTGAGCGCGCCGGCAGCGGCCGGCACGCCGCCCGTTACCCGGACGGATCGGGCCAACTCGCGCAGGAACTCGCACGCATGCTCCACGTCGCAAGGATGCAGGAGCGCCGAAATGTTTGTGCCCAGCAGCTTTGCCGGGTCATGGCCGAAGACGGACGCCATCGACGGACTCACGTAGCAGATGGTGCCGTCGGTATCGAGCACCATGATCACGTCACTGGCGTGCTGCACAAGCGCCTGAAACCGCGCCTCGTTGTTGCGGGTCGCGGACTCGGTCAACGCGCGTACCGCCTCGCGGGTACCCGTGAGTTGCCGCAAAAACGCGAGTATCGTGAGCACCGCGGCTCCGAGCACCAACCCCAGCAGCGGCTGCGTGCCCTGTTCGAACGCCAGCAGCAGCAGCAGACCAAAGCCCGGCAGCACGGCCACATAGGGAATGAGATTGACGCCAAACGTTTCCCGCTGAGACCGCGACCGCACTTGGCGGCTCATGGCGCTCGTGCAGGTAAGCCACGCCGCCGCGCCCACGCAGGCCGTACTCATCGGAGATGCCGCCGCCAACCACACGGGTGCACTCTCACCGCGCAACACCATGACAACGCGGGTCACCGTCGCCACGAAAGGCACGAGTACCGAGAGCGCGATCAGCAGCAGCACGTCCCCGCGCGACTTGAGCACCGTGCGCTTCCACAACACCGATGCCACAAGCATCAGCACCAGCGCGACAATGGCGTCAATGTGCATGGCCACGAACGCGCTCATCGAACCAATCGCGCCATAACGGCTGGCGGCGGACACGTCAAACCACAACACCAGCAGCCCGCCAACCGCCACAGTAAACGCATCCAGCCATAATGTGCGCCGGTCGGCCGTGGTGCGGGGGGCCGTCGGAAGCGCCAGGAAGCCCGCCAGCAACAGTGCCGCAAACACGTGCGGCGCCCCAAGGCGCACCGCCTGCGCGGCACCGGGCGATGGTAGCAACACGAGCCACTGCGCGAACACCGGAGCCCCGGCCTGCACTACCATCGCCACCGCGACCACGCGCCAGAATTTGCGCGTCCCCTGATCGAGGGCATATTCAGCCGCGGCGCGGCGCGCGAGTGCTGCGACGGCCGATGCGAGGAGGGCCGCCGGCAGCAGGCGCACTATGCCGGACGCCGACACCCCGGGGCTGCCGAGCGCCATCCATCCGCTCGTAAGCAGCACCACGGCGCTGAACAGGAGGTGCACCATCCGATCCCGGCCGTCCCCGAATACCAGCACAGAAACCGCCGGAATGCTCTGCAGGGAGCGTCGGCGGCCAGGTGTCAGGAATGGACCCGATCGACGCGGAGGCGCGTCGGCGGGAGTAGGCATGGGAGGCGGGTCGAGGGGATTATCTAGGTGTTGCGGGCCCCCGTTTCCAGAACAGCCGGAGCGCGAGGAGCGACGCAACGATCGCTCCATAGATGATCGGCTCCTCGACGTCCTTCTTGACTCCCCACCAGAAATGCACACACGCGGCGATGGCCGATACGTACACCAAGCGATGCAACTGATTCCATCTCACCCCGCCTATCTTACGGATCGCCCCTTTGGTGGACGTCAATGCCAGCGGAATCATGAGCACGAAGGCGAGCATACCCACCGTGATATACAGGTGCTCGAGAATGTCCTTGATGATTTCGTTCCAATCAAAGAACCAGTCGAGCACGATGTACACGCTGAGATGAGCGAACGCCCAAAAAAAGGCCGCCAATCCCAGAAATTTCCGCTGCGCGACCAGCCAGCCCCAACCGGTGAGCCGCATGAGTGGCGTCACGGCGAGCGACGCCGCCAGCAGGCGCAGCGCCCACTCGCCGGATCCCTTCTCCAGTTTTTCGATAGGCTCCGCGCCTAGCTGATCGAGCAGGAGCTGGGCGATGAGTACGACCGCCGGCAGCAGCACGAGCAACCAGAGGGCAGGACGAATACCGCGCCGAACGAGGGGTTCGGCGCGGGTGAGGAAAGACGCTGTGGTCATAGCAGGGTCAGTAATACCGACGGAGATCCATGCCGGTATACATGGACGCCACCTGCGCCGCGTACCCGTTGAACGGCAGGGTGTTGATCTTCAGGAACTGGCCGATGCGACGCTCTTTGGCCTGACTCCAGCGGGGGTGATCCACGGACGGGTTCACGTTGGCAAAAAAGCCGTATTCGCTGGGTACGGCATCGTTCCATGTGGTGTTCGGCATTTTGTCGGTGAAGCGCAGCTTGACGATGGCCTTCACACCCTTGAAGCCGTACTTCCATGGCACCACCAGACGCAGCGGCGCGCCGTTCTGGTTAGGGAGCGGCTTTCCGTACATCCCGGTCGCGAACAGCGTCAGCGGGTTCATCGCTTCATCCAGGCGCAGCGCCTCCTTGTACGGCCATGGAAGCGCCGCGCGCTTCTGGCCGGGCATGCGCTTCGGATCATACAAGGTGGTCATCTCGAGGAACTTCGCCCCCGGAAGCGGCTCGCAGCGGGCGATGATGTCCTTGAGCATCACCCCTTGCCACGGGATCACCATCGACCACGCTTCCACGCAGCGGTGCCGATACGTCCGGTCTTGGACCGGCAGCTTCCCCACCAATTCGTCGAACGAGAATGGGCGCGGCGTTTTCACCAGCCCGTCCACGTTCACGGTCCACGGCATCGGCTGGAAATCCTTGGACTGTTCTTTGGGATCGTCCTTGCTGGTCCCGAATTCGTAATAGTTGTTATAGCTGGTGGCGTCTTCTTCGCTGGTCAGCTTGTCGTCCTGCGACTGACCCGTGGCGCTGAGTGCGCGGAGAGCATCGGGCGTGAGCACACTACCCAGCGCCAGCGCCCCGGCCGTCCCTACGAACGCCCGCCGGTTGAGATACACGGATTCCGGGGTAATCTCGGAAGACTTGATGTCGTCGGGACGGCGAATCAGCATAGGGCCACGGATGAGTGGGAGGTGAGGCTACTCCGTATTCTAGCCTCTGGATGGAAAAACGGTTCCCACCTGGAACCTGCGACGTGGGAAATAGGCGGCCGCGCCGTTTCTCACGTCGCTGATGTTGACCACGTCGGTGGCGGCGCTTGACCCACCGCCTGAGGCAACATTGCATTCGCGTATGCCTGACGCCACCCCGCTCCCCCTGCCCATCGCGGATGCCGCCCATCCGCTGCCGCCCGCCCTGGCCCGCGTCCTGCGGCAGTTTCGCCTGCTCGAGCGCGACGACAAGATGCAGGCGCTCCTTGGCTGGTCGAAGAAGCTGGAACCGCTTCCCGAGCATCTGGCCGGCCTGGACCGCGCCGCCTACACGGTGCCGGAGTGCCAAACACGGGTGGATCTGTTCGCCGAACGGCATCCCGATGGCACCCTGCACTTTTACGCCGACGTGAACGCCCGACAGTCGCCCACCATCGCGGCGGTGCTGGCGATTACCTTTGCGGCGGTCAACAATCAACCACCGGCCGTCACGCTGGCGCTTCCTGCCGACGTTGTGCGCCTGCTCATGCAGGACATCGGACTCGGCGCGCGTGAGTCGGGGCTTTCGGCCATGATCGCCCGTCTCAAACGACACGCGACCGAACTCATGGTCGATCCCTCCTCCTCCTCCTGACCCCACGCAATGCCGATTACACTCACGATTCGCAAAAACGGTTCCATCGGGATCACCGCCGAAGACGCCGCCCAGCTTCAGCTGATCGACCATACCGGCGCCATCATTCCGCCCCGTGCGGAAGGCCGCCCGATGTCCCTGTGTCGCTGCGGCGCCTCGAAGGTGAAGCCGTTCTGCGATGGCTCGCACAAGGAACTGGGCTTCCTCGATCCTGCCGACCCGATGGACGCGCCCACCGCGTGATCAGCTCGTTGCGCAGCGCATGGGCGTGGACGGCCGTCGGACTTTCGGTCCTCCTCGGCACGCCCATCGTCGCGTTGATTTGGCTGTTCACGGCCCCCTTCGATCCGGGACGCTACGCCGCAGGGCGCGCGTTCCGGATCGTAGCGGTCATTGCCCTGCGGCTGACCGGCACATGGAAGTTCAGGGTGCGCGGTACCCTCGCCGACCCGCGGCGTCCGTACGTCGTGGTGGCCAACCATGAGTCGTACGCCGACATCTTCCTGATCAGCTGTTTCCCATGGGAAATGAAATGGCTGAGCAAAGATGCGATGTTCAAGCTGCCGTTCATGGGCTGGATGATGCAGATGGCCGGCGACATCAAGCTCGTACGCGGCAAGCGAGAGTCTGCGATCGACGCCATCGCCCAGTGCCGCGATCGACTGAGTAAAAAAGTGTCGATCATGATCTTCCCCGAAGGCACCCGTTCGCGCGAGTGGGAGATGCTCCCCTTCAAGGACGGCGCCTTCCGCCTGGCGATCGAAGCCGGCGCGCCGATCTTGCCAATCGCGGTTGCCGGCACGCGGCACGCGATGGCCAAAGGGTCGTTTCACTTCCTCCCGGCCCGTGCCATCGCGCAGGCGCTGGAGCCGATCGACACCTCCACGATGACGCTGCGCGACGTACAACGGCTCAAGCAACTCACGCGCGAACGGATCGAAGCGGGGCGTCGCGCCCTTGCGGCCGAGCTGGGAATCGCGGTGCCGGCACCAGCGGCTCCAATAGCCGCTGCGGCGGCAATTAGCGCAGACCGCGTGTCCCCCGTCGCGTAACGCGACGTCCGCACATGACGACGCCGTCAGCCCGGACCGCGCCCATGAATGAAGCGGCGCTCGAAGCGTCCCTCTCGGCACCCGACGAGGCCGTGGCCGCAGCACTGCGCGACTTGCCAGGTGACGTGATGATTCTCGGGGCGGGCGGAAAGATGGGTCCCTCCCTGGCACGCATGGCGCGCCGCGCACTCGATACCTCCCCAGGTGTGTCGCGCCGCGTGTTCGCCGTCTCGCGATTTTCCGATGCGTTCGTCGCCACGTCGCTGGAGCAGGCGGGCATCACGGTGCTGCGAGCGGATCTCGCCGATCCCACCGCAGTGGCCAGCCTTCCAGATGCCGCCAATGTGCTGTGGTTGGCGGGACAGAAGTTTGGTTCCACCAGCGATCCGGTGGGCACGTGGACGCAGAATGTCGTGGCGTCGGTACACGCTGCGGAGCGCTATGCGGGATCGCGTATCGTGTGTTTCTCGACGGGGAACGTGTACGGGCCGCGCGCTGTGGCCAACGGCGGGTCGCGCGAAGAGGACACGCTGGTTCCCGATGGGGAATACGCCGCGTCATGTATCGGTCGCGAACGGGTCTTCGAGAGTGTGGCGCGACGCACAGCGTCTCCACTGTTGCTGTACCGATTGTTTTACGCGTGCGATTTGCGATACGGCGTGGTGACGGAAATCGCGGGCAAAGTGCTCCGCGGTGAACCGGTATCGCTTACCACTGGATACGTCAACATGATCTGGCAAGGCGACGCGAATCGCCTGGCGCTGCGGGCGCTGTCCGTCGCCGAGACGCCGGCGGCGGCGCTCAACGTAACCGGCGCGATCGTCGCGGTGCGCGAGATTGCGGAACGCGTAGGATATGCGGCGGGGATACGGCCGGTTTTCGAGGGCACGGAGGGTCCGGAGGCGTTGCTCGCCAACACCGACTCACTGCGGGCGCGTTTGCCGTTCGCTCCGCTGCCGCTCGATACGCTCTGCGCTTGGGCGGTCTCGTGGATCCGCGGCAACGGTCGCCTGTTGAACAAGCCCACCAAGTTCGAGGTGCGCGATGGAAAATTCTGAGACGGCCACAGGATTCAATGTGCGCGCCCACCTGCAGGCGGGGGTGGTGATCCCGGCGCATCCGCTCGCGCTGACACCGCTGCGCACCATGGACGAGCGGCATCAGCGGGCGCTCACTCGGTATTATGTGGCGGCCGGCGCCGGCGGCATGGCGGTGGGGGTTCACACCACGGGATTTCCCATTCACGACGCGAAGAACGGGCTCTATCGCCCCGTGCTGGAACTGGCGGCCGAGACGGCCACCGCCGCACTCGGCGCCTCGCCGCGTGACTTCGTGCGCGTGGCGGGCCTGCTCGGCGACACGCACCAAGCCGTGCTCGAGGCACAAATCGCCCGCGCGCTGGGCTACCATTGCGGGCTCTTGTCGCTGGGTGCGTGGCGCGACGCCACCGACCAGTCGATCCTCGCTCACTGTGCGCGTGTGGCCGACACAATTCCGCTCTTCGGCTTCTATTTGCAGCCAGCGGT
>Ga0105045_10004424_pt1 | contig 12196 bp, 9 predicted proteins | sample MAT02_FD_78089 | JGI IMG/M metagenome (GOLD analysis project Ga0105045, IMG submission 78089) | Freshwater microbial communities from Lake Fryxell liftoff mats and glacier meltwater in Antarctica - MAT-02 (megahit assembly) | ecosystem: Environmental > Aquatic > Freshwater > Ice > Liftoff... | reverse complement strand
GAGCCACCCCCCGCCTAACTCTGAGCTTTTGCCTCTCGGCACCGTTTGAAGACGACTCCTAAAATCTACGCACCTTCAAACCCGCTTTCTTAAAGCGATTGCGATCGCCAGAGGTTTTCCTCCACACCGGATCTCCCACGCTTTGGACTAAACCCCTCGGTTTCCTTCCGGGCACTCCTCCACACTACAGCCCTGATTCTTCTATCCCGAAGCCATGACTTCCATTAATATTGCCAACAACCTTAGCACCGGCAACCTTAGCACCGGCAACCTTAGCACCGGCAACCTTAGCACCGGCAACCTTAGCAATAATGGGATCCAAGACCTCGATCCTGTTGCACCCCAACCGCGCGCCTCTACCTACTCTCGGGTTTTAGGTGGAGAGCGATCGCCCATTTTGTTACCGTTCAGCGACTGCCAGATTCAACCCCAGGTGTCCTTGGCCAAGCACACCTCCTACAAAGTGGGTGGGCCAGCGGAATGGTTTGTCGCACCCCGCACCCACGATGATCTGCAAGCCAGCCTCCAGTGGGCAGAAGATCAAGGGCTGCCTACGACCCTCTTGGGTGCCGGATCTAACTTACTGGTGAGCGATCGCGGCCTAACCGGTCTTGTGCTCTGTACCCGCCATCTCCGCCATGTCTCCTTTGATGACGAAGCCGCACAAGTCACCGTTTTCGGCGGAGAACAGTTCCCCCGGTTGGCCTGGAAAGTCGCAGAGCGGGGTTGGAGCGGCTTGGAATGGGCAGTAGGCATCCCTGGAACCGTCGGCGGAGCCGTCGTGATGAACGCCGGAGCGCATCAGTTTTGCACCGCTGATGTGCTGATCAATGCTCAAATTCTCACGCCCACAGGTCAACCCCAAACCCTCCAACCCAGCAACCTCCACTATCGCTACCGCACCTCTAGCCTCCAAGGCTCTCCCACCCGCATCGTCACCCAAGCCACCTTTCAACTCGAAGCGGGCTATGCGCCAGAAACCATTCTGGCTAGGACGCGCGTTCACAAAGACCACCGCCACCGCACTCAGCCCTACCACATGCCAAGTTGCGGCAGTGTCTTCCGCAACCCCACCCCCAAAACCGCAGGCTGGCTCATCGAAAATACAGGACTCAAAGGCTATCAAATTGGCATGGCTCAGGTGGCGCAGCTCCATGCCAATTTCATCCTCAATTGTGGCGGTGCCAACGCCAGTGATATCTTCCGGCTAATTCGCCATGTGCAAGCAGAAGTCGATCATCACTGGCAAATGCTCCTAGAACCCGAAGTAAAGATGATCGGTGAGTTTGAATTTATCTAGGGTACTTGCATGGATACGGACATTGCCCAAACCTCACGCAGAGCGGTCTCAAAGCGCTAAATCTCGCCACCTCAGACTAAATCCTGTGGCCTTGCCAGCCATCGGCTGATTCGCTGGATGATGGGTACGAATACCAGTATCGTGGGAGAAATGATCCACAGATCCTGCGTAGAAAGCGCTAGCATCGAAGATAGTCGCATCAAAGGCGATCGCACCGAATGACACATTGGATCCAAACCATCTTTCGAGGATAATTCGAGGATGAAAGGGTTCGTTGCTTGGGCGGGTTGTTTTCAATGGCCGCGAGAGAGAACTGGCAGCGAGAGAGAAATCTCCCTGTCAGGTTGCGTCCCTTCATAGGGCATCCTGATCATAAAGCCCTTCTGATGTAGACCAGGGAAGGTCTACGGCTCGGCTTGTGCTTTCCTTTGTTTCCTCGGCGTCTTGCTTTCTAAGATCTGCCGAGAAGCTATAAATGGGTTTTACAGGAAATGGGCTTTCCAGCACGAGAGGTGTTAAGGTCTTAGCGAAGTGCTAAGGTTTTAGCAACGCAGGTTTTGGATGGGACCTGCCACAACCATCAAAACAAACCATCTGTATAACTATCAAACCAAACACAACATTATGACCAAAGGACAGGGATTCGGCGGCTTTGGCCTGGGCAAAATGAAAGAGCTAACCGAAGCATTCAAAAAAGCCCAACAGGTTCAAGAAGGTGCCAAGAGACTCCAGGAAGAGCTGGAAGTAATGGAGATTGTTGGAGAAGCTGGGGGTGGCCTCGTGAAGGTCATTCTGACCGGCAACCAAGAGCCTCTCCGGGTCGAAATCTCTCCTGATGTGCTGGGTGAAGGGGCAGAGGTGCTGTCTGACCTCGTGCTAGCGGCCACCAAGGATGCTTACAACAAATCCACGGCTACCATGCGTGAGCGCATGGAAGAACTGACGGGTGGGTTGGGGCTAAATATGCCTGGGATGTAGGCTCACCCTGTGTCAAGGCTCTGTGTCAAGGCTATGTGTCAAGGCTCTGTGTCAAGGCTCTGTGTCAAGGCTCTGTGTCAAGGCTATGGTGATCGGGCTTGGGTTAGGTAGATGCGTATCAACGAGACTTCTACCGACCCAATGCCCAAGGATTCATGATGCTAAGCCCTAAAGCACTGAGACACAACCCTCTAGCATTCGCTTAGACCCTTGGGATCTCGCTTCAGATATCCCAAGGGATTGTGCTTTTTATTTAATGCCCCAATTGGCATAAATCTATGACGGAGCGAACCCTGGCGGAGCCAAGCACGATAGCAACGACCACAGAATTTGCTCAAAAAATGGCTCGCCAAAAAACTCACTGAAAGATTCGCGAACAAATTCGCAAGAAAAATAGTTAGGGTGCAGCGCGTTTCATAAAATTGCCAGTTATTGCCAGTCATTAGCAATGATTGCCCATCATTGAGTAATGGTTAGAGTAATGGTTAACTTGCTGGAGTGAGTCTCCATCATGATGCGTTAGGGGTTATTTAGAGATTGGCTCATGGGGTACTAGATGTAAAGATGGGCGATCGCCCCTTTCCATTCTTTCTAGCCATTCAACCAGAGGCCATCCCCTACTTCACCCCCATAATGTTAGAACCCCCTAAAATCCTTAGGACAGGCTTATGAGCCTGAGAATAGGCTTAAATTCTTTGAGCAATTGCGAAAAGGAATGTCGTAAAGTTAGGGTTTTCTAGTATGAATAAAGAGGCTTAGCCAGTTCTTCGCGAACTGAATAGGCAGATTATCCCTATTTCTACGCTATGGCTCCGGGCTTAAAACCATCTACGTTAGATCTTTTGAAGCGCTTCAATCGAGCGTTTCCACAGTTCTACGAGCAGTTTGTGAGTAGTGAAATTCAGCTCCAAAACTTGCGCCTCGCTTACCACCTTTACAAAACAAAGCAGGCTGTCATTGAGCTAAAGCCTGAGGGCAATAAAAACGCGCTCCATTTTGCTTACCGCAACCAATCTTTTTTGTTGAGCGACATTTTTGGCGTATTGGCTGCCTATGGTTTGACGATCCATAGCCTTAGTCTCTATGGGCAAATTTATCCGCCCATGTTGGTGTTTATCAAGCTGGTAGTTTCCCGTGGGGGCAAGGTATTAACCGAAAAAACGGCAGATAACGTCTGCCGAGCTGTGCGTGAGGCGCTGGCGGGTCGGTTTGAAGTCGAAGAAATGCTAGCGGTAGAATTTAACCTAGATGCAGGTCTAGAGCAGGTAGAAACAGAGTTTTATGTAGATCCGGTCTTTCATTTGCCAGCCTTGCTCATTGAAGCCGACAACCAACCGGGTTTGTTTTATAAGGTGATGTATGCCATTTGGCAGGAAGATCTCCTGGTTGTGAACGCCAATTTGCTGGTGTGGCGTGGGCGCACGCGGCTGATTTTATATTTGCTGGGGCCTAACGAAAATTTGATCCCAGAATACTTGGGGCAGAAGATTGCAGAGAGTGTGCGGCAGCGCTTGCTCGGTCGGCGCTTCTAAGGTTTTTCTAAGGGATTTATAGCTGTAGCCAGATCCATAGGACATTTACTTGTCATTCCCGCGCAGGCGGGAATCCATCTTGAGAGTCGTGCAACCCATGGATTCCCGTTTCCACGGGAATAACGCTGGTACGTCTTAAATCTTTGTGACTATAGCTATAGCTGAAATATCCGTCCGTTCAGGGATCCGTTTAGGGAAGTGTTAGGGCGATCGCCCATACGGGAATTACTAAAAGAGCCAGGGTAATTTCTGAAGGGTTGGGTGCAGTGCGATGGCGGTGTTAGTTCGGGAGCGATCGCCCTCTCTGTGGCGGCATTGGCGCTGGCTGCTGCTGGTGCTAGCGGGGTTGGCGATAGTGGGGGCAGCGGGCTGGGGGGTATGGCGCTGGGCACTCGCGCCAGCGGCAGATGCGTTATTAGAGCCGTTGCCCCAAGATCCGCACATTCAGGTTTTTTTCAATCAATCTCAGGCGGCTCGCTATACCGAAGCCTATCGCCCTCAAGAGCGCTTGGGAGATGATTTGGAAGCGATCGTCATTGGGGCGATCGCCTCTGCCCAACGGTCTGTCGATATAGCTGTGCAGGAGTTGCGGTTGCCCGGTATTGCCTGGGCGTTGGTAGAGCGGCATCGGGCGGGGGTGCAGGTGCGGGTCATTTTAGAAGACTCCTACCGGCGTCCGCTCAGCCAGATTAGCGCCCCAGAACTAGCGGCCATGGAAGATCGCGATCGCGCCCGCTACGTAGATGGGATGCAGATCATCGACCAAGACCAAGACGGGCAACTCTCCCAGGCTGAAATCAACCAAAACGATGCCCTGATGATTTTGCAAAACGCAGGCATCCCAATTTTAGATGACCGGGCAGATGGCTCTCGGGGTAGTGATTTGATGCATCACAAGTTTGTGGTGGTCGATCAGCGCTGGGTGGTGATGGGGTCGGCTAATTTCACCCCGTCAGATATGCATGGTGATTTCTTGAAACCCGACAGCCGAGGCAACCCCAATCATCTGATCCGCATTGACAGTATTGAGGTGGCGCGGCTGTTTGCCCAAGAGTTTGCCCTGCTGTGGGGGGATGGGGTGGGGCAGTTGCCCAACAGTTATTTTGGGTTGCAAAAGCCCTACCGTCCGCCTAGTCGCGTCATGGTGCGCCCAGATGCAGCGGTAACGGTGCAGTTTTCGCCAATCTCCCCGACCCAAAATTGGTGGAATAGCGGCAATGGGTTGATTGGAAACACCCTCAATCGGGCGCAGCAACGGGTAGATTTTGCGTTGTTTGTGTTTAGCGACCAAAATTTGAGCAATATCTTGGGGGTGCGCCAGCAGCAGGGGGTGACGGTGCGGGGGGTGATTGATGAGAGTTTTATCTTTAGAAGCTACAGCGAAGGGCTAGACCTGCTTGGGGTGGCCTTGCCGGATGAGCGCTGCCGACTGGAGGCAGAGAATCGACCGTGGGGAGGGGCGATCGCCACCCTCGGCACGCCAACGTTACCAGATGGGGATTTGCTGCATCACAAGTTTGCGGTGGTAGATGGCCGCTGGGTGATTACGGGTTCGCAAAATTGGAGTGATGCAGCCAACCACAGCAACGATGAAAATGTGGTGGTGATTGAGAATGCCACGGTTGCAGCCCATTTTGAGCGGGAGTTTGAGCGGTTATATGGAACGGCGGCGTTGGGGGTGCCATTGGCGTTGCAAGAGCGAATTCAGCAACAATCAGCAAGGTGTGGACGGCCTTAGTATAGATTCGGGAATGCCGCAGATTCTGAAATGCAGCAAATTCGGGATTACATACAGATTCGGGATTACATACAGATTCGGGACTGCATACAGATTCGGGAATAGCTGGAAACGGGTACCGAGTTTCAGCGGAATACCCACTTTTCCCCATCTTCAGAAAATCTACGAGCATAAACCCAGACTCTAAAGCCCACTCTAAATTTCGACTCTAAATTCCCACTCTAAATTTCCACTCTAGGGATAGAGGCCTCTGCAAACCGGATGGAGTTCGTTATCCTAAAGAGGATTCAGTTGACAGTAGGCAGATTAGGGCGGTATGACTCAGAATTCTCCTCGGGTATGTATTTTGGGTGGTGGCTTTGGTGGGCTATATACAGCCTTGCGGCTGAGCCAGTTGCCTTGGAGCCATGGTGAAAAGCCTGAAATTTTGTTAATTGATCAGCGCGATCGCTTCCTATTTTCACCCCTGTTGTATGAGTTGGTGACCGGGGAGCTGCAAACCTGGGAAATTGCGCCGCCTTTCACAGAATTGCTCGCCAATACAGGGATTCGGTTTGTGCAGGCGCAGGTGAACCACGTTGATTTGGAGCAGCGCCAAGTTTTCTTGGAAGCGGCTCCGGCGGTGACTTACGATCGCTTGGTGCTGGCCTTGGGCGGTGAAACGCCGATGACGATGGCTCCAGGGGTAGCAGAACATGCCATTCCGTTCCGCACCGTCGAAGATGCCTTTCAGTTACAAGAGCGGCTACAGGTTTTAGAGGCGTCAGAGCACGATCGCATTCGAGTGGCGATCGCCGGAGCCGGGTATAGCGGCGTGGAATTAGCCTGTAAGCTGGCAGAACGGTTGGGCGATCGCGGTCGAGTCCGGCTAGTAGAATTGGGGGATAAGATCCTGCGAAACTCCCCAGATTTCAACCGCGAAACGGCTCAGAAAGCCTTGGATAAATATGGCGTTTGGGTTGATTTAGAAACCCGGATCACCGAGGTGATGGCCGATAGTCTTTCCCTAGAGTTTAAGGGTCAGGTAGACACTATTCCCGTAGATTTGGTGATGTGGACGGTGGGCACCCAAATGGCGGAAGCCGTGAAGGCGCTGCCGTTGCCCAAGAATGAACGGGGGCAACTGCTGGTCACTTCTACCCTGCAAATTGAGGGGCACCCAGAGCTATTTGCCCTAGGCGACTCAGCAGAATGCTTAGATGCCGCCGGGCAGCGAGTACCCGCCACCGCCCAAGCGGCGTTTCAGCAGGCCGACTATACCGGCTGGAACCTGTGGGCTTCCTTGAGCGATCGCCCGCTCCTCCCCTTCCGCTACCAACACCTTGGCGAAATGATGGCCCTGGGCAGCGACAATGCGACCCTAGCTGGCTTGGGGCTAAAACTGGACGGCCCCCTCGCCTCTGTGGCGCGCCGGCTGGCCTACCTCTACCGGATGCCCACCTTCGATCACCAAATTCGGGTGGGTCTAAATTGGATTTCCAAACCCATTCGAGATTTGCTCTCGACCCCCAATTAAATCCCCAATCCTGACCCAGACCGAGCAAATTTAGCCTGTAAAAGGAGAAAAGGAGCCGAAATTTTAAGCAGTTTACGAATCGCAGGATGTTTTTTGAACGCTAGGACTTAGAATTCTCCCATCAGGGTTGATCCGTTCAAGGTGACACTGCACGCTATGACTGCTCAAAAACCCAAGGTTATTTTCTTTGATGCGGTGGGCACGTTATTCGGTGTCCAGGGGAGTGTTGGCGCAATTTATAGCCAACTCGCCCAGCAATTTGGGGTCACCGCTGACCCGCAAATGCTCGATATGGCTTTCTTTGATAGCTTCGAGGCGGCGGGGGCGCTGGCGTTCCCTGGCACCGGAGCCGAAGACATTGCTGAGCGCGAATATGGCTGGTGGTGGGCGATCGCTGCCGAAACCTTCCAAAAAGTGGGCGTTTTGAACCAATTCGCCGATTTTTCCACTTTCTTTAGTGTGCTCTACGATCATTTTTCTGCCGCCGATCCCTGGGTGGTGTATCCCGACACCCTCAATACCTTGAAGCATTGGAGCAACCAAGAGGTAGAGTTGGGCATTGTCTCCAACTTTGACTCGCGCATCCACGCAGTGCTCTCGGCCTTAGAGCTAACCGATTTCTTTAGCTCCATTACCATTTCCTCCGAAGTAGGAGTTGCCAAGCCCGATCCGCAGGTTTTTGCGGCTGCCCTAAAAAAGCATAGCTGCGCCCCAGAAGAGGCATGGCATGTGGGGGATAGCTTCCAAGATGATTACCAAGGCGCACGGGCGGCAGGGTTACGCGGCTTTTGGCTGAAGCGCCCTAACCAGCAAACCTAACCAGCAAACCCAACGAAAGAGCAGCAGGAGAGCAGGGATGGGATTGGGAGCCATAACGCATTTGGCGCTGCGCGTGAGCGATCGCCCTCGGTCTGAGTGGTTTTATGACCGCGTCTTGGGGTTGTTAGGATACCAACGCATCACGCGCACCGACGACTTCACCATGTGGTGGTCGCCCTCCGCCGGAGCCATTACCCTGTCTGACAGCCCAGCCAGCGGAAGCAATGGCCTATCGCAGGCCGTCCGACCTACCCCCTATGCGCCAGCGGCGACGGCTGGCCTGCATCACCTCGCCTTCAGCGCCGACTCTAAAACCCAAGTCGATGCCCTATACCAATGTCTACAAACCCTCGGAGCTACCATCCTCAAAGCGCCCTACGATGGCTCCACCGCCGATTACTACGCCGTCTTATTTCAAGACCCTGACGGCATTCAACTCGAACTCGTCCACATGGAACCTCCACCCTAGAACCTTTTGCCGCCCTCGCCACCATACAGATGAGCGCCCCAAAAATCTAGAGGATAGATCCACTTGATCCCCAGTAGGCTGCAGCCGCTTGCGACGGCTGTAGCGCTCGAATGGAGGCAGGCTGAGCGACGGAGCGGTTGCTGGCGGGGCTAACCCCAGCTCAGAGACATCAAATCATCCGACATTTCAAAGTTAGCCGTCACAGATTGCACATCTTCGAGATCTTCAAGGGTATCCATCATTCTGAGGAGGGCGATGGCGTGCTCTGTATCGGTCACTTCGACAGTGTTTTGAGGAATCCAACGGAGTTCTGTTTGCTGGATCTGATAGCCCTGATCGCGGAGGATGGTTTCGAGGGTTTCTAAGTTGGGCACCTCGGTGAAGACATCGGCGGCGGGGTCTCCATCATCAGTTTCGGTGAGATCATAGGTGTCGGCTCCACCTTCGAGGGAGGCTTCGAGCAGGGGGTCTTCGGCTAGGTTTCCTGTCACCGTGACCACCCCCTTTTGCTCAAACATCCAACCCACACAGCCCGTTTCTCCGAGGTTGCCGCCGCGTTTGCTGAAGGCAGAACGGAGGTCGGCGGCGGTGCGGTTGCGATTGTCGGTGAGGGCTTCGATCAAAATGGCCACCCCGCCGGGGCCATAGCCTTCGTAGCGGATGGCTTCCATGGCCGCTTCACTGCCCAGCTTGCCAGATCCCTTGGCGATCGCCCGTTCAATATTGTCACTGGGAATCCCGGCGGCCTTGGCCTTGTCAATGGCGGTACGCAGTTGAAAGTTACCCGCCGGATCAGGAACCCCGGTGCGAGCGGCCACAATAATTTCTCGCGAAATCTTGGCAAATATTTTTCCTTTTACGGCATCAACCCGCGCTTTTTGGCGCTTAATGTTGGCCCACTTACTATGTCCTGCCATAGGAATTTGCGGTCATCGAACCCGATAAAACAACTGGAGAAGGTCACGGGAAGCATCAGATCCTAGCGAGCGGTGCGCTCCAACCTGGGGGCACAGTCTACCGTTTAGAAAATAACCCTAGACGAAGGCAAGCTCGCGGCCATCTTGTACAGGACAGATCAGACTTACTCAGCCCATAGAATCCGACCGAACCTCTCCATGACTAGGATAAACGCAGGATTGCAGAATCAAGGGGGAAATTCTCGCGACTCGTCTAGGAAACTGTCTAGGAAACTGTCTAGGAAGCGGTTTGGGAAGCTATTTCATCACAATTTGCGGCACAATTTGCAGCGATTGAGAAGAGCAATCGGAGCGTCTGTTGGTTGCCTGCCATCGGGAGAGCATGGGTTGCGGGAAGCACGCCCGTTTGAAGGATGGTGGTGAATTAAGTTTTACCGCAAACCTCCCGATTTTTGAAAAGGGCTGGGTAAGGTTGGGGAATAGTAGTTTCGCCTCAGCTTCGCCTCAGAAATCTTTCAGAAATCTTTCGAAAATCCTTCAGAACCTCTTCAGATAAAGATGCCCCACCGCCTATGAAACCTGGTGTGTTGAAGCCAACTGTTTCCCTCGTCATTCTCAACTACAACCGTGAAGCCTATTTGGCGGAGGCGATCGCCAGTGTCTTGGCGCAAACCTATGCTGATTTTGAGCTGCTGATTTGGGATGACGGCTCCACCGATCGGTCGTTAGAGATTGCGCAGGATTATGCCCAGCGCGATCGGCGGGTGCGAGTGGTGGCGGCAGCGCATCAAGGGGGCTGTGTGGCCAAAGCTCGCAAGCGGGCGATCGCCCAAACCCAAGGCACCTACCTCGGTTGGGTAGATAGTGACGATCGCCTCAGCCCCAGCGCCTTAGAGCGCACGGTGGCGGTGCTAGCTGGGCGACCCGATATCGGCATGGTTTATACCGACTATCAGACGATGGATGAGGCTGGAACGCTGAGCGGCTATGGCCACCGCTGCACCCTGCCCTATAGCCGCGATCGCCTGTTGCTTGATTTCATTACCTTTCACTTTCGGCTGTTGCGGCGGTCAGTCTATGATTCCATTGGTGGCATTGACGATAGCTATGCCTATGCCTACGACTATGACCTGTGCCTGCGCTTATCAGAAGCGACCGAGGTGCATCACCTGCCCTTGCCGCTGTATGACTACCGCCACCATGCGAAGGCTAACTCTAGCACCCGCGCCCTGCAGCAAACCCAGTGGTCGCGCATAGCCGTTGAGCGGGCGCTGGTGCGGCGGGGGTTGGGCGATCGCCTCTCCTTAGAGGTGCAGATGTGCCCCGACACCACAACTTGGAACCCACAATTTCGCCTGCTCGCCAAAACAGCCTATCGCTTGCAATCGTTGCAGGTTCCAGCCTTGCAGCAAATGGCGGCATGGGTGGCGCTGCCGTTGACCCTGACCTTGGGGGCGATCGCCACTCCTAGCCTCAGCCCTGCGGCCTTCGCCCAAGCCATCACCCCCGCCCCAGATGGCACCGGCACCCGCGTCAACCAAACGGGCAACCAATACACCATCACGGGCGGCAGCACCTCTGGAAATGGCCGCAACCTCTTCCACAGCCTCCAACGCCTCGGTCTCAGTAGCGCCGAAATCGCCAACTTCCAGGCCAATCCTGCCCTCCAAAATATCCTCACCCGCGTAGTCGGTGGCGATGCTTCGGTGATTGATGGCCTGCTGCGGGTCTCCGGGGGCGATGCCAACCTATTTATCATCAACCCCGCCGGCATTATCTTTGGCTCTAACGCCCAACTCGATCTCAATGGCTCTTTTATGGCCACCACGGCCACCGGCATCGGCTTTAGCAACGGCTGGTTTAACGTCGCCGGAACGCCTGAGTATCAAAACCTCGTGGGGGCACCCGCCCAATTTGCCTTCGCCACCGCCACCCCTGGCACCCTCTTAAATGCAGGTACCTTGGCCGTGCCCCCCGGCGAAACCCTCACCCTGATGGGGGGCACCGTGGTCAATACGGGCAGCCTGTCTGCCCCTGGCGGTGCCATTACCCTGGCCGCGATCCCTGGGGGCAACCGGGTGCGCCTCAGTCAACCGGGTTCCCTGCTCAGCTTAGACCTGCAACCCATCACCGGAGCCGCCGCCAATGGCATCACTGGCTTACCCTTTACCCCATTGTCGTTGCCAGAGTTGTTGACCGGGGGCAGCGTCACGGTGGCCACCGGGCTGCAAACCCTCGCCAACGGCACCGTGCGGTTGGTTGATAGCGCCCTCACCATTCCGACAGCGGCAGGAACGGCGATCGGGGCAGGTTCTCTCAGCGTTGCCACCCAGGCGGCAACGGGATCCTCTGCCATTTCCCCTAGCATTACGGTGGTGGGCGATCGCGTTGCCCTGGTCGAAGCCACCCTCAACGCCGATGGTGCAAACGGCGGCGGCACCATTCGGGTCGGCGGCGATTTTCAAGGAAATTCCGCCCTACCCACGGCTCAAAACACGGTCATTACCTCCGGGAGTACCTTGAGTGCCAACGCCACCGTAGAGGGCAATGGTGGCCGGGTCATTGTCTGGGCGGATGGGCTGACAGCCTTTGGGGGCACCATCAACGCCCAGGGAATCAACGGGGATGGCGGGTTTGTGGAAGTCTCAGGAGCCACAGATCTACTGTTTCAAGGGCTGGTGGATGTGCGGGCCGTGAATGGGGCGATCGGGACACTGCTCCTTGACCCCACCAATATTTTGATCGACCGGGTAGCGAGCGCCCCCAACCCGATCGCCATCAATGCCGCGTTGCCCACGATCCTAGCAGGTGATTTTCTTGGCCAAGACATCACCCTCGATGCGGTTTTTTTGGAAGCACAATTTGCTGCCATTGTCCTCGAAGCCACCAACAACATCACCATCGCCCCCGGTGTCAACCTCAACTTT
>Ga0105045_10004423_pt1 | contig 12196 bp, 11 predicted proteins | sample MAT02_FD_78089 | JGI IMG/M metagenome (GOLD analysis project Ga0105045, IMG submission 78089) | Freshwater microbial communities from Lake Fryxell liftoff mats and glacier meltwater in Antarctica - MAT-02 (megahit assembly) | ecosystem: Environmental > Aquatic > Freshwater > Ice > Liftoff... | reverse complement strand
CGATGAACCGTGCCGGCACCTTGTGCGTCCGTCCTTCGTGGCTGAAGGCCAGGGTGTGCGCACCGGCTGGGCAGGGGCTGGCCATCAGGTCGGCCGGTAGCGGGCGGAAGGGTGCGCTCAACAGCTCGGCATTGCGTTCGATGGCGGTGGTCCACGACGCGTTGGAGAGCAAGCCGACGCTCAGCCCGAGCGTGGGCCAGAGCAGCAGGGCGCTGCGCGCGCCAATCGACGCGCCGGCGTGGTGCCGCAGCGGCAAACCCTGCAGGTCCTTCCCCAGGCGCCAGCCAATGCCCACGGCATCGCCGCGTTCACGCACCATCTGGCCATCGGCCAGCTGCTGCGGGCTCCACATCCACTGCAGCCAGCGTTCGGACAGCAGGTCGCCCTGCATCACGCGCCCGCCCCACAGGGCCAAGGCGCCCGGTGTGGCCGCCAGGCCAGCGCCGCCCCAGCTGTAGCTGTAGTCGTGCGCGTCGGCTTCGCGCGGGCCTGAAGGGGTCAATTCAAAAGGGCGGCTGCTGCGGTCATCGCCCTGCAGGTGGCTGGCATCCGGGGCAATGGCCAGGCCTGCGGTGCCATGGCGCGCCAGGTAGTCGGCGAACCCCAGGCCACTGCGCGCCTCGATGGCCGCCGACAGCAAGGTGTAGCCCCAGCTCGAGTACTCGTAGTGGTGTCCCGGCTTGGCCAGCAATGAACGGCCCGCCAAGTGTGTCTGCGCTGCGTCTCGTGCGCTTTCAAATGCACGGTGGCCGCGGTTCGCATCCACCAGTTCGTAGTGCGGGACACCAGCTGTGTGTGCCGCCAGCTGCGCAGGTGTGATGGCGCCCCAGTCAGCGGGTAGCCATGGGGGCTGCGTTCCCGTCTCAGACAGCGGCGCCTGCGGATCGATCAATCCGTCCTGCGCCAACCTGGCCAACGCTGTGGCCGTAAGTAATTTGGAGACGCTGGCCAGTCGGAAGCGTGTCTCGGCTTCCACGGGCCGGCGTTGCGCCGCATCACGCCAGCCACTGCTGCCCTGCCACACCAGCCCGCCATGCAGCACGACAGCGGCGCCCATGCCGGGTACGCCGCTGGCCTCACGCATCGCGTCCAGCAGCGCCTGAGCAACCAGCGCCGCAGCGGGTTTGGGCGTTATCCCTGGGAGGGCCATCAGTTCTGTCTCTTCCGCCGCCATGGCCGCGGCTGCTGCCAAGGCGAGCAGCGCTACGACCGTTGTTTTTCGAACTTGCATGTGCATCCCTTTTGCCGGGGCCTATCGCCCGTGCGTGCAGCTTGATGTGCGGCCTTGGCCCGGACCAGTGGTTTGCGATGAGGCGTGCCCGATCTGCGGTCAATCGTTGCGAAACCACTTGCGGGTGAAATTCGGCCGCAGCGGCTCAGCGCTCGTGCAGCCGTGCCAACAGCGCCGGCCCGTGGTTACGGATGGCGCGTACCGGCGCACCGTCACGAAGGCATAGCAGTGCGCGCTGTTGCTCAGCGCTTGCAACTCGGCGACCTGGTCCAGTCGCACGATGGTGATTTGCTGCACGCGAAGAAATTTCAATGGATCCAGGCACTAGGCCAGGCGAACCAAAGGGTCGCGCAACAGAGGGCGTCTACCGTTCGCAGTGAGCAGCACGGCGTAGTCGGCATCGGCTTCGATCCATCGCACCTGGGAATGCAGCCTGGCGATGCCGCCAAGCGTTGCGCCACGCCTAGTTGAGCCGGTGGCTCGTCTTCGACCACGGCCACACGCAATGCTGACGTCACGGCGCCGCCGCTGGCCACCGCACCAGAACACGGTACCGGCCGAGGGACCGGGCCGACCTTGAACTGCTTCAGTCACCTGCTGAAGGGCTGCAGTGGTCTGGGCAATGCAATCCTCCGGACGACCCATTCACCCAGAGCAATGTTGAGCAGCCACATGCCGACCACCACGATGTCTGAGGCCAGCCCTGTGGGCGGTTTTCCTGTGATCAGGTAGACGGGGAACATGACCAGCGCGACAGTGCCTGTTCCCATGCCGATGGCATAGGCGCGAATCATCCAAGCCCGGTGCCCTGGCATATCGTGTGCCCGGGCGGCCGCTACCGCCAGCACGAGTGATGCGAGCAGCGCCAGACCGAAAACCCCGCGTGCGGTATCCAGAAGCCCGGTTGCGATGCTCTGGACCTGTAGCAGCAGCGCCAGCCCCGACATCGCCAGCCCCGCTCCCGCCAGCACAAAGACTCGACCGGTCAGGCGATGCACAGTCCCGAATCGGCGGCGAAGGGCACGGACAAACTGCAGCGGCCCGAGCAAGCCGAAAAGTGCGCCCGCGAGCGCGTGAAGGAAGAACGCGACAGGAGCAACTGCCAGCCGCAGGCTGTCTTGTGGCAATGCGCCAAGCGGAATCTGCACCACGCTGACTGCGGCAGTCATCACTGGGATGCAGGTGCAAACGGCCAGGGCCAGCAGAAGTGGAATCGGTCGGCTGAAAGTGTGGATCATGGCAACTTCTGTTCTCGAATGTTTGCGCCGTACCGCCCTGTTGCCCGCAACAACGCATGGCAATCGCCGCCAGCGCTTCGGCCAAGCTGACACGTGCCCGCAGGCCCTTCATCGCCGCTCTCGCCCAAGCCAGGCGCCAGCGCGATGTCGTCTGCCAGCAAATAGGTCACGGCGACTCGCCATGCTGAGACGTCCCGACCGTATGGATCAATACGTAGGCCGGCAGCCCCTGCGGCAATACGGCCACCGCAACGCGCGTGGCGCCAGGCGCTGGAGCAACCACCAGCGTGAATACCTGGCTGGCATTCAGACCGATCGAGGAACTGTCGAAAAGCACGAGATCGGTCCTCCCTGCTGGCGTGATGCGCAGCCGACCGCTGCCGTTCACATCGGTGTATGCACTGAGCGACTCGTACGCATCGAGGGGGGACAAGGCCGCTCAACGTCTGGTCTGCCCGCGTGACGAAGGCATCCACCGCGCCGACCAAAGGCCAGGCGTGCAGCAGGCGCAGCCGCGCCGTCGCTCCGCCGGGACTTGCCGTGTCCTCGTCGATGACGCGCAGCCTGAGCCCAGCAGCCAGGTTGCCCATCACCACAACGCTTGCGGTGTCGCCATCGGGCAGCGTTTTCGTGTCGCGCAGCAGCATCGGCGAAGCGCCCGCACGTCGAACTTCGAGCTTTCCGCGTGGGCCCACGTCCCACAGCTTGCGACGGCCGTAGCTGCTGGCTACGCCCCCGTAGGCAACGGCGCCTGCAAAGAGCCAACCGTTGAACTGCACGTCGATGCTGGCGACATCCGCCGTGGCGTTGACGGCGCGCAGCGTCGCGTCGTCGTTCAGCCCGCCGCCGCCACACGCCGACAGCGCCGAAGCCAAACCCGCACCTGACGCGATGCGGGCCAGCAGCTGTCGCCTGCGGCGGTCGATGCTGCTGTGAACGGGTTTGCGAGAAAGCGGTTCAGAATACATAGGCAACCGCCAACGCTGCCGACGCGCTATCGCGACGACCGACGATCGGGCTCGCCGCCGCAGGGTCACCGAGCCGGGTGAAGCTGGCAGTGGCCTGCAGCTTCCAACTCGGTGCCACGGCGTACTCGCCACCAACACTGGCTTCGACCTTGCGGCAACCCGACTTCGGGCTGTACACGGTGAACGATGAGGCCTGTGCCTGGGCTGGCGTTACACCGAAGTACGTCTGCATAAAGTCTCGGTTGGCCCACGTTGCGCCCAGACCAAAGCGAAGGCTGAGGCTGTCGGACAGCGACCATGGAACGTCGACGTTCATATCCACCTGCGTGCCCTTGGCGCCACGGTCACTCAGCGACTGGCGCGCCACCAGCGTCACCATTCCGTAGCCTACCGACACGCCGGCCTCGGTGCTGGCCTGTATGCTGCCCATGCCCGCCAGGCGCTTGTCGCCAGGGGTCGGGTTCAGTGTCGATGTGTCTTTGTCCTTGCGCCCGGGATCGAACTGCGCGATCAAGCCGAATCTGAATCGACCCTGTTCAACGGCATTCCAAACAAGCCCACGCTGACCGAACTCGACGGTGCCCCAATCGCGGCTGCGGTAGCTGAGCGTCAGCTCTGGTCCAACCAACGTGCGGCGGTTCGGGCTGCCCTCGTAAGTCGGCATGGTCGCCACGCCCAAGCCAACGCGGCCGCTGAATCCATAGGCTGGCTCTTGCGAAACCTGTTTCGAAACCGGTTGCGCCTGCGCTGGCGGGCATAGCGCGAGGAAGGCGGCCGCAAGTACGGCCTGCACCGCCGTGACCCACGTCACGGCGGTATTGCCGCGTCGATCGCGCTTGGACGTGCAATCGCGTTTCAAGGCGCAGATGTGAGCCGAATGAGATCTGGCTTGGCCAAAGGGACGCAAGCCGGTGGCGGAGGGTACGGCCAGGGCGACGGCGGGTAGTAAAGCAAGGCTCGGCAAGGCTAGGGAATTTGGCATGTGTGGCTGATGTTTCAAACGAGTGGAAAAAATAGAGAACGGAAAAGGGCAGGCTCGAGAAACCGCCAGGGCGAACGAAGCCAGACCCGGGTCTGAACCAGGATCGGGTTTGAGGAGTGAGGGGGGACTCAGGCCAGCTTGCTGGCCACGATTAACAGCCGGGTGTCTTTGCCCCGAGTGCGGCGTACGTGACGGCGATATGCCCCCGATACCAGCCTTGCAGTCGCCCAGCCGACCCGCATGGGAGGGGGCGAGACTTTCGAAAGCGAGGCGAGACTGGGAGTCGGCATGGGCAGGGTTGAGGTGCTTTTGAAGAACAACTCAGATGCTATCTATGCGTAGCATCAATAGGAATTGCGGTAAATTGCAGTGAACATATACATCCGCGCATGGATAACATCGACTGGAACCAATTGAAGGCGTTTCTGCAGACCGCTGAAACCGGCTCGCTGTCGGCAGCTGCCCGCAAGCTGGGTCTGACCCAGCCCACGTTGAGCCGCCAGGTGGCGGCTATAGAGCAGCGGATGGGCGTGACCCTGTTTGAGCGGGTGGGCAAGGCCATGGCGCTCACGCCGACTGGCCTGGACCTGCTGGAGCATGCGCGCGCCATGGGCGCAGCCGCCGAGGCCCTGAGGCTGGCAGCAACTGGCCGCTCACAGGCCGTGGGCGGTGTCGTGTCGGTCTCAGCCACCGATGCGGTGGCTACCCACTTGCTGCCACCGCTGGTGCGGCAACTGCGTGATGAGCAACCAGGCATTGCCGTTGAGGTGATCTCCTCCGATACGCTCAGCGACCTGTTGCGTCGTGAGGCGGACATCGCCATCCGACATGTCAAGCCCGAGCAGCCGGACCTGATCGCCAGATTGATCCGGGAGCCAGCGGCCAATTTCTACGCGTCTGAAAAATGGGTGAAGGTCCACGGCCATCCGCGTAACGCCGACGAAGCGGCCGATCTGTCTTTCGTCGGCGGCGATCGCTCAGGTCACTTTCTGGCTTACATGCGCCAGCAAGGCCTGCCGCTGAGCGAGGCGAACTTCAGCTGCTACGCCGACCACGCCATGGCGCAATGGGCCCTGGTGCGCCACGGAATGGGCATCGGCGCCACGATCGACGAGATCGCCCGAGTCACCCCAGGTATCGTTCGCGTGCTAGACAACGTGCCGCCCGTGCGCTTCCCAATCTGGCTGGTCACCCACCGCGAGCTGCGCACTTCGCGGCGAATCCGTGTGGTGTTCGAGGCACTGGCGCAGGGCTTGGCTTCGGGCAACTGAGCCGTGCAACAGTTTTCGCTGTGGTGTGGCTGCGATCTGGGTCTAGACACTGGCGGATGCTCTAATCTAAGTGCAACACCTTCAACGGAATGGCGATGAGTTGGCAAACTTACTGTTCTCGCTTCTGGCAAGAAGGGGATTGCAGTACGGTGTAGCACCCACTCACCGCGCGGAAGCGGTGTCTGATCACCAGGCGGGATGGAGGTCTGAGAACTAAGAGACCGAGGTACAAAGCCTGGGAGGAGGCGCTTTTGCGCTGGTACTGCGCAGCCCCGCAGACAGAATCTTGAATGCGAAAGGTTGCTCCAAACCTTGGGTGCGAATCGGTCATGCTTTGACTCTGGCGCGTGTGGTGCCCGCATGCTGCTCGAGTTCGAAGTGGCCGCCCGCAGCGGCCAGCATCCGCTGCACGATGCCTAGACCAAAGCCGTGGCTCGCCTGTGGCGTATCGGCATCTGGATTCGTAATGCACAACGCCTGGCCTTCGAAGTCAACACGCACCTTTCCGCCCGCACGCCCATGGGAAAAGGCGTTGCCGAGCAGGCTGGCCAGCACCAGCTGGAGTACCGGTTCGGGTAGGCGCAGCCGTGCTTGGCGGTCGAGCTGTACGTCCAGGCTCAAACTCTGTTGGTCCAGCCAGTTGGCATGCGCCATGACCCATTGCTCTAGCAGCGGCAGTACCGCCACCGGCTCGTGGGTCTTGCCGACAGCCATTTCGCCTTCGCGCGATAGCGCAAGCAGTGTCGACACCGTCTGCTGCATCCATAAGGTGGAGGTGTGCAGCGCCGCCAGTGTGGTTTGTGCTGCCGGTGCCATCGCTGCGTCGGCCTGCAGCCTCTCGATGCCCAACAACAGCACCGCCAATGGCGTGCGTAGCTCGTGGCTGGCGTCGCGTGTGAAGGCTTGTTCGCGAGCGATGAAGTCGTGCATTCTCGTCAGCAGCGCGTCGAAGGCGCGGGCAACAGCGCCGACCTCGTCATTACCCAGTCCTTGCGCCACGGAGGCGGGGTGTTGCCCCGGCGAAGCAGCGGCCACGCGGCGGGCCAGCTGTTCCAACGGTGCGCTGATCCGTCGCGCCAGGGCCCAGGCCAGCGCCAGGGCCAGCGCCACCGTCAACAGGCCCCAGCCAGCCAGCCAAGCCAGCAGCTGGGCGCGTATGGGCCGCACGAAAAGCTGTTGGCTCACCTCGGCCACCAACCACGACGCTCGGTCGGGTTGATCGAGCGCACGCAGGTGGTAATGTCGGCCACCGCGACCGGCCACTTCGCGGCGATTCGGTTCTAGGGCCAGTACCTGGGCCAGCTCGGCCGGAAGGCTGGCCGCCGACTCGTGCAACACGATGAAGTCCGCGCCCGTCTTTCGCCAGCGACCGTGCTCTAAACGGTAGGCATTCTGGGCTATCACCTCCTGTTGCAACAGGCGGTCGAAAAAGCGATCCTCCACCGTGTAGGCAAAGGCCATCGCAAACAACCCGAAAAGAGCCGTCACGACCCCTGTAAACAGCGCCAAGGCCAACATCCAGCGGCGGTGCAAAGTCATGAGCGCATGTTCTCGTTTGAGGTGTCCTGGTCGGCCGCGACCTGCAGACGCAAACCGACCCCGTGCACGGTTTGAAGCATGTGCGTCACAAAAGGCTTATCGAGTTGTTGCCGCAGCTGATATAGGTGGGTGCGAAGAGGATCGGACTCCGGCGGGTCGTCGTCCCATAAGCGGCGGATCAGCTCGCTGCGCGCCAGTGCCCGTGGCCAGACCTCAGCCAGCAAAAGCAGAATGGCAAATGGGGTGGGTGGCAAGGCCAAGCGCCGACCTTCGCGCCAGGCCTCGCGCGAGCGGCGGTCTATAGCCAACGAGCCTATATGCAGCCGGTAGTCCTGCCCAGTGCCGCCACGCCGCGCCAGCGCCTGCACCCGCGCCAGGAGTTCGTCGCCAGCAAAGGGCTTGACCAGGTAATCGTCGGCACCGGCATCGAAGCCCGCCAGCTTGTCGGGCAGGCTGTCGCGCGCTGTCAGCATCAAAACCGGCACCGATTGCGCCGCCTGCGCACGCAACCGGCGGCACAGCTCCAGGCCGCCCAGACCGGGCAGGCCCAGGTCGAGTACCAGCACATCAGGTGGCGAAGACAGCGCCAGTGCCAGCGCAAGGCGGCCGTCACTTGCCTCGTCAACACTGTAGCCCGCTGTTTTCAGCAGGGCGGCAATCTGCTCGCGCAGCAGCGCGTGGTCTTCGACGACCAGCACCCGGATCGGAAGCGGGCGCTGTGGGTGGGAGGAGGCAGTGTTCTCAGCGTTCATGGGGCGATGTTGGGGCAAGCGTCACGACAGTTGGGCGGCTGAACACACGGTGCCTGCTTTATGCGGCCAGCAAATCCCGCACCGATACCTTCAGGCTCTGACGACAGGCGACAAAGCCCACCAAGCACACCGCCACCACCATTGAAACGACCACTCCTGCCACCCACGCAGTGTCTGGGTTGTAGGTCAGTTTGAACTGGGTTTGGTAGATCAGCAAGCCCGCGATCCAGGTTCCTGCGACAGCACCCGTACCGGCGATCAGGGCCGTCACGCCCCACTCGTAGAAGTTCAGCTTGAGGCAATCGGTGCCCTTCAGTCCCATGCTCATCAGCAGGCCGTTCTTCTGGCGGTCATCGGCGCTGAAACCGCTGACCGACGCAGCAAGCACAAACAGCGCCAGCAAAAGCACCATGGCCGCGTAGCCGCCGGTCACCTTCGTGACGATGCCAAGAGTCCGGTCGAACCGTTCGGTCAGTTCCCGAAGCGGAACCAGCGAGAGCGTGGGGTACCGCTGCCACAGCCCAGCCAAGGCTTCCCACGCAGGCTCTGGCAGTTCCAGGCTGCCCATGTAGAGCGTTGGGGCGTCTAGATGCGCCCGGGCCGACAGCGGAACCTGGAACCAGAAAGTGATCGAGCTACCGCCCGGCTGATAGTCGTGGCTTGCCACCAGCGTGAAGTCGTGAAGTTTGCCCCCGATCTGGTAGGTCAACGTATCGCCGTAGCTCAAGCCCAGGTCGGTCATGACTTCGGATTCGGCGGAAATCTGCCGCCAGTTTTCGGTGCCTGCCGACCACCACTTGCCGCCAACAAGCCGGTTGTTGTCGGGCATGGCATTCGCCCAGCTCAACCGGATGGGATCCTCGAGATGGGCAAGCGTGTCACTGGGCTTTTGACTGTGGTCAGCGAGGGACTTTCCGTTCACAGTGATGAGCTGTGCAGACACAAACGGGCGCAGCGTTCGTACACTGCTTCCAGTGTCACCCGCCCATCGATGAATGCCGTCAATCTGCTCAGTCTGGGCTTCTGCGATCAGCAGATTGCCATCATGGCTGCGGCCATGCTTTTCCATCGTCGCGCCCAGGTCCCGCATCAACATCAGTGTGAACAGCAGGAGCAGACCGCACAAGCCTAAGCCCAGGACCTGCGCCGACTTGGCAAACAAGCGCTGACGCATGATGAAGAAGGCGAATGGAAGCAGGCCGGTGCGACGGCGGCCCCACAGATCCCCCAGCCGGATGACGGTCCAAGTTAGCACCACCATCAGTGTCAGCGCCACTGCAATGGCGGCGAGCGTCAGACCTGTCAACGTCACGTTATCGGAGTAGGCAATGGTCAGCTTGGTGGCTGCCGTGATGCTCCAGAACAAGCGATGCCACACATAGCTGCCTTCGGCCGGGTTGCGGATGAGCGAAAGCAACGAGGCGCGGGACAGTTGGATAAAGCTGGGAACCTGAAGCGCATAAAGCAGCAGAAAGGCGAGGCCCACAGTCTTCAAGGCGGGCACCCAGTGGCTTGTCGCAACAAGCCCGGGAAAGTGGTCTTGCAGTTGGGCGACGATCAGGCCGTAGGCCAGCGTGGCCAGCAAGCTGGCTACCAGCACAGACAGAGCGAAACCGACCAGCCATTCGCCCAGCGCCATCAGCATGCCGGTGCTCGTGCGCGTGCCGAAACTTGCGTAGATCGCGAGCCGATAACGCATCTTCGCAAGCCAGCGGCGGTTGGTCATGTCCAGGGCCACGGCACCCATGAAGAACAAAATCACCGATGCGAGACCAAGGAAGTTTTCAGTCCGCTGCCAAAAGCTGGAAAGTGGGTGCTGGCCACCGATTTTCTTGATCAAGCGCGCACCAGGTAAAGCTTCGCGCGCCCAGTCTTCAATCGCCAGTTGTTGGCTTTCATCCGCAGTGACCAGGTAGCGCGTACGCAGCTTGATGCTCTGCATCGATGCCGCCTGCAGGCTCTTGGTATGCACCATCGCCCGCAAGGCCGTGCTGTGGCCTTCCATGAGGCGGTCGGGTTCATGAAGCAAGATAGCGCCAAGCCGCAACTCGGTACCACCGATCGTGAGGAGGTCACCTAGCTGCACTTGCAGCTTGATGGCGAGCCTCGGATCGAGCCAGATCTCCCCGACCTTCGGTCCCTGTTCGACTGCGCGTTGCGTGGCTCCCGGCGTATCCCCCACCTGCAGCTGCCCTTTCAGCGGGTAGGCGTCATCGACCCGTTTCAACTGCACGCGGGCCCATTCATCGTGATGCGTGAGGGTGATGTTGCTCAACTGCGTGACCGACATGCGTGGTGCCAGCGATCTGAACGCGACTTCGGCATCCGCATGCATCGGAGCATGGCTTTCAACCACCAAGTCCGCGCCCAGCATCTGATCGAGGTTGTCGGCCAGATAGCTTTGAATCGACGCGCTGGTGAGCGTCAGCGTCAGCAGGAAAAAAAGCAGGGCTGATTGCGTGGCGATGCTGATGCGGCCGTCGCCCTCCTTCAGGTCTCTCCAGCAGTTCTCAAGGGTCAGCATGAACTTGTTCATGCTGCCGCCTCCAGCCGCCCGTTCGCCAGAAGCAGGCTCTTGTCCGCACGCATCGCCAGCTGTTTGCTGTGTGTCACGATCACAAGGCCGCTCTGCGACTCGCGAGCGAAGTCGAACATCAACTCGGCCACGCTTTCGGCGGTTTGCATGTCCAGATTGCCAGTGGGCTCGTCCGCGAAGATGAAACGCGGGGCGGTCACAAAAGCCCGCGCAACCGCAATGCGCTGCTGCTCACCGCCGCTCAATTGATGGGGGCGATGCCGGGCACGATCCTTCAGCCCCAGCTTTTCCAGCCAAAGGGCGGCGACGTCGAATGCGTCACGATGGCCCTTCAGCCGAAGCGGCAACGCCAGATTGCCGAGGGCATCAAGCTCAGGCATCAAATGGAACTGCTGGAAGATGAACCCGGAGTTGGCGCGCATCGTCAGCTCGTCGACACGGGCCCCGTCGAGGGTAAAGCACACCGTACCGCCTGCCGGCTTCTCCAGGCCCGCGGCTATCGACAGCAGACTGGACTTTCCCGCCCCAGAAGGGCCGATGATGGCCAGCGTTTCGTCGGACCGAACTGTGCAGACAAGCCCACGGAAAAGCTCGATCCGTTCGCGCTCCGTGTCGAAATGATGGCTGATGCTCTTTAACTCGATCGTGTCGGGCATGACTGACTCATGTTGATTCGCCACCTTCATCCAATGAAGGGTCAAACGAAGGAAAGGCTGCGCTCAAACTGGCCTCATTTGCCGGTCGGGTGTTGCACGTCACTTTCGAGGCCGCGTGCTGACGAGCTTCCCAGTCGTTCAAGCATGGCGTAAACCGCTTTTGTCATCCAATGATCAAGGGCGATCCAGCCGTCTTCAACCTGCATCATCACGATCACTTGCAAGTCAGCGACAGGATCGGCCCAGAAGAGAGTGCCACCCATGCCGGCCCAAAAGAAGGAACCTTGAGCTCGCAGTTGTCCGGGAGCTTCCATCGAGCCAATGCCATAGCCGAAGCCGGCGCCCGGATAGACTTTGGGCAGGAAGTGCTTGTCCAGACCGGTGATCTGTGAGCTCAACATCTTGTCCACCAAGGCGCTTGACAGCACAGTCTTGCCGTCGAACACGCCCCTGTTCTGCAGCATGGTGACGAAATTGCTGTAGTCCGCAGCGGTCGATACCAGGCCGCCACCGCCCGATAGGAGGGCTGGTTTCTTCAGGTACTTGCTTTCTGCCGCCGCTTCCGTGAATGAGATCTTGTTCTTGTTGAAGACAAGAGCCTCTTCGGCTGTATCTGCGTCGTACTCATACATATCGACCAAGCGATGCGCAGCGCTTTTGGGTACGTAGAACCCGGTGTCCTTCATCCGCAACGGGGCGAAGATGTGCTGCTGCAAGTAGGTGTCCAGCGGCACTTTCGCAACTGCTTCGACGATGGCTCCCTGCACGTCGCTGGCGATGCTGTATTCAAACCTTCTGCCAGGCACGAACTTGAGTTCGATTCCGGACAGGTCATCCACCATGTTTTGCAGGCTATTGCGTCGACTCAGTGGATTTGCCAGGAGGTATCGAATGTCGATCCAGCTCTTGGTGCCGCCGCCGTAGCCAAAGCCTGCGGTGTGCGTAAGCAACTGATGAATGGTGATGATTTGCTGACTGCCGTCTTGCTCGAAAGGCTTGAACGCTGGCAAGTACTTTCTTATG
>Ga0105045_10004421_pt1 | contig 12198 bp, 7 predicted proteins | sample MAT02_FD_78089 | JGI IMG/M metagenome (GOLD analysis project Ga0105045, IMG submission 78089) | Freshwater microbial communities from Lake Fryxell liftoff mats and glacier meltwater in Antarctica - MAT-02 (megahit assembly) | ecosystem: Environmental > Aquatic > Freshwater > Ice > Liftoff... | reverse complement strand
GCTGCGGCATGAACCGGACGCCGCCGGCCCTGCCGGGCACCTCGATGAACAAGGTGAAGGCGGCATGGTCGAAGCCGTTGGCCGGGTTCCATTGCGCCTCGATGGCGCGCATGCGCAGCTGCACCTTGAGTGCGCCGCCGGCTCCCCAGAGGGTGACGTTACGGATGTCCAGCGGGCGCTGTTCACTCCACGACGGATCCGTCGGGTAGGCATAGGTGCCGCTGGGCCCGCGGTCGTCGTCGACCGGGTCGGCCAGTTCGGCCAGCTTCTGCCACTCCCTCGAGACCGTGAAGCGTTGCGCAGGCGACGCGATACCGGCCTCTGCGCTCCAGGCGACCACCCGATGGGTGACCGAGGCATCCACCATGCTGCGGGTGTCGACGCTGGCGCGCCAGCGTCCATCGGGCGGCACGACGACCGTCTTGGCCGAGCCAAGGTCTCCGTCGACCACCAGCATCAATCGATCGATGCCCTGGGCGCGGCCTTCGACCTCGAAATCCCCCCGCACCTGCGACTGCTCCGGTCCCGTCAACTCCAGCGATCCCGCCGGCGCAGCGGCCGGTTGGCGCTGCGCGGACACCAGCCAAGCCAGGCCGCTGCGCGCGGGCAAGGTCATGTTCAGGCGTCCTTCCGGGCCAACCGCGGCATCGGTGGGTGTCGATTCGATGCCGAATATCCCCTGCAGCAGCGTGCCCGGCTCCAATCCGGTCTCCAGGTTGTCCAGCAGTGCCGGCGCATCGGAGGTGTTGAACACCACCAGCGCCGAAGCGCCTTCATGGTCCATGCGATAGGCCAGCGCGCCGGGTGCGGCGGCGTTGGCACCCAAGGTGGTGGGAACGCCGCGCGAGAACAGCCGATGGGCGTGCCGCAGCCCGGTGACCCGCTGGATGTAGCGGTACAGCGGCGCCGCGGTATCAAAGCGGTCGCGGCCGCCCGAACCAAAGCCCTCGGCGAACATGGCCGCACGTGGCGCGGTGTAGCCCTGCTCGGTGCCGTAATAGATCGTCGGGATACCCGGCAGGGTCATGAGCAGCAGCAGTCCCTGCTTCAGTCCAGCCTCGGTCCCCCCGGCCAGGAAGCGGTCGACGTCGTGGTTGTCCAGGAACGTCGGCATCAGGTGCGGGCTGGCGTGCACCTTCATCATGCTGTCGATGCGCGCGGCAAGTTCAGCCGGCGGCCTGCCCTTGGCGAACACGTCGAGCGCGGTGCCGTGCAGCGGGAAGTTGATCATCGCCGGCAGCAGTGGCTCGCCGTTGCTTCCACGCGCGTAGCGCTCGATCCGCCGCGCCTGGCTGTCCTCGTAGGCCCGGTCGGTGGCAAAACCCTCGCCGAATAGGTGGAATTGCTGGCGCCCGGTGGCGGCAGCCACCTTGGCCATCCCCGGGAACAGTGGGTCATCGGCGTGCAGGAAATCGGTGAAGTACGCCGGCTCGACGTAGAACGCCGTGTCCACGCGGAAGCCATCGACGCCTACCTCCCGGATCCAGTGGCCGTAGGATTCCCGCAGCGCGCGGCGCACGACGGGATTGTCGGTATTGAGGTCGTCCAGGTCGGCCAGCTGGAAGTCCAGCAGCTGGCGCTCATCGTTGTAGTCGGTGATGGCCGGGGTCCAGTGGTAGATCCCCGCCTGCAGGTGGGCCGGATCGGTCGCGTCATTGAGGTCGAACGGCGGCTGGGCGGGCGCGAGTCGGCCGGCCGAGTCGGCCACGCGCTGGAAGCCCTGCGCTGGAGCCGAGGCATCCCACCGGCCGGGGTAGGAAAAGTAGTCGGCAGTGTGGTTCACCACCACGTCCTGGATCAGGTACATGCCGGCGTCGTGCAGCGCCGAGGACAGCAGGCGGTAGTCCTGCAGGGTGCCGAAATGCGCATCGACGCGCTTGAAATCCTCGGCCCAGTAGCCGTGGTAGCCGCCGTAGTTGGCGCGGGTGTTCCACCACTGGTTGGCGACCGGTGGCGTGATCCAGACCGTGGTGGCCCCAAGCCCGCGAATGTAGTCGATCCGCTGCCTCACGCCTGCAAGATCGCCACCGCTGAATTTCGAACTACGCGCCGGGTCGAACTCGCCGGCGCCCTGGTCGTTGTTGGCGGCGTCGCCATCGTCGAAGCGGTCGATCATCAGGAAGTAGATCACCTGGTCGCGCCAGTCCGGGGAGGGCACGTGCAGGTTCAGCGCCGAAGGCTCCGGCTCCCGGGCGCCCGCCGCCCAAGGAAACAGCAGCGACAGCCCCAGCGCCGCCGCCAGGGCGCGCAGTGAAGATGTGGTTTTCATCGAAGGCTCCGAAACGACCCGAGGGCAGCCGAATGCATCCCCCGCGCTGGTTGCGCTGCAATACCCGCGCCTCCGGACTATCCCACGCGCCCTTGGGCCAGGTTACGTGCAAACGTTCCCAGCCCCATGAATACGTATGCAAGCGGGATTGTGCAGGACTTGCCGCGACTACCATTGCCCCACGTATCGGGGGCGGCCTGCGCCACCGGACGCAAGGGATTCCAGCGCGGCGCCCCAGGGCGAACCAAGGGATCCCGACACAGAACAAAACCAACCATGGGAGTGGAGGGGAGATGGTAAAGCTGAAGCGCAATCTGCTGAGCGTGTCGCTGGCGTCCGCAGTGACGTTCGTCGCCACCGGTGCCTACGCACAGTCGGCGCAGGAGCCAGTGGGCGCGACCACCACCACTGCCGGGGACGACGCAGTCGAACTGGACCGGGTCAGGGTCGTCGGCATCCGCCGCGGCATCGAGGATGCGATCGAGACCAAGCAGTCCTCGACTTCCATCGTAGAAGCCATTTCGGCCGAAGACATCGGCAAGCTCCCCGATACCAGCATCGCCGACTCGCTGGCGCGCCTGCCCGGCCTGACCGCCCAGCGCTTCGGTAACCGACCGCAGGAGATCAACATCCGCGGCTTCGCCGGCGACTTCTCCACCACCCTGCTCAATGGCCGCGAACAGGTCAGCCTGGGCAACAACCGGGGCGTCGAGTTCGACCAGTATCCGTCCGAGCTGATCAGCCAGGTCATCGTGTACAAGACCCCGGACGCTTCGCTCATCGGCCAGGGCCTGTCCGGTACCGTCGACCTGCAGACCGTGCGCCCGCTGTCCTACGACGACCGCGTGGTTGCCGCCAACATCCGCGGCGACATCAACACCCTTGACGGCAACAAGGAGCGCGGCAGTCGCTACAGCCTCTCCTACGTCGACCAGTTCGCGGACAACACCGTGGGCCTGGCGCTGGGCTATGCGCACCTCAACAACCCGCAACAGGGCCAGCAGTTCGAGGCCTGGGGCTATGACGGCGGCACCCTTTTCGGTGGCGGCAAGCTGTATGACTTCCAGAACGACAACACCCGTGACGGCCTGATGGGCGTGCTGGAGTTCAGGCCGAACCAGGAATTCCACAGCGTCCTGGACATCTTCTACTCCAAGTTCGACAAGGACGAGACCAAGCGCGGCATGGAGTTCGGTACCGCCTTCGGCGGCGCGACCCTGGTCAGCCGCACCAACAATGCCAATGGCGTTGCCACCCAGGCCAGGTGGACCGGGGTCAGGCCGGTGATCCGCAATGACTTCAACTCGGCCCAGGACGACCTGTTCTCCCTTGGCTGGAACAACGAGCTGATCCTGAGCGAAAACTGGACCATGCGCGCCGACGTGGGCCATTCAAGCGCGACCCGCAACGAGCGCATCCTGGAAACCTATGCCGGTCTTTCGCCTGCGTTGAGGGCTGCCGGCGACTCGGTCAACATGAAGTTCAACCCGAAAGGCTATTTCGATTTCGATTTCGGGCTTGACTATGGCAACCCCGCGATCCTGCGACTGACGGACGCCGGTGGCTGGGGCCAGGATGGCTACATCAAGGATTTCGAGGTCAAGGATTCGCTGACCTCGGTCCGCTTCGATTTCGAACGCAGCTTCGACAGCGGTGCCTTCAGCACCCTGGAGTTCGGCGTCAACCTGACCGACCGAACCAAGAGCCGTGGCTCCAACGAGAACTTCCTGTGCCTGGTCGCCTGCCGCGACGGCGCTGCGCTGCCGATCCCCGCCAACCTGCAGACAGGTTCGCGCTTCGGCTTCGCCACCGTGCCCGGCATCGTCGGCTACGACGCGCTGGCCGCGTTCGACACCATCTACCGGCGCAACGCCAATACCAACAACGGCGATATCAACAATAAGAACTGGTCGGTCAACGAGCGCGTGGCCACTGCGTATTTACAGGCCAGCTTCAACACAGACCTGGGCTCGGTGCCGGTCAGGGGCAACATCGGCGTGCAGGCGGTCAACGTGGACCAGAACTCGGAAGGTGTTTCGACCTTCGAGGGCGTGACCCTGGACGAACTGGCCACCCGCGGTGCCAGCTACACCGACTACCTGCCCAGCCTGAACGTCGCCTTCGAGTTGCCGGCCGAGCAGAAAATCCGCTTTGCCGCGGCGCGCCAGGTGGCACGTCCGCGCATGGACGATCTGCGCGCCAACGCAGGCTATGGCATCAACCGGACCCCGCCAGGCGGTGGCGGTCCCATCTGGGGCGGTGGCGGCGGCAACTCGGAGCTGTTGCCCTGGCTCGCGGATGCGTACGATCTGTCCTATGAGAAGTATTTCGGCACCAAGGCTTACGTGAGCGCCGCGTATTTCTACAAGAACTTGAAGAGCTACATCTACAACCAGACCACCCAGTTCGATTTCAGTCAGCTGCCGGTGCCGCCCAACGTGCTGCCCCTCGACCGGCCCGCTTCGCCGATCGGAAACTTCGAACAGCCGGTCAACGGCGAGGGCGGCAAGATCAGCGGCTGGGAGCTTGCCGCCTCGGTGCCGTTCGACCTGCTGTGGCAGCCTTTGGAAGGTTTCGGCTTCGTTGGCAGCTACTCGGATACCTCCAGCTCGATCCAGCCACTTGGTCCAACCCAGCCCAACGAGCCGCTGCCCGGCCTGTCCGAGAAGGTTTACAACGCCTCGCTGTACTACGAGCGTTACGGGTTCTCGGCACGCGTCAGCCAGCGCCATCGCTCGGAATTCCTGGGTGAAGTGCAGGGCTTCGGTGGCGACCGCGAACGGATCAGGTTTGGTGCCGAAAGCGTCATAGACGCACAGCTGGGCTATGCGTTCCAGGCTGGTTCGCTGGAAGGGCTGTCGCTGCTGCTGCAGATGAACAACATCCGCAACGAGCCCTTCACCTCCACCTTCGACGGCAACAGCAATACGCCTCGCCAGTACTTTGGCTATGGCCGCACCTTGCTGTTCGGGGCGAACTACCGGTTCTGATCCAGCCGGTGCGTCGATCAGACCCTGCCTGCAGCCATGCAGGCAGGGTTTTTTCGTGGGGAAAGATCAGCTCGCAGACTTGCTGCAGGTGAAGAATCCATTGACGGTCAGGCGACCGGTTTCCGGGTCGACATCCAGCTTGCCCGGATGGGTGATGTGGCCAGAATGGAAAAGACTGCCGTCATAGAAGATCAGCCGGTTCCACCGGGCTGGCACGGTGAGCAGTTTTTCAAAGTACCGGTTCCCCTCTGTCATGTAGCCCGGGGCAATGCCGTGAAGGCGGGTGAATTCGCCTGCCGCCAGGCTGCCGGAGTCGATCAACAGCCGATCCAGCGGCTCTCCCGCCTGGCGTGGCGCGTAAAAGCTGGTGCCGCCAAGCTCGCTGTCATGGAACAGGTACAGCACCGAGGCGGCGATGCACCGGTTGGCCGCAGGGTCCAGGCGGTCACGATGGCAGATCGACTGCCGTGGCTGCAGTTGCGCGGGTGGCAGGGTCACCATGGACAGGCGGCTGTACATGCGCAGGGTGCGCCGCGCGCCCAGCCGAGCACGTATATGCAGGCGGAAGAAATCGTCCAGCTGCGCGGAGAATGCATCCGGCATGCGCAGCTCAAGCCCGGGGTAGGCATTGTGCGGCGCCATCGCAAAGCGGTCGCGGCGCAGCCTGGCAAGCGCAACCAGTTTTTCCGGTTCCAGCAGCGCATCGTCAATCACCAGGCACGCATGGGCAGCGTCGATTGGGATTTCTTCGATCTTCGGGTGCGGATTGAACATGGGCCAATCGTCCCATACACGGACGCCGGATGCAGGCAGTCAGGGCGCCGCGGGCGGACGAGAAGACAAGGGTTGCAGTTGCCGTGCCTTGCGGTAGTGGAGCGGACGGCGATCGGCCCCTGGCCGCCACAACGCCAACGTGGCGCTATTCGCCTGCAGGCCTGGCTGCATGCGTGCGGCCGGGCCCGCCGCGCGCGGCGTTCGCCAGGTGCAGGGTGGTGATGGTGCCGGTGCCGGGCGTGGAGGTGAACTCCAGGTGCCAGCCCATGTGTTCGCACAGGCGTGCCAACAGGTCCAGGCCGATGCCCACCCGGTTGCCGGCGGGCATCGCGGCATCGGTGCCGGTACGTGCCAGCCGGCTGTAGATCGCGCTGACCTGCTCGGGAGTCATGCCGTGGCCGGGATCTTCGATCACCACCGTGCCGCCTCTCAGCAGTTGCACGCGTATCTCGCCACTGTCGCTGTGTTCGATCGCGTTGCGCAGCAGGTTGCCCACCGCCGCCTGCAGGATTCCGGGGGGTGCCAGCACCGCGCAGGGCGGGCCGGGCTCCAGCCGCAAGGTGAGCGCCTTGCGTGCGGTCAGGTGCTGGTGGTCTTCGACGATCAGCTGCAGCAGTTGGTCGACTTCGACGAGCTCGCTGATCGAAGCCAGCCGCTCGGGATCACGCGCCAGCATCAGCAGCAGGTTGATCAGTTCCTCCACCCCCGCGGCAGTGCGCGCGATACGCGCGACCTGCACGCGTACCAGCGGCAACAGGTCGGCCTGTGCCAGCACCAGTTCGGCCGCTCCCCCGATCACCGCCACCGGCGTGCGCAGTTCATGGCTGGCGGTGGCGATGAAGGCGCGCTCACGCTCGACATAGCGTTGCGAGCGATCGATGTAGCGGTTGAACGCCTCGGCGATGACCGCCAGCTCGGAGCTGGCATCGGCCGGCACCGACAAGGCCGCGCCATCGCGGCCGGGTTGGAGCTGGCCCACCTGGCGGGCCATTCCCGCCAAAGGCGCGATCTCCCGCCCCAGGCCCCACATCACCAGCAGTCCCAGCAGCAGGATCAGGGCGATGAGGGCACCGGCCACGGCCACCGTGATGGCGCCCTCGGCCCCTTCGAACCCGGTCAGATCCAGGGACATGGCCACCGGGCTATCGCCGATCTCCGCCCGCAGCACTGCGCTGTTGACGCCATCGATCCATTGGTCGTCGTGCAGCCCCGGTGGCAGCGCGGCCAGTGACCGGGGGAGGGCAGGCGTGCCCGGCGCGCCGTACAGCCGCAGGGTGTCGGTGTCGTGCCAGGCGTAGGTCGGGTCGATTTCGGTGCGCTGCTGGAAATACTCCAACTCGGCGGACAGCAGCGACTGCCAGGCCAGGTGCTCGACCCGCTCGTGGATCAGGTAGCCGCCGGTCGCAACCAGGGCAGACACGGATGCGGTGTAGAGGAACAGCCATCCCAGGATCCGCCCTGCCAGGTTGCGCCTACCCGGCATCGACCGGTCCTGCGATGGGTGCCGCCAGCCGGTAACCCACGCGTGGCAGGGTGTGGATCAGCTTCACCGGGAACGGTCCATCCACGCTGCGCCTGAGTTCGTAGACATGTGAGCGCAGCATGTCGCCGTCCGGCGATTGATCGCCCCACAGCGCGTGCTCGAGGCGATCGCGTGGCACGGCCGCGGGGCTGGCCTGCATCAGCACTTCGAGCAGCTTGCGCCCGGCCGGGTACAGGTGCAGCGGCGTGCCGGCGCGGCTGGCTTCGAGGGTGGACAGGTCCAGGCGCAGGTCGGCGACCTCCAGCACCCGGCTGCGGGTACGGCCGTGGCTACGCACATGCAGCGCATCCAGGCGCACCTCCAGCTCGAGCATTGCGAAGGGCTTGGTCAGGTAGTCGTCGGCGCCGGCGCGGAACCCGTCCACCTTGTCTGGCAGTTCGTCGCGCGCGGTCAGCATGATGACGGGCACGTCCGGGCGCTGGCCTTCGCGCAGCCGGCGCAGGAACCCGGGGCCATCCAGGCGCGGCAGCATCCAGTCCAGGATCACCGCGTCATACGGCTGGGTGGACGCCAGGTGCAGGCCGGTCACGCCATCGGGCGCGGCATCCATCTGGTGGCCTCGCGCCTCGAAGTACTCGAACAGATTGGCCACCAGCGCCTGGTTGTCTTCCACCACCAGCAAGCGCATGCGCGGCTCCATTCGATTGCCAAGGCCGGGTCGCCGTGGGTGGGTGGGCCTGTGCCAGCGCGCTTTCCGACGGTTCTCCGACGCCGATGATCGCACGCTTTGCCGGTGGGCCATCCCGGCCGCGGCCATCGTGGCCGGAGCCTGCGAACCCCCCAGCCATAGCAGGCATGCGCCGTGACTAATGATCCTATCGCCAGCATCGATCCCGACCCCGCACACCTTTCGGTGGTGGTTCCGGTGTTCAACGAGCGCGACAATGTCGCGCACCTGATGTCGGAAATTTGTGCTGCCCTGCGCGGGCGCACCCGCTTCGAGATCATCTGCGTGGACGATGCATCCGAGGACGACAGTGCTGACCAGCTGCGCGCCTTGAAGGCGCCTTACCCCGAGCTGCGCGTACTGCACCATGCCCAGCGCAGCGGCCAGAGCGCCGCGATCCGCACCGGGGTCAAGGCCGCGTCGGCCCGGCTGGTGGCGACCCTGGACGGCGATGGACAGAACGACCCGGCCGACCTGGCCAAGTTGCTGCTGGCGCACGCGCAGGCCGATGCCGACGTGCGCCTGCTGGCCGGGTGGCGCGTGGACCGGCGCGACACCGCCAGCAAGCGCTGGGCCTCGCGCTGGGCCAATGCAATCCGTTCGCGCCTGCTGGGCGATGCCACGCCCGACACCGGCTGCGGCATCAAGCTGTTCGATCGCGAGGCGTTCCTGGACCTGCCGTATTTCGACCACATGCACCGCTACCTGCCGGCGCTGATGCAGCGGGCCGGGTTCAGGACGGTGAGCATTCCGGTCAACCATCGCCCGCGCACTGCCGGGGTATCCAAGTACAACAACCTGCACAGGGCGCTGGTTGGCCTGCGCGACCTGCGCGGGGTGGCCTGGCTGATCCAGCGCAGCCATTGCCCCCAAGTCCAGGAACTCTGAGCAGGCTCTGAGGAACGCGCATGAACCAGGAACTCGCATGGCTGGGCTGGACGGGCCTGCACATGACCCCGTGGAAGCTGATCGGCCTGGCTGGCGCCTTCATGTTCGGCGCGCGCTGGCTGGTCCAGTTCGCGGCTTCGCGCCAGGCGGGCAGGCCGGTGATCCCGCGGCTGTTCTGGTACATGAGCGTGGTCGGCAGCCTGATGACCCTCAGCTACTTCCTGTTCTCGGCCAAGCAGGATGCGGTGGGCGTGGTCCAGAACCTGTTCCCCGCGTTCACTGCCGCCTACAGCCTGCGCCTGGACATCCGCCACCACGGCTGGAAGCGCGACCGGGCACCGGCCTGAACATCGCCCGCGCGCGCGCCTGGCCGAACGGCGTCGGCTGGCGCCACCTGCTGCTGGCGCTGCTGGTGGTGGCCAGTCTGGTTGCCGGCATCGGCATGCGTGATCCCTCGCCGCCGGACGAGCCGCGCTTCGCCCTGGCCGCGCGTGACATGGTCGAATCCGGGCAGTGGCTGTTCCCGCGCCGGGGCAGCGAGTTCTATGCGGAGAAGCCAGCGGTGTTCATGTGGTTGCAGGCGGCCGCGTACCGCGCCACCGGCAATCTCAAGTTAGCCTTCCTGCTGCCCTCGCTGCTGGCCAGCCTGCTGACCCTGTGGCTTGCCTGGGACCTGGCCCGGCGCCTGTGGAATCCGCGCGCGGCGCGTTACGCGGCCATGGCGCTGTTCGTGTGCCTGCAGTTCGGCCTGCAGGCCAAGCGCGGCCAGATCGACATGGTGCTGGTGGGCATGACCACGCTGTCACTGTGGGCACTGCTGCGGCACCTGCTGCAGGGTCCCAACTGGCCCATGGCCTGGTTGGGCCTGTTCGCCGCCGGGCTGGGTACGGTGACCAAGGGTGTGGGCTTCCTGCCGGTACTGGTGCTGCTGCCGTGGCTTGCGCTGCGCTGGCGCGGCCCGGCGCGGCTCTCCTACTGGGCAGCGGGCGATGGCTGGCGCTGGGCGGGCGGCGCGCTGGCCTTTGGCGCGGGCACCGCTGTCTGGCTCGCACCGATGCTCATCGTGGCCCTCAACAGTGGCGACCCCGCGCTGCTGCAGTACGCGCGTGAACTGCTGCTCAGGCAGACCGGCGAGCGCTATGCCAACGCGTGGCACCACGTGCAGCCGGCCTGGTACTACCTGCAGGTGATGGCCACCCTGTGGTTGCCGGGCGTGCTGCTGGTTCCGTGGCTGCTGCCAGCGTGGTGGCGCCGCCTGCGCCGCGGCGATCCGCGCCTGTGGCTGCTGCTGGGCTGGAGCATGCTGGTGCTGCTGTTCTTCAGTGCCAGCCCGGGCAAGCGCGAGGTGTATCTGTTCCCCATGTTGCCGGCATTGTGCGTGGCGGCGGCGCCGCTACTGCCGGGCCTGCTCCAGCGTCTGGCGGTGCGCCGTACCCTGGCCGGTTACCTGCTGGCGATGGGGCTGGCCGCGTGCATCTTTTCGATCGCAGCCATGAGTGGCTGGAGCGGCTGGGCCATGAACCTGGCGACCCAGCGCGGCATCGAGGCCGGTCCACTGTGGTCTTTGCTGGTATGGATGCTGGGACTGGGCCTGGCCAGCCTGTTGCTGGTGATGTGGGCGCAACTGCAGCGCGTGGGTTCAGCGCTGGTGCTGTTCACCGCGCTGCTGTGGACCACTTATGGCCTGGGCTTCGAGCCGGCGGTGGATGCCGACAGCTCGGGCCGCGAACTGATGCAGCGGGTCGCCAGCCACATCGGTCCCGATGCACAGCTGGGCATGCTGGCCTGGCGCGAGCAGCACCTGCTGCAGAGTGACCGCCCGGTGGTCGACTTCGGCTTCAAGCAGACCTGGCAGGCGCAGTGGCAAGCGGCGGCGCCGTGGCTGCGCGAAGATCCGGCGAAGCGCTGGCTGTTCGTGCTGGACGAGGCCGTGGGGCCCTGCGTTGATGCCTCACGCAGCGTGGCCATCGGCTCGTCAAACCGCAAGGACTGGGTGCTGGTGCCCGGTGATGCCCTGTTGCCTGGGTGCGAAACACCGCCGTTGCAGGACGCGCTGATACACTGAACCCAAGCCTGGGGAAGCGTTGCGATTAACCGCGTTACAACATCAGTCCTACCGACCTCCGACACAGTACGCGCCAGCATGCGGCAGCTCCCCGCAATCGCCAGGCATGCACGTTATCCAGCATCTCCCAGCAACGACAATCACGCACGATCCGGCAGCCGCCGGCGCGCGCGGCGACAACCACTGGCGCGCACACCTTTCGGTGGAGGTGTTGTTGCTGCTGGCCAGCCTGTTGTTCACCATTGGCTTCAATGTCGCGTTCTGGTCCGCGGCCATCGACGAACCGCTGCGGCAATGGCGCCTGGCCGTGTCGCTGTTCCTGTTGATGACCGCATTACACGCGTGCCTGCTGGGGCTGGTGGCCACGCGCTCGACCATCAAGCCGCTGCTGTGGGTGCTGCTGCCGCTGACCGCGCTGGTCAGCCACATGATGATGGCCTACGGCGTGTTCGTGGACGCGGACATGCTGCGCAATGTCGTGCATACCGATCGCGCCGAGGCATCTGAGTTGTTCACCGCAGGCCTGCTGCCTGCATTGTTGCTGGGCCTGCTGCCGCTGCCCGTGCTGTCGCGGATCGAACTGTCCACCCGGCCGCGGCGGCGCGCGCTGGTCGCAAGGCTGTTGTTCCTGCTGGCGATGGCCGTGGTGGGCATCGGCGGTGCGTTGCTGTCGGCCCCGGAAATCGCCTCGCTCATGCGCAACCAGCGCGAGGTCAGGTACCTGGTCACGCCGGCCAACTACGTGGTGTCGCTTGCCAGCGTGTTGTTGTCCGAGCCGCCGGGTGCGCACGCCGCACTGTTGCCAGTGGGCACGGATGCGAGGCAGTCGCCGCGCGCAGCCGGGTCGAAGCCGCGCTTGCTGCTGGTGGTTGTGGGCGAGACCGCGCGCGCGGCCAACTGGGGGCTGGATGGCTACCCGCGCCAGACCACGCCGCGGCTTGCGCAGGTCAGCGGCCTGGTGAACTTCACCCGGGTCAGCGCCTGCGGCAGCAGCACCGAGGT
>Ga0105045_10004419_pt1 | contig 12200 bp, 9 predicted proteins | sample MAT02_FD_78089 | JGI IMG/M metagenome (GOLD analysis project Ga0105045, IMG submission 78089) | Freshwater microbial communities from Lake Fryxell liftoff mats and glacier meltwater in Antarctica - MAT-02 (megahit assembly) | ecosystem: Environmental > Aquatic > Freshwater > Ice > Liftoff... | reverse complement strand
TACGACGACGGCCGCACGGTCTGAACCGGCGCGCACGTGGCGCCGTCAAACCCTGTCCACTCGCCGAGTGTGTTGCGCGTGATCCAGGCGCGCGAGTCGGCGTCGTACCAGTGCAGCTGTCCCGCCGCCAGGTCACCGTGAAAGGCGCCGGGATCCGCGCGCGAGTGATCGCGCATCCGTTCCCAGTCATCCCGTGAACGTACAGGGTTGAACTCCGCGATCGGCGGCGTCACCGTGGGCAGCGTCGTCATAAGCGCTCTCGCAACTACTGGACGTGAAGATGTCACGTCACCGTCGCACACCATGCAGGTCCACGCCGCACCACCTAGGTGACGCCGCGCGCATCACTACATCGCCACGATGGCAACGGACACAGTCGCACGACGCGCGACTGAAGTATCGCATTCGGACACAACGTCGCCACGGCGATCTTTCCTCATTGGGCGCGTGTCATGCAGCGCGTCCGGATCACCGCGACAAGCTCTCGCGTAGGCTACGGCAGGCCGGCACTGATCGTTTCGGCCAACTGCTCGTCCGTCAAATCATCGTCCCAGCCCGGAGCGACTAAGGCAATTACCCGGTCCGCGCCGGAGTTGCACTCGATGGCGACCGTCTCGGGGGGCATGGTGGCCGCACGCGGACGCTGCTCCTCCGGTACCTCGGGGAGCTCCAGACAAATCCAGGAAATACCGCGGGGATCACGGACCGTTCGCATCAGCATTCTCATCGACAAAGTTGCCTCTCTCGCGACACGCCCGCCGTGCGCCAGCGTGCCACCGCAGTACCCGGAGCGGGACTTGAACCCGCACGCCCTTACGGACGAGAGATTTTAAGTCTCTTGCGTCTACCGGTTTCGCCATCCGGGTCCACCACCTGCCGGAGCATAGCCCGCCGCTCCCTTGAACGCAAAACGAGAGCGCAAAGGCGCTCCCGTTTGCCCAGACATCGCCTGCTCCATTTCACACAGAGCGGGAAACGGGACTCGAACCCGCGACCCCAACCTTGGCAAGGTTGTGCTCTACCAACTGAGCTATTCCCGCATACTGGCATCTTAGCAGCCAACGCGATGCGGGACAAGCGCCTGGCATCAGGCGCGGAGGCCGAGCGCGTGCGCCGCGTACCACATCGTGTGCGCGAGCAGTCCCGCGAGCGCCGCGTCCCCGCCATTGCCGACCGCCCGCCCGTCCTCGTCGACCAATTCGGCGGCGATCCCCTGATCCAGCGGCGCCCGACGCAGCCATCCCAGCGCGTCCTGCGCATCCGGTCCGAGCAGACGGGCGATCTGCGGCAGCAACGCTCCCGATCCTCCCTCAATCGCGCGCACCGAGCGCCGGTAGAGCGAGTCGTCCCGATCGAGCGCCTCGTACAGCGGCAGCCAGACGAGAGAGCCGACCGGGTCGTCATCGAGCGAGGTGTTCCCGGCCAGATCGATGGCTGCCGCAAGTCGAGCCTTGCCGCCACGATCCACGGCGAAGTGGCGCCGCAGAGCGGCTCGCACAGCGGCCGGATCCTCGACCGCCGCCGCCGCCTCTTCATCGAGGGTGCGCCGGAAGACCTCGAGCGCCAGCGCCACCACGGCGTTGCCGTGCAGCGTGAATGGGTACGGGGCCGGCGCCCCGGATGGCATCACTTCGGTGGAGAACAACGGCACGCGCTCGTCACGCCGCGCCGCAATATCATCGGACGCGAGGTAGAGCGTCTCGGCGACCACTGGATCCTCCACAATCTGTTCATCGTTCGAATCGCGGATATAGCGATCGGTGGCGATGGCAAACGCGGCCGGTCCTTCGATACTGAACCCCGGCTGGAAGAGTGTGCCGTCGAGATAGTGCACGCCCTGTCCCGGCGCGTACCCGTGCAACTCACACGCGCGCACAAGGAGCTCGCGGGCCAGCGCACTGTCGGCGAGCTGCACGGCCGGCAATGTCCACATGAGCGCTTCCCAGTCGCGTACGGTGCATCCCATGCCGTGCCACGGGGCCCGCGACCGCACGAGATAGTAGTGGGCGTCGTCCAGCCCACGCCCGACGCCGTAGAAGTAGGCAAAGAGGAGATTGCGGTTCACGATGCGGTCCATGGCATCGCTGCCGGTGGCCTGCTCCAATGCCGACAGCGCCTCGCGAGTGGCGGTGAGGAGCGCGCGCCAACCGCGTCGTCGAAGCACCGCCACGGTTGCTTGGGCACCGTCACGCTCGGGGCCCACCGCAAAGTAGAATGCGCACTGCACGGCGCCCTGCGCGGGCGCCACGAGTTCCCGGCGGATCGCGAAGGCGCGTGGCGCGCGCGAGGGACCGTCGGGGACCTCGATTCGCGCCGGGCCATCGCTACCGATCGCGATCGCTGCGAGCCCTGGAATGGCCGCGCCCTCGAGCAGCAGGACTTCGTCGAGCCCCTCACGTACCACGTGATCGTCATCAAACGGACGGGCCGTCCGCACCCGCTGCTGTCGGTGGCCGAGCGTCCCCTCCAACGCCAGCTCGATCGCGACATCTTCCGCGCCGCGATTCTCGATGGCGAACGTGTAAACGGCACCGGCCATGTCGGCGTCCCGCCCGTAGGGAGCAAAGACAGTCCCCCTCACAAGGAGCGAGCCGATTGTGCAGGTGAAGGTGGGTAGCCAGCCCACCGCCCGTTCCCAGGCGATGCCTTCGGCGGCCAGTGTGCGGATCTCACCATTGACCCGCAACACGGGGAGTACCAGCGGGGTACCGGACCCTGCGGCGAAATCGGGTGACCCGGCGAACTCGATCGCGGCGCGCGCGCCACGGTGGAGCACGCCCAAGGCATGAATCGATCCGTCTGCCGGATTGATGCACGGGATCGTGAGCCAGTGATTACCGGTCAGCTGCCAAGGTATGGCGGGGAGTTGCACAGTGCAGGATCAAGAGACACAAACGGCGGGGCCGCGTTGACGCTTCCCCTGAGAATGGCTAATCTAGCCGGTTCCCCGAGCGACGCGTCGCTGTCCAACTTCCGCCCGATTTCGTTGACACCCTTCACACCGACGCTACGCCACACCCTCCGACATTCGTCGTGGGCAGTTCGGGTTGTTGCCCTACTGCTGGGCACGGGGCTTTCGCTCCCCGCGAAGCTCGTGGCGCAGGCCGTCGCGGGGGTTGGCGACGACGCGATTCCGCTCCCAAAGGGCGGCTATCGCTTCCTTGTTTCCGGACTCTGGAACGGGTACGATGCCAGCTATCGCGCCGGGGCTGACGGCTATCGGTCGCGCCCGCTGCTCAGCGGGCTCCGCACCGACCAGCTCGGGGTCGGTTTGCTCCCGCAACTTGACGCCGCCCAACTCGGACTCCGTAGCCTCACCGGAGATGACGCCTTCGCCATCTCCCTCGGGGCGCTGGAAGCCCGGGGTGACGTACGCCAAAGCATCGCGCCGATCGCTGTGGACTACGGGATCACGAAACGCGTGTCCGTAAGACTGCTCGTGCCGTATGTGGAGTCGCGCGACAACGCCCAACTGCTTCTCAACCGTAACGGGAGCGGCGCCAACGTGGGCCTCAACCCGGCGTTTGTCGCGGGCACCGGCAGTGCAGCACGTCAGCTCAACGGCGCGGTGATCGCGCAACTCACGCAGGCGCGCTCCGAGCTGGCGGCGGAGATCACGCGCTGCACCGACGCGATGGCGACCGCCTGCGACGCAATCCGCGCCAATCCGGCCGGCGTCCAGGCACTGCTCGCACGGGCGCTTACAACGCAGAACGCCGTTCGGCAGGTGTACGGGGACGCCTCGCAAGGTGGAGCACCGGTGGTGCCCATTGCCGGTTCTACCGTGCAGAGCACCGTGGCCGCCACCATCGACGCGCTCCGTCAAGACTTCACCGCGCTCGGCGTGAGCGCCATCACGTCAGGCACAGCGCCAGCCGCCGCCACTACGGTGCTCGGCCCAGCCGGCATGTCGCGCATCGCGACAGATTCAGCGTGGAAAGCTGGTTACGCAGCACTCGGTAACACCCGGCGCTCCGGCATCGGTGACATCGATCTTACCGCGTCCGTGCTGCTGTACGATACCTTCGCGGCCGATCAGGCCCGTCGATTGCTGGCTCCCACGCGCGGCGTGCGCAGCATGCTCACCGCCGGCTGGCGTTTCGGTACTGCGGGCGCCGACCGCTCGGAGGATGCCTTCGACGTTCCGATCGGCGACGGTGCCAACGCACTCCTTGTGCGCAGCACGACGGACCTGGTGCTTAACCGCCTCACCTGGATCAGCGCGTCAGTGCGCGCCGCGCTGCCTTTCAGCGATAACATCGCCGTGGCACTCCCGTTCCGCGACGTAGAGCGCACCTTCTCGCCCATGCTGCGAGTCGAGAGCGTCTCACGGTCACTGGGTCCGCGCGTCGAGCTCGAGCTCGCTCCACGGTTGGCGCTCGGTCAGTTTTTCGGGATTTCCGGAGCGTACCTCATGCGGCGCTGGGGTGAAGACCGCTACGAGTCAAAGCTCCCGGGAGACATCACGGATCCAATGGCCTCCTCGGTCGTGGCCTCGCGCACCCTGCAGGCTGCCGCCTTTGGCGTCACGTTCTCCACCCTCGCCAGTTACACGCGTGGACGGTCGCGCTTTCCAGCGGAAGTCATCTACACTCGCACGGTGCCGATCGGCGGAAGCGGTGGCGTGGTGCCGGCAATCAATACCGACCGGTTGGAACTCCGCGTCTATACCGGCTTTCCTCGACGCTGATCACTGCGCGAGGCGCGCACCGACGGCGGCTCAGGCGGTTCATCGCCGCCACGCTCGAGTAACTCACGCGCGTGCGCGCGGCTCACCTCGCGCTCGGCATCACCGCCGAGCATCCGCGCGATCTCGACAACGCGCTCCTCATCGGTGACGACCGCAGTGTCGGACGTGGTGACCGTGCCCACGGCACTCTTGCGCACCACCACGTGCTGGTGAGCGCGCGCGGCGATTTGCGCGAGGTGCGAGATGGCCAGCACCTGATGATGGCCCGCCACGCGGCGCATCAGCGCCCCAACCTGCCATGCGACCGCGCCACCGACGCCGGCATCGACTTCGTCGAAGACGAGCGTGGGCACCTGTTGTAGGCGTGCCAGCACCGTGCTTAACGCCAGCATCAGGCGCGCCAACTCGCCGCCTGATGCAATGCGCGCAAGCGGACGCGATTCGCTACCGGCATTGAGTGCAGCGAGCACCGTCACCTGCTCGGCGCCCGCAGCGCCAATCTCGTCGAGGGGCACCAGCGCTACATGCACGGTGCCCTCCGCCATGCCCAGCTCGGGGAGCAGTTGCGAGACCGCCTTGCCGAGGCGCTGTGCGGCGGCCGCGCGGCGCCGCGTGAGCACGGCCGCCGCTTCCACAAGCGCCCCGTCGGCTGCGGCTCGCGCAGCAGCCAATGCGGCGAGATCCAGCGCACTGCCATCCACGAGATCGAGCTCCAACCGCGCACTGTCTGCGGTCGCCCGCACTTCATCGATCGAGGGGCCGTGCTTTCGCATGAGGCCAAGCAGCTGATCGCGTCGCAGCTCAAGCTTGCGCAAGCGCACCGGATCAGCTTCGATCGCCTCACCGTACACTTCGAGTTCCCGATGCAACTCGTCGAGCGCGTACACGGCGCTGTCGAACGGCGGCTGCCAGCGCTCCGTGTCCGGATCAATTTTTGCAAGATTCGACAGCGCACGACGCACCACACCAAGGCGGGCCAAGGCCGCGCGGTCGTCACTGGAGATGGCGCTGGCCGCGTCCGCCGCAAGTTGCTGCAACTCCTCGGCGTGACACAGCCGACGGATCTCGCCGTCGAGTAACTCATCTTCACCAGCCACCGGCTGGACGTCATCGATCTCGCGGACCACAAAGCGCAAGTAATCGGCGCGTCGTTCGGCATCCTGCCGACGCTGCTCCAGTTCCCGCTCTCTGGCGCGCAGCGCTGCCAGATGCGCATACGCCTCCGCCACCCGCCGCCGATCGCTTGCGGCATCGGCAAATGCATCGAGGATATCGCGTTGATGGTCACTTTCGAGCAATTGCCGCGAGTCGTGTTGGCCATGCACGCTGACCAGCAGGGCCCCTACCTCCGCTAGCATAGCTGCGGTGACCGGCGAGCTGTTGATCCAAGCGCGCGAGCGACCTTGCGCACTGATCTCGCGCTTCAGCACGAGGACATCGTCGTCGCAATCGATACCGCGCTCATCGAGCAACATGCGCACCGTCGCGGTCGGCAACACTTCGAACACGCCCTCCACCGTGGCTTTGTCCGTGCCGGCCCGCACGCGATCCGCCGCCGCGCGCTCGCCGAGGAGCATGGCAAGTGCGCCCACGATCAGCGACTTGCCGGCGCCTGTTTCGCCAGTCAACACATTGAGTCCCGCCGCCAGCGGGAGCGAGACCACATCGATCACCGCCACATTGCGGATGCGGAGCTCAACAAGCATGGACTCGCCTCTTAGATGGTCTCGCCGTCGCGCTCGGACAGACCGCCCCAGCCCAGCTTCCGACGGATGCGGGCGAAGAACGTGGTACCAGGGAAACGCACGATCTGCACCGGGTTCGGAGCGCGCCGCACCACCAGCATCTCGCCACCGGTGAACGTCGTGCCAACCTGACCGTCGACTGTCACCAAAAGTTCTTCCGGCCCATCATCAGCGCGCACCATCACTTTGGCATGCGGCGGCAGGACGAGCGGTCGCATGGCCAGCGTATGCGGCGACACCGGAGTGAGCACAATGCTCTCTACGGTGGGCACCACGATCGGACCGCCCGCCGAGAGCGAATAGCCAGTGGAGCCGGTGGGCGTGGAAATGACCAGTCCATCGGCAGAGTACGAGCCGATCGCTTCATCATCCACGAACACCGTAAACCGCACCACGCGAGCGAACCCGCCCTTGTGCAACACCACGTCGTTCAGCGAGAGCCACTCGCACCGCTGCTGCCCATCGCGATTCAATACGCACGACAACAACGCCATGCGGGATTCGGGCGTGAAGTCTCCGTGTGCGAAGCGGCGCACACCCTCCTCAAATTCCTCACCGCTGCAGCTGGTCAGGAATCCCAGTCGGCCGAGATTTATACCGAGAATCGGCGCCGTATGCCCATTGAGGAAGCGCGCCCCCCGCAACAGGGTTCCATCGCCGCCGAGTGTGATCAGCGCGTCGACCTCATTCGACGACCCGAGTCGTTCCCCTTCTTCAGCAATCTCCCAGAGTTCGTCTTCGAACGCGAGCGTGAGTCCCAGTTCGGGGGCGATGTCGAGCAGCGTACCAAGAATCGCGGGTAGCCCAACGTAACCTCGATGTCCGACGACGCCGACGCGCATCAACCGGCGAGGGCTTCTGAGGCGTGCAACGTGCGCACGCGTTGGGCGATGCCCGGGGCGTCGAGTCCAAGGGTGGCCAACTGATTTTTGCGGGACGCAGCGTACACGATATGATCCGGTACTCCATGCACCGCCGTGCGCACCGATGGGGCCTGCCGCTGAATGACGGCGCTCATGTACGCACCGAAGCCGTTGATCATGGCGCCTTCCTCCACGGTCAGAATCTGCCCGTGTCCGGCAAGGATCGCGTTGAGTGTGACCGCATCGTACGGCTTGAGGTATCGGCAGTTCACCACGGTGATGTCGAGCCCTTCGGCCGCCAGCAGTTCGGCGGCATCGAGCGCCGTGCTTACCATCGTGCCGACCGCAAGGATCGCGAGCTCTCGGCCGTGGCGTACCACTTCCCAGGTGCCGTAGGGGGTCGCGGGAATCTCGGCCATCGGCGGCGGCGTATCGGGCGCCGCGTCACGGGGGTAGCGCAAGGAAAACGGCCCCTCGGTGTGCTCGACGCCCGCGCGCAGCAGGCCTAGCATTTCGGTGCCGTTTTTGGGAGCCGTCACCGTCATGTTTGGCACCGCCAGCATGTAGGGGATGTCGTACATCCCCATGTGCGTCTCGCCGTCCTCGCCAACCAGCCCGGCCCGATCCATGGCAAAGACCACCGGCAGGTGCTGCAATGCAGCATCATGGATGATGTTGTCGTAGGCGCGCTGCAAGAAAGTCGAATAGATAGTCACCACCGGTCGGACGCCGCGCGTGGCCAGCCCTGCCGCGAACGTGACCGCGTGGCCCTCGGCAATCCCGACATCGAAGAATCGCTCCGGATAGGCCTTCGCAAAGGGTGCGGTGCCCGTGCCCGTGGGCATCGCGGCCGTGATCACCGCAAGGTCTTTCCGTTCCGCCCCCAACTCGAGCAGCCCCTTCGCGTACAACGCGGTGTAGGCCGCGTTGGCGGTGGACGCCTTCAATTGCTTGCCGGTAGCGGGATCGTGACCGGGCGGCAGTGCGTGCCACTTCTCCCCGTGTTCACCGGCAGGAAAGCCACGGCCCTTCTGCGTGATGACGTGGACGAGCCGTGGCCCCGTCATTTCCCGTACTGCGCTGAACGTCTCAATCAACGCGTCGAGGTCATGCCCATCGATGGGGCCGAAGTAGCGAAAGCCCAGCTCCTCGAACAACACACCGGGCGTCAGGAACGACTTGACGCTCTCTTCCCACTTCCGCACCAGCGTGCTCACACCGGTGAACGGGGCCGGCGCATTATCGACGATCTCGCCGATTTTCGAGCGCAGCCGATTGTACAATGGATTGCGCTGAATGCTGGTGAGATACTTGTGCATCGCGCCAACATTGGGCGCGATGGACATTTCGTTGTCGTTGAGGACAACGATGATGTCGCGATCGGAGTGGCCGGCGTTATTCAGCCCTTCGTACGCGAGGCCGGATCCGAGCGAGCCATCGCCGATGACTGCTGCCACCTTGAAGCTCTCGCCAAGCACGTCGCGACCGGCAGCCATTCCGAGCGCCGCCGAGATGGCGGTCGCGGCATGCCCCGCACCGAACGTGTCGTATTCGCTTTCTGTGCGCTTGAGAAAGCCGGACAAGCCGCTTTCCTGACGCAGCGTCTCCATCCGATCGTTGCGGCCGGTGAGCAGCTTGTGCGGATACGCCTGGTGCCCGACGTCCCAGACGAGCTGATCGCGTGGTGTATCGAGGACCGCATGCAGCGCAATGGTCAGCTCGACCACACCAAGACCGGCGCCGATGTGGCCACCGGTCCGCGAGCACACATCGATGAGCCGCTCCCGGATATCCTGCGCGAGGACGCGCAGTTCATCGCGGGACAGGTGACGGAGATCAGCGGGAGACGTGATGCCTTCGAGAATGGACATAGCGAAATCGAGGGAGACGCAACGAGTGACAATCGCCGCGATGGAAACAGCTGAAAGATACGACCTATGACCGCCGTTCGACGATAAAGCGGGCCAACTGTTCGAGCGTCGGTGTGAGGAGATGTTCGTCAGCCAGTGCCCGACACCCCTCTTCAACTAACGCGACGGCCCGCTCGATCGCTCCCTCAACGCCAAGAAGCGCCGGATAAGTGCTCTTGTGCAGGTCCAGATCCCGTCCAGCGGTCTTCCCGAGTTCGTCGGTGGTCGCGGTCACATCGAGCACATCATCCGCGATCTGAAATGCGAGTCCGATAGCCGCCCCGTACCGGGCCAAGGCCAAACGACGCGCCTCAGGGGCGAGGGCCGCGCGCGCGCCCAGCGTCACCGACGCCATGATCAGGGCGCCCGTCTTCAAACGATGCACCCGTTCGAGCGCGTCGAGGGTCAGATGCACCCCTTCCGCGTCCAGATCGAGTAGTTGTCCGCCAATCATACCGCCGCCGCCCGAGGCGTCCATCAGGTCCCGGACGATATCGCCCGCCACCGCGTCGGATAGCCCGAGATGCCTCGCCGCATGCCACGCGCTCCGCGCCGCCAGCGGGACCATGGCAAGCCCTGCGGCTGTGGCCACCGGCACGCCGTACACCCGATGAACCGTCGGGCGACCGCGCCGCACGTCATCATCATCCATACAGGGCAAGTCATCGTGGACGAGCGAGTACGCATGCACCACCTCGACAGAAGCCGCCAGCTCGCGGGCGTCGCCGGTACCACCGCACGCACGATAGGCCTCAAGCAAGAGGATTGCGCGCAGTCGCTTGCCCTCGCCGAGCAAGGCGTAGCGAATCGCCTCCGCCGTGAGGGGTGAGACCTCACCCAGCCAGCGGGCGCAGAATGCATCCAGCGCTTGCTGGACACCGATTCGCTCCGCGTGGAACGACTGGGCAGCGGCAGGTGGCACGCCCACCAGCAGGGGCGATGGTTCGGCGACAGTGACCAAAGGCATCATCGGTCAGCTCCCGAACTCAACCACAGAGAACGAGCCGTCCGCCGCCTCGACCAACTGCTGCACCCGCGCATCGACCTGCTTCAGCGCCGCACCGGCGGATCGAAGATGGGTAATTCCCTCCTCGAACAGCAGCAGGGCACGCTCGAGATCCACATCACTCCGCTCGAGGTCACGCACGATCTCCTCCAGTCGGGACAGCGACTGCTCAAACGTCATCCCTGCTCCTCTTCCAGAACTCCGGTGGCGTCGCGCGGGAGCGGGCGGTTCACCCCGGCTATGGCTTGAACAATACCGTCACGCAGCCACAAATCGAACGGCGCGCCCGGCACGAATTGCTCTCTCTCGCTCAAGGTAGCGCCCTCTGGCGTTCGCGCCACCGCAAAACCACGCGCGAGGGTGCTGAGTGGCGAGAGCGCCTGAAGCTGGCCCGCCAACAGTTCAACCCGCGACCGGCGCCGCTCCACAACCCGGGTGGCCGCCATCCCGAGCCGCTTCTGTACCTGCGAGAGCGCCGCCACCGCCCGATCCTCCCGCCGCTTGGCGGCACTGACGAGTCGGGAGCCCAGCGACTGGATACGCCCCGCGACTTCGCGACGCGAGGGCACGGCCAGCTCCGCCGCCGCCGACGGTGTCGCCGCGCGAACATCCGCGACCAGGTCGCAAAGGGTGATATCCGTTTCGTGTCCGACGGCCGATATCGTAGGCAGCGGACATGCCGCCAGCGCGCGGGCCACCCGCTCATCGTTGAACGCCCACAGATCTTCGCGCGCGCCCCCGCCGCGACCGATGATGAGCAAGTCAGCGTCGCCCCATCGACTCACCTGCGCTAACGCCGCCACCAGGGACTCCGGCGCCCCATCACCCTGAACGCGCGCGCCCACCATCACCAACTCCACGTCAGCGCTCCGCGCACGCGCAACCGTGACGATATCGTGCATCGCCGCCCCATCGAGGCTCGTGATCACCACAATCCGACGCGGGAACGCGGGGAGGGTGCGCTTTCGGGCGGCATCCAACAACCCGTCCCGCTCCAAGCGAAGGCGAGTCTGTTCAAGCGCTTTCCGCCACAGGCCGTCTCCCGCCGCCTCCAGCTTCGTGACGGAAAACTGCAGGTCACCGCGCACTGGCCAGACGGTCATCTGGCCAAGCGCGAGCACCTGCATGCCGTCGTCAGGCGGCGCGGGGAGACGACGCGCGGCCGAACTCCAGATCACACACTTCACCTGCGCCTCCGCGTCGCGCAGCGCGAAGTACCAATGGCCGTTGCGATGCGCCTTGAAGTCGCTGACTTCGCCGCGAACCCAGAGCGGCGGAAACGCCCCCTCGATCAGATCCTTGGCTGCCGTGGTCAGGGTATGCACCGCGATCGCCGACTCGGGAGCCGTGCCCGGTGCCGCGTCGTCAGTCACCGATGGCCCGTAGCCGCTGGCGCGGCGCGCGCTCATCGACTCAGACCAACGTACGGTGCGCGGCGCGCACCGTGTTGCGCAGCAGCATGGCGATGGTCATCGGCCCGACACCACCCGGTACGGGCGTGATCTTCGACGCGACCTCTGCAGCGCTCGCAAAGTGCACGTCGCCACAGAGGCGAGACCCTTTGGGCTTGCTCGCATCGGGCACACTGTTCATACCGACGTCAATGACGACCGCGCCGGGCTTGATCATGTCACCCGTAATCATCTCCGCGCGGCCGATCGCCGCGATCAGGATGTCGGCGCGGCGCGTGTGAAACGCCAGATCGCGCGTGCGGCTGTGACACACCGTGACGGTGGCGTCGGCACCAGCGCGGCCCTGCACCAACAGCGCCGCCATCGGCTTGCCCACGATATTGCTGCGCCCCACAATAACCACCTCGGCACCACGCGTCTCCACCCCACTGCGCAGCAACAACTCGATCACCCCCGCCGGCGTGCACGAGACAAAGCCATCGGTGTGCCCAATGAGCAGCTTCCCCACATTCTCCGGATGAAAGCCATCCACGTCTTTGTCAGGACGTATACGCCGGATCACCGTGTCGGGGTC
>Ga0105045_10004418_pt1 | contig 12201 bp, 9 predicted proteins | sample MAT02_FD_78089 | JGI IMG/M metagenome (GOLD analysis project Ga0105045, IMG submission 78089) | Freshwater microbial communities from Lake Fryxell liftoff mats and glacier meltwater in Antarctica - MAT-02 (megahit assembly) | ecosystem: Environmental > Aquatic > Freshwater > Ice > Liftoff... | reverse complement strand
GTCGTGCAACTTGCCTTCGCCTTGATCTAAACGATACCCGCTATCCAGAAAGCGACTCCATTCGAGAAACCAGACGCTTTTGGATCAAAACGGGAATACATCCACCAGCAGATGATCCACTCCGAGATTAAAGTTCGTGAAATTGCCCACACCATTCCCCAACCCCAATGGAAATTGACCCCGAGCTTTTAGACCCTTCGACTCGCTACAAGCTGCTGATTGGCAGCGTCGTGCCCCGCCCGATCGCATTTGTCTCTAGCCTGTCGCCCGAGGGCGTCGCCAACCTGGCCCCCTTCTCCTACTTCAACGCCGCTGGCCACAAGCCCCTGGCGCTGATGTTTAGCATTAGCCTCAAGCCCGACGGCAGCGAAAAAGACACCCTGCGCAACGTGCGCCCCCCCAGCGAAGGCGGCACGGGCGAATATGTGATCAACCTGGCGGTGGAACCCTACGCCCACCAGGTAGCTGAATGTGCCGAGCCGCTGCCCTACGGCGAGTCAGAGTTTGACTACGTGAATCTGTCGCCTGCCCCCAGCCGCGTCATTCAGCCGCCCCGCGTGGCCGAGTCGCCCGTGGCCTTTGAGTGCCGCACGCTGCAAATTGTGCCAGTCGGCGAGTTTCACATTGTGATTGGCCAGGTGGTGCACCTGTTTGTGCGCGACGACGTACTGGGCGAAAACAACCGCATTGATGTCGACAAAGTGGGTGCCCTAGGGCGCATGGCGGGCTATGAATACTGCCGCACGGGCGATCGCTTTGAGATTCCCAACGGTTTCCCTAGGCAGCCGCAGGTCTAGGCAGTCATAGTTTGGTGAAATGAATTGCAACCCAACCCTAGATTCAGCTAAGCCCTTTCTGGTTTAGAGCCTGTGGCTTTGCCGTTGCGATCGCGCAGCACCTGAGCCTTAGCCGTCAAATCTTGAAAGAAGTCGGTCTCGACGATTTCTTTCACCTGCTTGGTGCGCTTGGTTTCGTCGATCTCGATCCGCAAATCGCGCACCTGCTGCTTGAGTTTTTGCTCGCGGCTGTAGACCTGCTGGGCCATGCGGTCAAATACGCGGGCCAGTTGGCCAATCTCGTCATGGCGACGGGCGATCGCCCCCAGCCTACCCAGCTCAAACTTCTCGGCTTCAATATCTGCCGCCGTGTGGGCAATGCCCAGCACCGGGCGGGCGATCAGGCGATCGGCCATCAGCACCGCCGCCCCAGCGGTCAGCCCCGTAAAGATAACAATTACCCCCAGCAATGTGCGCTTGTTGCGGTTTACCTCCACCAGGTAGCTAGACTCGGGTATCACCGTGCCCACCACCCAGTCGAGCTGTTCTAACGGGGTAAACGAGATCAAGTAGCGCTCCCCCGTGGCCGGGTCTTTGAAGGCAAACCGCTGGAGTGTCTCTAGATTTTTTAGATTTACCCCCTGGCTTTGCAGGGTTTGGCTGGCGATCCGCAGCAGCGGGTTTTCCACCGCCGCTAGCTGCTGTAGGCGCGGGTCAGCCGAATCTTGCCCCTGGGCGGGCAACACCTCTGCCACATCGGTAGAGGCGATCAAATCTTGCTGAGCGTTGACAATAAACGCCTCTCCGCTGTGGTTGCCCTTTAGCTGCTGCAAATAGTCCGACAGCTGGGTCAGCTCAATGCCCACCCCAATTACGCCCCAAATTTCGCCCTGGGGGTTGACCAGGGCCGTAGTGGCATCCATCCCTGGGGTTTGGGTCGAGCGATACACATACACCGTCCAGGCTTGCTTTTGGGGAGATTCCAGCGCGTTTCTGTACCAGGGGCGATCAGGCGCAAAAAAGGGCGGGTCCATGGTGTCAGTTTCGGTGGCTACCGGGGTTAGCCCATCAGCATCAGCGGTGTAGGTGTTGATCGTGGCAGTTGTACTCCGGGTTTCCCAGTCCCAATCGCGCAGGTGAAAGTGCAGCCGACCGTCGGGGGTGCGCTGGGCACCAAAAAAATCTCCGTTGGCCTCTCCGTACTGCACCCAGGTGAAGTTGGGGTTAGCCCGCAACACACTGAGCAAAAACAGCTCTCGGTCTTGAGCGTTAGTCAGGTCGATCAAATTTTGCCCCAGGCTGCTGTTGAGCAGCGACTGGGCCGACTCCGCGTTGTTAAACAGCTTCTCCACCTCTTGGGATGTCCCCAGGGTGATCTCCTGGTTTACCTGGTCAACGATGGTGTCAATGTTGCGCTTTGACACCATCGACCAGGGCACATAGACCAGCGCCGCCGTGGTGCCCACCGTCAGCAGCATGGCGCCAACGAGGGTGGCTTTGAGACCGGGTGGTTTGGGCAGGCGGAGGGGCATGGGGTTTTGTAGGTGGGTGGTTGGGACTAAAACGTGGGGGGTAGATGAAGGTGAGGGGATGAATTCAAGGAAGAGTATGAATTTTGAATTTTGAACGCTTTGTCCTTCCCATCTCCCCTATCTCCTCATCCCTCCCGCTCCGCCACCAGCGCCGTCGCCGCCATCCCCGTATGCACAATGCCCAGGGTGCGAAAGGGGTCCATCAGCGGGTCGATGGCGATAAATAGCACCAGTACCGCCTCTAGAGGCAGCTTGAGGGGGTCAAGCACCAGGCCGAGCATGGTCAGGGTAAGAATGCCGGTAACGCCGGAGGTGGCCATGCCCGCCAGAATTGAACCCACAATTACTATGCCCAGACTGGCCAGCCCGAGATCGCGCTGGTAGAGCTGCATGACAAACAAGGTGGCCGAGGCAAAATAGATCACCGAGCCAAAACGGCAGAGGGTGATGGCCAGGGGCGCGACCAGGTTGGTGGTTTGGGCATTGAACTTGAGGTTTTCGCTGAGGCTGGTGATGGCGGCGGGCAGGCAGGCCAGGCTGCTGGAGGTGGCCAGCGAGAGAATTGTGGGGTCTTTGAGGGCCAGCACCGTGGGCCACAGGCCTACGCCCGATCGCCGCCAGATGATCAGGGTGCAAATTAAATAAATCAGGGCAAAGGTGGCGATCGCCGCCACCACAAAATCGACCATCGACAGCAGCACCTCAACCCCCACCTGAGACAGCTGGTCGGCCAGCAGGCTGCACAGGCCAAAGGGCAGCAGATAGGTCAACCAGTGGATCACCTGGTTAAACGAGCGGTAGAGGCTGTCGAGGGTGTCGAACAGGGCGGCGGTAGTGGGCGCTTTCACCAGCCCCAGCGACACGCCAAAAATCATCGCAAACATCAGCACCTTTAGGGTTTGGTCTTCGCTGAGGGCGGCAAAAATATTGTCGGGCACTACGCTGTCGACCAGGGTGGTGACGCCGATGGTTGACGCTGCGGGGAGCGGGCCGCTGAGGGCCATTTCTAAATCAACCCCCGACTGGTTGACCAGCACCCCCAGGGTTTGCAGGGTGTCAGCAGTGAGGTTGCGACCAGGGCCAGCGATCGCGGCGATCACCACGGCGATCGCACTCACCCCCAGCAAACTCAGCGGAAACACCACCAAAATTCGCTGCACATACTGCCGCGCGTCATGGCTCTGCATCAGCCGCCCCAGACTGTTGGTAATGGCCGACAGCAAAATTGGCAGCACGCACATTTTCAGCAGCCCCAGGTAGAGAGTGCCAAAGGGGGCAATCCACGCCGCCACCTGGGGCTGTTGGGTGCCAATAAACGCCCCCAACAGGCTGCTGATCAAGATCGCCCAGGGGCTGCGCAACCACTCAATCGACGGCTGCCGGGGTCTATGGGCTTTGAGAGAAGTAACCATGGGGGGTACCAAACGGGTTTGTCTAAAACGCTGGGGCCAAAACGCTAGGGCTGCCGCTGGGCGGCCCAGTAGTCGGCGTAGTCATCCAGCACCGTATCGACGGTGGGCAGGGTGGGCAGGGTATCGAGATACTGATCGACAAAGGCCAGCAGGTGGGTACTGCTCCAGGGCAGCACCACCGCCAGGGCATCTTGGGTGTCGGTGAGGGCAATGGTTTGCAGTTGCAGAGCCGCATCGGGCCGGGTGCGCACCATCTTCTTGATTTCCAGCTCGTCACGGTAGGCGGCGAGAATGTCGCCCCTCACCACCGCCTCCACCACCTCTTCCCAGGTGGGATATTCCACAATCGTGGCCTGGGGAAACTTCTGCTTTAAAAACCCCACGTAGGAGGAGCCCTTAATCACCCCCACCTCACCCCGCAGGTCGCGAATGGTTTCGACCATCGACCGTCGCTGGGTTTGCTCCGCCATTTGCAGACGGTTGACCAAAAGCCCCTGGCGCATGCGCAGGTAGGGCTGCGAAAACCGCACCCGCTGCGCCCGCTTTAGGGTGCGGCTGATTTTAGAAATCGCCAGGTCAGCCCCCTGCCCGTAGACCGTATCCACCACCTGGTCAAAGGTCTGGGCTGAGCGCTCAATCTCTACGGCAACCCCCAGCTGGTCGGCCAGGGCGCGGGCCAGCTGAATATCAAACCCATCCAGCTGGCCCTGGTCATCCATAAAGAAAGGGGCGTTGTCTTGCCCCAGTACGGCCACCGTCAGCTGGCCTCGATCTAAAATCCGCTGAATATCCGGCGGCATCGCGGGTATGTCTACTGTCGGTGGAGCTGTGCGAGGCTGGCTAGCGGACGCGATGCGGCTGGTGGGTGTAGCACTCCCGGTCGAGGCTTTCGTCGCCGCCAGGGCCGTATCTCCACATCCCAGAATGACCACCACCAGCAGCGCCAGCATGACGCCCAAGCGCCGGAGTTCTCGCGGCCAGTTTGCCCGCGCCCCTGCCCCTCTCCCTGGAGGGGGCTGAATTATACCCATCTTTTGCACAATGATTTCTCCTAGGCAGCTTGCCAGAGCGGCAGCGAACGGCGACCCCAGGCCAGATCCAGCGTGATGTCGGCCACCACTTCTAATGGATCTACCCAGGGGAGGGGCAGCGATCGCATCTGGGGCAGCGCCACCGACAGCTCGGTGCAGCCCGCAATCACCACCTCGGCCCCCTGGGTTTTGAGCCAGCCCGTCGCCTGCTCCAGCACGGTCAACGCTTTGGTAGATACCTGAGTCCCTGTGGTTTTTATTCCCCAATCGGGGTGATAGATCGCATCCATCACCCGTCGCTGGCGGGGCGAATCGATCTCAAAGCTCACCGGAGTTAGCCCCGCCTGGCGCAAACTGCGGTGGTATAGCCCGCACTGGAGGGTGCCGTCGGTGGCCAGCACCCCCACCCGCTGCACCGTCGGCAACGCCTGGCGAATGTGGCCACTGGTGCAGGCCATCAGGTGAATCCAGGGAATCTCTAGCTGGGGTTGCACCTGGTCGTAGACCCCGTGGGCAGTGTTGCAGGTGACCACCAAAAAACTGGCCCCCGCCTGTTCTAACAGCCCGGCGTAGCGCAGCAGTTCGGCGGTGCAGTCGGGGCCGGTGCCCCGCAGGCTGGCGGTGCGATCGGGCACCGTGGTGCAGTTGATCAGCACCCACACCGGATGGTCGCGATCGCCCCTTGCCCCCCGCTCCACATTGCGCTGAATCAGCCGCAGCTCAAACTGCACATGGGCCATGGGGCCAAGGCCGCCCAAAATTCCGGGCACGGCGACCTGCTGTTGGGGGCTGATTGGCGAGGTCATAGCAAGTCCTCAGGTGGTTTTGTGGTGTCGAACTCAGGGAACTGGCGATAGATTTTAGATTTTGGATTGGCGACTTTGGCCCAGTCCAAAATCCAAAATTGCTACACCGATAGCTGCCGCCGGGGCAGATTGGTCAGCGCAAACCCCACCGCCATCACCATGAACAGCGCCCCCATCCAGAAGGGAGATAGCATGCCCGAGCGATCAAAAATCCAGCCTGCCCACAGCGGCCCGGCGATCGAGGCCACGCTTTGCAGCGCCTGGTTGCCCCCCAGGGTTTTGCCCTGCTCCTGCCCAGACACTCGAATCGAGATCAGCCCCCGCAGAGACGGGATCAGCAGCCCCACGCCGAGGGCCAAGAACGCCTGGGTGGTATACAGTGCCGGAATCAGCACCGGGCTACCCGCCGGAATTAGCACCACGCCGCCAAAGGCCAGCGCCACCAGCACCAGACCACTCACCGCCAGCTTGGCCTCCCCAAACCGGGGCAGCAGCCAGCGAATCAGCCCGCCCTGCACCAGGGTCGAGACAATGCCAATAAAGAAGAACACCATCGCCGCCTGGCTCGGCCCCCAGCCGTAGCGGGTGTTTAAAAACAGCACAAAAATGCTGCTAAAGCCCGCAAAGGCAAAGTTGAAGATAAAGAACGAGATCAGCAGCCCCTGAATGCGGCTATCGCGCAGAATATCGCTGAGCTGGCCGATGGGGTTGAAATCGCGCCATGCCAATGGGCGGCGCTGGTCTTGATCCAGCGATTCGGCCAGCACAAAGTAGCCCAGCCCAAAGTTCATCAGGGCAATGGTGCCCGCCACAAACACCGGCAGGTTGAGGTTGATGCTCGCCAAGAGGCCCCCCGCTGCTGGCCCCAGGGTAAAGCCCAGGCCAAAGGCCGCCCCGGTGATGCCAAAGTTCTTGGCCCGGTCTTCTGGAGCAGAAATGTCAGCAATGTAGGCCTGGGCCGTGGCGGCCACGCCCCCGGTCACCCCGTCGAGAATGCGGGAGAAAAACAGCATCCCCAGCGTCGTGGCAAAGCCAAAAATAAAGTACGAAATGGCGGTGCCCAGCACGCATACCAGCATCACCGGGCGGCGACCGTAGCGGTCAGACAGAGCGCCGATGACAGGGATGGCGATGAACTGGGCGATCGCATAGCTCGACGCCAGCATCCCCAGGGTGAAGGCATCGGAGCGAAACCGCTCCACCAAAAACGGCAAAATCGGGAAAATTAGGCTCTCCCCCAGTTTGTCGAACAGGATGGTGATGAAAATAAACACCAGCCGGGGAGTCGATAGCGTCTTAGCGTTAACGGGCGTTAAAGACATGGTTGGGATTGGGTGGATGGATAAACGGGTGGGCGGGCAGGTATGTGAGGGTTGAGGGAGTAGGGAATGCGTAACGTTGGTAGGGTGCATTCGCGCAGCAATGCACCGCGCAGGAACTCTAGAAAGCTGGAACCGTCGATGGCTGCGCCGCCGCCACGGCATGGCTCGCCACCCAAGCTTGCAGGTGGCCATTCACCACTTCAGGAATTTCATCCTGGGGGCAGTGGCCTGCGCCTTCGAGGGGAATGAACTCCTCTACGGCGGGGAAGTTGGCCAGCTCGCGGCCCAGGGCGATCGGCTCCCAGGGGTCGGCGGTGCCCCAAAGAATCAGCGCCGGACAGGTGAGCTGCGGCAGCAGATCCTCCGGTAGTGGCCCGTCAAAGTTGTTGATAAAGGCCCAAAATACGTCCGCTGCACCGGGTTCGCGGGCTGGCTCCAGCAACAGCTCCACCAGTTCGTCGGTGACGGCTGCGGGGTTGCCGTAGGCGGTGCGCAGCACGGCGCGAATTCGCCCCGGTCGAGCGATTTGGGCAAATAGCCAGTGCACCAGGGCGCGGTTTTGGAAGACTTTTTTGAGCGCTGGGCGGCCCAGGCGGCGCATGGGGGGCTGGGTATGGAGTTTGCGATCGCAGATCTGCCTCAAGGCACAGTCCACCAGCACCACCCCGCGGCTCTGCTCTGGGGCCATTACCGCCGCCTGAAGCGCCACCACCCCACCGATGGAGTTACCCACCAAAAAAGCGGGTTCCCCGACGATTTCCGAGAGGAAATCCGTGACTTGGGAACCCCAGGTGTCAAAGTTGTAGGGCAGCGGCTCCCCAGGGGCAGGCTTGGCCGACTTGCCAAAACCCAGCAGATCTAGCGCAAATACCCGGTGGTTCTCGGCCAGGGCCGGAATGTTCTTGCGCCAGTGGCCCACGCTGGCTCCAAACCCGTGGATCAGCACTAGCGCTGGGCCAGTAGTGCCTGCCTGCTGATAGTTAATGGGCAGGCCGCGCCAATTCCAGGTTTGGTTTGAACAGGGATGCTCAGCGGTAGACATGGTTGGGGCTCCGTGGGGTTAATTTAGATACATCACACCGGGCGATGGCGCACCGGGCATTGCAAACGGTCATCTCCTCCTTTAGAGGGGTGCCCGGAGGGCGGGTGGGTCTCATGATCTGGGCTAACCCACCCCTACCCCTAACAGAAGGGGATGGAGCTGATTTTTATCCAGAAATCTGGATTGCTTCAGCAGGGGATTCTTCGGGCAGCACCGAAGAATCGGCGTGCTGCTTCAGCAGCTTGCGGTAGGCGATTAGCGTGGCGTCAGAGGCGACCAGCAGTTCTTGCCGCATGTCGCCGTAGGGGGCCACCTGGGGCACCTGGGTTTTGACCACCACATCGTCTTCCTGCATGATCTTGTTGCCCACCTGGGCGGTGTTGCCGTCGAGCCAGTGGCCCAGCCCCGGCACCTGGTTGAGGAAGTTGCGAATATTCACCGACTTGACCACGGTGGTCTCGCCATCCACCGGAATGTGAACCATGATGCTCTCAATTTTGTAGCGGCCAAACTGCACCGCCGAGTAGGTGATGTTGGGCAGGGCAAAGCGGTAGCTCTTGTGGGCCTCGGGGTCGTCCTGTTGCAGCACAAACCGCATCACGCCGTTGAGGCGGTTGACCTTGATCGGCAGGCTGGCGGCCAGTTCGTAGTCGCCCACCGTCACGTCGTAGTCGTCGATTTCGGTATTCTGCGGAGCGTTGCTGGCCCCGATCGCCCCCTTGTGCATAAACAGCGCGTGGGAGGTGTCGATAGCGTTTTCCATGGTGCGGGTAAAGTGGGCTGCAAACTCGTGGCGGCTGTAGGTGGCGGGCCGCACGGGCGCTTCAAACTGCGGAAAGTCTGGGATGGGCGGGCGGCGATCCGCTGGCAGATCGGGGCTGCCCACAAACAGCCACACCAGGCCGTATTTCTCCTGCACTGGGTACGACTGCACCCGCGCCCGCTTGGGAATCGGGGTGCCCGCCGCATCGGCGGGGATGTGGCTGCACTGGCCGTCGGTTTCGTAGATCCAGCCGTGGTAGGGGCAGCGCAGGCAGTTGCCCTCAACCCAGCCCAGGGCGAGGCTGGCCCCCCGGTGAGCGCACTGGTTGTCGAGGGCGATGAGTTGGCCCCGGCTGTCGCGGTAGAGCACGTAGTCTTTGCCGAGCAGTCTGAGGGAGCTGGGCTGGGGGCCAACCTCGTGGCTCAGTTCTACGGCGTACCAAAAATTCTCCAGCATGGCGGTGTGCTTCCAGTTCTGTGAGATTGAGAGACGGGTATATATGACTGGGAGGGATCCCCCCCAACCCCCCTTAGAAAGGGGGGCAATGGATCTAGGTAGCTTGCGTGTGCCCACCGAGATCTGGGCAAACGCAAACTACCCGACGCTGACTTCAACGGGGGCTTTGCCGTTGCCGTTGGTCGAGACAGAGACCGGAGGAATACCGTAGTCGCTGCCCACGGCCCAGCCGCGCTCGACGCACTGGCGGATCAGCTTGCGGTAGGCCAGTTGCAGGCTGTCGGAGGCCAGCAGAATCTCCCCGGTCAAAGGCACCACGCGGGGCACCTGGCTCTCGATCACGGCCTTGTCTTCTAAATAGGTGTCGTTGGTGTTTTTGCGCGAGTTCCAGTCGGCCCAGGCCTGGGGCAAGAAGTTGCGCAGGCCGATCCACTTGGTCAGGGTGGTGTTTTCGTCTATGGGGATGTTGCTGGCGAAGTAGATGTACTGGTAGCCGCGAAAGTTGAAGTCGAGGTGGATGCGGTTGATGTTGGGCATGTGGGCGGTGAGGGTGGCGCTGGAAAAGGGGCGATCGCGCTTGACAATCAGCTTGAGCAGCCCGGCCCGCTTGGGCGGCTTAGAAATCGTGCGAGCGGTGGCGCTCCAGCTATCTATCTGCACCTCGTAGGGGGGCACCTCGGCATCGTCACGCAGGTTAAAGAAAACCGAGTGCACAAAGGGGGCGTGGGCGGTGTCGAGGCCGCTTTCTACCACGCGGGTGTAGTGGGCATTCCAGGTATATTCTCCGGTAATGGCGCGCCAGGCGGGGTCGCCGTACTCGGGCAGGGCCGGAATCGGCGGGCGCTGGTCGGCGGGCAGATCGCCCACAAACAGCCACACCATGCCGCAGCGCTCTTCTACCGGAAAAGTCTCGATCTTTGCCCGCTTGGGGATAGGGATGCCTGCCTGGTCTGCGGGAATGTGACCGCAGGTACCATCGGCCTCGTAGCGCCAGCCGTGGTAGGGGCAGCGGATGCAGTTGCCCTCGACCCAGCCCCTCGCCAGCGATGCCCCCCGGTGGATGCAGCGATCGCCCATCGCCACCACCTGCCCATCGCTGCCCCGGTAGAGCACGTAGTCTTCGCCCATCAGCCTGACCGGGCAGGGCGCACTGGTGACGGCGGCGCTAAACTCAACGGCATACCAGAAATTTTTCAGCATGGGAGTCTCTTGGTGGGGTGGGCAGCGGCGATCGCCACGCCGATAGGGCGTGTCAACCACAGCAATCTCGACTGATGCAAAAGCTTTGCCTGAGATTGCCCAGCAGAACGACAAAAATAGCGGTAAGAATGCCGCAGATTGGCTGCTTTAGCCAAAAACCCCTAGGCCGGGTCAAAAACCCTAAAAAGCTGCCCTCTTTTATCCGAGGAACTACGGATGCATCAAAAAAGACACCCTGCTGAGGGTGCCATGGTCAAAATACCAAATTCGAATCCCATAACCTCGATTCCCCAAGGGCCTAACCGCAGGCTTGATCGCATTTGCCCTTCTAAATCGGGGGTGACTAAAGGGGGCGGGTTTACAAGGTTTTAGTTTCTAGCGGCAAAAACACCGTCAGCACTTCGCCCGCCTGGGGGCGCTGCCGCACAATCAGCTTGCCGCCCAGGGCCTGAAACAGGTTTTTGGTGGCGTTGAGGTTGAGACTGAGACCGCCGGTCTCGGGCTGAAACATGAGCAGCTGCCCCAGCGCCTTAAAGGGCGACGAGAAGGGGTCAACCTGGGGCTGGGCCTCGCTGCCCTCGGGGGGCAACGACTGAAACTGAAGCTTGAGCTGGTGCCCAGCCAGGGTAACCGCCAGGGCAATGTGGCTGTAGGGGGGCAGACTGTGGGTAAAGCGGTCGATTAGCCCGGTGAGCACCTGGGTCAGCATGGCCGGGTCGGTGTTGACCATCGGTAGGCAGGGGGGCACGTTCACCGTCAGGCTGAGGTTGCGGCGGCTGGCCTGCTGCTGCCAGCGGGGGATGGCGTCGTCAAACAGCTGGTTGAGGGAGATAGCCGACAGCGGCGATCGCGGCCTCGCCGTTCGGTCAGTCTCTAGCTCTACGGCGCGAAAGATCAGGCTGAAGCGATCGATCTGCTGGGTACATTCGCGGTCGATCTGCCGCAGGCGCTTGGCGGCTTCTTCGCTGGTGTCTTTGCGCTTGAGCAGCGATCGCGTTAGGGTGCGAATGGTGGTCAGCGGCGTGCGAATTTCGTGGGCCATCGCCTTCAGCAGCTCGGTGTCGGGGCTGTCCTGGGGCGACAGTTCTGGCTCGGCAGCAGGCCGGTGTTTCTGAGTTTTTTTTGCCCGAGCTTCTACCCGAGGCTTAAAGCTGGGGCTGGCGTCGGTTTGAAAGGCCGCCAGGGTAGGGCGGGCGGGCAGTGCCAGCATGGCTGAGGCAGATTCCTGGAGTTGGTGATCGGGTGCTGCCTGCCCGTGGCGCAGCTGGGCCATCAGCAGGTGGCTGTAGCGAGTCACCAGGCGATAGTCGGGCACCACTGGGGGAAACTGGTCGATCAGGCAGTCTAGCGCTGGCAGCAGCGGCGGGCGACTGGCGGCGATGCGATCGCGCAGCTGCTGCCAGCCCTGGCCCACCACCTCTGGGTCAAAGGAAAACTGAAACTGAGGTCGCCCCTGGCGATCTTGTCCGAGCACCAGCAGCAGGCTAAAACGTCGGGTCAGCAGCAGACAAAATCGCTCTGTCAGCAGCGGGTCACCGCTGCTCAGCGGCACCATCTGCAAGTCACAGGTGGCCCCTCGGGCATGGCCTTTGCCTTGGCCCGGCAGCAGCGGCTGGGCCACCGACAAAATTTGCTCTAGGGGTGCGGGCACCAGCAGCCAGTGAGACAACCGCTGCCCCATGAGGCGATCGGGCAGCACCGGGAACGGCCCCGAGAGCACCCCCCCCATCAGGGGAAAGAGATCGCTAGCGCCCGCACTTTCTAAACCTGAACTTTCTGACCCTGCACTTTTTGCCCCTGCACTTTTTGCCCCTGCGGCTGGGGGCAACTCGATCAGCAGCTTAATCAGGGCGGTGAGACC
>Ga0105045_10004416_pt1 | contig 12206 bp, 11 predicted proteins | sample MAT02_FD_78089 | JGI IMG/M metagenome (GOLD analysis project Ga0105045, IMG submission 78089) | Freshwater microbial communities from Lake Fryxell liftoff mats and glacier meltwater in Antarctica - MAT-02 (megahit assembly) | ecosystem: Environmental > Aquatic > Freshwater > Ice > Liftoff... | reverse complement strand
GGATGCGGTTGCCGTCCACCAGGGCGTGCTCGGCGTCCGGCTGCAGTGCGCGCACCGCGCGGGCCATCCCCTCCAGCGTGGCGCGCAGGATGTTGAGCCGGTCGATCTCGGCGGCGCTGACGAACTCCAGGTGCCAGGCCAGCGCGCGCTGACGGATCAGCGGCGCCAGGGCGTCGCGCCGGGCTTGGCTCAGCTTCTTGGAATCGCCTAGGCCCTCGATTGGCCGGCGCGGGTCGAGGATGACGGCGGCCACCGCCACCGGGCCGGCCAGCGGGCCGCGGCCGGCCTCGTCCACGCCGCAAATGCGCCGCTGCGTCACTTCCCGGCCAGCAGTTCGGCCACCGCGTCGGCGGCGCTGGCCGAGGCTTCGCGGCGCAGCTTTGCGTGGATGTACCGGTAGCGCGGCAGCAGCGTGGCGCGCGCCTCGGGGTGGTCGAACCAGTGCATCACGGCCGCAGCGAGCTTTGCGGGCGTGCAGTCGCCCTGCATCAGTTCGGGCACGATGGGCTCATTGGCCAGCACGTTGGGCAGGCTGTAGCGGTTGACCTTCATCAGGCCCAGCAGCATCACCAGGCGGTAGGTGAGGGCCGAGATGCGGTAGCCCACCACCATCGGCCGCTTGGCCAGCATGGCCTCCAGCGCGGCGGTGCCCGAGGCCAGCAGCACCACGTCGCTGGCCACCATGGCTTCATGCGCCTGCCCGTCCACCACGCGCACGTTGGCCGCTGGCGCATTGCGCAGGCAGGCGTCGATCGCGTCCCGGCAGGTGCCGTTGGCGGCGGGCAGCAGGACCTGCAGCGCGGGCAGCCGCGCGTGCACCAGCCGCACGGCGTCCAGGAACACCGGCAGTAGCCGCTGGATCTCGCCCAGGCGGCTGCCGGGCAGCACCGCCAGCACCGGTGTCACCTCGTCCAGCCCGAAGCCTGCGCGCGCGCCCCGGCGGTCGGGCTCCATCGCGAAGCGGTCGGCCAGCGGGTGCCCGACGAAGCGTGCATCCACGCCATGGCGCTCGTAGATCGGCGGTTCCATCGGGAACAGGCACAGCACGCGGTCGGCGCTGCGCCCCAGCTTGGCGGCGCGGCCTTCGCGCCAGGCCCAGACCGATGGGCTGACGTAGTGGACCGTGCGGATGCCGGCATTCTTGAGCTGGCGTTCGAGGCCCAGGTTGAAGTCGGGGGCGTCCACGCCGATGAAGACATCGGGCCGCCACTCCAGCAGGCGCGCGCGCAGCGCGCGGCGCAGGCGCAGCAGGCGGGGCAGGTGGCGCAGCACTTCCACCAGGCCCATTACCGCCAGTTCGCTGCAGTCATGCCAAGTGGCCATGCCGGCGGCGCGCAGCTGCGGGCCGCCGACGCCGGCGAATTGCGCGTCGGGGAAGCGGCGTCTCAGCTCTTGGACCAGGCTGGCGCCGAGCAGGTCACCCGACGCCTCGCCCGCGACCAGGGCAATGCGCAGCGGGCGGGGCGGCATGGAAACATCGTTCCCTTCTGAGGCCATGCCCGCGCCCGTCAGCGCAGCAGGCCGCGTTCGCTGCGCTCGATGAACTCAAGCATCAGCCGCACGTCCTCGGATTCGGCCGCCACCGGCGCCAGCTGCTCGCGCGCGGCCGCCATCGGCGCGCCGGACATGTACAGCGCCCGGTAGGCGCGCTTGATCGCAGCGATGCGGGCGGCGTCGAAGCCACGGCGCTTGAGGCCTTCGGCGTTGATGCCGCGCGGCCGGCTGTAGCCCTCCGCGGCGACCATCAGGTAGGGCGGCACGTCGCCGTTCACCAGGGCGCCCATGCCGATGAAGGCGTGCGAACCGATTCGGCAGAACTGGTGGACGCCGGCGAAGCCGCTGAGGATGACGTAATCACCCACTTCGACGTGGCCGGCCAGCGTGGCGTTGTTGGAGAACACGCAGTGGTTGCCGACCTGGCAGTCGTGGGCGATGTGCGCATAGGCCAGGATCCAGTTGTCGCTGCCGATGCGGGTGACGCCGCCGCCATCGCCGGTGCCGCGGTTGATGGTGGTGAACTCGCGTACGCTGTTGCGGTCGCCGATGACCAGCTCGGTGCGCTCGCCGGCGTACTTCTTGTCCTGCGGGTCGCCGCCGACGGCGGCGTGCGGATGGAAGTGGTTGTCGCGGCCGATGCGGGTAGGGCCCGTGACCACGCAGTGCGCGTCTATCCGGGTGCCGTCGCCGATTTCCACGTCCGCGCCGATCACCGCGAACGCACCGATGCTGACGTTCGCGCCCAGACGCGCCCCCGGGTCGATCTGCGCGCTCGGGTGGATCATGCGTCGGCCTTTCCCTCGGCGCAGAGTATCTCGGCGCTGGCGACTTCCTTGCCATCGACACGGGCGACGCAGGCGTACAGCGCCATGTTGCGGATGGTGCGCTTGAGCACCACTTCGATGTCCAGCTGGTCGCCCGGCACCACCATTCGGCTGAAGCGGGCGTTGTCCACCTTCACCAGGTAGAACAGCTTGCCTTCGGGCTTGGCGTCCTTGGACTGCGACAGCTGGGTGAGCAGTCCGCCGGCCTGGGCCATCGCCTCGATCACCAGCACGCCGGGCATCACCGGGCGGCCCGGGAAATGGCCCTGGAAGAAGGGTTCGTTGAAGGTGACGTTCTTGATGGCGCGGATGCGCTTGTACGCTTCGAGCTCGATCACGCGGTCGACCAGCAGGAACGGATACCGGTGCGGCAGCAGGTGCAGGATGCACGAGACGTCGATGGGCATCTTGATGGTGTCGTCGCTCATCCGGCGTTTCCCTGCTTCAATCCTTGTCGAGGGCGCCTATCCTACGCGCCAGCGCATCCAATTGCCTGAAACGGGCGCCGTTGCGGCGCCACGAGCGGCTGTCCTGCACCGGCATGCCGGACGAATACTCGCCCGGTTGCGCGATGGACTGCGTGACCAGGCTCATGGCCGTGACGGTGACCCGGTCGCATATTTCCAGGTGGCCCGTGATGCCGACCCCGCCGCCGATCAGGCAGTACCGGCCGATCTTCGCCGACCCGGCCACCGCCGCGCAGCCGGCCATGGCGGTGTGGGCACCGATGCGCACGTTGTGGCCGACCTGGATCTGGTTGTCCAGGCGCACGTCCTCTTCGAGCACGGTGTCTTCGATCGCGCCGCGGTCGATGGTGGTGTTGGCGCCGATCTCGCAGTCGTCGCCGATCACCACGCCGCCCAGCTGCGGCACCTTGATCCAGCGGCCGGCATCCATCGCCAGGCCGAAGCCGTCGGCACCCAGCACGGCGCCCGGGTGGATGCGCACGCGCGCCCCCAGGCGCACCCGCGCCACCAGGGTCACCCGCGCCACCAGCAGGCAGCCCGGGCCGATCTCGCAGTCCTCGCCCACCGCGCAGCCCGGGCCGATGACGGTGCCGGCCGCCACCCGGCTGCGCGCGCCGATCACGGTGAACGGGCCGACCTGCGCACCGGCGTCCACCCGCGCGTCGGCGGCGATCACCGCGCTGGCATGGATGCCTGGCGCCAGCGCCGGCTCGGCTTCGAACAGGGCGGCGATCCTGGCGAACGCCACGTAGGGCGACTTCGCCACCAGGCAGGGAACGGGGCAGGCGTCGGCATCTTCGGCCGACAGCACTACGGCGCTGGCGCGGGTGGCCGACAGCTCCTTGCGGTACCTGGGATTGGCGAGGAAGCTCAGCTGCCAGGGCCCGGCGCCCGCCAGGGTGCCTATGCCCTGGATGACGGTGCTGCCGGCCCCATGCAGGCGCAGCCCGAACTGCTCCGCCAGTTCGGACAGCGTGTACGACCGGACCGGCGTGACCAAGCCGGCCGCCTTAGAAACGACCGCCGAAGGTGAACTGCAGGCGCTCGACCTGGTCGCTGCGCTCGCGCTGGAACGGCGCGGCGTAGCTGATCGCGATCGGGCCCACCGGCGACTGCCACTGCAGCGACAGGCCTGCGGAGATGCGCAGGGTCTTGGCTTCCCACGAGTCCACCGAACGGTAGACGTTGCCGTAGTCGACGAAGGCCGACAGGCGGGTGCCGCGGCTGTCGAACAGGGTCGGGAAGTACAGCTCGAACGTGCCCGCGGTCTTGAAGGAGCCGCCGATGGGCTGGCGGAAATCCGCGGTGAACTGGTAGAACGGGCCGATGGTGTTGGTTTCGAAACCGCGCACCGACTGCGGACCGCCGGCGTAGTAGTTGCGGAAGAACGGCAGGCCGCAGCTGGTGGTTTCGCCCGGCACCAGCGCGCCGAAGTCGTTGTACACGTTGCAGGTCTGGTCCTTGGTGACACCATAGCTGTCGCCGTAGCCCAGTTCGGCGCCGATCTTCAGGCCCAGCCAGTTGGTGATGGGCATGTAGTGTTCGAAGTTGTAGTTCAGGCGGTAGTACTCGAGGTCGCTGCCCGGCAGCACGATCTCCGCGCCGACCCGGTTGTAGGTGCCGCGGGTGGGCATCAGGAAGTCGTTGCGCGAATCACGCTGCCAGCCCAGCTGCACGCGCCAGGCGTTGACGTTCCACTTGCGGAAGCCGCCGGTTCGCAGCGAGTCGGTGGTGGTCGGGTCGCTGTCGTCGTTCTCGATCGGCGTGTTCGGGTCGAGGTCGTCGTCGACGTGGAACTGCGGGAAGCGCGCGCGGTCGCCCAGGGCGTCCACCAGGTAGTCGACCAGCAGCGGCGGCGTGTTGTTGTCGTCGGTGGTGATCTGGTTGCGGTCGATGCCCAGCGACAGCGAGATGGAGTCGGTCTCGGTGAGCGGGATGCCGATCTGGAATTCGCCCGACGCCACCGCGTTGTCGAACTGCGCGAGGTTCTCCGAGGCGCCCTGGGTGTAGCTGAAGTCGCTGTAGTTGAGGTTGAAGCCCAGGCTAACGCCGTCGTCGGTGAAGTAGGGGTCGGTGATGCCCAGCGAGAACTGCTTGGAGAAGCTGTTGTTCTGCACCGCCAGGCTGAAGCGGTTGCCCGTGCCCAGGAAGTTGGTCTGCGTCAGCTGCACGCTGGTGATCAGGCCGTACGCCTGCTGGTAGCCCAGGCCGAAGGTAAACTGGCCCGAGTTGCGCTCCTTGACCTTGATGACCACGTCGACCTGGTCGGGCTGGCCGGCCACTTCCGGCGTTTCGACGTCCACGGTCTCGAAGTAGCCCAGGCGCTGCAGCCGGATCTTGGAGCGGTCAACCGCGGCCTGCGAGAACCAAGCGCCCTCGAACTGGCGCATCTCGCGGCGCAGCACCTCGTCGGCGGTGGTGGCGTTGCCGGTGAACGCGATGCGGCGCACCTGCACGCGTGGCCCCGGGTCGACGAAGAAGTTGATGGCGATCTTGCGGCCTTCGCGGTCGATCTCCGGCACCGGGTTCACCTGGGCGAACGCGTAGCCGATGTTGCCCAGCGTGGCGATGATGCCGTCGGAGGTCAGTTCGACCAGGGCCCGCGAGAAGGTGTTGCCTTCCTGCAGCACCACCAGTTTCTGGATGTCCTCGAGCGGCAGGATGGTGTCGCCGGTGACCTTCACCGAGGAAACGGTGTACACCTCGCCCTCGGCGACGTTGGCGGTGACGAAGATGTCGCGCTTGTCGGGAGTGATGGCGACCTGGGTGGATTCGACGTTGAAGTCGACGTAGCCGCGGTCGAGGTAGTAGTTGGACAGCTTTTCCAGGTCGCCCGAGAGCTTCTCGCGCGAGTACTGGTCATCGCGGCGGTACCACGACAGCCAGTTGCTGGTGCCCGATTCCCAGCCCTGGCGGATGTCGAGGTCGGAATAGGTCGGGTTGCCGACGATGTTGATGTCGCGGATGCGCGCGGCCTTGCCCTCGGCGATGACGATGTTGATGTCGACGCGGTTGCGGTCGAGGTTGGCGATGGTCGGTGTGATGGAGACGTTGTACTTGCCTCGGTTGTTGTACTGGCGGATCAGCTCCTGGGTGACGCGGTCGAGGTTGAGCGGGTTGAAGGTCTCGCCCTCGGTCAGGCCGATGTTGCGCAGGCCGCCCAGCAGGTCCTCGGACTTGATGTCCTTGTTGCCCGACAGCGTGATGGTGTTGATGGCGGGACGCTCGCTGACCACCACCACCAGGATGCCGCCCTGGCGCTCGAGCCGGACGTCACTGAAGAAGCCGGTCTTGAACAGGGCGCGGATGGCTTCCGACGACCGGCTGCGGTCGAGCGTGTCGCCCTTCTCGACGGGCAGGTAGGTGAAGACGGTGCCAGCGGAGATGCGCTGCAGTCCCTCGACGCGGATGTCGGCCACGGTGAAGGCATCGAAGTTCTGGGCCTGGACGGGGCCGGCGATTGCGGCGGCAAGCGCGAGGCTCAGGAGGCAGCGGCGAACAGTGGGTCGCGTCATCATCAATCCGTTGGTGACGGACGCCGGAAGCGTCCGCGAAAGGGGTGGGGTCAGAAGCTGGGTCGGAACAAGTCATTATAGAAGGCCAGGCCCATCAGTCCGGCAAGGAACACCAGACCGACGTACTGACCCGCCATGAGCGCTCGCTCCCCGACCGGGCTGCCTTTGGCCAGCTCGATAAGGTAATACAGCAGGTGCCCCCCATCCAAGACCGGGATGGGCAGCAGGTTCATGATGCACAGGCTGAGCGACAGGACCGCGAGGAAGTACAGGAACCAGGCCGGGCCCAGGCTGGCGCTGCCGTTGGCGACCCGGGCGATGGTGATGGGGCCGGAAATGTTCTGCAGCGAGGCCTGGCCCGTGACCATGCGGCCGAGCATCCTGAGCACGTCCGAGGCCATCTGGCGGGTCTGGGACAGGGCTTCGGGGATCGCCTGCAGCGGGCCGAAGCGAAGGACGGCGTCCTGGGGACGCGGGGCCGGCGTGATGCCCAGGATCCAACGCTGCCGGCCCTGTACCTCGGTCAGCCGCGGATCCAATTGCACCGTTGTGGTGCGTCCGCCGCGCTCGATGCGCAGATCCAGGGTCTGGCCGTTGCGGGCCGCCACCTGCACGGCGTCGCCAACCTCGGTGTAGCTGACGATGTCCTTGCCGCCGACGGCCAGGATGAGGTCGCCCGGCTGCAGGCGGCCCGCCGCGGCGCTGCCGGGCTGCACCGCCCCCACCACGGGGGGGTCGGCCAGGGCCAGGCCCAGGTCGAGGAAGGGCTGCTGTTCGTTGATGGCCAGCCCCGGCCGGTCCAACGGCAGCACCCGCGTAGCCTCGTCGCCGGCCGCGGTGCGCACCCGCACCGGCGTGCTCTGGCGGTCCATGACGGCGTTGGACAGGGCCATGCCGGCCTCGGTGAGGCTGCGCGTCTCGCGCTCGCCCACGGCCAGCAGGCGGTCGCCGGGCTGGAACCCCGCTTCGGCGGCGATGCCTTCCACCCGGCCCAGGTCGGGCGCGTTGTCGGGCTTGCCGATCACGAACATCAGCCAGAGCAGGGCGATGCACAGCAGCAGGTTGGCGAGCGGGCCGGCGGCCACGATGGCGATGCGCTGGTAGACCGACTTGGCGTTGAAGCTCAGGTGGCGGTCCTCCGGGGCAACCTCGGTTTCGCGGTCGTCGAGCATTTTCACGTAGCCGCCCAGCGGCAGCATGGCCACCACGTATTCGGTGCCGTCCTTGCCCACGTGCGTCCACAGCGGCTTGCCGAAGCCGACCGAGAAACGGAGCACACGCACGCCGCAGCGCCGCGCCACCCAGTAGTGGCCGAACTCGTGGAACGTGACCAGGATGCCCAGGCTCACCAGCAGCCACCACACCGAGCCGAAGAACTCCGTCATGCCTGCATCCTCGGGACCAGAGAGTGGGCCATGCGCCGGGCCGCGGCGTCGGTGTCCATGAGCTGGGCCAAGTCGCCGGCCGGGCCGCCGGGCAGGGCGTCGAGGCAGGCCTGGATCAGGTCGGGGATGCGTAGGAAACCCAGTCGGCCCTGAAGAAAAGCTGAAACGGCGATTTCGTTCGCCGCGTTCAGGATCGCCGGGGCGCTGCCGCCCGCCTCCAGAACCCGGAAGGCCAGGCCCAGGCAGGGGAACGCCGCCAGATCGGGCGCCTCGAAGTCGAAGCGCGCCAGCGCCGCCAGGTCCAGCGGGGACACGCCCGAATCGATGCGTTCGGGCCACGCCAGGCCGTAGGCCAGCGCGGTGCGCATGTCGGGGTTGCCCAGCTGCGCCAGCACTGATCCGTCCACGTAGTCCACCAGCGAATGGATGACGCTTTGCGGGTGCACCACCACTTCGATGCGCGAAGCCGGCACGCCGAACAGGTAGCGCGCCTCGATCACTTCCAGGCCCTTGTTCATCAGCGTGGCCGAGTCCACCGATATCTTGCGGCCCATCACCCAGTTGGGGTGGGCGCAGGCTTCATCCGGCGTCACGTGGGCCAGCCCGGCGCGAGCGCGGCCGCGGAACGGGCCACCGGACGCCGTGAGCAGCAGCCGGCGCACGCCGCCACGGCCGCCGTCGGCGGGCAGGCACTGGAAGATGGCGTTGTGTTCGCTGTCGATCGGCAGCAGGGTGGCGCCGCCTTCGGCCACCGCCTGCACCAGCAGGTCGCCGGCCAGCACCACCGATTCCTTGTTGGCGAGCAGCAGGCGCTTGCCGGCGCGCGCGGCGGCCAGGGTGGACGCCACGCCCGCGGCGCCGACGATGGCGGCGATCACGGTGTCGTTGGCGGGATCGGCGGCGACCTCGACCAGGGCCTCTGGCCCGGCCATCGCCCGCGTGGGCAGGCCCAGCGCACGCAGGCCGTCGCGCAGCGCGGCATGGGCGGCGACGTCCGATACCACGGCTGAATCGGGGCGGAACCGCGCGCACAGCGCCAGCAGCTCGTCCACCTTGGAGTGCGCGCTGAGCGCGCCGATGCGGAAGCGGTCGGGATGACGCGAGACGACATCCAGCGCCGAACTGCCGATCGAACCGGTGGCCCCCAGCAGCGCGATGGTCTTCAAAGGCCCAGCCATGCCTTGCCCACCACGAACACCGGCAGGGCGGCCAACAGGCTGTCGAGCCGGTCCATCAGGCCGCCGTGGCCGGGGAACAGCACGCCCGAGTCCTTCATGCCCGAGTGCCGCTTCATCAGGCTCTCAAGCAGGTCTCCCACCACCGAGATGGCGGCGGTGGCCAGGGTCAGCAGCGCCAGCGCCGGCAGCGACGACCACGAGAGGCCCAGTAGCGGCAGCACCAGCACGCTCAGCAGCACGCTGGCGGCCAGGCCGCCGTAAACGCCTTCCCAGGTCTTCCCGGGGCTGATGCTGGGCGCCAGCTTGCGCTTGCCGAACTTCGAACCGGTGAAGTACGCGCCGCTGTCGGCGGCCCACACCAGCAACAGCGCGAACAGGGCCCAGCGCGGGCCCATCGGGTCTTCCGAATGCAGCCAGCCCAGCGCGCACCAGGCCGGCACCACGCAAAGGCTGCCCGCCAGCAGCTTGAAGCTGCGCGCCGCGTGGCTGTCGCCGGCGGCCAGGCGCGGGCGCGCCAGCCACAGCAGCACGAAGGCCCACCAGGCCACGCCGACCAGGCTGGCGACCTTGAGCGTGAACAGGCCCGGGCCGCCGCCCCAGACCAGGGCCGCCATCAAAAGCGCGTTGGCGGTAAGGAACATCAGGCGCGCGGGCTTTTCCTCCAGCCCCGCGAACGCCGTCCATTCCCAGAGGCCGGCCAGCAGCACCGCGGCGACGCCGGCGGCCAGCCAGGGCGTGGGCAGGAACAGCAGGCCCAGGATCGGGATCGGCGCCAGCAGCAGGGCGGTGGTGACGCGTTGCTTGCGGCTCATGCGGGGCTCCGGGCCACTTGGGCGCTGGTCAGGCCGAAGCGACGCTCGCGGTCGGCAAAGGCGGCCAGCGCCGCGTCGAGCACCGACGCGTCCAGGTCAGGCCAAAGGGTTTCGGTGAACCACAGCTCAGTGTAGGCCAGCTGCCACAGCAGGAAATTGCTGATGCGCAGGTCGCCGCCGGTGCGGATGAAAAGATCGGGCTCGGGCAGGCCGGCCAGCGCAAGCCGCGAGTGCAGCATCGCTTCGTCGATGGCGGCCGGGTCCAGGGTGCCGGCGGCGGCTTCGGCCGCCAGCTGGCGGCAGGCCTGGGCGATGTCCCAGCGGCCGCCATAGCCGGCGGCGATGCAAAGCGCCAGCTGCTTGTTTGCGCGCGTGAGCGATTCGGCCACGGCCATGCGCGCCCGGATGGCCTCCGGAAAGCCGCTGCGGTCGCCGATGAAGGCCACGCACACGCCGCGGCGGTGCAGTTCCTCCACTTCGGAGTCGAGCATGCGCAGGAACAGCTTCATCAGCGCGCCGACTTCCTCCTGCGGGCGGTTCCAGTTCTCGCTCGAGAACGCGAACAGCGTCAGCGCCTCGATGCCCCGGGCCAGGCAGTAGTCGATGCACACCTGCACCGCCTTCAGCCCGGCGCGGTGGCCGAGCGTGCGCGGGCGCTGGCGGCGTTCGGCCCAGCGGCCGTTGCCATCCATGATGATGGCCAGGTGCCGGGGCTTCCGGGAGGACGTCGGGGGCATGCCGGGGGCGATGCTCAGACCGCCATCAGTTCCTGTTCCTTGGCACGGACCACGTCGTCCACGTCCTTGACGTGTTTGTCGGTGAGCTTCTGGATCTCGTCCTCGGAGCGGTGCGCCTCGTCCTCGGTGACCTGCTTTTCCTTCAGGAGTTCCTTGACCTGCTGGATCGCGTCGCGGCGGACGTTGCGGATGGAGACCTTGCAGGTCTCGCCTTCGGCGTGCACGTGCCTGGACAGCTCCCTGCGGCGCTCTTCGGTGAGCGGGGGCAGGTTGATGCGGATGACCGTGCCGGCGGTGTTCGGGTTCAGGCCCAGGTCCGAGGACAGGATGGCCTTCTCGACGGCCGAGACCATGCCTTTCTCCCACGGAGTGATGAGCAGCGAGCGGGCGTCGGCGACCGACACGGTGGCCACCTGCGACAGCGGCATGTCCGAACCGTAGTAGTTCACCTTCAGGTGGTCCACCAGGGCGGTGCTGGCGCGGCCCGTGCGCAGCTTGGTCAGCTCCTGGCGGAAGCCGTCCACGGTCTTGGTCATCCGGGTGGTGGCGTCTTTCTTGATTTCGTTCAGCATCGCGGGCTCCGCAGTGAATCCAGGCAATCGGTGATTATAGGGGCAGGGCGCGGGGGCCGCTCAGGCGGCGACCAGGGTGCCGAGGTCTTCACCCTGGACGATCCGCATGAGGGCGCCGGGCTGCATCATGTCGTAGATGCGCAGGGGCACCTGGTTGTCGCGGCAAAGCGCGAACGCGGCGGTGTCCATCACCTGCAGGTTGCGGCTGATGACGTCGTCGTAGGTCAGGCGGGTGAAGCGCTTGGCGGCCGGGTTCTTATTGGGGTCCGAATCGTAGATGCCGTCCACCTTGGTGGCCTTGAGCAGCAGGTTGGCGCCGATTTCGCTGGCGCGCAGCGCGGCGGCCGAATCGGTGGTGAAGAAGGGGTTGCCGGTGCCGGCCGCGAACAGCGCGATGCGGCCCTTTTCCATGTGGCGGATGGCGCGGCGGCGGATGTAGTCCTCGCACACCTCGTTGATCTTGATGGCGCTCATCACGCGGGCGAAGCCGCCCTGTTTCTCCAGCGCGTCGGCCATGGCCAGGGCGTTGATGACGGTGGCCAGCATGCCCATGTGGTCGCCGGTGACGCGGTCCATGCCGGCGGCCGCCAGCCCGGCGCCCCGGAAGATGTTGCCGCCGCCGATCACCAGGCCGATCTCGGCGCCGGCCTGCTGCACGGCGACGATCTCGGCCGCCAGGGCCTTGATCACCTCGGGGTCGATGCCGTAGTCCACGTTCCCCATCAGGGCTTCGCCGGACAGCTTGAGCAGGATTCGGCGGTACTTGATCGGCGGGTTGGGCATGCGGCTCTCCAAAGGCGGGCAAACGCCGGAATTCTAGCGGATCGCGGCCGTTCACGTGACGCTGTCGTGACATCCCCCGAAGGTCAGCGCGTCCCCGGTTCGAAGATCACGTAGACCTTGCGCGCGCGCTCGAGCACCTGCCACGTCCCGCGCCAGCCGGCGGGCACCACGAACCGGTCGCCCGGGCCGACCTCGCGCACGGTGCCGTCCGCGTGCTGCATGCGGATGCGGCCTTCGAGGATCTCGCAGTATTCATGTTCGGTGTAGGACACGCGCCAGGTGGCGGGTTCGGCGCTCCAGGTACCGGCATGGAACTGCCCCCCGGGGTCGGAGTAGGCGTTGGCGACGGCCTGCCGGCCGTCGCCGGCGATCAGTTTCCCGGGCGCCACGGCCAAGGGCTCTTGCGGGGCGTCGAGGACAAGCATCCGGACGGCTG
>Ga0105045_10004415_pt1 | contig 12207 bp, 11 predicted proteins | sample MAT02_FD_78089 | JGI IMG/M metagenome (GOLD analysis project Ga0105045, IMG submission 78089) | Freshwater microbial communities from Lake Fryxell liftoff mats and glacier meltwater in Antarctica - MAT-02 (megahit assembly) | ecosystem: Environmental > Aquatic > Freshwater > Ice > Liftoff... | reverse complement strand
TTTTATGCTGGCTGCCGTGGGTGTCAGCATATACTTGGTCATGGAGGAGTTGCAAATTGGGGGGGTAGGTGAGCTGATTGAAGTTGTCTCTTCACATCCCAATTCCAAAATTTTTAACTGGAACTGGCAAGAAGGGACTAATTTCTTCAAGCAGTTTCTATCAGGGGCATTTATTGTCATCGTAATGACAGGTTTGGATCAGGATATGATGCAAAAAAATCTTACTTGCCGCAATTTGGCAGACGCCCAGAAAAACATGTTTTGGTTTACAAACATACTGGTAGTAGTAAATTTAATTTTTTTGGCGTTGGGCATATTGCTTTATATTTATGCAGATGCCAAGCAAATTTCAATTCCCACCAAGACGGATGAATTATATCCATTACTGGCGACTTCATACTTCTCGCCCTTTGCCGGGATCGTATTTGTATTGGGAATCACCGCAGCAGCCTATTCAAGTGCGGATTCAACCCTTACTGCACTAACGACATCCTTCTGTTTTGATTTTCTTGAAATTCAGAAAAAATATGCGTTGAAAAGGCAAGTCTCCGTGCGCAAAAGTGTTCATCTGGGATTCACCTTTCTAATGTTTGTGGTTATTTTGGTAATCCAATGGTTTAATGACCAAAGTGTCATCAATGCCGTTTTCATTATAGCAGGATACACGTATGGCCCATTGTTGGGGCTTTATAGTTTTGGACTATTCACTGATAGACAAGTCAGGGACAAATGGGTGCCTTTACCTGCAGTTCTAGCCCCGCTCTTGGCCTTTGTCATTGCCCTGAATTCTCAAAACTGGTTTTGGGGATATTCATTTGGTTTTGAAATTTTGATCCTAAATGGGCTTCTAATGTTTTTAGGATTGTGGCTTTTGTCGAAAGTGCCTGAAAAAAATCAATAGACGTCCGTTTTTTTCAAAATCAGGGAACAAAATGTCCAAATCATAATTTTAATATCAAGTATTGGAGACCAGTTATCGATGTAGAAGATGTCCAATTTACACCTGGAATAAATATCATAGAAGTCCTTGGTTTCACCTCTAAACCCCTTGGCTTGAGCCAGGCCGGTAATACCAGGCTTGACCGTATGTCTGTACATGAAATTATTTATTTCTTCGGAAAATTTGTCGTTCATCGGAATGGTGTGGGGTCGTGGACCAACAATTGACATTTCACCGATCAATACATTTATAAATTGGGGTAGTTCGTCCAAACTGCTACTTCTCAAAAATTTGCCGATCCCGGTAATTCTTGCATCATTTTTAGTGGCCTGTTTGATATCTGATTCTCCATTTTTGTGCATGGACCTAAATTTATAACAATAAAAAGGTACGTTGTCTTTACCGTGGCGGAGTTGTCTGAAAAAGACAGGGCCTTTGGAATCCAGTTTTATGATTAAACCGATTATGGGGAAAAGCCATGAAAATACTGTGGCAAATAAAAAAACACTTGTAAAAAAATCAAACCCCCGTTTTAATTTCTGTTGGTAAGCCTTTAAAAATCTAGAGGGTAAAACCTTTTTTGAGGAAACATATTTCCTTTTCTTAACCCTTCTAGGCTGTCTCTCCTGAATTAGAACTCCTGCCATAAAATTTTCTTTTCAAAATGTATATTTTCCTAAATCAAAACGCGACACAATAAACTTAGGTAGCTGGGCTATTGTTTTTGAAACTTGAAAAATGCATTTCAAATGTATTAATTAGATCTTTAATATCCAACAAAATCAGTAAATTTTTCAAGAATGTTCAAACGTCGTGCCCAAAATTTTAATCTATCGTTAAATGAATAGGTGTGAGAGTAACAATTCGATTACCAGGGACATCATTTCCATTTATAGTTCCAGGCAGATTGCTGGGTTCCAAAAATGAATCTCAAAGTGCAGGACTTTATCATCAATTACTATAATCCCTTCTTTGGTTAACTTGTTCATCATCTCATCGGGATGGCTGAAATGGTGCTTTCCGGTGAGCAGTCCTGTCCTGTTGACCACACGGTGTGCTGGAATATCGGGATAGGCATGCGCTGCATTCATGGCATAGCCCACCATCCTTGCACTCCCCTTGGTTCCCAGATAATTTGCGATAGCACCGTAAGTCGTTACCTTTCCACTTGGAATAAGCCGGACAACTTGATAGACCTGGTCAAAAAAATTGTCCCGTTTAGTTTTCACCTGTCAGTAGTATTATCTTTTGATTAAGTTTTCTTTTAATCTCTTTTTCCATGGACCTTTCGGATGAATTGAGTTGTACTTGTATCTTCAGTCGAACAGCGTCCTTTTGGATGGACAATGTTTTCATGACAAAGGTCTCTAGGTCTATGGAAGTGGTCGCATAGGGGATGAGGGAGTTCTTGAGTGCTTCCTCCAACTGTCCAAGATCAAGGTGCGCACTCAATTTTAACTCGAATTCCAAGGTTATCTTTTTTACATTTTGCCGGGAGTGGTTGATGACTTGGGATGAAAAGATAAGGCTGTTGGGGATCATCACCAAATCATCATCTTCATTGGTAATGATGACATTAAGGAGAGTAATGTCTTGGATTTTTCCTTTGATTTCCCCAAATTTGATATGGTCACCCAATGTGAGCTGGTCCGAAAACATGAGGATAAGCCCGTTGATCATATTGGTGATGTAGTCTTTGGACAGGAGTGCGATGGCAGCCGCCACGATGGTGATGCTACTCAAAAATTCCAGGGGTCTGATATCAAAAAGAACCATTATGCTCAGCAAGACGATCCCAACATTGAATATACTGACGATGTGGTTGATTCCCAAGACAAAATTGGCATGAATTCCTGCTCTTCGTTTTTTGCGCAGGTAAAACCTGACCAAGACAATCCGACCTAAAGAGATAATCAAATTTCCGGCAACAATAACTTCTATCGCACTCAATAACCGGTTAATTTTGGGAAAGTAGGGAGCTGCCAATTCACCCAAGAATTCGGAACAGAAAAGAAAAGCCACATATACGAATATCTTTAAAATGAAGATCGTCCGGTTTCTTCTTTCCCTAATCTCAATTTGGTCTTTTTTGGATTTCATGGGGTAATTCAAAAATTAGTCTTAATTTTAACAAATTTGATAACGCTAAAACAAAATTACCAGTTTGGATATAAAAAATAGAGAAAATGAATAGAAATATCATAGTTACCGGCAGCACCGGAAATTTAGGCAGAGAAGTAGTAAGCAAATTTAAAAGGGAAGGATATAAAGTAATAGCCATTATTGAGCCGGGTAGTGGGGATGAACTTGATGATGCGGACGATATCTATGAAGTAGATGTGACAAAAGACGGTGCTGCAAAGGAATTTGCAAAGGAGTACGCACTACAATATGGTGAAGTAGAATGCATTGCCTTACTGGTAGGTGGGTATGCGTCAGGTTCTATTGAAAAGACCAGTACGCAGGACCTGAATAAAATGATCACGCTGAATTTTTTCAGTGCTTTTAACATGGTCAAGTATTTCTTGCCAGTAATGAAAAAGGCGAACCATGGTAGTTTTCTTTTTGTCGGTGCCAGATCCGCACTGGAAAAAGACATGGGTACAGGAGCATTGGCATACGCATTGAGTAAAGGATTGGTGATGGATTTGGCTGAATATACGGCCAAAGAGGTAGCAGACACCCAAATCAGGTCACATGTTTTCGTGCCTAGTATCATTGACACCCCCCAAAATAGAGAGAGTATGCCGGACAGCGATTTTACCAAGTGGGTCAATCCTGCAGATATTGCCGAGGCGATGCACTATGCGGTCAACAGCGGCGCACTACGCAACATGACATTTAAGCTTTACGGAGGGGTATAAGGTGCCTTCCAATCGCTCAAAGTTCTAACATTCACTTATTTATATTAAGAAATTATGAAAATTATTAAAAATTTTATTTTGTGTTATTTCGTGCTTATAGTTGCTTCCATGACGTTATCCTTTGCGCAAACAGCTGAGGAATTGCGGAATTTAGCAGCATTTAACAGTGTACAGGTATCAAGCGGAATAGATGCTACCTTGGTAAAAGGAGATTCTCATGGAATAATAATTATTGCCTCGGGAGTAGAACTATCTAAAGTTGAATCCAATGTAAACAATCGGGTATTGGAATTGAAACTGTCAGGGATAAGCCCCAAAGCCAGCACGGTAAAAGCAACGATAACCTATGTGAGTCTGGAGGAGGTAAGCGCATCCACTAGCGCCAAAGTATTCATAAAGGATCCCATTTCGGTGAAGGCAGTCAAGCTTTACGCTGCCACAAGCAGCTACGTTGAGGCGGAGGTTAATGCCCAGGACCTGCTAGTGGACGCCCAGACAAATGCCAAAATTTTCGTCACGGGAAAAGTAACGAATTTGGATTTTTCAGCTTACACCAACTCAGAAATAGATGGAGAAAAGCTAGAGACGGAAAATGCCACGGTTAAGATTAACACCAACGCCAAAGGGAGTTTTCATGTGACCAAATCCATTACCGGATCTGCGGCTACCAGAGGTAGGGTCGTCTATACCGGTGATCCGAATATCGTTGATATCAAAACCAATACAGGAGGATCAGTCAATGAGAAACAATAGGCTTATAATTCGCTGCATGTTTGCGTTGGGTCTTGTCCTCCTGGCTGGGAATCAGGCCAAATCCCAAGGCACATCCGGTGAATCTGCAATTAGAAATTTGCCAAGGGAGTTTTTTTCGGTCATGAAAGCTAAAGATATCCAGGTGATTCAAGATTCCTTTCACGCCGACGCTGTAGTGAACATTACTTTGGATGCAGGAACTTTTGCTACCCTTGGTCCCGCAAATGTAGCGGATTTCCTAACACGGGTGGGAACCAGTCAGGCAGTTTTGGATGAGGAGATTTTATCCATAGAAACTCGGATAGACGGCCATATGGCCCATGGATGGACTCCTTATAAATTTAACATGGGCGGAAACTTCAGCCCTTGCGGAGTCAATTAATTTCAGTTGATAAAAACGGATAAGGGGTGGAAAATCGCCCATATCATAGATACCCCGTATAAAGATGGCTGCGACTAGTGTTTGTTTTTATTTAACTTTCGATATACCCGAATAATCGAATAGACCACATATCCTTCCAAAACAAGAAATGCGGACACGAAGAATAATTGTGCTACGTCATCCTGAATGCTGCCCCGAAAAAGGACGAACAAAAGGAAAATAATTATTCCAAAAATAAAAGCCGTTTTAATTCGCATATAATATATGGACTAGAAAGATGAAATTTGACGAAATCAATGTTCCCCGGTTAATGATGTGAAAAACAAAATAAAGTGCAAACTTCTTCAATTAATAGATCTTTCACCAATTCCGAGGTAAAAAATTTGTGATATATAAAATTTGTCCTTAGAATTGTGCGTCAAATAAACAAGCATGGATTTCGCGTTAAATATGTCTACAGGAATATCGGGCTCTGAAACCTTAGAGTTGTTTACCTGCGCCAACTTTTCTAATGGTATTACAGCCACATTAACTTCCATTACGGGGTAATCCCGTCTTATTTTGCCATATTGTCCCTTTTCCAGAGGTCTTCCAAAGACTTTAATTCTACCTTTTAATCCCTTACATAGCAATGAAAATTATCAAATTCGGAGGATCATCCATAGGCGATATCGATAGGATAAAAAATGTGCTGCAAATTGTCAGCAAAGCAAAAGCTAAAGGCGACATAGCTGTTGTTTTTTCTGCCTTTGGAGGTGTTACGGAAGATTTGCTGAAGTGTGCCGAATTGGCCAAAAGAAATGATTTGGGATACCAACCGTTGCTTTTGGCGATGGAAAAAAGACACATGCTGTTGGTCAAGCAATTGATAATAGTTCAAAAGCAATCCTCCGTGCTTACCTACGTGAAGGTGCGCTTCAATGAGTTGGAAGACCTTTTCCACGGCATTTTCTTAATCAAGGAATTTTCGTCCCGAACTTCGGACTATGTGGTAAGCTTTGGTGAGCGGATTTCGGCGTATATCTTGGCTGAGGCCCTTCGGGAAAAAGGACTTGCTACCCTCTATGTAGATGCACGGGATGTAATCCGGACCAACGATAATTTTGGCAATGCCAGGGTAAATTTTCCCAACACAAATCAACTTATTTGGGACCTTTATAACAAAACCAAGGACATGCTAGTCGTCACAGGTTTTGTGTCGGCCACAGACAAAGGAGAAACAACTACCCTGGGCAGAAGTGGCTCGGATTATACAGCTGCAATTTTTGCCGCCGCCCTCAAAGCGGATTCCTTGGAGATTTGGACGGATGTCTCCGGAGTAATGACTGCCGATCCCAAATTGGTGTATTCGGCCATTACCATACCTCAGCTGAGCTACAACGAAGCAATGGAGCTTTCGCATTTTGGGGCAAAAGTGGTTTTTCCGGCCACCATGCAGCCTGCCATGCGTAGGAAAATCCCCATTTATATCAAAAACACCTTCGATCCGGAAAACAAGGGGACCCTCATTTGTGAGGAAACCGAAAACACCAAACTGATCAAGGGGATATCTTCTCTGAGTCATATTTCCCTTTTAAATATACAAGGATCAGGATTGGTGGAGGTAGTAGGAGTAAGTAGTAGGGTATTTGGTGCCCTGGCCCGCACCCATGTCAACGTAATCCTGATTAGTCAAGCTTCCTCCGAACACAGTATCTGTGTGGCCATAAAGTCTTCCGATGCGGAAAAAGCGAGCGAAGTCATCGAACATGAATTCCACTATGAGATCATCGCCGGCGAAATGGACAAGGTCGCCATCATGCCCAACATGGCCGTGATTGCGGTAGTGGGAGAAAACATGAAACACCATCCGGGAGCCAGTGGACGCCTCTTTCAGGCGCTGGGAAGAAACAATATTAATGTCTCGGCCATTGCCCAGGGAAGCTCCGAGCTGAATATTTCGGCGGTAATCAAACAAACTGATTTGCAAAAGGGTCTTAATGCCCTGCATGAAGCATTTTTTCTGGCAGACACCAAAGTGCTACACCTTTTTCTGATTGGTGTGGGACTGATCGGAAAAGCGTTGACGAAAATGATCAACACCCAACTTGCCAAACTGCAGATCGATTATATGCTGGATATTAAAATTCACGGGTTGGCCAATTCCCGGTATATGTCCTTTGATGAAGACGGATTTGACTTGTCGACAAATCCAGTACCTTCGGAAAAAGACCTTCCCATGGAACTGAATGTGTTTCTAAATACCATGAACAGTATGAATTTTTCCAATTCTGTTCTGGTGGACTGTACAGCGAGCCAGGAGGTGGGAGACTGTTATCAACGGGTGTTAGAGTCTAAAGTGGCTATCGTGACACCGAATAAAAAGGCAAATTCCGGTCCCTTGGAGAAATACAAGGAGTTAAAAAAACTATCCGGGCAGCGGAATATTAAGTTTCTCTACGAGACGAACGTGGCGGCTGGACTGCCTGTCATCAATACGCTGCAAGATCTTATCATTAGCGGTGATTCTGTAATCCGGATTGAAGGCGTGCTCAGCGGTTCCATGAACTTTATCTTCAGCGAACTCAGCAAAGGTATCCCCTTCAGTGAGGTAGTGGCTACCGCAAAGGCCAAAGGATATACCGAACCTGATCCGAGGGATGATCTGAGTGGTATGGACGTAGCCAGAAAAATTTTAATCCTGGGCAGAGAGGCAGAACAAGATCTTCACTTTCAAGATATCTCGGTCCAAAGCATGGTACCCGATGACTGTGTCCATACCAAGTCGGTTCCAGAGTTTATGGAAAAACTGAAAGCCCATGATGACCATTTTAAAAAGCTTTTGGAAGAGGCGGATAAAAAGGGTGAAAAGCTGCGCTTCATGGCCGTACTCGAAAACGGAAAAGCTTCCGTAGGATTGAAATCGGTGAACAGTAGGCATCCGTTTTATTCGTTGGAAGGCAGTGATAACATGATTCTATTTACCACGGAACGTTACCACGAATTTCCCATGATCATCCGGGGTCCCGGTGCAGGGGCAGATGTGACCGCTGCCGGCGTATTTGCAGACATTATCCGCTTAGGAAATTATTCCCGTTAATCATGGAAATGAAAAAAGTTACCGCCTTCGCACCCGCCACCGTGGCCAATGTGTCCTGTGGATTTGATATTCTGGGCTTTGCCGTGGATGGGTTGGGGGACAAAGTATCCGTAAGCCTTAATGATACCAATGAGATCAAAGTCACCTTGATCGAGGGAGATCAGGGAAAGCTGCCTTACGAGGTAAATAAAAACACCTGTGGTGTTGCCGTAAGTGCCATGCTTAAAGCCATGAATTATAAAGGAGGCGTGGATATCGAATTGTATAAAGGACTTCCTCTGGGCAGTGGCATGGGATCCAGTGCGGCAAGTGCCGTTGCTGCCCTGGTTGCCACCAACCGACTTTTGGGTAATCCATTTGAAAAGGCAGCCTTATTACCTTTTGCCATAGAATCAGAGCGGGTTGCATGTGGTGCAGGTCACGCTGACAATGTATCGCCGGCTCTTTTGGGCGGATTTGTACTGATCAGGGAGTACCATCCGCTCGATGTCATCCCGCTCAATGTACCCCGGGGACTTTATTGTACCTTGGTTCATCCCCATCTAGTCCTGAATACGGCGGATTCCAGAAGTGTCTTGAAGCAGCATGTATCACTCAAGGACGCCACCACCCAGTCTGGAAACATAGCCGGATTGGTAGCAGGGCTGTACCAAGAGGATATGGCCCTTATCAGCCGCTCTCTAAACGACGTGATTGCTGAACCCTCCCGATCGATCCTGATACCGGGATACGATGAAGTGAAGGAAGCCATCAAGATGGCCGGGGCGTTGGGATGTGGTATTTCCGGCTCCGGACCCACCATCTTTATTCTTTCACCTACGGAAGAGATCGCCTGGGCAGTAAGCCGAATCAGTCAAGTAGTATTTGAGAAGATAGGACTTGATATAGACTTATACGTGTCAGCAATCAATACTCGGGGAGCATACGTCATCGAAGAAAAAAAATAATCCCGCTTTCCAGCCAATATATATTCGGGAATACGTCACACCATTGTACCAACCATGAAATTTTATAGTACCAATAGCCCGTCATATAGTGTTTCTCTTCAGGAGGCTGTCATCAAAGGACTCGCTCCTGATCAGGGGCTGTATATGCCTGTAACCATTCCCCAACTTTCGGCTTCATTTTTCAAGCGGATGCCAGAAATGTCCTTTCTTGAAATCGGTTTTGAGGTGATTAAATCGATTTTCTCTGAAGACTTGTCAGAGGCTGAGATTCAAGATTTGGTGTCACACACCCTGCAGTTTGATGCCCCCTTGGTTCAGCTGGAGAAGGATGTGTATAGCTTGGAACTGTTTCATGGACCGACCTTGGCCTTTAAGGACTTTGGTGCGCGATTTTGCTCCAAGTTGATGAGCCTGTTGCTGGAAGGGAAAAAAGTAAAGGTACTTGTGGCTACTTCAGGAGACACGGGAAGTGCCGTTGCCAATGGGTTTTATGGCATAGATGGCGTTGAAGTGGTAATCTTATATCCTTCAGGAAAAGTAAGCGAACTTCAGGAAAAACAGTTTACGACCTTAGGAGGCAACATAACGGCCTTGGAGGTGGACGGCGTGTTTGACGATTGTCAGCGAATGGTTAAGGAAGCATTTTTGGATGTTGATTTACAGGATCAGATGCTATTGACCTCAGCCAATTCCATCAACATTGCCAGGTGGATCCCGCAGTGCCTGTATTATTTTTATGCGGTATCCCGATTGCCAAAGCTGGATAAAAAAGTAGTTTTTGCTGTACCGAGTGGGAATTTTGGAAATCTTGCCGCAGGGATTTTGGCCCAGCGAATGGGACTTCCCATAGATATGTTTGTGGCAGCCACCAATAGCAACAAAGTAGTCCCTGATTTTTTAGAAGGAATGCCTTTTATGGCCAAGCCTTCCATTCAGACGATCAGTAATAGCATGGATGTAGGTAATCCGAGTAATTTTTATCGGCTTTTAGCCCTTTATGGAGGCGATGAAGCCCTGCTCAAGAAAAACGTCAAGGGGTATTTTTTTGCGGATGAACCTACGCGCAAGTCCTTGATTGCGGTAAAAGAGGCGACAGGATATATCATGGATCCACACGGTGCTGTGGCCTACCTGGGGTTGAAGGACTTTATGAACACAAATCCGGATGAATATGTAGGGGTTTTTCTGGAAACAGCACATCCGGGTAAATTCAGAAAGGTAGTAGAAGAAACACTGGGGGAGACCATCGTCCTTCCGGAGCGGTTGGAGGCCTTTATGAAAGGAGAGAAGAAAGTCTCCACATTGGCCAATGACTACGCAGCGTTTAAGCAGTTTTTGTTAAGCTTCAGTTGATTCCTCATATTGGTTGATTTGATGGAGTAATTCCATAGCGCGGAGAATGGGATCCCATTCATTCCCATTAAATATCCAGCGGAACCAGAATTTATCCCGATTTACAAAGCGAATGTTTATAAAAAGCCAAACTGCTGCAACGGTAAAGATCGTTGTAATCATTCCTTGGATACACCAGAGAAACAAGTTACTGGTATCAAACATACTTTCATTCCAATAAAAGGTAGTCCATACCGGCAGCTGCAGGAATAATATCTTGGTAACCCATAAGGTAGAACTCCTTAGCCGGGCAACTTTCTTTTGCGTAGCCAATACGGGTTCACTAATGTCAATCCGGTAGATGAGTATCAACTGATAGATATACACTGCGATGGCTATTGCAGTAAGTGCTATCTGAATTAAAGCGGAAAACAAAAAAAATAGGTTTGCCTGATCGAAAGCATGAATAAAAATATTCAACACCACCTTTCCCCCAATTCCTACCCAGAGAATGCCCATCAAAAGTGTGAATATTTTGAGTGGCTTCATCGTATGAAGAAAATGAGATATTTGTAGCTGACGGATCGCCAACTGGTTTTCTTTGGCAATCTGTCCGTGTTGGTCCATCTTAACTTGGGTGCTTTGCCAAAGGGATTTCAAGTCCTGATCATTCATGGGGGTCGGGATTAAATTGTGTGAAACGTTTTTTCATGCGTGATTTAATTCGGTTGACTTTGGTGGAGATATTCGAAATGGATAACCCCAAAATGTCCGCTATTTCTTTTTGCGATTTGTCTTCCAGATAGAGGACCATTAGTGCTTTGTCGAGCGGGTCCAATTCTTGAATAAACTGCTCCAGTTGTTGTAGCATGGCCTCCCTATTAGGAGAATCATCAAAAGGCACTCGAAGAGAATCTTCTTGAAATAGCTGTTTTTTTTTCGCTTTGGTTTTATTTTCCCGATAAAAATTTAAGGCCGTATTGAGCGCTACCCGGTATAGCCAAGTACTGATCTGGGCTTGTTCCTTGTATCGTGGAAGTGCCTCCCATACTTGAAGTTTCATCTCTTGCATCAGGTCCTTCCGATCTTCATCATCGGAGCAATAGGCTAAAGCCACCCGGTAAAGGATGCCCTGATGGTGCTGCATCAAGTTCTGAAAATGCCTATTACGTGTTTTTATGTCCATATCTGCTCCAATCCGGTCGGTGAATTCACTGTGGGAACTTGAGAAAATGGTTTTCTATGGGTTCTACACGCTTTGTGCGTCTGAATTAAATATCCAATCTGATCTACAAATTAGTAGGAAAAGAAAGTTAAAAGTCACGGACAAAATATCTTTTTGATGTTAAAAGTAAAAATTTTAAAATCCACTGTTCTGCCAAACGCTTAATAAACAGAACCTGAGGAAAGCATTTAACTGGAGGTCTACAAAAATGAATTAAAGGACGTTAAAGTCTCAGATGAATTTCATGTTCTCAACTTCAATCTAGGCGCTCATCTTCACGGTATTTCCCCGGATATCCAACGCTTCCTGGTCATAAAAAGATCAGGGTAAATTTGCAGTATTTGAATTGGATTTGATTGCCTTTAACGCACCCGTGGACCATAATGCCCAAAGCACCAAAACAGGCTGAAAAAATAGTCGGATCAACCGGGCCCGATCCGTATCTAATCCAAAGGCATCAATGCTGTTGGTGTATTGGGACACGTTACCTGGAAATATCAGGACGAAAAAAGCCGCTAACGCTATACCAACTGAAACCCGTTGGTTTTTCCAGAAAAGCATGCTCAATCCCAATCCAAGCTCAACAATTCCGGAAAGAATGACAACCAAGTCTTTGCCAAGCGGAATCCAAGCTGGAACCTGGGCCTGGAATTCCTCCCGCTGATAGGTAAGGTGTCCAATTGCT
>Ga0105045_10004414_pt1 | contig 12210 bp, 4 predicted proteins | sample MAT02_FD_78089 | JGI IMG/M metagenome (GOLD analysis project Ga0105045, IMG submission 78089) | Freshwater microbial communities from Lake Fryxell liftoff mats and glacier meltwater in Antarctica - MAT-02 (megahit assembly) | ecosystem: Environmental > Aquatic > Freshwater > Ice > Liftoff... | reverse complement strand
GTTGCTGGATGCGCGCCTGCAATTGCGGCAAGGCGTCACCCGGCAAATCGCGATCGAGGCGCTCCAGCCCACTGGCGAGCGCGCTGATCCGCTCCCGCAGCGCATCGGCCGTCGGCTCGACGTCGGGCACCATAAAGCGATCCGTGTCGGTCAGTTTGGACGTGATCTCTTCAATCACGACCCGGTCGTCAGCCGCGTTGCGCACCGTGTCACCAAATGACGACGCGAGCACAGTCGGGCCCGCGATGCGCGCCAGCAACTCGTGGCGCTTGTCCGCGTGCGTCCGACGGTCGGCGGCCTGCGCGATCTGTTTCCACCGAGGGCTGAGCGCATCGGCGGGCGTCAGTCCCAGACGGCGCAGCCGAAAAAAGTCCACGGTCAGCATTTGCATGCTCACCAGTCCCGCCAGCAGGCCGCCCACGAAGGGCACGACCATGGGATCGAGGTTGAACGTCGCGCCGATCGCAAAGGACGCCAGCGCCGTACCGGTGGCGCCCGCAAGAAATGTCAGGTGACGGCGGAACCCAGCTACGGCCTGCGTGACCTGCGCTGGCGATGTCGCCGCGTCAACCGGCCCAACATCCTTCGCGCTCCCCCACAGACGGTCCCACGTGATCCCGCGCGCGCGTAGCCGACTGTACCGCGCCAACGTGCCCATGCTCAGGCCGAAGGCCGGAAAGACCACCCATGGGAATTGCGGACTCGTGACCGCGTTGATGACACCGAGGAAGCCGATGAGCACGGCGTGGCGTAGCAGCTTGGCTTTAAAGGCATCGATCACCTCTTGATCGGAACGCCGCAGTGCCGTCGGAACAGCGGACGACACGACGGCGGACGCCAACGAACCCGGGTACGGCGCAGCGGCGGACGACAGCGCGTATCCGGCGTAGCGCGGCGACAACTCAGGCACCGGCACATGGCGCGGCGCCCAATGCTCCGCTCGATGACCCGGCTTCTCACCAGGCATCAACGACGGCGCTAACGCCATTACCGGCGCCACCACCGGCATCACCACCGGCGCTGCGGCGCCCATCTCGGGAGTCAGTGATCCATCCCGCTGCGCACGACGCAGCGCATCGCGCATCGCCAGCGCGTTGTCCCACCGGTCCTGTGGACGCTTGGCCAGACTTCGTTCGATGATCTCCACCAGTACGTGGGGCGCGTCGGGGCGCAGCGCGCGGATCGGCGGCGGTGTTTCGCTTACGTGCTTGAGCAGCATGGCCGGCGTGGACGTCGCCTCAAACGGCAGGCGTCCGGTCACCATGAGGTACCCCAGCACACCCAGTGCATACAGATCGCTCCGCCCATCCACGTCGCGATCACCGGTGGCCTGTTCGGGACTCATGAACGACGGCGTCCCCACGGCCACGCCGGTTTGCGTGAGTCGCTCCCCCCCTTCTGCGGCGCGCGCGATGCCGAAATCAGTCACCAGCATGCGCCCCGATTCCCGATCGGTGAGGATGTTGTCGGGCTTCACGTCACGATGCACCACCCCACAGGCGTGCGCGTACGCCAGCGCGTCGGCGGTCTGCTCAAGGATCGACGCCACGTCCATGAATGGCGGACGTGGTTCACGCAGCAAACGCGCCGCAAGACTCTCGCCGGTCACCAGCGCCATCGCGAAACACACCAGCCCGCCTTCCTCATGCACCGCATAGATGGGCACGATGTGCGGATGGTTCAGCCGCGCCGCAGTCTGCGCCTCACGCACAAAGCGCTCGCGCACTTCTGCGCGGAATGCCAATTCCGGCGGTAGCACCTTCAGCGCCACCGGCCGTTGCAAGCGGACATCCTCTGCGGCATAGACCACCGCCATGCCCCCGCGTCCGACTTCGCGGTCAATCAGGTACTGGCCCCCGATGGCGGCCGTGACCTGATCACGCAGATGGTCAGCGCGTGCGGTATCCGGCATCGTCGCGGCGGCCGCTACGCGAGCGCGCTGCGCGAGGTCGTCGCTTCGCGCACCTCGTTGGCAGCCTGCACGGCGATGTCGACATCCCGTGCCAGCGCCATGGCCTGCTCCGCCACCAGCGTGACGCTCTTCACGGAACTGGTGCCCGTGCGCAAGCGCACTAGATCGAGCCGCACGTTTTCCAGCGCAATGCGGCAACTCTCCATCTGCGCCCGTCGCGCGTCCAACTTGCGGGCGGACTCCGCGACCGCACGCCGGTCTCGGCGCAACTGCGCCAATCGACGCACGCGCGCTTCACTGCGCGCCGTTTCCAGCGGATTCGCTTCAGACTCCAGCGTGCCAATCTCCGCGTCGATGCGCGACGCCGCGTCGGCGCCCTGCTCCCGCTCGGCCACGGCGACGTCGCGCGCGATCAATTCGATGCTGCGCACCAATTCGGCGGCCGTCTTCGAGACGTCGGGAATTCGGTTGCGCTCCTCGTTGGGGATCGTGCCAAGCAGCCGTCCGATTTCCTCACGGTCCGCGCGTGCTCCTCGCACCAGCGCGAGGTACAGGCCAAGCTCTTCGTCGCGGACCGGCGCCGCGTGTCCGGTCCGGTTGGCGACTGCGCCCGAGAGCGCGTCAGGCGCCGACGGAGACAGCGACCCGTCAAGGCGACTGCGGAGCCGTCCCTGCGAGCGCAACTCCTCGCGCTTCTTCTTGCTGAACGTGGACTCGATCGTTTCGCCGAAATCGGAGAACACCTCGCCCAGCAGACGATGGCGCGGCTGGCGCAAGACGTCTTTCCAGTCAAACCCGTCCGACCAGAGCTTGGCATACTTATACGCCTGCCATACGGTCCAGAGCGTGGTCACGCCGAGCAGATCGCGGTCACCGAGGATCGCCATGACGACGATGGCGCCATTCACGAACATATATGGCACCAGACTGCGGCGGAACTTGACCACCGGCGGCGCTTCCCACCGCGCCAGATCACCCGTGGTGGCCACGTAGCTGTCGTCACCGCTGGCGGGATACGCATTCGGCGTGTGCGGCGGCGCTCCATACCGCGGCGCTGCCGTGGGGCCGGCGGCAGGCGCGGCCGCCGTGCGCGCCTGATACGCCGGCGCTGCATAGCCGGGGCCCGTAGAAGATGCGGGCGCGCTCATGGGCATGCCACCGATCGGCGCACCGTTGAATACCACCGGCGAAGTATTGCGCGTGCCGGATGCTGCGGGCGCCGGAGGCACCACGCCAGTCTTGATGGCCTGCACGAACTCGGTCGCGGTCTGGAACCGGTGATCCGGATTCTTCTCGAGCAAGCGCATCACGCATTCGGCCAGATCCGGCGGAACATCCGAGCGCCGCTGCGAAATGGGGACTGGCATTTCCGCCAGATGCTTCACCAAAAGCGCCGGCGTGGTGTTGCCGGTAAACGGTGGCTCGCCGCAGAGCATCTGGTACGCCAGCACGCCCAGCGAATACAAATCACTGCGGGCATCGAGGTCGCGGTCGCCCGAGGCCTGTTCGGGCGACATGTATGCCGGTGTGCCGATGGCGATACCGGTGGCCGTGAGCCGCGACGCCTCGCCGCTGTCGGTGGCCGCGCGCGCAATGCCGAAGTCGGTGACCAGCGCGCGGCCGTCGATGCCATCGAGCAGGATATTGTCGGGCTTGATGTCGCGATGAATCACGCCGCGCGAGTGCGCGTACGCCAAGGCATCACCCACTTCCTGCAGCCAGCGCCGCACGTTCTCAATGGGCAGCGGGCCGCGCTTCTGCAGCAACGTGGCCAGATTGTCGCCATCGATGCACGCCATGACGAAGAACACCAGGTTCCCCACTTCGTCCACCGAGTAGATCGGGACGATGTTGGGATGCGTCAGCTGGGCGGCCGTCTCGGCCTCGCGCAAAAACCGCGTCCGGATGTCACGCCGAAATGACAACTCCGGCGGCAGCAGCTTGATCGCCACGTGCCGTTTGAGCCGCTTGTCACGGGCCTTGTACACGATGCCCATGCCACCCCGCCCGATTTCCTGATCCACGTCGTACGCCGCGCTCAGCGCCTGCTCGACGTGGGCGCGGAGTTCGAGATCTTCGGTGAGAGGCGCAGCAGAGTCGGGCACGCGTGGGGAGCTCAGGGAAACAGAGGTTCACCCCTAGTGTAGCACCGAGACGAAACCGGCGACAGCGTGGCAGGGTGGAAAACGGCGCCTGACTGGTCGAGCCGATATGTTCGGCCGTCTCGGCAGAGCGTCTGGCAGCCCTACGTCACAGGGTCAGGGAAAAGTTGCAATCCCTGCCGGGATGGCGGAAACCCGATGGTGTGAAATGTGCCATATCAATGGCGTCTTCCTTTTTCCCAAGGACCGAATTACATGGGCCAGCGTCAAACACTTCCTGTCCTGCCACTGCGCGGGACCGTCATGTTCCCCGGCATCACCGCGCCGATCGCGGCGGGTCGTCCCGGCACCTTGCGCGCAATTGAAACGGCGCTCAAAGGCGACCGGCTCGTTTTTGCTGTCGCGCAGCGCGACAATTCCGAAGAGCCAACCTCCGACATCCTCTTTACCACGGGCGTCATCGCCCGAATCGGCCAGATCCAACGCGGGCTGGGTGGCGTGCAACTGCTCCTGCAGGGCGAGCAGCGGGCCACGGCGCTTCACTACGGCGAGCAGGACGGCTACCTCACGGCCGTCATCGTGCCCGCCGAAGAAATGATGCCGCTGGATCTCAAAGATCCAGCCTTCGAAGCGCTCCACAAGGAAGCCCGCGAGCGGGCGGCTGAGCTGGGCGAGAAGCGTGGCCTCCCCGAAGAGGTCGTCCACCAGGTGCTCGACTCGGTAGACGATGCCGGCAAGTTCTCCGACCTGGTGGCCGGCTATATCGAGCTCACGGTACCGGAAAAGCAGGGACTGCTGGAGACGATGTCTGTTGAAGAGCGACTTCGCCGCGTTCTCGTGCATGTGCAGCGTCAGATCGGCCTGCTGGAAGCGCAGGAGGACATCAAGTCGCAGGTCCAGGAAGAGCTGGGCGAACGGCAGCGCGAGATGTTCCTGCGCGAGCAACTGAAAGCCATCCAAAAAGAGCTCGGCGACGACGATCAGAGCAAGGAAATCACCGAGCTCCGCGAAAAGCTCACCAAACTCGAGCTGCCCAAGGAGGCCCGCAGCGAGGTGGAGCGCGAAATCGGCCGCCTCGAGCGCGCCGGCCGCGAGTCGATGGAAGCGCAGGTTATCCGCACCTACCTGGAGTGGATCGCGGAGTTGCCGTGGAGCACGCGCTCGGACGACCACCTCGAGCTCGCGCGCGCCGGAGAGATTCTCGAAGAGGATCATTACGGGCTCAGCGACGTCAAAGATCGGGTGCTGGAGTTTCTGGCCGTGCGGCAATTGCGGGCGCAGCAGTTGGCCAACGAAATGGCCACGACCGGCGAGCTCTCCGTATCCAAGCTCAAAGGGGATGCCTCCGACGCCACGCCGGTGTTGGGAAACGGCGATGACCGTCCGATCACCGATGCCAAGGAAGCGAAAGCGCGCGCCATGGCGCGTGGCCCGATCCTGCTGTTCAACGGCCCACCGGGTGTGGGCAAAACGAGCATCGCCAAGTCGATCGCGCGCGCGCTCGGTCGTGAGTATGTCCGCGTGGCCCTTGGGGGCGCACGGGACGAAGCCGATATCCGCGGCCACCGGCGCACCTACGTGGGCGCCATGCCGGGGCGCATCATTCAGGGAATGAAGCAGGCGGGTACCAAGAACCCTGTATTCCTGCTCGACGAAGTCGACAAGCTCGGCACTTCCTACCAGGGCGATCCCTCCAGTGCGCTGCTGGAAGTGCTCGACCCCGCGCAGAACGACTCGTTCACCGATCACTACCTCGGTGTACCGTTCGACCTGAGTGAAGTGCTGTTTGTCGCGACGTCGAACTTCATCCAGAATATCCCAGGCCCGCTTCTGGATCGTATGGAAGTTGTGGATTTCAGTGGCTATACGGAGAGCGAGAAGGCCGAGATCGCGAAGAAGTATCTGGTACCGCGTCAGCTGGAAGATTCGGGGCTGGCCGGTCGCGACCTCACCTTCACCGACGACGCCGTGATGAAAATCATCAGCGAGTACACGCGCGAAAGCGGTGTGCGTCAGCTGGAACGGCAGTTGGGGGCGGTGTCGCGCAAAGTGGCGCGCCGCGTGGCCATGGGTGACACCGCCACCATCGACGATAAGATCATCACGGCTGATGAAGTGCGTGAACTGCTCGGGCGTCCGAAGGTGCATCCGGAACGTGCGGCGGAGCACGACGAGGTCGGCATCACCGCGGGCATGTACTACACGCCGATGGGCGGCGACATCATGTTCGTGGAAGCGAGTATCCGCCGTGGAAAGGATCGGCCGGTAGCATCCGACCATGGGGCAGACGTCACACGCGTCGGCCCGATTTCGCTCATTCTTACCGGCCAGTTGGGCGATGTGATGAAGGAGAGCGCTCGTGCCGCGCTTACGTACGCCACCAACAACGCGCACCTGCTGGGTATTCCCGCAGACCGTGTGGCATCAGCCAGTGAAGCACACATTCACGTACCCGCAGGCGCGATCCCCAAGGATGGCCCGAGCGCCGGTATTGCCATTGCACTGGCACTCATCAGCGAGATGTCCAACCGCAAGGTACGGCGCGACGTCGCGATGACCGGTGAGATCACGCTCCGTGGACGCGTGCTGCCGATTGGCGGTGTGAAAGAAAAGGTACTGGGCGCCCATCGGGCCGGGATCAAGGAAGTGATCATTCCGAAGGCCAACGAAGCGGATCTCGAGGATGTGCCGGACGAAGTCCGCGAGCAGCTGATCTTCCATCCGGTGGAGACCATGCGCGATGTGTTGTCCATTGCGTTGGTGGACAGCGGGCGGGCGGCAGCAGTGGAGGAGCTGGTGGGGGTATAGGTCGGGGAGTTCTTGGAGACAGGGGGATTTTCGTGAATTACTCCCGAGTCACCGTTTGCGGTTACCAGTCGCGAGTTTCCGGTCACGAGTAGCCCGCACTGCCCGCAACCGGAAACCTGCCACCGGGAACCGCAAACACACCATCGGGGGGACCCGCGCGGACGACTCCCGAGTCACCGTTTGCGGTTACCAGTCGCGAGTTTCCGGTCACGAGAAGTGCGCACTGCCCGCAACCGGAAACCCGCCACCGGAAACCGCAAACACACCATCGGGGGGACCCGCGCCGATCCCCCCCGAGTCACCGTTTGCAGTTACCAGTCGCGAGTTTCCAGTCCCAAGTAGTGCGAACTACCCGCCACCGGAAACCCGCCACCTGATACCACAAACGCACCAACGGCGGGACCCGCGCCGATCCCCCCGAGTCACCACCCATCCCGCCATTCCCCCTCAATACCCGATCGGCCCCAGCCGAAACAGACTCCACGGCCACACCGGCGCACCGGGTTCCGTCCCCTCCAGATACCACTCCAGATAGCGCTGATCGTCCGGGGTGTCACGCCCACTGGGCCGCCCCGAGCGTCGATCCAGCTCCACCGCCACCACGCCGGGCGGCGGCGTCCATTGCCCCGCGGTGCGGATCGCCGACGCGGAGGAATACGCCGAGGCAATGATGCGACCGGCAATCGGTGCGGCCAGCGTGCCACCCACCGCACCCGGCGATATCATGGCCGGCTTGTCAAACCCCACCCACACCCCCGTCACCAGCTCCGGTGTCATCCCCACGAACCACACGTCAGTGTTGTCGTTGGTCGTACCGGTCTTTCCGGCCACCGGAATGTTGGCCGGTACGAGCCGCCGCAGCGCGGTGGCCGTACCACGCGTCACCACATCCTGCATCATGTCGCGCATGATGAACGCAATACGCGGATCCATGGCGGATCGTGCGGCCGGGACTTGCGGCGTGAACACCGTGCGGCCATTTCGATCTTCCACCCTCGCAATGAAACGTGGCTCCACCGCCACGCCACCATTATCAAATGCGGCGTACGCGGCGACGAAATCGAGCGGCTGCACGACACTCGCGCCCAACGCGCTCGACGGGTACGGCGCAATCGGCGCCCGCAGTCCGGCGCGCCGAGCGAGGTCGATGACTGAATCCATCCCTACACCCATGGCCAGTTGCACCGCCACCGGATTGCGTGACCGCGTAAACGCCTCACGCAGGGTGAGCGACCCAAGGAACAGGTTGTCCGCATTGTCGGGGCTGTAAATGCGCCCGTTATCGAGACGAATCTGCAACGCCGTATCGGCGACCATGCTACTGGCGGTCAGGCCCTGCGTGAGCGCCTGCGCATACACGAAGGCTTTGAAGCTCGACCCAGGCTGCCGGTTGCCGTCCACCGCGCGATTGAACGGCGAGCGCGCATAGTTGCGACCGCCCACGAGCGCGCGTACTTCGCCAGTGCTCGGATCGAGCACAACGGCGGCGCCCTCAAGGCAGGCATCCACTCGCGGCGCTTTTGCTGTGGCGGAACGCGGGGTCACCGCGAGCGCACACCGCTGCCCGCGAAACCCCGGACGGGTTTCGATCTCATCGAGTCCGTTCGACAGCGCCTGTTGGGTGGCGCGCTGCAGTTCGGTGTCGATCGTGGTGTGGATCCGGTAGCCGCCCTGCATCACCGGCACCCCCCCGCGTTCCGCCTGCACGCGCACCACGTCGGTTACCCATGGCGCCACCTTACTGCCGTCCGTCACCGTCCGTACGGGTTCCTTTTGGGCAATCGTGGCCTGTACCCGCGTGATGTACCCCTGCTCGGCCATGAGGGCGAGCACCGTATTGCGACGCTCACGATTACGGTCGGGATAGCGCCCTGGGTCATACTGCACCGGACTCTTCGGCATCGACGCCAGCGAGGCTGCTTCGATCAGCGAGAGATCGGCGGCGCCCTTCGCAAAATACTGACGCGCCGCCATCTCGATGCCGAATGCGCCACGTCCGAACGAGATCTGATTGAGGAACGCCTCGAGAATCTGCTCCTTGGTATAGCGCTTCTCCATTTCGCGCGCCGCCTGCTGCTCGCGCAGCTTGCGCATGGGCGAGCGATCGCGTCGATCGATGATATCCGGGTGCATGTTGCCCACCAGCAGCTGCGTGATCGTACTGGCGCCGCGCAGGCTGCCCTTGGTGGCCGCGTCTTTGATCGCGCCCGCGACGCCCACCAGATCCACACCATCGTGTTGGTAGTAGCGCTTGTCCTCCACGGCCACAAACGCTTGCCCCACGAACTTGGGCAGCGTACGCAGCGCCACGTTCATACGACGCTCGCGACCGAACTCCCCGATCAGCGTGCCGTCACGGCCGAATACCAGTGACGCCTGCGCCGGCGTGATGATGCGCCACGGCTCCCCCGTTGCAGTTGGCGCTGCCTGGGAAACAGCGCGCGCGGGGGCCGCGAGAAAGGCCGCCACCGAGAGACCGACCGTGAGGAGACAGGGACGAAAGGGCGCAAGGAGTCGCATGGAGGAATGGTACCCAATCGCCCCCCTCGTGTTCAGCGTCGCTCTGCGACGTGCATCACTTATTATTCAGATATGCCCGGTGATCCGATTCGTCCGCTGACGCTCGCGCTGTGCCAGTTCGCCCCCCGCAAGGGCGATGTGGCCGGCAACCTTGCCCGTATCGGCCGCCTGTGTGCGCAGGCCGCTCTCATGGAGCCGCGCCCGCAGGTGGTGCACTTTCCGGAAACAGCCCTGTCGGGTTACTTCGTGGAAGGCGGCGTGCGCGAAGTCGCCATGACCGCCGGCGCCCTCGCCTACGACCTCGACGACGCCTACCGCACCGCCTGCGCCGCCGCCGGCTTCGAGGCGGTGCCGCTGGATGTGGTCATCGGTTTCTACGAGCGCTGGCGCGACACGCTGCACAACAGCGCGGCCTACATCACCATGGGGCTCGACGACGGCCCGCCGGTGCTGAGGCACGTGCATCGCAAGAACTTCCTTCCCACCTACGGACTGTTTGACGAAGAGCGCTTTGTGGAGCGCGGCACGGAAATCCGCGCCTTTGAAACGCCTTGGGGACGCGCCGCCATGCTGGTGTGCGAAGATGCGTGGCATTCGATCAGCGGGACGATCGCTGCTCTCGATGGCGCGCAGCTGATCTTCGTCTGTTCGGCAGCACCTGCCCGTGGCCTCTGGCCCCGTCAAGACGGTATTGCCGGCCCGTACAGCGCGTCCCGTTGGGAGCGGCTCATTCGCGACATCGCCGAGGAACATGGGGTGTACGCGAGCTTCGTGAATCTGGTGGGTAGCGAAGGGGGCAAACGGTTCTTCGGCACCTCACATCTCGTGGGCCCGGGTGGCGACGTCCGTGGCCGCGCGCCGGTGTGGGAGGAAAGCTTCGTGTCGTTTTCGCTCGACCTCGATGATCTCGTGCGCGCCCGATCCGACGGTCCGCTGCTGAGTGATCTGCGAGTGGCACTGCCGCACGTGCTGGAAAACATTAAGCGTGTGCAGGACGGCGTGCCGCTGTCGCTCGTGTACGATGGTCCGGAACCGGTGGCCGCCGATCTGCTGCGCGGTGCGCGCGGCTTCAACACCAGCGAGTTTGAAGTCCCGACGGATTTGTTGGAGCGTGCCGACACGATGGTGCGAGCCATTCCCGAGTCGCTGCCGGTGGTGCGTCACACCATGCGCGATCACGGCGGACCACCACCGTTGGCCATCGATCCGGCCATGGCCGAAGAATGGCTGACCGGCTTTCTGCGCGAAGAACTCACGCGACGGGGGTTCGGCCGCGCCGTGATCGGGCTTTCGGGCGGCGTGGACTCGGCCGTCACGGCTTTCCTCGCCGCGCGCGCGCTCGGCGCAAACAATGTTATCGGCGTGCGCCTGCCCTATCGCACCTCAAGCGCTCAGTCGCTCGATCACGCGCAGTTGGTGATCGATGCACTCGGCATTGAGTCTCGCACCATCGATATCTCTGCCGCCGTAGACGGCTACCTGACGGCCGAACCCGACGCCGATTTCTCCCGTCGTGGCAACATCATGGCGCGCATCCGGATGATCGCACTTTTCGATCTCTCGGCGCGCTATCGGGCACTGCCCCTTGGCACCGGCAACAAGAGCGAACGCCTCTTCGGCTACTTCACGTGGCACGCCGACGATTCGCCACCGGTCAATCCGATCGGTGATCTCTTCAAAACGCAGGTGTGGACGCTGGCTCAGCACCTCGGCGTGCCTGACATCATCGTGAACAAGCCGGCCACTGCGGATCTCATCGAAGGACAGACCGACGAAGGGGATCTGGGCATCAGCTACGCACGCGCCGATGGCATCCTCAACGGCCTGCTCCACGGATTTTCCCACGAGTCGCTGCGGTCGCGTGGCTTCCAGCCTGACGAACTCGCGCTGGTCAGCCGCCGGTTGGATGGGACACACTGGAAACGTCGACCGCCGGCAACGGCGTTGGTGAGTTACTCGGGGATTGGGGAGTCGTATCTGCGGCCGGTGGATTACTGAATCGTGATTGCTGGTGACGGCCCGCTCCGGAGATTCGGGGCGGGCCGCTTTGCGGACGACCGCTATACCGCAGATTGACGCAGAAAATCCGCTGATACAAAACACAGTGAAAAAGAAGCGCGCTCGGTGACAACCAGGCTCCCGCCGCTCGCGCGGAGCCATTCCGTGTTCTTTCGGTGCTACTCCGTGGTGAGGCTGTTCCGCCGATCGTCCGAAAGCGAAACATTCAACGGAGCGCACCAACCGACCACCGTCAAGTAAAGCGATGGTAGCACTTGCAGGCGGACACGACGACTCAGTGTCGCTCCCGCCGACTCGCTAAGGCGCACGCCAAAGTTGCTCGGGGTTGGCCGTGGCCAATTCGGAACAGAACGCCGCAATCCGAGCCACCGCCTGCGCCACAAACGTCGCCCCCTGCTCCGCGGTAGCCTCGTGCGGGTTACCAATGCCGGTGTCTGCCGTGGCCTGCGTCCAACGGCGTGGCATCCACGCGACGCCGGTTTGCACGCCCTCCAGCGTACTCGGATGAGCGCGCCCCTCACCCCAGCGTGCGCGGTCGGAGACCACGAGGTGGGGCGCTACGTGCAGCACGGCGGCCGTTTCGAGTGCCCCCGCATGGTCGCCGGGCTCAGCGAAGACGCTGTGGTCCGCCGCCTGCCACCAGTTCACGATTGCCAGCATCAGCGATGTCTCTGGCTGCAGCTCACGCACCAGTGCCTTGAGCTCGTTTCCGCCGTGCGCGTTGAGTAACACCAGCGCCCGCACATCGTGTGGTTCAAGACTGCGTACGATATCGCGTAGTATCGCCAGCTGCGTGCTCGGCATCACGCTCAGCGTGAGCGGTAAATCGAGTTGCGTGGTGTTCACGCC
>Ga0105045_10004413_pt1 | contig 12213 bp, 11 predicted proteins | sample MAT02_FD_78089 | JGI IMG/M metagenome (GOLD analysis project Ga0105045, IMG submission 78089) | Freshwater microbial communities from Lake Fryxell liftoff mats and glacier meltwater in Antarctica - MAT-02 (megahit assembly) | ecosystem: Environmental > Aquatic > Freshwater > Ice > Liftoff... | reverse complement strand
GGGCTTTCTTTTTCCCGGAGCTTTTGGTCTCACCTTCTTCTTAGTGACTGCTATAATTGCCTTTGTTTCTACCGCATTAGGTTATTATATTTCAGTTTACATCGTTGATTTATTGGCACCAAGTTTTGGTTCAGAAAAGAATCTGAACAAGTCTGCACAATTGGTAGCTTATTCGGGAACGCCCTCTTATGTTGCAGGCTTATTAGGGTTTATACCCGTACTTGGCGGCTTATTAAAATTTGCAGCCTGGATATATTCAGTTTACATCATGTATCTGGGTGTAGGACCTTTAAAGAAGACACCTGAAGATAAAAAAGTGATTTATTTGCTGGTAGCCTTTCTGGTTATGATTGGGGTAACTATAATAATTAGTGCTATTTTAGGAGCTATATTATTCGCATCTATTGGGTTTGGTGGTTTGGGATCAATGGGGATACGATTGGATCAATAAACTTGCAAGGGATCTCCAGAAAATTTGAAGATGCTCTTTTTTATGGAGTCCCATTCACAAAAAAGCTCGAATTTAATATGGTAAATTTAAGATGATTGCGCTTTGAAAGAACGCACGATATTGAATATATTGCAACGTGAAAACTGGTTCAAAGGAGCATTAGCAGAAAAAAATGGCTGGTAGAAAAGCTAAATTACGTAAGTTTTTATTTAGGTAATTGCACTGGATTGTTTAGTAAACCTTCTTGTAATTCTTTATGAAGCATTTTTTTAGAGTACAGATATTCAAAAAAATTACACTCACAACCTGGCATAAAATTAAAGATAGAAAGGTTAAGTAGCCTCAATGAAATGGTACAGATTTAAAATGGTTGATCAGTTGAAAATATTGTAATCCAACCAATCAACCAGATTAATTCATTTACTCAGGCTTCTTTGCTACAGCAGCTTTTTTAGCAGGTTTTGCAGGCCTTAATTTTCCAAAAGAACCTTTAGCAATTTTACCCTTTTTAGTTTTTATATCTCCGCGTCCCATATTTGTATTTTTTAAGTGAAATTTAATAAGATAAAAAAGCAAGACATACCATACGTCTTGCTTTTTTAATGTGGTTGTGCAATCATTACAATTTGGAAGACAATTCTTTACCAGCTTTAAATTTGGCCACTTTCTTCGCTTTAATTTTAATAACAGCACCAGTTTGTGGATTACGTCCGTTACGGGCTGCTCTTTTTGATACGGAAAAAGTACCAAAACCAACTAAAGTAACTTTGCCATTACCTTTTAAAGTTTTAGTAACTGCTTCTACAAAAGAGTCTAAAGTTGCATTAGCTTGTGTTTTTGTAATGCCGGCGTCGTCAGCAATTTTTGCGATTAATTCTGCTTTGTTCATAATTAAGTATTTTGAAATTTTTACTGCAACAAATATAGACGGTTTTTACTTGCAACAAAATTTTTTATCTTGATTTTATTATGTAAAAAATCGCTGTAAACCGCATGGAATAAGGGGTTACGGAAAATGTGCTATTCGGAAATATCTGCAATTGATTTATGGAATCTATTGAAATGCCCAACAGGTGTGGGTTTCGAACGATTGGCGTTTGGGAATCCGCTTCCCAAGCGGTTTTGACAGAAATGAAAACCGTATTTTTATTGCACAAAACTGTTTTTTTATTTTACACATTTAGTTAACAATTTGCATTACAGATCTGAAAGCAATGAACTGACCTCCCCATTTATCAATCGATTTTTGTCGCACCAGGGTCGCATACTTTTCAATGTATAAATTGTATAATGCCTTACTTTCCCCATAGTATTGAATGGCGTAGGTTGGTCCTTCTGTATCGTCGGTTTCCAATAATCGCAAAATATTTGCTTTGGTAAAACAGCCAGTATTTAATACATCGGTGATATGCTCTTCTTTAAGCCAAATCAACCATTCTTCCTGGATATCTTTATCTACTTTAGTGGTTACGTTATAAATGATCATGGCGTAAAGATACAAACAGGGTAAATTATTTTAATTGTTTCTTAATATCGCCTGTTAACCGGTAGGTTAAAAAACTTAAAACCAATCCTGCCAAAATGATTGAGGGCCATATCCACCAATTTTTATCCTGCCTTTTTTTATTAAAATCTTTTGTTGAGTTGACATAAACATCGCCATATTTTAGTATTCGCTTTGCAACAATGCTGTCTTTAAATGTTTGAAAATCGTAATCTGGAAAAGAAGCGAGTGAATCACCTAAAAGGAGCCTGTAACCTTTACCTTTTTTAAGGTAGGATACCAATGTAACATTTTGAAGAGTAGTGCGAATGCTTTCAATTTTTAAAGGAGGGCTATCCCCATTTTTAATTATAATATAAAATGAAGGGGCCTTCGTTCTGGTTAAATAAAAGGAACGGGTTGCGTCAGCTATTAATTTAAAATTCCCTATTACCCTGCCTGGCTTTGGCATCTTGTTTTTATCAAACTCTTGCAAACAAATTTGCACATCCCGATTGTAATAACGGGTGCCACTGGTTTCAATTGAAATTCCGTCAAACTGGTAACTATCTGCCTGTTTTACCAAAATGTATGAATAATGAATACTGTCCTTTTGAATAAATAGCGGTGCCGGATTTAATTGATAGGCATTCGGTTTTTTATAAGACGGTTCAGCATAAAATCCTGCTCGTGAGATAAGCAATGGCTCATTGCGATCGTTGTCAATCACCAATTTTAAATATCGATACTTTACTAAAGGAAAATTGATCTCCTGCATGTACTCATCTTTTATCGTCTCGTTACTTCTGTTGATGCTGATGTTATCATCTATAATATACCAATCCTGTTGGTTGTTGCTTCCACTCAGTAATGCGAGGCGGCTTACAGCAGTATTTTTTAGCAAAAGTTTCAGGTGATTGACGCCTTCCTTTTTTATGATTTCAATGACTAATAAATTTTTTCCACTATCATTCACCGTGTTTTGCACGATAGGGAATGACGTAAATAAATTCTCCGGACCGATGGCATCGCCGCTCTGTTGTAAAATATGAGGAACCCATTGGTTATTTTCATCTGCAATCCGGATATCAGAAAAATCGGGTAGTAGATATCGGCTAATTGTGGGTGTGACGATGATCTCGTAGAACCCGGCAGTATCTACCTTATTTAGTTCCGCACCATATTTAAAATGTTGTGTAAATGCCAACTGTGGCATTAGAAAAAATAAAAATAATGCAACAAATATTTTACCGGATGGTATCATCGATAATAATTTTTTTAAGTTTTTGATACATGAATGATATGATCAGGAGCAAAATTCCCAACATGATAAACGCTGCTATTTTTCCACCCTCAGAAATAGTACGAATATCGAACAAGAACAATTTGGCAAGTGCCAATGAAAACAGGATCAGTGAGATGATGCGAAGTGTTTTAAATTCATACTTCATGCCCAACCACATAATCGTAAAAGAACACAGTGCCCATAAAATGGTTAGCCCGGCTTTTGAATACTGTTGCAAAGACACCCTGCTGTTTTGAAAAGGTCCGGTGATAAAAATATAAGCATGCATCATTTCGACACTGAAAAAAATAATCAGAACTATATTGATGATCCATATAAATAGTTTGCCTGCTTGTTGAAAACCAGTAGCGTTTTTGCGAAAAAGGATGATGGCCTGGTAAATTAAATAAAGCAACAAAACTGCTGAAATCCAATGAACCCAAAGCTGCACAGATGAATATAGCTGTTGCTGAACACCATTTCTTAAACGGCTTACAGATGGAGTACCCAAAAGATAGAAGCCAATGCAGCCAGTAATTAAAAGCAACGGTAGCATTGTGCTTCTTCCTTTATCGTATTTTGCAAATAGCCACAGCAATATTGAGGTAAATGAATAGGTAATTAACTGGTGCCAGGTGTTGGGTACATCAAGCTCCCGGTAATTATAAAAATATAAGTTAACCCCAAAAACACAAGTCAGGTAAAAGAGTATGCAGGCGATCGATGCCATTATTTGTACTACATTACTATTTTTTAAACCGCCGATAAATATCGTTGAATTATTTTCCCTTTTCAACAGCATTGCATACAGCCCAAAGGCAACCACTGCTCCAATATTGGTAATAAAGCCTCGTGAATTTTTATATAAAACCGTTAGATGATTGCTGCTTAAATGATTTACCTTATCCCAGTCCATTAGCAAACTAATCATCATCAGCATCATGATGAGTACGGATGAGTATTTAAATATATTAATGCCGCTTTGCTGATGCAGCCAATAAAGCAAAATAAACTCAGCACTCCAAAATAAAGTGATGGAATGGCCTTGTAATTGCACCGGTGCTGCAAGTGAAACAAAGGTGAGCGTAAGGCCAATGAGCAGATACAATAAATTGGTGTCTGCTTTTTTGCTTTTATAAAAATAAGCAGCAAGACAAAAATTTGTTGCACCTAAGGCAATTGTAAATAATCCCTGGTAATCGCCGGCACTCCAAAAATGCAGATTGGTCATTCCGGCAGTATAATAACTAAACGTAATCAGCATTAATAATGAAAAGTCAAAAGCTTTAAAAGCTTGTTTGGTACGAATGTTATAAATCATGCTCATGCACAGGAACAATATATAAAAAGCTGTGGCGAAAAGAAATGCATTTTTGTAAAATAAAAACCCAACACTTAAAATTGTGTTTTGCACCAGCCATCCACCATAAATACAAAGGGTAAAAAATAAAGCAATCACGTGAACGGTCTGCCATTTTTTAAACCAGGAGAGCGCAAGCATGCCGATGTTTAGAATAAGCAGGTAAGTAAATAAAATAATATAATTGCCACTACCGGTACTTACTAAAAATGGTGTAATAAAACCTCCGATGGCAGCAATAACTGCCAGTTCTAGCTTATTGTATAGTAACGAAAGGGTAACTGCAAAAACGGTAATAATAATCATTATTACAAATGCGGCGGTTTGCGAAAAAAGCTGGTATTCGTGAAATGCAAATGCGATGGTGAAATAAAATACAGCGATACCACCGCCGGCTAAAACAGAACTAAATGAGCGATATGAATTGCGTAAATAATGTGCCAGAGCGATGAGAACAATACCACAGCCAATACCAATACCAACACGGCCAGCTTCTTTAATCCAGTTTTGATCGATGGCGTATTTTACAAAAAATGCAATACCCAATACCAACACGCTGATACCAATTTTATTGATTAGATTTTCGCCAATAAATTTCTCCAGATCCGGGTTATTGCGCAACCATTTTTCCCACCAGTTCTCGGCGACAAATGCTTCAACATAATTTGGTAAAGTAGGCTTTGAAGTGGCTATGCGGCCTTCATCAATAACTTCAGGAATAACGGGTGTAATTTTTTCATTTCCCACTTCCTGTGGTAACTGGACCGGCAGCGTTTCAACCTGCGTTTTTATAATTTCAGGGGTTACAAAAGGTCGCCACTGCACTACGTTATCATCTGTTGGATTAGCGGGAACTAATACTTCCTTAGTTTTACTTGCCGCTTCTTTTAATTCAACCAGTTCTTTTTTCAGCGATAAGAAACTTTCATGCGTTCGGCTGGCTATTTCTTTTTGAAAGGATTTGATTTTAATCAATAGAATAATAATGATCAAAAGCGCAATAAAAACTAAGACTTCCATAGTTAGATAATTGAACAGCAAGATAAGCCGCCATAATCAATTATTGCAGAATATAAATCTAGTTGCATGTAAAGTATAAAATGACTCAAAGTGATTACACGAGTTACGAGGCGGGTACTGTATTAATTCGCATTTTATAATTCGTATAATTAAAATACGTGGTATGCTAATTTAAAGTTAACACAGCATTAGTGCTATGTTAAACATAAAATGAAGAATCGATTTGTCTCCCTATATCTATCGGGTGGTGAATGGTCAATATTTCACCATTAATTATTCACCATTCAAGCTTAGCTTAACATTAATACTTTTTCAATATTATCCGGGGAAAGTTAATCAGGCTTTAATTTCTAAATAAATAGGGCAATGATCGCTGTGTTTTATATCCGGGTAAATATCCGCATCAACTAGCTGGTCTTTTAATGCATCGGTTACCGTAATGTAGTCAATACGCCATCCTTTATTGTTTAATCTAACTGTTGGAAACCGCTGGCTCCACCAGCTATAGCGATGTGGCTCCTGGTGAAATATGCGGAAAGTATCAATCCATCCACTCATAAAAAATTTGGTCATCCATTCTCTTTCCTCCGGCAAAAAGCCACTGCTGTTTTTATTTCCCTTTGGATCATGAATATCAATTGCTTCATGTGCAATATTGTAGTCACCACAAAGAATTATTTTGGGGTGTTTCTTTTTCAACTTATTCAGGTAGGTATCAAATTCATCCAGCCACCTATATTTAAATTCTTGTCTTAAGTCGCCGCTTGTGCCTGACGGGAAATAGGCATTGATCAGGCGTATATCACCAAAGTCGAGTTGTATTACCCGACCTTCATCATCACTTTCTTTATGCCCGTTACCTGCAATTACCTGATCGGGTTTTATTTTTGAAAATACAGCAACACCACTATAGCCTTTTTTATTTGCACTAAACCAATTGTGATGAAAACCCAGCGCTTCGAGTTGTTTGATATCCACATCATCTTTGGTGGCCTTTGTTTCCTGAAGACAAATAATATCTGCCGGATTAGTTTTTAACCATTCAATAAAACCTTTTTTAAATGCAGCTCGAATGCCATTGACATTGTAGGAAATAATACGCATAATTATTTTTAAGGCCGTAAAGCTACAGGATTAATTGATTATTTGATCAAGGGAAATGATACAGTAGCTGATAAATAAAATAACCGGTCTAGATAAAATTTAAAGGCTAATTTATTGGGGTATCATTCATTTACAGAGTAAAAACGTTTTTACGTTTAATGTTAAGGGAGAGAGGTGATGAGAGCTGGTGATGATTTAAAAATTACTAAGTTGCTAAAAAATAATCTATTATCAAAACATTAAAAATTACTCCGGCGTATCGTGCTTACATGTTTAAATAATATAAAAGAATTTCATTCAGATCGTTGTGTCTAATCTTTTAGCTGTATTGATCCTGATATTTTTAAGTTGTTTTATCCTGAGCCAAAACTGCGAAAAATTCCCTAAAAAAGGAGGATAAACATATCCAGCCAACACTATAGAAAAAGGATATTTTTGGCTGGATATAAAATATGCACCAACTACTTTAGCTGGTAGTAACAATGAGTTGAAAAGTGATTTTCAATCTGCCCGTTACCAACTGATTTTAAGAAGATCTCAATTTACATTAGTCCAGGATCGGGCTTAGCCATCTTTTAACTTCATCCAACGGCATCTCTTTCCTTCTTGCATAATCTATTACCTGGTCTTCACTTATTTTACCAACACCAAAATATTTACTTTCAGGGTTGGCAAAGTACCATCCGCTTACTGATGAAGCAGGATACATGGCCAACGATTCAGTAAGCGTAATACCTGTTGCTTCTTTTCCACCCAGTAAATCAAACAGTTTATATTTTTCTGTATGATCCGGGCAGGCAGGATAACCGGGTGCCGGGCGTATGCCTAAATATTCTTCCTTAATCAATTGCTCATTGGTTAAATGCTCGTCGGTGGCATAGCCCCAATATTCAAGCCTTGTTTTTTTATGCAGTACTTCAGCAAAGGCTTCCGCCAGGCGATCCGCTAAAGCCTGTAGAATTATTTTATTATAGTCATCTAATTTGTCTTCAAAGTTTTTGATATGCTTTTCAATTCCTTCAATGGTTACTGAGAAAGCACCCATGTAATCTAAGCCTTTGGCCTCATCCAATACAAAATCTGCCAGCGACAAATTGGGCTGTCCCGCTGCTTTCTTGATTTGCTGTCTTATAAATTCTAACTGAATATTTCCGGTTTCACTTTTAACAACTACTGTATCTGGCGCCGTTTTAACAGCCGGCCAAAAACCGATCGCTCCTCTTGCCGTCAGCCATTTTTCGTCAATGATTTGTTTCAGTAACTTTTGGGCGTCCTTGTATAAATTACTGGCAGCTTCTCCAATAATTTCATCGGTTAATAATTGCGGAAATTTACCATGCAATTCCCAGGCAATAAAAAAGGGTTGCCAGTCTATGAATGTAGCTATTTCTATTAAGTCATACGCTTCAAAAATTTTTGTGCCGGTAAAAGTTGGGGGGATGGGTGTAAAATTTTCCCAGTTAATGATCGCAGGATTTTTTTGCGCTTCTGGAAATGATAAATAATTTTTTACCGTTTTTTTATTGGTAAAATCTTCTTTTAATTGATCGTACTCTTTTCTGATGCCGCCCAAAAAATCCGGTTTTTGTTCTTTACTTAACAAACTACCAGCTACAGTAACACTGCGGCTGGCATCCAGTACATGTATCACGCCATGATCGTATTGTTGTGCAATTTTTACGGCCGTATGCATTCGGGAAGTAGTAGCACCACCAATTAATAAAGGCTGCGTCATTTCCCTGCGTTTCATTTCACGTGCCACATGTACCATCTCATCCAATGAGGGGGTAATTAAACCGCTTAGGCCAATGATATCAACATTGTGTTTAATGGCAGCATCTAAAATTTTATCCGTAGATACCATCACTCCAAGATCAATAATATCGTATCCATTACAACCCAATACCACACCCACAATATTTTTGCCAATATCATGTACATCGCCTTTTACAGTTGCCAGCAATATTTTTGCCGCACCAGCATTTTCCTCGTTGGTGGTTCCCGCTAAAATATGTGCCTGTTTGCGGTCTTCTTTTTCCTGTTCAATAAAAGGCGTTAGTACAGCTACAGCCTTCTTCATTACACGGGCACTTTTTACTACTTGTGGTAAAAACATTTTACCGGCGCCAAACAAATCACCTACTATGTTCATGCCGTCCATCAGCGGCCCTTCAATCACATCCAGTGGTTTTGGATATTTTACCCTTGCTTCTTCAGTGTCGGAATCAATATAATCTGTAATGCCGTTCACCAGTGAATGAGCCAGGCGTTTTTCAACCGGCTCATTTCTCCATTTTTCATCCTTTATTTCTACTTTTCCTTTTGCTTTTACTGTTTCGGCATGAATGATTAATTTTTCTGTTGCTTCGTTGTTATCGTTGTTGCGATTGAGGATTACATCTTCACACAGGTCACGCAAGGTGGGTTCTATTTCATCGTACACAACCAACTGCCCTGCATTTACAATACCCATATCCATACCGGCTTTGATGGCATAAAAAAGAAATACGCTGTGGATGGCTTCCCTTACATGGTCGTTTCCGCGGAATGAAAAAGAAACATTGCTAACACCTCCACTCACTTTTGTAAGCGGCATCCGTCTTTTTATTTCTTTAGTGGCTTCAATAAAATCCACTGCATAATTGCTATGTTCTTCAATGCCGGTGGCAATGGCAAAAATATTGGGATCAAAAATAATATCCTGTGGATCGAAACCCACTTGCTCTGTTAGTATTTTGTAAGCCCGGTGACAAATTTCAATTTTACGTTGTTTGGTATCAGCTTGCCCTACTTCATCAAAGGCCATTACAATTACAGCGGCACCGTAGCTTTTGCAAATAAAGGCTTGCTCAATAAATTTAGCTTCGCCTTCTTTCATTGAAATGGAGTTCACGATACATTTGCCTTGCACACATTTTAAACCGGCTTCAATGATCTCAAATTTTGAGGAATCAATCATGATCGGAATGCGGGCGATATCAGGTTCTGCCTGCACCAGGTTTAAAAAAGTGGTCATGGCATGCACACCTTCCAGTAAGGCATCATCCATGTTAATATCAATGATCTGTGCACCGCTTTCTACCTGCTGGCGGGCAACGCTCAATGCCTTTTCGTAAGACTCTTCCCTTATTAACCTGGCAAACATTTTACTTCCGGTAACGTTGGTACGCTCACCCACGTTTACAAAATTTGTTTCCGGACGTACCACCAATGGTTCTAATCCGCTTAACCTCAGGAAGGGTTTGATATGAATTGTCTCGCTCATAATTTTTTGCTCTTATTCCCTTTTAACCGGGGCTTGTTATATTTCTAATTTTTTAACTCGTGATTTTTTTCATCTATTGTGGCTATTTCTTTTTCGGATAAGAAAACCCAATTGGGTTTCTTTTTGCCGGTTCGGGTGCCTGCAATAGTTTTTTTAAAATGGTAAAGATGCTTTGAAGGTCTGTGTCATGTTCTGTCAGTTTTCTTTCAATTTTTTCTATTTTCAAAAACAACTCTTTGTTATCCAGTAATAGTTGTTTCATTTTTGTAAATACCCTTATGATTTGGATATTTACCTGTATCGCCGTTTCTAAATTGAGTACAGAGGAAAGCATTACAACTCCCTGCTCTGTAATGCAACCAATAATTTTCTTGTGCCACCCCGGCCGGTTTGTTTTGATATCACGGATTGTGATATCAAAGAGGCAAACTCATTTTGAGATAATTGAAACATAAAGTCTTCCGGAAACCTATCGTTATTTCTTTTAACCGCTTGATTGAATGCAGAAGTTGGAACGTTATACATTTCTGCTAAATCTTTATCAGGCATTACTTTAAAGCCACTGATATTATAAACCCTGTCGATAATTATTTGTTCTGAAATTTCCATATTGTTCTGTTTAAATTTTGAATTGCTTTATAACGCAATTCCATTGCTTGTTAGCCCAACTATATTACAACGCCTCTTCTAATACCGGCAATAACCTGGGTTTAAATTTAGCCACTTCATCCGCAATATGTTTGATATGATCGGGCGTTGTACCACAGCAGCCACCCACAATATTTAACCAGCCTTTAGCGGCCCATTCTTCAATGATATGAGCCGTTTCGTGCGGCTGTTCATCGTACTCACCAAATGCATTTGGCAATCCTGCATTTGGATAAGCTGAAGTAAAACAGTTGCAAATCTGCGACAGCTCTTCAATGTGCGACCGCATTTCTGAAGCGCCCAATGCACAGTTTAATCCAACACTTAGCGGATTGGCATGCATCACCGACACATAAAACGCTTCCAGGGTTTGACCACTTAGGGTGCGTCCGCTGGCATCGGCAATGGTGCCACTGATCATAATTGGTAACTCAGGCGTACCGGTTTCCCTGAAATATTTTTTGGCTGCATAGATGGCTGCTTTCGCATTCAGTGTATCAAAAATGGTTTCAATCAATAGCAAATCTACACCGCCCTCTATCAGTCCTTTTATTTGTTCGGTGTATGCTGCGGCTACTTCATCAAAAGTAACAGCACGAAAGCCGGGATTGTTTACATCAGGTGATAAACTCAACGTTTTGTTTAATGGCCCGATGGCACCTGCCACATAACGTTGTTTGGAAGGATTTTTCGCAGTGTATTCATCCGCAGCCGTTCTGGCACATTTTGCAGAAGCTACATTTAGTTCGTAAGCGATGGATTGCATATCGTAATCGGCCTGCGCAATTACAGTGCTGCTGAATGTATTGGTTTCAATGATGTCTGCACCTGCCTCAAGGTATTGTTTGTGTATATCGATGATGATGTCGGGATGGGTGATACTTAAGAGATCATTGTTGCCTTTTACATCGGTATGCCAGTCTTTAAAACGATCGCCCCGGTAATCGGCTTCCTCCAGTTTGTGGCGTTGAATCATGGTGCCCATGGCCCCGTCAATGATTAATATCCGTTCTTTCAGGGTATCCTGTATCGTCTTTTTCATTAGTTGATGAAAGTTAAATTATTAAAAAAAAAGTACAAGTGAGCCAATAGCTATCGGCTGGCACAATCGTGCCTTATTGCCATCAGGCACACAGGTATGATGACCATAGCTGTATTCGCTTGCTAAAAAAATGAAAGTATAAACTAATGAAACGAGAAGCATTCTGAGAGAAGAGCGGCAGAATTGTTTTCGTTTATTAGTTCACTTTTAAAATGGGTTACAGGTTGAACAATAAACAAATCTGCCTGTAAACTGGCGCAAAAATAAAGTAACTAAGCCGTAATGCAAAATACCTTCGTTAATTAATTTGCTGCAAAGCCAGCGCAGGTTTACCTTATAAGGAAATTTTGATCAATTGCCGGATACAATATAATTTTCAACAGGTATGCGGTTGCTGATACTTTTTGCAAGGGTCATTTCATCTGCATACTCCAACTCGCCGCCGAAAGCAATGCCCCGAGCGATGGTGGTGATTTTTACAGGAACGCCTTTTAGTTTTTTACTGATATAATAAATGGTAGTATCGCCCTGTATGTTGGCATTGAGCGCAAATAT
>Ga0105045_10004412_pt1 | contig 12216 bp, 9 predicted proteins | sample MAT02_FD_78089 | JGI IMG/M metagenome (GOLD analysis project Ga0105045, IMG submission 78089) | Freshwater microbial communities from Lake Fryxell liftoff mats and glacier meltwater in Antarctica - MAT-02 (megahit assembly) | ecosystem: Environmental > Aquatic > Freshwater > Ice > Liftoff... | reverse complement strand
CGTCGCCTGCCCCATTGCGTGCGCTTGGGACTTTGCTCGCAAGTAAAGGCCCGTTCTGCGACATCGCCACATCGAAGGGGAACGTCGAAACCAAAGTGCTGGAGTTGGTTGGCCGAGGCTTTCTTGTGAAGATCCCACAAAAATTCTTCCTGCCGCTCCGCCTGCCGATTTCCGTGCAGGAAGAGCTGCCGATGCTCGATCGTCAGCTGTCGCTCACCGCGACGCCGGATACGCTGGTGATTACTAAACAGCGGCGACTTGGACTCGAAGCGGGAAATTTGTGGGGTTTGGTCAGTACGGCATCAAGAGGAGATCCGTCTGCGAGAAGTCATTCCCCTTACACAGCACCGGTAGGCGCATCGACTTGGCAACCCCGTAGCACAGACAATCACCGAAGTTGAGCACGGCCGGTGCCCCGACACCTTTGCCGTACCGACGATACGCCGCGAGCGCTGCACTGGCGGCGGCTGGTGTCATCGCCACGCTGCGGATCGACAACCGCTGGAACAGTGCGTCCAACGCCAGTTCACCCTCCGCACCAAGACGCGCGAACACTACCATGCCGGCCTCCGTCAACGTCGGCGCCGACACATAGCGCTCTCTCGTTTCTTCGAGCGCCTTGACCCCAGTCCGGCGCGCGTGGCGCCTGGCTTCGTCCAGGAGTGCGTCAGGAAGCCTCACGGTCGTTCGTAGCATATGTCAAATGTGTCGACATATGTCAGGGATGTCAGTGGCGCGGAGAGCAGGGGTTGCCTACTTCAGGCCCCGGTGCGCTCGGCGTAACTCGCCGCTTGCGCTCCGGCGCCAAGGCGCCCTTCACGCGCCGGGCGTCACCCGCCAGATCTCACCCGCATCTGTCGCCACCCACAAGCTGCCGTCGGGGCCACGCGCGAGTCCGCGGTATCGCACCGCAGGCAGTGCCGCATTGACCGCCTCGGTCGCCACGCCGGCGCTATCGAGGGTGAGGATCACCAGCCGCTGGCCGCCCATGATTCCCACGGCCAGACGCCCGTTCCAGGCGCTCCACGCGGCACCCTCGAGGAACACGGCCGGCCCCATGCCCTGGGAGGCGCCGTTGTTGGTCCACGAGGGGCGCATCGCCGAAGGGAAACGCGTCAGATCGGTCATCGGCATGCTCGTGGGCGAACCCGCATAGCCGCAGTAGTCATCAAGACAGTTCAGTGACGAACGATTCTGCGGATCCCAGCCGCCGTTCCCACCGGCCACCAGTGCGGTCACTTCGTCGCTGTGATTGGGGCCATGTTCGGCGATGAACGGCTGCCCCGAGCCCGGTCGGAAGGTGAGCCCCTGCACGTTGCGGAGGCCGTAGCTGTAGACACGCGGATCAAAGCCGGCGGGCGCGTTGTTGCCCGGTGCGGCCGTGCCGTCGCGCGTGACGCGCAGCACTTTGCCGCCCAGGCGGGTGGGGTGCTGCGGCAGTGACGCGTTGTGGTTGTCGCCGGTGCTGATGTACAGGAACCCGTCGGGCCCGAAAGCCAGGCGCCCCCCGCTGTGCGCCCCCGCCCCACCGTGGGCGTTCCGGACGTCTTTCAGTGCGATATCGGTGACGATATCCGTGCGCCCGGTGGCTGTGGTATAGCCGGCATCGAGCTGTAGCCGTACCACACGGTTGGTCCGGGGATTCGTCCGCGCGCTGGACGTCATGAACACGTACACCGTGCGATTGGTCACGAAGGCGGGATCGAGCGCCACGCCGTGCACGCCACTCTGGCCGAGGCAGAGCAGGTCGCTGGCCACGAGGGCGGAGCCCGCGCTGCCGAAGAGCCGCCCGATGGTGCCATCGCGGCGGCGAACGGATAGGCCGCGGCACTTTTCGGTAAAGAACATCGTGCTGTCGGGAGCGAACGCAATGTCCCACGGACCGCTCAACCCCGAGAGCACCACAGTGCGCGTGAGCGTGGGCGTCACCACCGGCGTGGGGGTGACCGGCGTCGGCGTATTGGGCGGCGCTACCGGCGACGGCTCGCGGTTGGCCGCGCTATCGCAGGCCGCGAGCGCGAGGACGATCAGCAACTTCGTAACGGACAAGCGCCGCGAGCCGGATATCAGTGCGTGCATGAAGAACTCACAAAAAGGGGTGCGATCGTGACAAAGCGTGCTTCGCTGCTGCTACACCCCGAGTTGCGCGCCGGCCACATCCCAGTTCACACGAGCGAGCACGGCCGCGACATACGCCGCCTGCATGGCCTTGTCTTTTGCTGGATCTTTCGTCGGCGCGTCAGCCCGCCACGCGTGCGCCCAGCCATCGATCCCAACCAGCGGCAACTCTCCTTCGAGCAGCGGAGAATCCTCGTGGGCGAGCGCGCGCACCGCCACACGCGATGTAGCCGTTTTCACCAGCCACGTCCACCCGTTGCCGACTTGCCCCAACGATGCCGTGCTGAGCGCCGCCAGACACGCCTCAGTCGAGCCGAAATCGCGGGTGATCATCTCCCCCAGCCGGCCCTGCGGCGATCGCGACGCCTCGGCGCCCGGCGCCAGCAGGTTCCACCACAACGCATGATTGGCGTGACTGCCCCCGTGCTCCCGAATGAGCGGGCGCACTGCAGTCGGCCATTTGCGGAGCCCCATGAGCAGTTCCCCCAACGTGTATTCCTGCAACGGGTGCTCGACCGCCAGCGCCGCATTCAGGCTCGCCACCGACGCCGCGTGCACCACGTCGTGGTGCCTCGCCAACAGCTTCGCATCGAGCGCCGGCTCCACCGCCTTGGGTGGATACCCGAGCGCCGGCAGCATAAACGGATACCGCTGTTCGTACACTGCCTCCGGACCGCCCCATAAGCGACGCATCAGTAGCGCGCCAGATAACGTTCCAGCTCCCACGCGCTCACTTGCTGGTTGTACTCCCGCCATTCGGCGCGCTTGGCCGCCAGAAAATGCTGCGTGATGTGCTCACCCAGCGCGGAAGTCAGCACGTCATCTTTCTCAAGCTCATCACACGCTTCGTTGAGGTCGTGCGGCAGGTCGTCTACACGCAACCGACGCCGCTCGCGGAACGACATCTCCCAGATATTGGTGTTCACCGGTTCGCGCCAATCCGCTTCCGTGGCCAGTCCGTCGAGCCCGGCGGCGAGCATCACCGTCAGCGCGAGATACGGATTCGCGCTGGGGTCCGGCGTGCGCAATTCGATGCGCGTGCCCGATCCGCGACGCTCCGGTACGCGAATCATCGGCGACCGATTGCGCATGCTCCACGCCACATTCACCGGTGCCTCGAAGCCCGGCACCAGCCGCTTGTAGGAGTTGACCAGCGGATTGGTCACCGCGCACAACGCACGCGCGTGGCGCAACAGGCCGCCGATGTAGTGCAGCGCCACTTTGCTCAGCCCCCATTCGCGTTGCGGGTCCCAGAACGCATTCTGCCCGTTCAGAAACAACGACTGGTGCGTGTGCATGCCGCTGCCGTTCTGCCCGAACACGGGCTTGGGCATGAACGACGCAATCAAGCCGAACTGCCGCGCCACTTGTTTCACGACAAACCGGAACGTGGCAATGTTGTCGGCGGTGCGCAGCGCATCGGCATACCGGAAATCGATCTCGTGCTGACCGTGTGCCACTTCATGATGTGCCGCTTCCACTTCGAAGCCCATCTGCTCGAGCGTATCCACGATAGCGCGGCGCGCGTCTTCCCCCAGATCCATCGGCGCCAGGTCGAAGTACCCGCCCACGTCGTGTGTATCGGTGGCCGGCCGGCCATCGGGGGTCGGCTTGAAGAGAAAAAACTCCGCCTCCATGCCCGCGTTCATCACGTAGCCCAGCGCGGCGGCCTTGGCGAGCTGCTGCTTCAACACGCCGCGCGGATCGCCCAGAAAGGGTGTGCCGTCGGGCATCGTGACATCGCAAATGATGCGAGCCACGCGTGATGACGGATCGCCCCATGGAAAGATCTGAAAGGTGCTCAGATCGGGGGCGAGGAGCATGTCCGACTCCTCCACCCGCACGAAGCCCTCGATACTCGATCCGTCAAACATGATGTCGCCATTCAGCGCCTTCCTGAATTGCGAACTCGGGATCTCGACGTTTTTGATGACCCCGAGAATGTCGGTGAACTGCAGCCGGAGAAACCGCACCTGCCGGTCTTCGGCCAGTTCGAGAATATCGGTGGCGGTCGCGCCAGCCAGCGACGCGGGAACGAGGGAGCGGCTCGGTGTGGGCACAACGTCAGGGAAAGGGAGGAGGACACAACCCATGTATTGTAGTATTCTTCACATCTCATGACTTCCTCAAATACTCCCGGGTTTTGCGCCGCCTGCGGCTCGGCCCTCTCTGCGGGCGCCCGTTTCTGCCACCGCTGTGGCACCCCGCTCGGTCAGGGTCTGCCCCTGACCCGGACTGCGGCCGCCCCCGGTGGCGCGGCCGCCATGCTCCCGTGGGGCGTGGCGTTTGTCGCCCTTCTGGCTCTCGTGGCCAACTTCGCCGGGAAGAACTTCGGGGCCGCCAAAGGCTCGGGCATCGACGGCTCCTCCAACTCGCTCCCCACGCAGGCGATCGACGGCCAGTCCGCTGGCGCGCCTCCAGGCGCGGCCGGCTCCCCGGCTGCTCCGCCCAATATCGCGAACCTGTCGCCCAGTGAGCGCGCCAACCGCCTCTACACGCGCATCATGGAATACGCCGAATTCGGGAAGGTCGATTCGGTGGCCTTCTTTGCCCCGATGGCCATGGCGTCCCACGAAATGCTTCAGGGGCCAACGATCGACGAACGGTACCATTTCGGGCGGATCGCCGAGGTGACCAACGTGCCGGTGATCGCAAAGGCCCAGGCCGACACGATCCTCCAACAGAGCCCAACCAACCTGCTGGGACTGCTGCTGGGAGCGCGTGCCGCGCGTATGACGAGCGATGTCGCCGCCGCCAAAGCGTTCGACCAGCGGTTGCTCAAAGCGGCCGAGTCGGAATTGGCCAGCCGCTTGCCCGACTATGAGGTACACCGCGCCGAAATCGATCGCGCCATGCAGGACGCCCGGCGCCCGAACTGACCGATCGGGCGCTCGCTTCGCCACAGGCCGAAACCTTCGCAAAACAGGTATGATGGCAAGTACCGACGCAGGATCCCCGGACGTCACCACCGGCACTGTCCGCTCTCCGGAGCGGGTGGCGGCCGTATTTACCCAGCTCGTCCTGGATCTCTCCAGCAGCGCGCTCACCACGCGCGCGCTGAACGAGCGGCTCGCCAACGCGGCGCGCGATCTGTTGGAGGCCGCGGGGACGAGCATCCTGGATATCATCGAGGGCGAGGCGTTTCGCGTGGCGGCTGCCACGGGAACCATGCTCCCGTTCGATGGGCAGCAGTTCTCGATCAAGCCGGCGCCTTCGCTGTTTCGGGAGGTCCTCGCGACGCACCGGTCGGCGTTCACGAATACCACGGCGACCGATCCGCGCATCGACCCGCGCTTCCATGGGCCGCTGGCGCTCCGCCAGCTCGCTGTCGCGCCGATCCTGCTGGACGGAGAAGTAGAAGGCCTTCTGGTGAGCATCAATTCGGCCCACGGCGACTTTACCGCGGCCGACCTGGAAATTCTTGAGCGTGTGGCGGCCTTCGGGGCACTCGTCCTGCGCAGCCAGCGGCTGGTGCATCAAGCGGAGGCGGCGGCCGCCGATGCGCGATCACGCGCCCATGACGCCGCCCGCGCCGCGCAGCGCAACGCGGTGCTCGTCCGGGCCGCGCGCACCTTCGCCGACGCCACCACCCGCGAGACGCTGTATCAAGGACTCGCCGGGCTCCTCACCGAAGAGATGCAGGCCGTCGGCTTTGCCGTGTACGATGCGAATCCGCGGCTGCGTAACCTGCGCCTCGAGTACCAATGGGGCGCCGCCCGGTACGATGCGGGATGGATCGTGCGCACTGCCTGGGACGCACCACTGGGCCAGGTCATTCTCACCGGCGAACCACGATTTATTGAAAATGTCGCCACAGATCCGAGTAGCGCCACGATCGCGCCAGTGCTTATAGAGGCCGACGTGCACGCCCTCGCTCTCATCCCCCTGGTGCTCGAGGAACACGTCCAAGGTGCGCTGGCCGTACGCTATCGCGCCGCGCGATCCTTCGATGACGAGGATCGTCAGCTGTTGGGGGATCTGGCCACGCAGGTCGCGCTGGCCTTCCGCAACACGGTCCACTTGGGCGAACTGGAGCGCCGCGCGGATCGGCTCACCACCGTGGCGCGCGCCCAGCAGCAACTCACGCAGGTGACGAGCGAGGACAATCTGCCGCTGGCGATCGCTGAAGCGGTGCAGATGGTCATCCCGAGCGCCGTCTGCGAAATCCTCACGGCCACACGCGACAGTACCACACGCGTGTTGCGCATGCACGACGGCCAATTGGTCTCCGAGGAACTGATCCCCCCCGAAGACTCCCTCCTGGCCCGCGAAACCGCGCGCACTGGCATCTCCCGGTTGGCCGCCATCGTGGAAGACGGACCCAGTGGCCCGCGCGGGACCACCGAACTCTGCGCGGCGGTGCGCTTCGGACAACGGAGCGCCGGTGTGATCCGCCTCGTGGCCGCCAAGGGGGCCACGTTCGATCTGCAGGACCTCGACCTGCTCACCATCATTGCCCGACACGCCGGGACCGCCGCCGAAACGTCCCGCCTCTTCTCCCTCCAGGATTTCCAGCGGCAACGCGCCGAAGGCGCCGCTGAATTGGCGCGCGTGACACTCCTTGCGGCCAATCTCGCGCATGGGGCACAGGAGCTGCTGCACGTACTCGATCGCTTCGTGCCGTCTATCGGCAAGGCCATCGGCGTGGCCCGAGCTCGGGACGGGATCATCGAATACGTTGCCACGAGTGGCACCCTCGACGTCCTGTTGGGCCACAAGCCGAGCGGCTCGTATGGGGTGACCGGGTTGTCACCGGAAGGGCGGCCGGTAGAGTTGGCCAGCCTGCGCGATATCACCCCCGCCGACATCAACCGCGACGTTCCCGACGAATGGGCCTTCCTCGTCCCGCTCGTCGCCCGCGAGCGCCCCCTCGGCGTGCTTCTGGTGTCGGCGCCGCGGTCGGCGCCGCTGCTCCGCCGCGATCGGGTCACGCTGGAGCGGCTGTCGTCGTCGCTTTCCCTCGCCCTCGATGCACTGTTGCTGGACGAGGAGGAGCGGCTGGCCCGAGAGCGTGAACACCTGCTGGCCACCGCGCTCACCACCATTGACCACCCGATCTTCATTCTCGACCGGGTAGGGGTACGCTACGCCAATCCGGCCGCCGCACGTGAGTACGGCTGGACGCAGGTTGAGCTCATGGAGATGCAGTTCGAGCAGCTGGTGGCCCGCGAGGAGCCGCGCGCGGGCATGGAGGACGCCGCGGGCATGCGCGAGCCGGGCGTGAGCCTGTCCCAGCATGTGCATCGCCGCCGTGACGAAAGCGAATTCCCTGCGGCCGTGACGCTCAGCCCACTCACCGGACACGACGGCGACCTGCTCGGGCAAGTGGTGAGCGTGCGCAATGTCAGTCAGGACCGGCGCCTTGAAGAGCAGCTTCGGCACACCGAGAAAATGGTGGCCCTCGGTGAGCTGGTGGCTGGGGTGGCTCATGAGATCAACAACCCACTCACCGGCATCTCCGCCTTCGCGCAGCTGTTGCTCGAGGAAACGCTGTCCGATGACCAGCGGGAATCCATCCAACTGATCAAGCAGGAAAGCGATCGGGCCAAGTCGGTGATCAAGGACTTGCTCATTTTCGCTCGGAAAGCGGAACGCAATGTGGGGCCGGTGGACATCAATGCGCTCATCGAGCAGACCGTCCGCCTCCGGGCCTATCCGCTGCGGACCGCCGATGTCCGCGTGGTGCTGGACCTCGCCCCTGCAGGGCCGCTCGTGACGGGCGATTCACAAAAGCTGCAGCAGGTCCTCTTGAACATCTTCGGCAACGCCGAGCATGCCATGGAGTCGCGCGTGGAGCGCCAGCTCGTCGTGCGGACCGCGCACGATGGCGACCGCGTCCTGATCAGCGCGACCGATACGGGCCGCGGTATGAGCCCCGATATTCGGCGGCGGATTTTTGAACCGTTCTTCACGACCAAGCCCGCCGGTGTCGGTACGGGGCTGGGCCTGAGTGTCAGCTATGGCATTATTCAGGCACATGGCGGTACGATCAGCGTGGAGTCCGAGCCCGATATCGGGTCGACGGTCACGATCGCGTTGCCGGCCCTCTTTCCAGCCTGACCGTCGCCTATGTCGCTGACCCCCGCACACGACCCGTTTGTCGCCATCGAAGCCGCCGGTGCCGCCACGGCACAGGACGCGATGCGCCGGATCCTGGTCGTCGACGACGAATCCACCATTCGGTTGGCGCTCAGTCGCTTCCTACGCACGCGCGGCTTCGAAGTTGAGGCGGCCGATTCGGGCATTGCCGCCATGGAGCTGCTGTCGCGGGAGCGCTTTTCGCTCATGCTCTGCGATCTGCGGATGCCCGGCATGACCGGGCTCGAGGTGGTGCCCCGCGCGCTCTCCATCGATCACGATCTGGGCATCATCATGCTCACGGCCGTCAACGATGCGTCCAGTGCCACGGAGGCGCTCACCAGCGGCGCGTTCGACTATCTCACGAAGCCGGTCGAACTCCCCGATCTGCAGGCCGCCGTGGAGCGGGCCATGATGCGCCGCGTGCGGAACATCGAGCGGCGTGCCGTGGATCGACTCATTCGCGAAGAGGTGGCGCTCCGCACCGTGCAGCTGGAGCGCGAGAAGGCCGCCCTGCGCGCAATGACCGTCTGTGTGGCCGAGACGCTGATCAACGCCATGGAAGCGAAAGATGTCTACCTGCGCGGGCACTCCCACCGCGTGGCGGAACTGGGGGCCGCCATCGCCGGCGAGTTGGCACTCGGCGACCACATGGTGGAGCTGGTGCATACGGCGGGTCGCTTGCACGACGTGGGCAAGATCGGCATCCGCGAGGCGGTCCTGAACAAGGCGGGCCCACTGACTCCGGAGGAGTTCTCGCACGTCAAGGATCACGTGCGTATCGGGCTCGAGATCCTGTCTCCGCTGCAACACCTTGGCGAAGCCTTGGATTTCATTCGCGATCACCATGAGCATTGGGACGGCGGGGGCTACCCCAACGGCCGCGCCGGCGCAGACATCACCATCGGCGGTCGGATTCTCACGGCGGCGGACGCCTTCGACGCCCTGACCTCCAAGCGCGCCTATCGCGAACCGATGACGGCGACCGTCACCTTGGACTACCTGCGCACGCAGACCGAACGACTCCTGGAACCGCAAATTTTCGACGCGCTGCAGCTGGTTATCCGTCGCGGCATCGTGCCCGGTCTCCCGCGGATGCACTGACGGTTCACGCACGCCGTACATCGGATCGTTGCGCAACGCTTGACTCTCGCGCCGCGCCCATGTACTAGCTCACGTATGAAAGCGTGACACGCCATGGGATATGGAACACGCCAGCAGGTACGAACTTTTCCGAGGAGAGGAGGCGGTCATGCCGCGTGGCGACGAGATGTCTGACAAGCGCTATCTGATTGACGACGACCCGGATGATCAGGGGGGCTACGGCGGCTCGTCCTACGACGAAGACGACGAAGACGACGGGTACGGCATTCGGTCCGAATCCGGCGACTCCCTGTGGGATAGCGCCGACGACGACGAGGATGACGAAGATGAGGACGATGACGGGGGCGACGACGAGGACGAAGGCGGCGAGGAGGAGGACGACGAGGATGATCTCTTCGGCCGCCCGGTCGTGCGTCGTGGTCCCGGCCGTCCACCAAAGAACCCCGGTGCCCCGCGCCCGATTCTCAAGGCGAAGTCGCTCAATCCGGTGTCTCCCGTTGAATCGGCCGACGACACGGACGACTCCGACGGCGCAGACGAGTCGGGAGAGTCGGACGTCGATGAGTTCGCGGATTTTGACGCGGATGATCTGTCGGATGCTCCCCCCAAGGCCGTGAAGGCGCCGAAAGCCGCGAAAGCCGCCAAGGCACCCAAGGCCTCGGAAGCGCCGAAGACGCCCGCGACACCAAAGGCAGCCACCCCGAAGGCGGTCACCCCGAAGGCAGCCACCCCAAAGGCAGCCACCCCAAAGGCGGTCACCCCGAAGGCAGCCCCCTTAAAGGCGGCAACTACCAAGGCGGCTCCCGTAAAGAAGGCGCCCGCCACCAAGGCGCCGGTCAAAAAGGCCGCGCCCGCAAAGAAGGCACCGGCGAAGAAGGCGCCGGCCAAAAAGGCGGCACCCGTCAGCAAGGCGCCCGCAAAGAAGGCCGCACCCGCGAAGAAAGCACCAGCCAAGAAGGCGTCGGCCAAAAAGGCGCCCGTGAAGAAAGCTCCGGTGAAGAAGGCCGCGCCGGCGAAAGTGGTGAAGAAAACCGGGAAGACGGTGCTCAAGAAGGGTGCGAAGCGCCGGTGACCGCTCCTGACGAGCAGCCGCCGTTAGCCAGGCGGCTGCTCGACGCACTGCCCCTGACGGTATGGTCGGTGGATCTGGATGGTCGCATTACTGCCGCCAATGCGTCGTGGTCGCGCTTTGCGGCCAACAACGGCGCACCCGGCATCGCTGCAGAAGATGCGGTGCTGGGCTGTTCCGTGTTCGACAGTGTCGCCGACGAGGCATCGCGCGTGCAGATCGAACGCGCCATGGCGCTCCTCCGTGAGCGACGGGTGCCCGTGGTTCGCTGGGAATTCCCCTGTAGTTCGCCGACCGAAGAACGCGTCTTCCTCATGCAGGTCACCGCCATCGACGATGGCGACGTCGTCTCGGGGTTCGTTTTTTCCACCGTCGATATCACCCCGAGCCATCGCTCGCGTGAAGCGCTCATCAACACTGGTATCGCGCTGGCCGAGGTGATTGCCCTCGATCGGGTCTACGAGGAGGTCGCGCACCAACTGCAGCGTGCCGTGCCCTCTACGGGATTCGTCATCGCGCTTGCCGATGATGACACGGCCGATTTCAAAGTCGCGCACCGGCAGGGGTATGACGACACCTCGTCGGCGGATCTGGAACACCGACTGCTGCGCACCTGGCTCGACGCCCTCGCCAGCGGCCACGTGGTCCGTCAGGCCACCCGTGCCGGCCTCGAGATCTCCGCCCCCCTCATCAGCGCCGAAGGCGTCCTCGGCGCGATCACGCTCTATGCCGAGCCGATCGAGTCGGAGCAGGCGCTCGAAGAAGCGGAGCGGGTTTTGGCCGTGATCGCCGCCCAGACGGCAGTGGCCATCGAGCGCGCGTGGCTCGTGCGCCGCGTGGAGCAGAAACGGCGCTTGGAGGCTATCGGTGAGGTCGCTGCCGGCGTGGCCCACGAACTGCGCAACCCGCTGTTCGGCATTTCCTCCGCCGCGCAGCTCCTCAACTTCCGCTTCCGCGACGATCCGGTCGTCGACAAAAACGTGGGCCGCATTCTTCGCGAGGTGGACCGACTCAACAAGATGGTCACCTCGCTGCTGGAGTTCGGACGTCCCAATGCCGCGCATCTCGTGCCCGGCGACCCGGAAACGGTCTGGGACGATATCCTGGAGGGCGAACGCGCGCGCTTGGAAGCCCGAGGCCTGCGGCTGCGCCGGGTGCGCCTGACGCCGCCCATGCGCTGCCTCATCGACACGGAACAGCTGGGCCAAGTGTGCCGCAATATCCTCGTCAATGCCTGTGACGCCGCGCCGGACGGCTCAGAGCTGATCCTCATGGCGCAGGTGTCGCCCTCGGGAGGCTGGCGCTGCCGTCTGACCAACGGCGGGCCGGCCATTCCGCCCGACGTACTTCCCCACGTGTTCGAGTTCTTTTACTCCACCAAGGCCGGCGGTACGGGCATCGGCCTCGCGCTCTGTCAGCGGATCATGGACGAGCATAGTGGCAGCATCGCCATCGACAGTATCCCGGAAATCGGCACCACGGTCACGCTCACGCTGCCGACCACGGCCGCCACGTGACGCTCTCGCTGCTCGTCATCGACGACGACGAAAGCATCTGCGGTACGCTGGTCGAATTCTTTGAAACGTTCGGCTACACGGCACGTGGCGCCGCCACCGCGACGGAAGGACGCCGCCTCGCCAGCGAGCACGCGCCCGACGTGGTGCTCCTCGATCTTCGTCTCCCCGATGCCGACGGCCTCCGCACCCTCGACGCCCTGCGCGCCGACGACCCGGATCTCGCCGTTATCGTCCTCACGGGATTCGCTGACGTCCGCACGGCGGTGCAGGCGATGCATCGTGGGGCCGCCGATCTGCTCGAAAAGCCGGTCGATCTGGAAACGCTCGCCG
>Ga0105045_10004411_pt1 | contig 12217 bp, 8 predicted proteins | sample MAT02_FD_78089 | JGI IMG/M metagenome (GOLD analysis project Ga0105045, IMG submission 78089) | Freshwater microbial communities from Lake Fryxell liftoff mats and glacier meltwater in Antarctica - MAT-02 (megahit assembly) | ecosystem: Environmental > Aquatic > Freshwater > Ice > Liftoff... | reverse complement strand
GGAGGAACTCGAGAGCAAGGCACTCGCGGAGGGCAGCGATCCCACGGAGGTCCTCCTGCTGGCGCTCGAGGGCGTGTTGCGTGGTGGACCGTTCGATCGCGTGCTCGCCTGTGTGTTGAGTGCGGATCGCACGCAACTCACGGCGCGCTCTGGCTTGGGGCATCACATTGACGCCGTTCTCCCGCACTTCGACTTTCCGATGTCGGTACGTGGTGGACCGATCGTGGCGCTGCTGTCACAGCGGCAGGCACTCTACCTGCCAGCCGAGCGCTCCATGAATACGAATGAGCTCCGTTGGGCACAGAGTATGGGCATCACGCAGTTCGGCGTGTTTCCGATCATTGTGGCGGGGAAGATCGTCGGCTGTCTGTACGCGGATCGTGCGGGGGGCGGTGTACTTCCCGATCGTGCGACCGTTCGCTACGTCAAGTCGCTCACTGATCTTGTCGTCACGGCAATTGCCCGGCGGCGACGGCTGCAGGCAACTGGGTAACGCTACGCTGGTGTGGCGTGTTGACGGCTGAGCGATTGCTGAGCGCTGGCTACCGCTGGCGGAAATACCGTGCCGCGAGCACCCCGCCCACGAACCCGCCGAGGTGCGACTGCCAACTGATGCCGGGTTGCGTTGGTAGTACGCCGAGCACCAGTCCGCCCCACAGCCCGGTGACGAGCATACTGAGCGCGATGCTCATCGCGTTGCGCGCGTACCAGCCGCCGAGCATGAGGAAGCCGAGGTAGCCGAAAATCACGCCACTCGCGCCGATGTGCACCGAGTTCGGGGCACCGAGTGTCCAGGCGGCAAGTCCGGCGCCGAGCATTGCGAACAGTGTCACCGGCAGGAAATGGCGCGCGTCGCGCAGCATCACGAGCCAGCCGAGCGCAAGAAACGGCACGGTGTTGGCGACGAGGTGACTGAGACTGCCATGCAGGAATGGCGCGAAGAGCACACCGCGCAGTCCCACGGCGGTCCGGGGAATGATGCCATAGTTGAAGAGCACACCGCCAAGGGCGAGGTTGACCACGAAGGTGCCCCAGAACACGCCGAGCGTACCGCCGATGGTGGTGACCTGCGATTTGAACGAGCGCGCGACACCGCGAGCCGTGCGAACAGTGGGCGCCGTTCGGGGTGCCATCAGACGGGCGCGCCGACCAAACGGCCGATGAGCGCGGTCGCTCCCATGGCGACCGCGAGTGGCGCGGGGACTCCGCGGGATTCGTAGAGTCCGGCAAGTTCCAGGAGTTCAGCCTCCGGTTGCGTTGCCAGCTCGTCGCGCTCGCGTTCCCAATCGGCATTTTCGGCATCGGACTGCGAGGTGACGGAGACATATTCGCCCGCCGCCATGGACAGCGCCCCTGCCACGAGCCCGGCCGTCGCCGCAAGGAGTACTGAGGCGCGAGTCGGTTGGGCTGCCGCGACCCCGACCACCAGACTGCTCGTGGAGATGAGCCCGTCGTTGGCACCGAGCACGGACGCGCGGAGCCAGCCCACATGTTCGGTCTTGTGTCGCTCGGAGTGTCGCATGTGCAGAAAGCTAAAAGGCGCAGCGGGCTTTCGTACTGTGAGCACGCCCTCACGGCTTGCCACTCGCTCGGAGAGTCTGCAAGCTCGGTAGATGGAGAATCCCTGGCAACTTCTCCGCGTTTTTCGAGCAATCCCGACAGCTCCATTTCAGTACCATCCTCACGAAGCGCAGACTCGATGTGTGGAGACGACGTTGCTAAATGATGTTCTGTTCGCGAAAGGGCTGCTGCAAGCGTACCCGCTCCACGCCAAGCGGTGAGAGATCCAGCGTGCGATACGTTCCCTCGGCGATCAGCTCAGCAAGCGCCCGACCAACCGCGGGTGCTTGCTGCAGGCCGTGACCGGAAAATCCGGCGCCTACGTACAAATTGCTGAAGTCAGGAACGCGCCCCACCAGTCCGTTCTGATCGAGCGTGTTGTACTCGTAGTAGCCACTCCACGCGCTGGTCACGCGTAGTGCATCAAACGCGGGAACCCGTTCCGCCAATCGCGGCCAGATCCAGTCGGTAAAGAGGCCGTGATCGACGCGATCGAGCGGCGCGTCATCGGGATCGCCGTGTCGAGGCGGGGCGCCGCAGAGAAAGTGTCCCGGTGCACGCTCCGGGCGAAACCAGTAGCCGCTGGGGTCGATCACCAAGGGGCAGTCCGGTAAGCTCACGGCGGCCGTTATCGCAAACACATCGCGTTTGCGAGCACGTATTGGTAGTGCGAAGCCCGCCGTGGCCACTATGGGAGCACTCCATGCACCCGCCGTCACGACACACGACGATACCGGATGGCGGGTGCCGGTGTGCGTCATCACCGCGCGGATCGTGCCGCCGTCGTGTTCAAGCGTGATGGCGTCTTCCTCCACGAATCGCGCACCGTGGGCGATCGCGGCGCGCCGGAACGCCTGCAGCACGCTGTAGCCGTCAAACCAGCCTTCCCCGCTGGTGGCGGTGGAGAGCCCGAGGGAACCCAACACGACGCCGGTGGTGTCGAGCCACGGATAGCGCGCCGACAGCTCGGCGACGGTGAGCAGCGCCACCGATACGCCAGCGTCACGCTGCACGGCGTGATTGGCGCGCAGCACGGAGGCGCCGGCTGCCGAGGCGAGGTAGAGGTAACCCGGCTCCACCAAGCCGATGCTTGGGCGTTCATCGCCGATGGCGAGTTCGTCGCCGATCTGCCGATAGAAGGCGAGGCTCGCCTGCGAGAGGCGGATGTTGATGGCGGTGGAGAACTGCTGGCGGATGGCACTGACCGACAGGGCGCTGGAAGCGCACGCGTAACTCGCATCGCGTTCCAGCACGAGTGCGTACACACCATGCTCCTTCGCGAGCATATACGCCGTGGCCGCGCCCATGACGCCACCACCGATGATCACCACCGTCATCTCGAGCCACCTCTGACCACCAGTACCGTTCCGTTCACCGGGTGAATGCGTAGAATAGCACGAATGATTCCTTTCTACGATGCCGCGCAGGTCCATGCCGCTCTGCCGTGGGACGCGCTGGTTCACGCGCTGCGTGAGGCGTTCCAACGCCCGGTGGAGGCCCCGCGCCGCCACGCGCACCGACTGAGCGCCCATGACACGTTGCTGCTCATGCCGGCGTGGAGCGAGGCGGCACTCGGCGTAAAGGTTGTGACCGTGATGCCGCAGGCGCCGCAGTGTGGTGGCCGCTCGGTGCAGGCCACGTACCTCTTACTCGACCGACATACCGGCGCGCCGCGCGCGATGTTCGATGGCGAAGCGCTCACCGTTCGGCGAACGGCTGCCGCATCAGTGCTGGCCGCGTCGATACTGGCACGTGAAGATGCCGACACCTTGCTGATGGTCGGTACCGGCGCCTTGGCGCCGTACATGGTGCAGGCGTATCTCGCCATGCGTCCTGCCATCCGACGCGTGTTCGTGTGGGGGCGAGACGTGACACGGGCGACGTCGATGGTACAACGCTTGGTGGTGGACGGTGTGACGATGTCGGTGGCGACTGATCTCGAGGCCGCCGTGCGCGACGCATCGATTGTGTGTTGTGCGACCACAGCCACCGCGCCGCTGGTGTTCGGACGCTGGCTCTCGCCGGGCACACATCTTGATCTGGTGGGAGGATTCACGCCCGCTATGCGAGAAGTCGACGATACGGCGATTCTGCGCAGTCGCGTGGTGGTCGATACCTTCGCCGGTGCGCTCTCGGAGGCTGGCGATCTCGTGGATCCGATTGCGCGCGGCGTGGTGGCGGTCTCGCACGTGACGGCGGAACTCGCAGACCTCCTGCCGCTGCATACGCAACCCTCCTCGCATCGACGTCGAGATGAGCGGGAGATCACGTTGTTCAAATCGGTGGGTACGGCGCTGGAAGATCTCGCTGCGGCAACGCTCGTGCTTTCCACGACGGTGGCGTAAGCGCAATCCGTACGGTCTTTACTGCTACGCGTTGCGCCCTGACCCGGGAGACGTATGTTGGCAATGCACGCGCTGTTTTGCACCACCACGCCTTTGGAGGAAAGATGGCCCTGCGTGACCGCAACGAAGTTCCGTTGCCCCGATACTCAACGGTGGGCGTGTTGTTGGCGCTCAGCTGTTTCATAGCCGCGCCCCCTTCGGCGCGACTTTTGCACGCGCAGGCGAACCCTGCGGCGGCTCAGGCTGGCCGCGTGGTCGGCCTGGTGAGCGATACGTCGTCATCACAGCCGCTCTCGGGCGTGCAACTGTTCCTCACGCGAGGCACCACACGCTTCGAAGCGCGCACCGGGACCGACGGTCGCTATGCGTTCAACAACGTGGTGCCCGGCACATACACGCTCGAAGCACTGCGCCTCGGGTATCGTCGGGAAACGCGCTCTGGCCTGGTCGTTACCGACGGTGGCACGCTCAGCTACGATCTCAGGATGGCCACGGCGGCGCTCAACCTGCAGGCGATCGTCACCACCGGCGTGGTCGATCCTGCCAGTGGTACGCGTGTGCCGTTCAGCGTGGGTCGTGTCAGCGCCGAAGATGCGCCGGTTCCCGCAACGAATGCGCTGGAGACCATTCAAGGCAAGATCGCGGGTGTCAGTGTTGTGCCGGCCGGACAGGCGGGTAGCGGCACGAGCATTCAGCTGCGGACGCCCACGTCCATCAGCAAGGGCAATGCGCCGCTGATCGTGGTGGACGGCGTTATTCAGACGCAGAGCTTCGATGCGGCCAGCGCCGATCTCCAGAGTATGGATATTGAAAGCGTGGAAGTCGTGAAGGGCGCCGCGGCGGCCTCGCTGTACGGGTCACGCGCCTCGGCGGGTGTTATTCAGATTCGCACGCGCCGCGGCACCGGACTGGCGTCGGGTACCACTAAGTTCACAGCGCGTACGGAGTATGGTGCGAACTCCCTCAATAACGCCGTGGAGTGGGCGGCTTCACACTTCTTTCTCGTAAACGGTGATGGTGACTGGGTGAACACCCAGGGCACCGTGGTGCCGCGCGAGCAGCGCGTGCCGGAGCCGGCGGTCAGCCGGTTTCAGGACAACGCCTACAAAGCCGGCACGGTGTTCGATCAAGTGGATCGATTTTTTGATCCCGGCAACTTTGTGCGCAATTCGTTCAACATGTCGCAGAACAGTGGTAACACGAACTGGTTCTTCGGCTATGTGAACCAGCGTGAAGACGGCGTGGTGCTCAATAGCGGACGCTACGACCAGAACGATTTCCGCTTCAATCTCGATCATCGTCCACGCAGTGATCTCTCGATCGGCATGAGCGCCTACCATAGCCGCTCCAAGCGACAGAACCTGTACAACGACACGTTCTTCGACCTGATCAACCAGGCGCCCGACGTGGATCTGCGGCAGCCGGACCCGGATGGGACACCATTTATCTTCCAGCCGGACTTCGAAGGCCGCGAAGAGAACCCGTTGTATGTGCTGTCCACCGAGCGCAACAATCGGAATCGTGCCCGAACGCAGGGTAGCCTTGAGGCGCGCTATACGCCGCTCTCATGGCTGACCGTCGACGGCAACCTGAGCTACGACCGCTCTGACCGCGCCACCGATTTCTTCCTTGATCAGGGCGTCAAAACCGAGGGCTTCGGCAACGGCGGCCCCGGAGAGATCTCGCAGTTCAACGGCACCACCAACGCGTTGAATGCCTCGTTCTCCGTCAACTTGCTCAAGAAGCTCGGCGACTTCACGCTCCGCTCCACCATGCGCGGATTGCTCGAGCGGGAGTCGAACGATATAGCCACCGCGCAAGGCACGAACTTTGCCGCGCCGGGCGTGACCAGTCTCAACAACGCGACCGTGCGTTTCGTGTCCTCGACCAGCGAATCCATTCGCACCAATAGCTATTTCCTGAGCGGTGCGGCCGACTACCGCGGCAAGCTGATCGTGGATGGCTTGGTCCGTCAGGACGGAAGCTCGCTCTTTGGGCCGGAAGAGCAAGAGAACTGGTTCTATCGCGCCAGCGGTGCCTACCGGATGTCCGAAGAGTCGTGGTGGCCGTTCAAGGCCGTCAACGAGTTCAAACTGCGCGCGTCGCAGGGAACGGCCGGTGGCCGTCCAGACTTCAACGACCAGTTCGAGACCTTCAATTTCATCGAAGGCGGCGGACTCGTGAAGCAGAATCTCGGCAACCGCTTCCTCCGCCCCGAGTTTTCCAAGGAAACCGAACTTGGCATCGACGCGATCATCAAGGACCGCTATTCAGTACAGCTGTCTCGCGCACGGCAGACGACCACGGATCAACTCATCCTTATTCCGCTCGCCGGCTATTTCGGCTACGCCAATCAGTGGCAAAATGCGGGCACGGTAACCGGCAACACCTACGAAGCTACGTTCGAAGCACAGCTGGTGCGCAAGGCGAACTTCACATGGAAAGCGGGTCTTGTGGCCGATCGCTCGCGCAACCGGATCACCGAGTTCAACCGGCCCTGCTTCACCACGAACACCATCGCCTTCCGCTGCGCCAACGAAACGCTCGGCTCGATGTACGGCTTCAGCTTCATGAAGGACGCCAACCAGCTGCCGGCCTCGGCGCAAGGTCGGGCCAACGAGTTCGCAGTCAACGACGAAGGGTTGCTGGTGTTTGTTGGCGCCGGAAACACCTTCCGCGACGGGGAGGCCAAGCGCCTCTGGGGCACCAATGCCACGGTGGGCACCACGAACTACGGTTGGGGCTTGCCGATCACGTCGGTCGATTCGCTCGGCAATGCGGCCGTGGTCCGTATTGGTGACGGCAACCCGAACTATCGCGTTGGCTTTTCCAACAACATCGGTTGGCGTAGCGTGCAGCTGTTCATGCTCTGGGATATGCAGGCCGGTGGTAACGCCTACAACCAGACCAATCAGCGCATGTACCAATACGGCCGCAGCAGCGACGTCGATCAGACCGGCAAAGCCCAGGAGCTCAAGAAGCCTGTCGAGTACTATGTGGGGCTCTACGCTGCGAACAATCCTACAGACTATTTCGTGGAAGATGCGAGCTTTGTGAAGCTGCGTGAGCTATCGCTGAAGTACCGCCTGCCGTCACGCCTCACGCGCTCGCTGGCCAAAGTGGGCGCCGAGGGCATGTCGGTGTCGCTGATCGGCCGCAATCTCTTCACGTTCACCAATTACAAGGGTTACGACCCGGAAGTGGGTAGCGTGATCAATCGTCTCGACAGCTTTGACTATCCGCGCTATCGCACGCTCACGGGTAGCGTCGAGATCAACTTTTGAGCCACTCACGCCGACTTACAGGACTTCCCATGCGCAAGCTTGCCGCAGTACCAATCGGCCTCGCGCTCCTGGTGGCCGGTTGCCAGGATCTCGATGTCATCAATCCCAATCGCCCCGATGCGGCGCGTGCCACCACGCAACCGCTCACCACAGAGTCGTTCGTGGCGACGTCCTTCCGAACGTGGTGGCCGGTGGCCGGTCATGACGACTATCCGTCATGGGCGTATTCCACGATGGCGCGTGAGATCACGTCGGGCTTCGCCGACTTTGGGCAGCTGGAGTTGTCCACGGAGCCGCGAGCCTCGTGGAACAACAGCCAGGTGAACACACGGCGCTTCGTGAACGAAACACCGTGGTTTGGCTTGTACCGCACGGTGTCGTCGGTTAACGATGTCGTCGCGTCGATTGACCGGGGATTGGTGATCGAAAACGCCACGCGGACCGCCCGCGCCAAGGCGATGGGCAAGTTCATGCAGGGTGTGTCGTATGGATATATCGGCCTCTACTTCGATAAGGCCGTCATCACAGACGAAACGACCCAGCTGGATACGCTCGGCACTCCGCAGTTTGTGCCCTACAAAGATGTGATTTCAGCATCGATCAGCCAGCTTGATGCCGCAGTCACCGTTGCGAATGCGCAGCCCACGATGACGTTTCCAGTGGACGCGTGGTTGTTCCAAAGTCTGACCAAAGATCAGTTCGTGCGAGTCGCGAACTCGTTCGCGGCGCGCTTCCTCGTCTACTCGGCGCGCACGCGGGCCGAGCGAGCGGCGGTCAACTGGAACGAAGTCATTCGTCGTATCGATGCAGGAATTACGACCGACTTCGCTCCGGTCGCGCAGCCGGAAATTCTATTCGATGACTGGAAGCGTCTGCTGGCGCGTTTGCGCGTCGCAGGCCGTCCATCGGACTTTGGACGACCGAGCTATTGGCTGGTGGGGCCGGCTGACTCCACGAATGGATGGGTGAATTGGGTAACCACGCCCAACGACAATCGCCTGCCGTTCCGCATGACCACGAAAGACCGTCGCATTCAGGGGCCCACAGGGCCCACGTCGCCCGGGAAGTACATGGGTTACAATCTGAATAATATTTTCGCGGTCAGTCGTGGCTCGTATCGCTTCTCGCACTACTTCTTCCGTCGCTTCGGTGTAGAGCTGGCATGGCAGGTGGGTGCGCAGCCGGCGATGACGGTGGCCGAAATGGATTTCCTGAAGGCGGAGGCACTCATCCGCCTCGGTCGCGCTGCGGAAGCGGTGGCGCTCATCAACAAGACCCGTGTGGCAAATGGCGAACTGCCCCCGGTCACGATTGACGGACCCCCAAACACGCCAGGCTGCGTACCTCGCAAGCAGAACGGCGATTGCGGCAGCCTCTGGGACGCACTCCGCTATGAGAAAGGCGTAGAAGGCGTGGGGGTGAGTGGTGTCGTGGCGTACTTCGATGCGCGTGGTTGGCAGACGCTCCCTGAATTTACGCCCACGCAGTTCCCCATTCCGGGCCGTGAACTGGCGACGCTGCGATTGCCCCTCTACACGTTCGGGGGCCCCGGTGGTGCGTCGAGCGCGCTGGCGCCGGATCCGGAGCGTTGCCCCGTGGCGCTCGCGCGGTGTGCGCCGTAAGCGGTTGGTGAGCATGGCCTGAGGTCGGGGCCACGAAAAAGGCGCACGCTACGGGACACTCCGTAGCGTGCGCCTTTTTCGTATCGTACGCGTTGTCCTTACCCGAGCGCCTTGGCTGCCTGCGCCACGCGCTCTGCGGTGATGCCGAACTTCTCATACAGGATGGGCGCCGGTGCGCTCGCGCCGAACGTGTCGATGCCCACAATGGCGCCCGTATCACCCACCCAGCGGTACCACGACATCGGATGTGCCGCTTCCACGGCTACGCGCGGTACGCCGACGGGGAGCACGTGGTTGCGATACTCGATTGGCTGCTGCGCAAAGAGCTCAAGGCTGGGGCAGCTGACTACGCGGGCATGGATCCCGTGTCCCGACAACTGCTCACGCGCCGCGAGGGCAATCTCCACTTCGGAGCCGCTCGCCAACAGCACCACATTCGGTACGCGACCCGCTGCGTCGGCCACGATATACGCGCCATGCGGTACGCCGGCACGCGCGCGAGCCGGTTCACCGAAATACGAGAGTTTCTGGCGCGTGAGTACGATCGCTGACGGACCGGCTTTGTGTGCAAGCGCCACGCGCCACGCTTCACTCACTTCGTCGGCATCGGCGGGACGAAGCACCAGCAGATTGGGGATGCACCGCAGAGCGGTGAGTTGCTCCACCGGCTGGTGCGTGGGGCCGTCTTCGCCGAGTCCGATGGAGTCGTGTGTGAACACGTAGATCGCATGCACGCCCATGAGAGCCGCCAAGCGAATGGCGGGACGCATGTAATCGCTGAACACAAGGAAGGTGCCACCATAAGGCACGATGCCGCTGTGCAGCGCCATGCCGTTCATGATCGCGCCCATGGCGTGCTCACGAATCCCGAAATGGAAATTTCGGCCTTCGGGGGTGGCGGCCGTGAAACTCGTAGCGCCCTTGACATTGGTCAGATTGGAACCGGCAAGGTCTGCGGACCCACCAATCAATTCCGGCATCACCGGCGCAATCGCGTTGATCACCGCACCACTCGCGGCTCGGCTGGCCACGTTGCCACTCTTGGCGTCGAAGGGAGGGAATGCGGTGGACAGCGCGGCCGGCGCCTCGCCACGCATCCGGCGCTCGAACTCGGCAGCGAGCGCAGGGTGTGCCGCCTGGTACGATTCCCAGCGCGATGTCCACTCGGCGTGTGATACGGCGCGTTCCGCCACCTGCTCGAGCCAATGTGCGGCCGCGACCTCGGGTACAAAGAAAGGTTCCGTACCCGGCCAACCGTATGCCTGCTTGGTCAACGCAATTTCTGCGACGCCCAACGGCTCGCCGTGGGCCTTCGCCGTACCTTGTCTGTGCGGAGAACCGAAGCCGATATGCGTATTCGTAATGACGAGCGTGGGACGCTGCGTATCGGCCTTGGCGGCCGCAATGGCCGCGTCGATTGACGCGATGTCGTTCACATCGGCGATGTGCAGAACCTGCCAGCCGTACGAGGTAAAGCGCATGGCGGCATCATCGCTGCACGAAAGATCGGTGCTGCCGTCGATGGTGATGCCGTTGTTGTCGAAAAAGCCGATCAGTTTGCCGAGTTTGACGTGACCGGCGAAGCTTGCGGCTTCGTGCGAGATGCCCTCCATGAGGCAGCCATCGCCGGCCACGAAGTACGTGTAGTGATCTACGATCGTGTGGCCGGGCTGATTGAACGTGGCGGCCAGATGCGCCTCCGCGACCGCAAAGCCGACGGCATTCGCTACACCCTGACCCAGCGGTCCGGTGGTGGTTTCGACGCCCGGCGTGTGGTGCACTTCCGGGTGGCCCGGCGTCTTGCTCTGCCACTGTCGGAAATTGCGGATCTCCTCGAGCGGGAGATCGTAGCCGGCCAGATGGAGCGTGCCGTACAGCAGCATGGAGGCATGGCCCACCGACAGCACGAAGCGGTCACGATCCGCCCAGTGCGGCGCTGACGGATTGTGGCGCAGATGGCGCGCGTACAACGCGTACGCGAGCGGCGCGAGTGCCATCGGGGTGCCGGGATGTCCCGACTCGGCGGCTTGCACCGCATCCATGGCTAGCGTACGGACGGTGTCGATCGCGAGACGTACCGTCTCGGGTGACGCGGAAACCTGCGAACCTGCAGCGGGCACGACAACGCTCCGGTAAACTCGGTCAGGGCGGGCAGCTCCTGTAAGCGGAGCGCCACAGCCCTGCAATCTAGCCGATTTGCCGTCGCGGATGGGATGCTGACCCCAGCCGCGGAGGGTTAGCCGCCGAGGTAGTGCGTGCGGGTAAGCGTGAGGTGGTGCGCGGCGTGACCAGCGATCATCCAAGCCAGCGCACGCACCGACACCGGATGGCTGCTGGCGGTCCCCATGCGATCGAGTGCTTCGGGGGGCAGAGACTGGATGAGCATGACCGTGGCCGATCGGACCGCCCAAAATTCAGTCAAAATATCCGAAAATTGACGTCCGCTGGCGCCACTGGCTGGCACCCAGGCGTCGTGGTCGAACCCGGGAAGCGGCGTCGTGTCACCGCGCGCGATGCGTAGCAGCCGGTAGGCAAACACCCGTTCGCTGTCGGCCACATGCACGAGTGACTCGCCGAGCGTCCACTTGTCGGGAGCGTACGCGTAGTCCACCAGCTCCGGGTCGGCATCTTCCAACATGGCTTGGAACGCGGCCGGCTGCGTGGCGAGCAGGGCAAGGATATCGTCGTGCTCCGCGACGCTCATCGCGTGTGCGGCGGCAACGATGTAGGGCAGCGCGAATGGGGGGTGCTCGGCAGCGGCGGGACGGTCGATCAGCATAAAACAAAGCTCCGGCGACAAAGAACGAAATGAGGCAACGACACGCCATCCAGCGGGACGACGTCAGGAATTGAGCGAGTGAATGGTTGCCGGCGCAACCGGAAAACCGAGCGCCCTGCGAACGTCGTCGAGCCGCGATGGGTCGAGGACCGCGCCCTGAGCGACGCGTGGTGAGCCACCGCCGCGTCCGCCCGCCGTTTGGAGCGCCGCGCGCAGTGTCGCGCCGGCATCGCGTGTGGTGTCATCCGCGGTTGCGAGCAGCACACCGCCATTGACGGCGTCCGTAACCAGCACGACACACTGACCTAGCGCGATGAGTTGTTGCGCCAGTGGCTCACTTTCCTTTACCGGTGCCTTCGTAGTCACCGCGATACGACGTATGCCGTCGCTATCGGGAGCACTCGCCGCCCACAACGACTGCGCCTCGAAACGCCCGATCGTGAGTCGTAACTGCTTCTGCGCGCGTTCGAGCTCTGTGATGCGGAGCTGTTGCTGGGCCACCAGCGCCGGGACGTCGTCGGGTGCCGCCGAGAGCGCGCGGGCTGTGTGTGTGAGCGCGGTAAAGTCGGCGCGTGCGCGACGTATGGCGCGCGGGCCGCAGAGAAACTCAATGCGCATGGCGCCTTT
>Ga0105045_10004408_pt1 | contig 12220 bp, 14 predicted proteins | sample MAT02_FD_78089 | JGI IMG/M metagenome (GOLD analysis project Ga0105045, IMG submission 78089) | Freshwater microbial communities from Lake Fryxell liftoff mats and glacier meltwater in Antarctica - MAT-02 (megahit assembly) | ecosystem: Environmental > Aquatic > Freshwater > Ice > Liftoff... | reverse complement strand
TGGCCTGCACCCCGGTAGCCACGTCGAACTTGGCCGTCGCATGGCCCTTGTCGCGCGACCGTTCCGCCGGCGCATAGCCCTTGCCCTTTTGCGTCAGCACATGGATCAGGATCGGCCCGGTGGCCCGCGCCTGTGCGGTCCGCAGCACGGGCAGCAACTGGTCCAGGTCGTGGCCGTCAATCGGGCCGACGTAAGAAAAGCCCAACTCCTCGAACAGCGTGCCGCCCACCGTCATGCCCTTGAGCATTTCCTTGGCCCGCCGCGCGCCTTCCTGCAGGGGTTCGGGCAGCAGACTGACCATCCCCTTGGCCGCCGATTTCAACTCCTGAAACGGGGCGCCCGCATAGATGCGCGAGAGGTATGCCGACAGCGCGCCAACCGGGGGGGCAATCGACATCTCGTTATCGTTCAGGATGACGAACAGGCGTTTCTTCAGCGCACCTGCGTTGTTCATCGCCTCGAACGCCATGCCCGCACTCATCGCACCATCGCCGATCACCGCCACTGCATCACCCGGACTGCCGCCCAGATCCGCCGCGCAGACAAAGCCCAGCGCCGCCGAAATCGAGGTGCTGGAATGGGCCGCCCCGAACGGATCGAACGGGGACTCAGAGCGCTTGGTAAAGCCCGACAGCCCGCCCTCCATCCGCAGGGTGCGGATGCCGTCGCGCCGCCCGGTCAATATCTTGTGCGGATAGCACTGGTGGCCGACGTCCCAGATGATCTTGTCGCGGGGCGCGTTGAACACGGCATGCAGCGCCACCGTCAATTCGACCACCCCCAGCCCCGCCCCCAGATGCCCGCCGGTGACAGAGACTGCCGAGATCACCTCGGCGCGCACCTCATCGGCCAGAAGGCGCAGTTGCGGGTCGCTCAGCGCTTTGACGTCAGACGGCAAGCGCACCTTGTCCAGCAACGGCGTCTTGGGCAAGTCGGTCATTGAAAGCTCCTATCTGTCGCGCGAAATAACAAAGCGCGCCGCCGCGATCAAGTTCGCGGCCCCTGTGCCGTAGTCCCGCAGGTGATGTTCCGCCTCGGCCACAAGGTCCGCCGCCCGCGCCCGTGCGGCCTTCAGCCCCAACAGCGACACGAAGGTGGCCTTCCCGGCGTCGGCATCCTTATACAGGCGCTTGCCCGCTTTCCCGGCATCCCCCGTGATATCCAGAATGTCGTCGGCAATCTGGAACGCCAGCCCCAACGCGGTGGCATAGGCCCGCAACGGGGCCGGGTCGGCCCCCGCGATCACCGCCCCGGCCTCGGCTGACCAGCGGATCAGCGCACCGGTCTTGCCGGCCTGCAACTCGGTGATCTGGCTCAAGCTCAGCGGCTCCGCCGCGGTTTCGGCGGCAATGTCCAGCGCCTGCCCCCGCACCATGCCTTGCGCGCCCGATGCCTGCGCCAGACCTGCCACCAATGCAATGCGCACCTCGCCCGACCCCAGCGCCGGATCGCACAGCAATTCGAACGCCAGCGTCTGCAAGGCGTCCCCGGCCAGCACCGCCACCGCCTCGTCCCATTCGACATGCACCGTCGGCAGACCGCGCCGCAGCGCGTCGTCGTCCATGCAGGGCAGGTCGTCGTGGATCAGGCTGTAGGCGTGCAGCGCCTCGACCGCAGCCGCCGCAGAAACCGCTTGCCCGGCGGCAACCCCCAGCATCGCGGCGGATTCCAGCACCAGAAACCCGCGCAACCGCTTGCCGCCTTGGGTGCCATAGCGCATCGCGGCCATGACCGGCTGATCGCCCAGACCCACCATCGCCGCGTCCAGCCGGGTTTGGGTCAGTACGGCCGCCCGCGCCAAAGCGGCGTCGAAACTCACATCCCCTCCACAGGGGTCACACCCACGGCGCGGCCTTCGGCGGCGCGGATCAACTCGACCTTCTCCTCGGCCTGCGCCAGCTTGCCCGCGCAGTGCGCCTTCAGCGCCGCGCCCCGGTCATACAGTTCGATGGATTTCTCCAACGGAACCTCGCCCTTTTCCAGCGCCGAGACGACCGCTTCAAGTGCAGCCATCGCCTCCTCGAAGCTCATCTCGGCTATCGGTTTGTCTGTCATCGCCCGGTCTTCCCCAGTTCCGTCACATGCGCCGCGACCGAAGTCGTCAGCGCCGGCAAATCATAGCCGCCCTCCAGACAGGATACCACCCGGCCCCCGCAGACCCGGTCGGCCAGATCGCAGATCGCGCGGGTCAGCCAGACATAATCCGCCGTAACCCAAGTCAACCCGGCCAAGGGATCATCGCGGTGCGCGTCGAACCCGGCACTGATCAGGATCATCTGCGGAGCAAATTTCTCGACGCGGTCCAGCGCAGGCCCCCACGCCGCCCGCATCGCCGCCCCGCCCGACCCCGCCCGCAACGGCAGGTTCACGATCTGACCCTGTGCGCCGACTTCGGAATCCGCCCCGGTGCCGGGGTATAACGGGCTTTGATGGCTGGACACGAACATCGCCCGCCCCTCGTCCCACAGCAGGTCCTGCGTGCCGTTGCCGTGATGCACATCGAAATCCAGCACGGCGACGCGGGACAGCCCCTGCACGTCCAGCGCATGCCTGGCGGCAATCGCCACGGTGCCAAAGAAACAGAACCCCATCGCGGTGGCGGTTTCGGCATGATGCCCCGGCGGACGGCAGGCGACAAAGGCGCGGCCCCCCCCCATCACCGCATCGACGGCGGCACATGCCCCCCCCACCGCGCGCAAGGCCGCATCCCACGACCCAGGCGACAGAAACGTGTCGCCATCCATCCCCGCCCAGCCCTGCTGCGGCACCGCCCGCTGCACCGCCGCCACATAGGCCGCCGGATGACAGCGCAACAGGTCCGCCTCGCAGGCCAAGGGACAATCGCGCCAGCCCACGTCCAGCCCGTCCAACGCCGCCAGCACGGCCGCATACCGCTCCACCCGTTCAGGGTGGCCCGGTGGCGTCACATGACGGGCGAAATCGCTGTGTGCGTAAACCAGAACCACCGCGCCCTCATTTTCTGTCGATAAATATCCTCGGGAGGGGTCCGGGGAGGGCAGACAGCCCTCCCCGGCCCGTCAACGCTTCCGACGTCAACTCTGTTCGCGCTGACAGTCCAACGCGGTTTCCAACTCCAGACCCAACCCCGACCCTGTTGCCAACGCCAGTTGAGAAAACTTGCTGTCCTTTCGAGTTGAATATGCGCCAAGCGGAAAACCGCCTAGTCCGGCTGCAACATGTACCCCTCGCCCCGCACGGTTTGCAGATAGCGGGGCTGGCGCGGGTCTTCCTCGATCTTGCGGCGCAGGCGGGTGATCTGCACGTCGACCGCGCGCATCTGGGCGCTGGCATCTTCGGGGCGGGTGGCGTCGCCGACCAGACGGTCGCGCGGAATAGCAGTGCCGGGGGAGGCGGCGAACAGGCGCATCAGGGCGGCTTCGGTGGTGGTCATGCGCACGGGATCGGCCCCACGCCACAATTCGCCCCGGTCGATGTCATAGCGTACCGGCCCCAGATGCAGCGCGCGGGGCGCTGGTGTGGCGGTGCTGACCTGCGGAATCCGGCGCAAGATGGCGTTGATCCGCAGCAGCAACTCCTTGGGCTCGAACGGTTTGACCAGATAGTCGTCCGCCCCCGCCTCCAGCCCCTCGATCCGGTTGGTACTTTCGCCCCGCGCGGTCAGCAGCAGAATGGGCACGTTCATCCGTTTGCGCAGGTCTCGGGTCAGCGAGATGCCATCCTCGCCCGGCATCATCACGTCCAGCACGATCATGTCGAATTCCAGCCCCAGCAACACGCGCCGCGCCTGTGCGGCATCGCGGGCGACGGACACCAGAAACCCGTGGCGGATCAGGAATTTCTGCAACAACCCGCGAATGCGTTCGTCGTCGTCCACCACAAGAAGATGCGCCCGCGGATCGCTCATGCTCCGTTCTCCCTCAAAGGCCGTTCTCCTTCAATCCCTGATACTGTCTGCGCAAGTCGGGGTCCATCATCGCCTCCAGCACGGTGCGAAATCCCTGCACCGCCTGTGGCCCCGCCGCCCGGTAGGCGCTGCGCATCCGGGCGCGCTGGGCGTCCGACAGGCTGCGCTCCAGCCCGGCACCCTTGTCGGTCAGGTGCAGGTGGCGTTCGCGCTTGTCGCGGCTGCCGACCCGCGCCTCGACCATGCCGTCGTCGAACAGGGTGCGCAGAACCCGGTTCAGCGACTGTTTGGTCACGCCCAGAATCGACAGAAGATTGCCCACCGTGGTGCCCGGACTGCGGTGGACGAAGTGGATCGCCCGGTGATGCGCGCGGCCATAGTCCAGCCCGTCCAGAATCCGGTCGGGATCGGAGGTGAAGCCGCGATAGGCAAAGAACATCGCCTCGATACCCTTGCGCAACTGTTCGTCGGTCAGGAACAGCAGCCCCTCGCTGGCGGTACTGGTTTCGGCCATGGTGATCTCCCTCCGCGTGAAGTTATGTCAGCGTTATTGACATTCCAAGTCTCAACTGTTACCCCCATACCCGATTTCGCGCAACATTATGTCCGAAGCGGACCATAACTGCGCAATATTCGCAAAGCAGGAGGCGGCGATGGCAGGCTATGACGATCGGGACGGGTTCATCTGGATGGACGGCAAACTGGTGGACTGGCGTTCGGCCAATGTCCATATCCTGACCCATGCCCTGCACTATGCAAGTTCCGTGTTCGAAGGCGAGCGGTGCTACAACGGGAAGATTTTCAAGGGAACCGAACATTCGGAACGCCTGCGCAAATCGGGCGCTTTGCTGGACATGGACCTGCCGTGGTCGGTGGCCGAGATTGACGCGGCAAAGGCGGCGACGCTGAAGGCCAACAACCTGACCGACGCCTATGTGCGCCCGATTGCGTGGCGCGGCGCGGGCGAGGATATGGGGGTCGCCTCATCCCGCAACCCGATCCGCATGGCCATCGCGGTCTGGACCTGGGGCAGCTATTACGGCGATGCCAAGACGCGCGGCGCGAAACTCGACATCGCCAAGTGGAAACGCCCCTCGCCCGAAACGATCCCGCATGAAGCAAAAGCGGCGGGACTGTACATGATCTGCACCATGTCGAAACACGCTGCCGAGGCAAAGGGCTGTTCGGATGCCATGATGTTCGACTATCGCGGCTATGTGGCCGAAGCGACCGGGGCGAATATCTTCTTCGTCAAGGATGGCGAGGTGCATACCCCGCTGGCCGACGCTTTTCTGAACGGCATCACCAGGCAGACGGTGATCGGGATGCTGCGCGACAAGGGCATCACGGTGCATGAGCGGCACATCCTGCCGGGCGAGTTGGAGGGGTTCGAGCAGTGCTGGCTGACCGGAACGGCGGCAGAAGTGACGCCGGTGGGGTCGATTGGCGATTATAACTTCGAGGTCGGCGCGCTGACCCGCGAGATTTCGACGGATTACGAAAAGCTGGTTCGGGCTTGAAGGCTGCCAAGGGTGCGTGAGATCACGCACCCTACGCCCTGCAGATCGGTTCGCGCCTAAACCGTCCGGCCGCGCGCGATGCGCAGGAATTCGATCAGCCGCCGGTTGCCTGCGGGGGGGGTGGGCCGCCTGAACAGGCTGGGCCAGCGCGTGTCGGCGGTTTGCCGGGCAATCGCCAGATAGCGCGTCAGCTGCCCGCCTTGGCCGGTGCCGGGATGGTCTGCCAGATGTCTGGTCATGGCGTCTCTCCTGTTGGTTGGGACCTGTACCTTGCGCCGATTCGGCGCGGATGCCAAACCCTGCGACGCCCTGCCCCTACCAATCGGCGCTGCCCGGCCCGAACCTGCGTGGCAGGGTTCTGGCGGGCGGCGCAACTTCGGGCGCGAGGGCCGAGGCGATTGTGGCGAGCGCCGTGGTGCCATCCAGCCCGCGCAGCATCGGCGTCGCCGCAATCGCCAGCACCAGCACGACCTGCATCCCCCCGATCAGGTTCAGCAATGTAGCGAAGGGCTGCTTGCGGGTCTTGTGCCGGAACCAGCGTTGCGCCGCCTTGGCCCCCAGCCAGCCCCCCATGAAGGCGAGCATCAGCAGCGTGGCCTCGGGCACCCGCCATTCGCCTTTGACAGCGCGGCGTTTGTCGATGCCGAACACGAGAAAGGTCCAGCCGTTCAGCAGAACGGCCAGACCAAAGAGGTGCAGGATCAGAAATCCGGGTGTTCCGGGGGTCAGGATATCGCTCATCGCATCGTGATGGCCGGTGATTCGGGCAATCCGATGGCGCGCGGCCCCCATCCCGGACGGGACGGGACTGCGATCCCCTGCGTCAGGCCGACAACCGCCCGACCGCCCAGACCGCCGCATCGGCCACCGCAGGATCGGCATCGCCCACCAACCCCGCCGCCACCGCGCCCAACTCCGGCAACCCGGAATTGCCGATCGCATAAAGCACGTTGCGCACGAACCGGTCCCGCCCGATCCGCTTGATCGGCGACCCTGCAAACCGCGCGCGAAACCCTGCGTCGTCCATCCGCGCCAACTCCGCCAGTTCAGGGGCGCCGACACGCGGCTGATAGCCGATCTCGGTGGCGGCTTGCGCAAACTTGTTCCACGGGCAGACCGCCAGACAATCGTCGCAGCCATAGATCCGGTTGCCCATCATCCTGCGCAATTCCGGATCAACCGGACCCTTGTGCTCGATGGTCAGATAGGAAATGCAGCGCCGCGCGTCCAACTGATAGGGTGCGGGAAACGCCGCCGTGGGGCAGATGTCCAGACAAGCCCGGCAGGTCCCGCAATGATCAACCTCGGCCGCGTCCGGCTCCAGCACTGCCGTGGTGAACATCGCGGCCAGAAAGAACCACGACCCCAGATCGCGCCCGACAAGATTGGTATGCTTGCCCTGCCAGCCCAACCCCGCCGCCTGCGCCAAAGGCTTTTCCATGACCGGAGCGGTATCGACGAACACCTTGATCTCGGCCCCCGACACCCCGGCGAACCACCCGCCAACCCGCTTCAGCCGCCGCTTGACCAGATCGTGGTAATCGCGCCCTTGGGCATAGACCGAAACCGCCCCCCGGTCGCGCAGCGTCAGGACGGCCAACGGATCGGCGTCAGGCGTGTAAACCTCGGCAAACATCACGACCGACCGCGCCTGCGGCCACAGGGCGGCTGCCGACCCGCGCCACGCCTCGCGCTCGGCCATCCAGCCCATCTGCCCGTGATACCCCGCGTCCAGAAACGCCCGCAACCGCCCCGCCGCCTGCGGCACCGCGTCCGGCGCACAAACCCCCATCGCCGCAAACCCTTCGGCCAGGGCCCGCTCGCGCAACTGATCCTTCAGCGTTCTCATTTTCTGTCCCTAAATATCCCGGGGGTGCGGGGGCTGGCCCCCGCTTCGGTGGATCAGAAATCCAGATCGGCGTAATGCGCGGGAGGCGGGAAGCCCGGCACCTGATCGGCCAGAAGGGTGCGAAAACTGGGACGCGACTTGATCTTGGCGTACCAGTCCTTGACCGTCGCGTTGCGGTGCCAGTCCACATCGCTGATATAGTCCAGACAAGACAGGTGGGCAGCGGCCGTGAAATCGGCGAGCGTCATCACATCGCCCGCAATCCAGCGCCGCTGATCCAACAGCCCTGCCAGATAGTCGATGTGGTATTTGATCCGCGCCGCGCCTGTCTTGACGTTCTTGCTGTCGGGATAGCCCAGCCCCATGACCTTCTTGTTCAGCCGTTCATACAGCAGCTTCGACGTCACTTCGGCATGAAACTTGTCGTCGAACCACGCACACAACCGGCGCACCTCGTAGCGCCCGTCGGCATCGCGCGGCATCAGGGCGGGGGTCGGCACGGTCTCCTCAAGATACTCGCAGATCGCCTGGCTTTCCGCCAGAACGCGGCTGTCCATCTTCAGCACCGGCACCTTGCCCGCCGGGTTGCGGCGCAGGAATTCGGCGGAAGGGTCCCAATAACGCTCTTCGATCAGCTCGACCTCCAGCTTCTTCTCGGCGAGCGTCAGGCGCACCTTGCGGCAAAACGGGGACAGCGGGAAATGATAAAGCCGGATCATCGGTCAGGGCACTCTTGCAACGGGCTGACCCGTCTTGCCGCGACGGGGCGGCAGATTCAACCAAGATCGCATCGGGCGCATCATTCGGCGGGTTGAAAGCACGAAGCCCGACCATCGGTGTCGATGGTTTCGGCCCCCGACAGGATGCTGCGGGTCCGTTTGCGCACGAAATCGCTGGGGTTGCCGGCATCGCGCCCCTTGGGGTCGGGCAGCACGGCGGCCAGACGTGCGGCTTGGGTCGGCGTCAGATCGCGGGCATCGACGCCAAAGTGGTGCTGCGCCGCCGCCTGCACGCCGAACACGCCTTCGCTGAATTCGGCCACGTTCAGATAGACCTCAAGGATACGGCGCTTGGACCAGACCAACTCCACCGCCGGGGTCAGGATCGCCTCCATCGCCTTGCGGACATAAGACCGCCCGTGCCACAGGAACACGTTCTTGACCACCTGCTGGCTGATGGTGGACGCGCCCCGGTTGCTGCCTTCTTCGACCGCCAGTCGGATCGCGGCGATGTCGAACCCCCAGTGCAGGCAGAAATTCGCATCCTCTGCCGCGACGGCAGAGCGGCCCATCGCCGGGGCCATGTCGTCCCAGGCCACCCAGTCGCGCTCAACCCCGCCCAGCCGCCAGCTTTCCGACCATTGATACAGATTGCCGGGGGGCGGCACGACGGCGAACAACAGGATCAGCGCGGCATAGAACCCCACAACCCCCAGCACCCCCCGCGCAAACCAGCGCAACACCCGCCTGCGCAAAGGCACGGCGAGGGCTTTGGAATTGGGTTTCTTGCGCGGAGTCCGGGCCATCAGCCAGCTTTGGCATCAAGCGGCCCGCAGGGTCAAGCAATCGCCCCGCAGGACCGGCTTAGCCGATTTATTCCTTTGGTAAATGCCTTCAGCCGAAATACCCTTGGCCTGTTAAGAAACAGGAATCGGGTGGTTTGATGAATTTTTCGGACAAATGGTTGGGTCTTGCTGGCGGAGGTTTTGGGTTTTCGGCGATTGCCGGTGTGGGTGTGTATCAGTTGAACCTGTGGAACATGGGCGGAGGCCCGGTGCCGATCCGGGCGCTGGTGATCGGCAAGCGGCTTGGCATCACCTTGCAGGCCGAAACGGCGCATGCGGTGTGCCTGTTGACCGGGGTGAATTCGGCCAGCGACTTCACCACCATCGGATCGAACGGGCTGGACTGGGCGCTGGCCTTTGGGTTGAAGGTGGACGCACTGGCAAAGTCGGGGTCAACCGTCGCAGGCGTCCTGTCCAAGTTGACAAAGTTCGGCGATAACTGGGCGGCGAACGAAACCGCCAAGAAGGCCGTGCAGGGCCTCATGGGCGATTTCACCTTTTCCCCGACTGCGCCATCGTTTGTTCTGCTGCCGACCCCCGCCGCATTCGCCGTAGGGGCGGGGGTCTATTACGAATGGCAGGAACTCAGCAAGGTCGGCGGCGACCTGGGCTGGAAATACTCGCCCCCGGTGTGGAAATTCGAAAATCGCGGCGGCAACCTGTTCTTGCGGATGAGCAAGATCCCCGCGCAGGACGGCGATATTCTCAACTTCGAGACCCGGGTCGATGGCTGGGGGATCGACGATGTGATCCGCTTTATCCCGCCCGGGTATGGCAAGGCGCGAACCTATTTGTCGGGCAGAGTTTATGGCGGCAAGCTTTACGAACTTGGCAGCACGGGCAAGGGCAAGCCGGGCGTCAACATGACAACGTCACAACCTGCGGGCCTGTCAACCTCGGGGTTCTTCGGTATCGAGAATACCAAGGATGTGGTAAAGGATGGGTTCATGGATCTGAGTGTTTCCGTCTGCAAGGGGATCAACAACATCTATCATTGGTCGTCCGATCGCTACATCAAGGTCCATGCCAATGGTGATGGCCGACTGGATGCCTGCGTGTTCTCGACCTGGGGGGATTGAGACGGGGCAGGCGTCATAGATTCTGCCGATCGGGTCGGCAAATCCCTGCCCGGTTTGATCCACGGCAACTTGGCCTGCGGCTGAACTGCTAAAGTGACGCAAGATGCAGACGTTGAAAGGAACCCAGATGGACGACAAGACAGCCAGGACGACCCGCACGGTTTTCGAAGAGATCGAGGTGACGGGGGGTCAGTTGCTTGAAAAGATCAAGGAACTGATCCGCCACGGCAACATCCGCACGCTGCGGGTGCGGGCGGGGGATGATTTCACGCTGGAAATGCCGATGACGGTGGGGGCATTGGCCGGGGGTGTCGTGGTGCTGACCGCGCCGTGGATCGCGGTTATCGGGGTGATTGCGGCAATGCTGACCCGCGTCAAGATCGAGGTAGAACGCGACGCCGAGGTCGTGACGACCCCGCCCCCTGCCAACACAGCGACAGAGCCGACCGAGACGGACCGCGCTACCGACGCCTGACGGTGGCCCGGCCGGTGACCGGGGCAGGCCCCGGCCCCGACATGCCCGCCTCATGCCAAGGGGGCCGGGTAGTCCAGTGCCGCGCGCAGGGCGCTTTCGTCATCCTTGGTCAACGAAGTCTGCAAGACGGTGCCTTTGGCGTGGAACGCCGTCAAACGCTCGATCACCTTGTCGGCGGTCATCTTGCGCACCAACACAAACACCGCAGCCGTACCGGGTTTGAAAGTATCGGCCAGCCGTTTCATGAAATCGTCGTTGATGCCGATGTCGGTATAGGCCCCCGAAAGCGCCCCCGCCCCGGCCCCGACCGCAGCCCCCAGCAGCGGGTTGAGGAACAGCATCCCGACGAACAACCCCCAGAACCCGCCGCTGACTGCCCCAAGGGTAGTCATGTTGGCCACCTGATGCAGTTGCACCTTGTTGTCGAGCGACCGGGTGACCACGACGACATCCTCCATCTCCAGCAGATATTCGGTCTGCAGCTTGACCAGTTCCGCCCGCATCGCAAAGGCGGTGGCGTCGTCTTCAAACGCCACGACAATAAGATCCGACATGCCCGTTCTCCTTTGTAAGTCCGGGGCGGGTATGACACGGGACGGGCTGCGCCGACTTGCGCCAGATCAGGGCCGGTGCCGAAAGGGCAGGCTCGGGCTGCCCTGCGGCGATCCGGCGCGGGGCCGTGAAAAAAGGCCCCCGAAGGGGCCTTTCTCATTCCGCCGGAACCCGCAACGGCTCGTCACTCAACGGATGCGCCAGATGGACCAGCATTTCCTTGGGGCAGACTTGCAGGAAATTCGCCCGCTCCCCCGCCCAGTCGGCCAGAATGCGCGCGCCATGGCGGCTGCCGGTTTCCTTGACGTGCCGTTCGATCAGACCGCGCAACTGCGCCTCCCAATGCGGATGACCCAGACTGCAGACCACCAGCGATTCGGGGTTCACGAAATCCTCGGCCACGCCCAGCGGGTCGTGGATATAGGCCATGCCCCCCGTCATCCCGGCGCCAAAGTTGGCCCCGATGCGGCCAAGGATCACCGCCACCCCGCCGGTCATGTATTCGCACCCGTTCGAACCGCAGCCTTCGACCACCACCTTTGCGCCCGAATTGCGGACCGCGAACCGCTCGCCCGCGCGCCCGCTGGCGAACAGATAGCCGTCCGTCGCCCCATACAGCACCGTGTTGCCGATGATGGTGTTTTCGGCGGCCACCAGCGGCGACGACATGTCCGGACGCACCACGATGGTGCCGCCCGACAGACCCTTGCCGACATAGTCGTTTGCGTCGCCCATCACCTCGATCTTCAGCCCGTTGACCGCGAAAGCGCCCAGCGATTGCCCACAGGACCCAGACAGTTTCACCGTCAGATGGTCGGGTTGCAGGCTGTTGCGCATCCCGAACTTCCTGACGATATGGCTGCTGGCGCGCGTGCCGATGGTGCGATGCGTGTTGCGCACGGCATAGGACAGTTGCATCTTTTCGCCATCTTCAAAGAACCGCGCGCCGTCCTTGACAATCTCGGCATCCAGCGCGTCGGGCACATGATTGCGCGGTTTGCTGCGGTCGTAGGTGATGCGCCGGTTGCTGTCGACGCTGATCAGCAGGGGGTTCAGGTCAAGGTCGTCCAGATGCGCCGCACCGCGCGACACCTGCGTCAGCAAATCGGCCCGCCCGATGATCTCGTCCATGCTGCGCGCACCGATGGAGGCGAGAATCTCGCGCACTTCCTGCGCGTAGAAGGTGATCAGGTTCACCACCTTGTCCGCCGACCCGGTGAACTTGGCGCGCAACGCCTCGTTCTGGGTGCAGACGCCGACCGGGCAGGTGTTGGACTGGCATTGCCGCACCATGA
>Ga0105045_10004407_pt1 | contig 12221 bp, 7 predicted proteins | sample MAT02_FD_78089 | JGI IMG/M metagenome (GOLD analysis project Ga0105045, IMG submission 78089) | Freshwater microbial communities from Lake Fryxell liftoff mats and glacier meltwater in Antarctica - MAT-02 (megahit assembly) | ecosystem: Environmental > Aquatic > Freshwater > Ice > Liftoff... | reverse complement strand
GCAGCGCGGCGCCTTGCAGCGGGGCGTGGCCGAACAGCTGGCGGCCGGCACCCTGGCGCTGGCGCAGGAACGCGGCCGCCTGGCCGCGCTGATGCATGAGCTGCTGCAGGGCGTGATCGTCTGCAACCGCGACGGCCGCATCCTGCTCTACAACCGGCGAGCACGCCTGCAGTTCCAGGCGCTGGGCGGCACCGCGCCGGGCCAGCACCTCATCGGCCTGGGCCGCAGCATCTATGCGGTGTTCGACCCAGCGCAGCTTCAGCACGCGCTGGACGTGATCCAGCGTCGCCTGCAGCACGGCGCCGACGCGCCGGCAGCGCAGTTCGTGGCCGCTTCGCGCGCCGGGCAGTTGCTGCGTGTGCAGGTGGCGCCGGTGCTTGACGAGGTCGCCGGGCCGTCCCGGCCCACCCCCGAACTCGACGGCTTCGTGCTGATGCTGGACAACATCACCCGCGAGGCCGAGCGCGAAACCGCCCACACGGCCGAATTGCAGCAAGTGACGCAAGCACTGCGCGCCGGCCTGGGGAGCATGGAGGCCGCGGTGCGCGCGCTGCAGACCCAGCCCCTGCTTGCCGTCCCCGAGCCAGCCGACGCGTTGGCCGAGCTGAACACACAGATGCAGGCCTTGACCGCCCGACTGCAGGCCCTGGACCAGCATGCCGCCCAGCACCTGGCCACCCGCTGGCCGCAGGAAGACCTGCTGGGTGCCGACCTGGTGGCGGCCGCGCTGACACGTCTTCAGGCCGCTGCGGCGCAGGCCGCAGCAGCGCAGGCCGCATCGGCGCAGGCCGGCAAGGGCGTGGCGCGAACTGCGCGCACCGGCCTGCTGGAAGTGGACGACAGCCTGTGGCTGCACGTGGACAGCATCAGCCTGCTGCAGGTGCTGGAGCACCTGGCGCGCCGGCTGCTGGCCGAGTTCGAGCAAGACAGTTCAGTGCTTCTGCTGCAACTGCGTTTGCAGCGCGAGGGCGAACACGCGCTGCTCGACCTGGTGTGGCCCGTTCGCGCCATGAGTACCGAGACGGTGATGGGTTGGGAGACGGAGCCCCTGCTGGCCGGCCCTGCCGCTGGCCAGGGGGGCGGCAGCCCGCTGACCGCGCGCGATGTGCTGCGACGACACGGCGCCAGCCTGGGGTTCGAGCGTGACCGTTCGCGGCAGCAGGCGTTCTTCAGGCTGCGCCTGTCCTGTGCCACGCCACCCGCCCCACCGCCTGCCCCACCGCCTGCCCCACCACCGATGGCCGAGCCAGGCCCTCCCAACAGCCTCAGCGCAGCGCGCGAGGCCGGGAGTCGCCCTGAGAGCTACGACTTCGACTTGTTTCAACCCAGCCCGTCGCACCTGGCCCTGGACGAGCGGCTACTGGCCGAATTGACCTTCACCGTCTTCGACACCGAGACCACCGGCCTGGCGCCGAGCCAGGGCGACCAGATCCTGCAGATCGGCGCCGTGCGCGTGCTGCGCGGCCGGCTGCTGCGCCACGAGGCCTATGAACAGCTGGTGGACCCGCAGCGCAGCATCCCGGCGGCCGGCATTTTAATCCACGGCATCACGCCGCAGATGGTGCAGGGCCAGCCGGTGCTGGAACTGGTGCTGCCGGTGTTCCACGCCTATGCGGCCGACACCGTGCTGGTGGCCCACAACGCCGCCTTCGACATGCGTTTCCTGCAGTTGGCCGAAACGCGCTGCGCCGTGCGCTTCGAGCAGCCGGTGCTCGACACGCTGCTGCTGTCGGCCGTGGTGCACCCGCAGCAGGCCAGCCACCGGCTGGAAGACATCGCCGAGCGTTTCGGCGTGGTGGTGGTGGGGCGCCACACGGCGCTGGGCGACGCGCTGGTGACGGCGCAGGTCTTCGTGCGCCTGCTGCCGCTGCTGGCAGCGCAGGGCATCCACACGTTGGCGCAGGCGCGCGCGGCGTCGCAGCAGACCGTCTACGCCAGGCTGCAGTACTGAATGCCCCGTGGAACGGGCTAGCGCCCGCCGCCGTAGCGCTGCGCCAGCACGTCCTGCAGCCCCTTGACGACGCCAAAGGCGTCTTTCAACTGGCTGCGCTCGAAGTTCGACAGCTCGTCGGGGTTCAGGTAGTTGTCGGCGGCTTGTCCTGCGGCCAGCTGGCGTGACTGGTGGCGCAGGCGCAGCAGCGACAGGTGTTCCAGCGCGTCGCGCAGATCGCGCACACCGCCGGAGCTGATCTCGCCGCTGTCGGCGGCGTGCTCCAGGCGGTCATGCGTATTGACGGCTGCATGGCCGGCGGCCAGCGCGTAGATGCGCGCCAGGTCGACGATGGGCGCAATGCCCTGGTGTTTCAGGTTCAGCGTGCCCTTGTGTTCACCGCTGCGCTGCGGGCTCAGGCCGCCGAACAGGCCCAGCGGTGGCTGGCGTTTCAGTGCGTTGCCCACCATGTGGCCCAGGAACAGGCTGTTGCCGCGCGTGCGCTGCAGCACGCCCTGGCGCAGTGTTTCCAGCAGCGCGCCTTCACCGGCCACGGCGCGCACGTCGAAGAACACGCAGCTGTGCATCAGCGCCAGCGGTTCGGGCGTTTCAACCCACTGGCGCATGGTCTTGGCCCAGACGTGCAACGGCTGGCGCCAGCGCTCGGTCTTGGCCATGATGTCGCCCGGGCAGTGCACGTAGCCGCAGGCGTCCAGCCCGTCGCAGACCTGGCGCGCCAGTGCTTCAAAGTAGGCGCCGTGGGCAACGGGCTCGCAAGCGTCGTCCAGCACCAGGCAGTTGTCCTGGTCGCTGCGCGCGGTCTGTTCATGGCGGGCCTGCGACCCGGCCGCCACCCAGGCACAGGGCACCGGCGGCGGGCCCAGGTCCGCCTCGGCCAGTTGCAGCAGGCGCGTCGTCAAGGCATCGGTGATGGCGGTGACGATGTAGCCGGTGTTGTAGGCGCTGGCGCCGGCGGTGACCAGTTGCTGCTGCAGCGGCCGCACGCGCGCGGCGCAGGCCACCAGGCCCGACAGCTCGGTCTGCTTGGCGATGTCGCTGGCCAGGAACACGGCCGAGGTGCTGTGCTGTTCGTTGACGTCGGTGGCCGTCACCATGCCCAGCGGCTGCGTACCGTCCAGCACGGGCACGTGGTGCACCTGGTGACGGGCCATCAGCAGCAGGGCCTCGAAACCGGGCGCGCTGGCCTGCAGCGTGTGGGGTGTTGAGGTGGCGATGTCGGACAGCGGGCGCGTCGGGTCCAGCCCGGCGGCCAGCACCCGGTTGCGCAGGTCGCGGTCGGTCACCAGGCCGCACAGCAGGCCGTCCTGCACCAGCAGCAGTGAAGATACGCGCTGGTCGCGCATCAACACGGCGGCGTCCTGGATGCGCATCTGCGGGGCAGCGGTGACGGGCGCGCGCCGCAGCAGGCTGCGCAGGGGCAGGCTCAGCAGGTGCAGCCGGGCGTCAGCTTCAGGGCCCGGCGGCAGCGTGTTGGGCGCCGGTGTCAGCGGCAGGGGCGTCAGGGGTGGGGCGGGCGAGCGGGTGGGCATGGTGGCTGGTCGGGTGGCCCCGTGTCCGAACGCCGGGCACAGGCATCGATGGCAGACTGTAGGCTCACTGCACAAGCAGCATGCTGATGTCGATCAAAGCCGCAGAGCCCCTGAAGACCGCGCCCGCAGCGCCGCGCATCGCCGTGGTGACGGGTGCCGGCAGCGGCATCGGCCGCGCCACCGCGCAGGCCCTGCTGGTTGCGGGCTGGACGGTGGTCTTCAGCGGCCGCCGACTGGAAGCCCTGCGCGAGAGCATTGCGCAGGCCGACGACAGCAGTGCCGACTTCATGCAACGCGCCTTCTCGGTGGTGGCCGACGTGACCCGGCCCGACTCGGTGGCCCAGGCCTTCGACGTCGTTCGTGCGCGCTTCGGCCGGCTCGACCTGCTGTTCAACAACGCCGGTGTCTTTACCCCCGGCGTGCCGCTGGAAGACCTGGCCTTCGAGCAGTGGCGCCAGGCTGTCGACACCAATCTGACGGGCGCCTTCCTCTGCACCCAGCAGGCCTTCAGGCTGATGAAGACGCAGCAGCCGCGCGGCGGACGCATCATCAACAACGGTTCCATCTCGGCCCACGCACCGAGGCCGAACTCGGTGGCCTACACGGCCACCAAGCACGCGATGACGGGGCTGACCAAGGCGGCCGCCCTGGACGGTCGCGAGCACGACATCGCCGTGGGGCAGATCGACATCGGCAACGCCGTCACCGCGCTCAGCGCCGGCATGGCCACGGGCATGCCGCAGGCCGATGGCAGCGTGCGCGCCGAAGCGCGCATGGACGTGCAGCACGCCGCCAACGCCGTGGTGCAGATGGCCAGCCTGCCGCTGGAAGCCAACGTCATGTTCATGACCGTGATGGCTACGAAGATGCCCTTCGTGGGGCGTGGCTGAGCCGCATGATTGCGCCTGTGCCGGGCGCACCAAAAGAAAGAGCTGCCTTCTGGGCAGCCCTTGTGCTCGTACGGCCGGGCACCAGGCCCGCAGCCGCGAGACGCTGACTCAGACCTCGGTGCGGCGGCGGCGCGCGGCGGCGCAGACGGCCAGCAGGCCAAGGCCCATCAGCGCATAGGTACCGGGTTCAGGAACCACGGTCACCGCGCCGTCGGTCGCTTTGCTGATCCACGGCAGGTAGGCGGCCACGATCATGCCGCCCGAACCGGTGCCGAAGGTGCTCGACACCTGGGAACCGAAGAAGCGCGTGCCGTAGGTGTTGTTACCCACGACCAGCCACTGGCCAGCCACCTGTTGGAACGAAGGCCCGCCCGAATCGCCGCCGCCCAGGGAGGTCTCGACGTTGTTGGCCAGGATGGGCGAGCACACCGAAAACAAGTCACAGTGGGTATCGATGCCGTTGCCGTCGAAGTCAGATTGCCAGACTTCCAGAGAGCCGCCGTCGAAGTTCTGCTCGTCGTCGAGGTCGAACAGGTCCGAGTAGTTCGCGCCCACGCGCTTGACGAAGAAGCTCGGGTTGACGGTGCCACCGGTGGTGCCGGTGCCGCTGGTGCCGAAGCCGACCATGGTCTGTGGCGCGCTGTTGTCCATGTAGCCCAGCGAATAGGTTGGCACCCAGCTCGGCACGCTGGCTGCGGGCAGCGTCAGGATGGCCAGGTCATCGTTCAGGCAGAAGCCCGCGACGCCGGGGGGGCAAGGGCCGAACCCCTTGTAGTCGGGGTGCATCGCGACACTGGTGGCAGTGGCCAGCGTGAAGGTGTTGTCCGCGCCCGCTGAAGCCTGGGTGTTGAAGATCACGCGCACGTTGTTGCCCGGCTTCGTGATGTCAATGACGTTGCCGAAGTCGGTGGTGTCAACGCAGTGCGCGGCAGTCAGCACATGCACTGCGGAAATCATCGAGCCCGAGCAGATGAAGCTCGACCCCTCGTAGCGGATGTTGATGCTGACCACACCGGCCCATGGGGAGGTCGTCAGGTTCGGGTCGATGCGGTTGCTGGGGCTGTCGGGCAGGTTGCCGGCGATGATCAGCGGGGTTGCGCTCGAGGAGTCGAGCTTGGCCTCGCCGCGCAGGTTGTGGTAACTCTGGCTGGCCTGCGCGCTGGCTGCCAGCATCATGAGGGCGGCGGCCGTTACGGCGCCGAGGGCGATCTTCTGCTTATTCAAGTGAACTCCTGACGGTTGGACATCGAGCTTGCCGCTTCCCACTGAATCGGCAGGCCTCCACCGGCCGCCAGAACGCTCGCGAATGGTGCGCGAAACAGCCTTGAGCCGGATAACCGAAGCATTAAGCAGAAACCGGGCGCGCAGAAGGGTTGACCCCATGAATGGGCGGCCGGGAAACCGGGGGGTGCGCGACCTCAGCCCCTGCGGTAATGCGCCCGTTGTGCGGCGTGACTGCCGAGGCTGCACCGGCTGTCGGCGTGCCTGCTGCGGGCAGGTTGCTTCGCTGGCACCAAGAAGAAGGGCCCGCCGAAGCGGGCCCTGTCTACGCGAATCGCACCAGCCGGGCTGTGTGGCCTCAGCTCTGGTTTTGTGATGCGGCCGGAGCCGCCATGCGCGCCAGTTGCGCGTCATGCGCGTCCTGCGCGGGCCGGGCGGCCAGTTCGTTGACGCTGCTGAAGATCACCAGCGTGAACAGCGCCGACAAGGCGAGGGAGAAGAGCCGGTGGGCGGGGCGGGCGAAGGCTTGGCGGGTGGTCATGGCGGGCTCCTGGGGTGCGGTTGCGATGTTGCGATGGAGTGAACTCTAGGCACGCTCAGCGCGCGCCACCACAGGCTTGCGATGTAGCGCAGCGGCGCGTGTGTGAAGCGCAAACGGCGGCGATGAATCGCTGCTCCGCCGCTGCGAAGCAGGTCTGCAGCGGTGGGCACACGCCCGCAGGCAGCGCCCGGGGTCAGCGCGTGTACAGCCCCTGGTACTGCTGGCGCAGCAGGTTCTTCTGCACCTTGCCCATGGCGTTGCGCGGCAGTTCGGCCACCACGAACAATTGCTTGGGCACCTTGAAGCCGGCGATGCGTTCCTTCAGCGCCGCCACCAGCGCGGCAGGCTCGGGCGCTGCGTCCGGGCGGGCCACCACCACGGCCACCACGGCTTCGCCGAAGTCGGGGTGGGGCACGCCCACCACCGCGCTCTCGGCCACGCCGGGCAGCTCGTTCAGCAGGCTTTCTATTTCTGCCGGATAGACGTTGTAGCCGCCGGTGATGACCAAGTCCTTGCTGCGGCCGACGATGGTCAGGAAACCGTCTGCCGCCAGGTGCCCGACGTCACCGGTGCGGAACCAGCCGTCGGCGGTCAATTCCTCGGCCGTCTTCTCGGGCATCTGCCAGTAGCCCTGGAAGACATTGGGGCCCTGCACCTGCACGCCGCCGATCTCGCTGGCCGGCAGAGCCTGGTCGTCATTGCCTACGATGCGCAGGCCCACACCGGGCAGGGCCGGGCCCACGGTGCCGCCGCGGCGCGCGGCCTCGGGACGGTAGGGGTTGCTGGTGAGCATGACGGTCTCGCTCATGCCGTAGCGTTCCAGGATGGTGTGCCCGCTGCGCTGCTGCCATTGCTCGAAGGTTTCCAGCAGCAACGGCGCTGAACCGCTGACGAACAGCCGCATGCCGGCACAGCGCTGCGGTGTAAGCGCCGGCTCGGCCAGCATGCGCACGTACAGCGTGGGCACGCCCATGAAGACCGTGGCCTCGGCCAGCCGGGCCACCGTGGCGGCGGCGTCGAAGCGGTTGAACCAGATCATCTTCGCGCCCGCCAGCAGCGCGCCGTGGCTGGCTACGAACAGGCCGTGCACGTGGAAGATGGGCAGGGCGTGGATGAGCACGTCGCGGCCCTGGTCCCGCCCGAGTGCAGTGCCGTGGCGCCAGCCCCAAAAACGGTCCAGCACCTGCGCGTTGCTCAGCAGGTTGCCGTGCGTCAGCATCGCGCCCTTGCTTCGGCCGGTGGTACCGCTGGTGTACAGGATGGCGGCCAGGTCATCGGCCGCGCTCGGCACGGGCGTGTGCTGGTCGCCGTGGAAGGCGGCGCGGTCCAGCAGCGTGCCGCTGCGGTCGTCGTCCAGCGTGTAGACGTGGGCGCTGCCGGCCAGGAAGGCCAGCTTGCTGACCCAACCGAAGTTGCGCTTGCTGCACACCACCACGGCCGGCTGCGCGTTGCCGACGAAGTACTCGACCTCACCGGCCTGGTAGGCGTTGTTCAGCGGCAGGTACACCAGCCCGGCGCGCAGCACGGCCAGGTAGAGCATCAGCGCTTCCACGCTCTTGTCTACCTGCACGGCCACGCGCGCGCCCGCAGGCAGGCCCAGCGACGCCAGCAGATTGGCCAGCATGGCCGAACCGCGCTCCAGATCGCGCCAGCGGTAATGCAAGGGCTGCGCCGTGTCGGCGGTCTCGATGGCCGTGGCGTCCAGGTTTTCTGGAAAGCCGGCGCGCAGGGCGATGTAAAGGTTGTGGTTCATGCCTGTCCCGCTTGCGGGTGAGAGCCAGATGCCGCCGAAGTCTGTAGCAGAAGAGCGACCGCGCTCAGCCCAGCTTGGCGCCCGATGCCTCCACCACCTGCGCGCAGCGTTTGACTTCGCTATACCTGACCGGCGGGGTCTGGCGGCGTGTGATGTTGTGGGTCATTCCATGACTGCTTTCTGGGTTCGTGCAGGCGGGGGGCCAGCGCATGGCAGGCGGCCGCGGTGCATTCTGGACGCTGTGCGCCCGGGGCTTGATCAGGGTCTGCACGGCCCGTGTACGGGTCACGCCACCCCAGGCGAACCACTCTCAGCCGGCCTCGACCCGCCGCTGCAGCTTCAAGCGCCCGGCTGCCAGCACCAGTGCCAGGGTTCGTAGATGAAGCCCTCGGGGTTGCCGCGCGGGTAGCTCAGGCGGAACCCGAAGCCGGCCGCATGCTGCTGCAGCCACGCGAAGGCGGCGGTGCGTTCGAAATCTTCTTCCAGGCCCCGTTGCCCGGGGATGCCCACGTCCACGGCGTGGCCGGTGTGGTGTTCGCTGCAGCCCGGCGGGGCCACGGCTTGCAGCACCTGGGCGATGGGCATACCCTCGGCCTGGTGCTCGCGAATGATGGCCGCCTGCCGCGCCACGCTGCGGTAGGCGGACACGAGTTCCAGCGTCAGCCCTCGCGCGCCGGCAGCCGCCTTCATCGCCGCCCAGGCTTGCGCGGCGGGCGGCGCCAGCAGATGCTCGCGATCGTCGCTGCCGCGCTCGGCCAGCACGCACAGCGGCGCTTCGACGTGCAGGGCCAGGGCGCGTCCGGCCAGCGCGCTGGCTTCGATGCCCAGTTCAGCCCACAGTGCCAGCAGTTCTGGCCCCGCGTGCAAGGCTTGCGGGCCCGCAGCGCAGCCTTCAGGTGAAACAGCAACGGCGTGCGCCACGGTGCCTTGCCTCCTGCCCCTGCCAGCCCGCGTCGGCGGCTCAGACAGCGGCCGTGCCGGGCCGTACCCAGCGCTGCAATGCCTGGCGCAGGCGCTCGGTGTCGATGGGCTTGGTGACGTAGTCGTCCATGCCCGCGTCCAGCGCGGCCTGTCGGTCGGTGTCCAGTGCGTGGGCGCTCAGGCCCAGCACCGGGAAGGCCGGCAGCCGGCCTTCACGCTGCAGGCTGCGCAGGCGACGTGTGGCCTCCAGGCCGTCCATCACCGGCATGCGCACGTCCATGATCACCAGGTCCGGCGCCGTGGCCAGGCAGGCGGCCACGGCCTGCGCGCCATCAAGCGCGCTGCGCACGCCCATGCCCAGGTGTTCCAGCATGTGCTGGCCGATCACCTGGTTGACGGGGTTGTCTTCCACCAGCAGCACGAAGCGGCCGGCCAGCGGGTGCGCGCCTTGTGTGGCTCGCACGGCGTGCCGGCCTTGCCGGGTGTCGCGCAGCAGGCGGCGCAGCACGCTCGGCGTCATCGGCGTCACGGTCAGCGCCATGGCCTGGGCCTGCGCCTCGCGCTCGCGCTCGGGGTCGGACCAGTTGGCGCGGATCATCAGGTGCACCGGCACGTCGGGCAGCGCGCGGCGCAGCCTGCTCCACTTCTGGCCCTCGGGCAGCGCAAGCGCCGGTGTGCTGAGCAGCAGATCGGGCCGCCGGCCAGCAGCCACCAGACGCTCCACGGCGTCCAGATCGGGCGCCACCTCGACCTGCCAGCCCAGGCGCTGCAGCCGCCTTTGCAGCCACTGGGCGTCTTCTGGGTCGGCCACCAGCAACCAGGCCGTGCCGGCAGGCAGCGGTGCCATGTCTTCGGCATCTTGTGCCAGATGGGCGGGCTGGAACACGGCCTGGAAGCTGAAGACCGAGCCCTGCCCCGGCGTGCTGCTGACGCTGAGCTCGCCGCCCAGCGCACGGGCCTGGCCTCGCGCGATGGACAGGCCCAGGCCGCTGCCGCCGTGCCGGCGCGACAGGCTGCTGTCGCCTTGGTAGAAGGCATCGAAGACATGGGCCGCCACCTCGGGCGACATGCCGGGGCCGGTGTCGCTCACCGTCATGTCCAGGGCCACGCGGCCGTCCTGTGTGAGTTGCAGTCGTGCCGACAGACTGATGTGTCCATGCTCGGTGAACTTCGCGGCATTGCCCAGCAGGTTGATGGCGATCTGCCGCAGCCGGTTGGCGTCGCCGCGCAGCCAGGTCGGGTCGCCTTCGACGTCGAAACGCACGCGCACCGGGCGCTGCCCCAGCAGCGGCGCGGTGCTGCGCAGGGCGGCGGCCAGCACTTCGGCCACGTCGAAGGGTTCGTGCGCCAGGTGCGGTTCGCCGGCCTCCAGGCGCGACATCTCCAGCACGTCGTTGATGACGCCCAGCAGCGCATGGCCCGACTGCAGCGCCACTTCCAGGTAACGGCGCTGCGAGGGGTTCGCGGCGCTGGACAGTGCCAGTTCGGTCAGGCCCAGCAAGCCGTTCAGCGGCGTGCGGATCTCGTGGCTCATGTGGGCCAGGAAGGCGCTCTTCGCGCGGTCGGCGGTTTCTGCCTGCAGGCGCGCCTGCTGCGCCGCGGCCAGCGCGGCGTCCAGGCTGGCGGTACGTTCTGCCACCAACTGTTCCAGGCGCTCACGGTGCGCTGCAAGTTCCTGCTGCGCGAGGGTGAAGTCGTGGATGTCGCTGACCATGCCCACCGAACGCAACTGACCGCTGGCCGTGTGGCGGCTCTGGCCGCGCGCGCGCACCCAGCGGTACTGGCCGTCGGCATGGCGCAGCCGGTAGGTGACGTTCCAGTGCCGTGGCTGCTGCAGCCCCAGGCGAATTTCCCGTCGCAGTGTGTCGATATCTTCCGGGTGCACCCAGGACAGGTAGGTGTGCGCGTCGGGGACCGGCGTGCCCTCCGGGTAGCCAAGTATGCGTGTCAGGTTGGCGCTGATGAAGAAGTCGCCCGGCTCGGCACTGCCGTCGACCACGGCTTCGGACAGCGCCTCGATGGCGCGGTTGATGCGCTCGGTCAGGGCTTCCAGACGGCGGCGCGCGACATGGTCGGCGTGGACGTCGTGCGCTGAGCCCTGCGACCCCACGCCGTGCAGACCAGGCCAGGAGCGCTCGGAGTCGCTGGGTCCTGCCCCCGGTGTTTCGGGCGGGCTGTCGGTAGCCTGTGGCGGGGGGTTCATGTTGGCATTTGGCGCTGCCGGACTATAGACCTGGGTACCGTGCCAGCGGCTGGCGCTGCCTAGAATGGTCGGTTACCTTGTGTTCGCACCCCTCCAATGGCAGCCATGTCCGCCGGTGAACAGACCCCGCTCGACGCGACAGCGCCCGAGTCAGCGCCCGAGTCAGCCCCGAAGACGGCCCCCGAGACGGCGCCCGCTCCCCATGCGGGCCTGATCCGCATCCGCGGTGCGCGCCAGCACAACCTGAAGAACCTGGACCTGGACATCCACACCGGCGAACTGACGGTGGTGACCGGGCCCAGCGGAAGCGGCAAGAGCAGCCTGGTCTTCGACACCTTGTACGCCGAGGGCCAGCGCCGCTACGTCGAGACCTTCAGCGCCTACGCGCGCCAGTTCCTCGACCGCATGGACCGCCCGGCGGTAGACCGTGTCGACGGCGTGCCACCGGCCATCGCCATCGACCAGACCAACCCCGTGCGCACCTCGCGTTCGACGGTCGGCACGATGACCGAGCTGAACGACCACCTGAAGCTGCTGTTCGCACGCGCCGGGCAGTTGTTCGACAAGCAGACCGCGCTGCCGGTGCGCCACGACACCCCCGAGACCATCTACGCCGACCTGCAAGCGCGCGCTGCCGCGGCCGGCGACCCGCGGCTGGTATTCACCTTTCCGGCCGAACTGCCCGCCGACACCAGCGCCGAGCAGCAGGAACAGTGGCTGTCTGCCGGCGGCTTCACGCGCGTCCACGGCGAACGTGTGGTGGGCGAACGCAAGGTGCTGGACGTGGTGGCCGACCGCATCCGCTTCGCCGGCGCCGAAAAGGTGCGGGTGATGGAAGCCATCGAACTGGCGCTGAAACGTGGCACCGGCCGGCTGACGGTGTTCGCGATGCTCGAGCCGGGCTTCGAGGGCCCCGAGCAGGCCTGGCGCTACAGCACCGGCCTGCACTGCCCCGAGAGCGACCTGCGCTACGCCGACCCGCAGCCCGCGCTGTTCAGCTTCAACAGCGCCTACGGGGCCTGCGACACCTGCCGCGGCTTCGGACGTGTGATCGGTGTCGACCTGGGTCTGGTGATCCCCGACGAGCGCAAGACCTTGCGCAACGGTGCCATCAAGACGCTGATGACGCCGGCCTGGGCCGACAGCTTCGACGACTTGCTGAAGTACGCCGGCGAGGCCGGCATTCCGCGCGACACACCCTGGAGCCAGCTG
>Ga0105045_10004403_pt1 | contig 12224 bp, 6 predicted proteins | sample MAT02_FD_78089 | JGI IMG/M metagenome (GOLD analysis project Ga0105045, IMG submission 78089) | Freshwater microbial communities from Lake Fryxell liftoff mats and glacier meltwater in Antarctica - MAT-02 (megahit assembly) | ecosystem: Environmental > Aquatic > Freshwater > Ice > Liftoff... | reverse complement strand
GAAGCTGTTCCATCGCCAGTGCCGCCCTCCGGCTCCGCTACGCTCCACCTCCGGTCAACACTGGCGATGGAGGCCCAAATGCACTAACAATCAACACGGACCACTCCTTGGGGGCCGGTCATAACCCACCAGCGCTATCGCGAGAGCCTAAAACAACGTCACACCCCCCGACGCCTACTTCGGCAGGGATCCAGCCATCATAAACAGCGCGAAAGGATTAAACGAAAAAACTATCGAACATCGGCGCTTGCATCACCGCAAACTCGCCTCATAATATCAAACAACAGATTAAACCAAATACAAAATTGCTCTAACATGATGTATGTCTCAAATTATCTGACGACGGACATTTTTCGTACTGAATTATCTCTCTTGTGTGTAAGATAGTTCAGTTTTCTTCCAGATAATGGTGTTTGCATCATAAGTGTCTTTTACAGGCATAATTTCTTCTCTACAGCAGTTCATTCGCATTAAGGGACTTCGATAAGAGCCGACATCACCCTTTCGGGCGTTGGTCATGCTAATGAAACGCCGGGATCCTCGCTCTGGCCAGATGCAAATCGGGGATTAGCAACAGGACGAAATATGGGCGTCTGCAGGCGCTTAGAAATCGAGTGCCCCCTGCACCCCAAACGTTCTGCCAGGCGCAAAGATACCGAAATGACGGCCACCATTAATGACTGGCCTGAACTCACTTGATGTATATCGATTATCGAAAAGATTGTCGATGTAGCCAACGAGCTTCCAGCTATTGCCCTTCAGTCCCAAGCGTACGTCAACGACTTCGGGATTGGACATCCTCTCGACATTGTCGATATCTGTAAATCCTTTCCATGCGTTTTTGTAACTTGTGTAGACGAACATGCTCGCCTTCTCCGAAATCGGGTAGGTGTAAGTTGCGATCATTGATAACGAGTAACGAAAGTTTCGAGGTACATAATTGCCAGAAAAGTCCGTACCATCAATGTCGAACTCCTTGAATTTGGCATCAAGATAGCCAAAAGCTCCTTGTAACTGGAATCCTGATATCGGCTTTGCGCTAAACTCAAGTTCGAGCCCCTTGTTTTTGATTTCGCCGGCATTTACGCCAAGGCTGTTTATCGGCAGTTCGGGATCGAGAATCGTAACCAAAGCATTGTTTCGTTTTTGGATGAATGCCGCTGCATTTAGTGTAAGTCGCCGATCAAAAAGGCTCGCCTTGGCACCGATCTCATATGAGATAGTCGTTTCTTCATCAAACGAGAGACGCTCGGGCGAAGCCGAAATAGAATTAAAGCCGCCCGCTTTGAAGCCAGTTACGGCTTTTGCATAAAGTCGGACATCTTCGGTTACACGATAGTTAATTCCGCCGCCCGGACTGAGGCGTTTAAAGCTCTTTTGACCCGTTCCGGACAATTCCGGCTGTAATCCATTGAATAATAACCCAAAAAATTGATTGCATGCTACTGGGCATCGGCTCGGGATACCAAATGTCTGGGCAAAATCTATACTTTTATCATCCGAAGTATAGCGAACATTGCCCCAAATCTCGACCTTAGGACTCAGCTGGTAGTTTGCTTCGGTAAAGAAAGAAATTGACTTCAACTTTTGGTTGTTGATGAACTCGCTTGGGAACGTGTCACCAAGAAAGCCGTTCCATCCTGTCGCACCTGGGGTGAGTCCGAGGAGCGATATCGGTGTTCCCACAGGGATACCAAGAACTGCAGACCATGCGGGGGTAACGATACCAGTAGAGAAGAGCTCTGCAATACTGGCTCCGCCCAGCGCTCCTGCAAAAGCGCCACCTATACGGTTATTGAAGTTTATCTTCATATCCTCATTGAGGTACGTAGTACCTCCTACAAGCCTGAGCCCCCCGAAATCACGTGAAGTAAAGCGCAATTCCGCGAAGAATGAATCTTGACTTGTGTCATAGTCAATGTCGCTAACATCAAACACGGTAAGATCCTCATCCCGGCTCGAAAAGAAATCGCCCGAACGGTAACTGACGAGTCCTGTTAAAGTGCCCGCACCAGTCGTTATGTTTACCTCTTGAATTGCCTGAATCTGCTTCAGTTCTCTGATTTGTGGCAGATTTCGGAACTGATTATCCGTATCCTCTGGCCGCGTCCCTGGGATTGGAACAGTTCCGTCTTGATCCAAAAATCCGCTTGCGGCGTCGGGTGCTACAACAGCAAGCGGACCTCCGCCTTCAGACTTTAGATACTCAAATGTCGTCAGTAATTCGAGCTTGTCGGTCGGGGTGAACAACGAGCGCAATCGCAAAGAATTGATCTCTTGCGCATCAACATATTGATCTTGGTTGACGACATAGTCAAACCCGCGATTTTGATTAATGCGCAAGCCTGCAAGCCGCAAATACCATTTTTCGTCGACGATTGGGACATTCAATGCCGCACGAAATTCCTGCCGTGATTTTGAACCAATCTGGGCATCGACATAACCGCCAAAGTCCTTATCCGGCCTCTGGCTTATAACGTTGATTGCTCCTCCTACCGCATTTCGCCCATAGAGGCCGGCTTGCGGACCGCGCAGAATCTCGACATTGGCAATATCATAGAAATTCGCCGTTGTGACAATCAGACCTCCAACATACACACCATCCCGATAAGTTCCCACGCTCTGATCTTCGTCAGCAATGCTGCGTCCGCTTCCCCTAATCGATATTTCTGAAGAAGTGTCGCTGTCATTTGAAAATGTCGTATTTGGAACAAGGTCTACAAATTCCCGAAGATCGTCCAAGTTTCCATCTTCAACTACTGCTTTGCTGATGACGGAAATAGCGATCGGGATGTCTAAGACATTTTCCTTTCGCTTTCTTGCAAATACTACAATTTCATCGTCCTGTGACGATGCTTGATTAGCCGAATTTTTGTCAACTGTTGCTTCTGATAGCGGAATCACTTGCGCTTGAGCTAAAGGACTAGATAGCGCGATAACAGCATACGCCGAAGCTCCAAACCATCGCGCGGTGCGCTGGCCGCCACGCGGAAATTGATTAAAGCTCGGCGATTTCCAATGTTCTTTGTTCACGTCTTTGCCCTCTTCCCTTAAACAAGCCCCTCTGGTTCGAACGCACCATGTCAAATGCAGCATCCGGCCATCGTCATGCGACCTCGCGAAGGCTTGAACATACCTCTCCACGGGTCATGATAATGTCACATGCGGGAAGCCCCCGTGATCAACCCCATCCATTTTGATGGGGCACGGACGTTGGTTGGCTCTAACTTTGAATTTGCCACGATGGCTTTGCAATTTTCGCATCGGCGGCCTTGGAGATCAGGTCATGCAGTTATTCCAAAAGTGCAAGGAAGGCCGCTCGACGGAGCGAAAATATGCGCTCGCGGGACTACTGCTCTTATTTTCTCTATCTTCCTGTGCGTCGGTCCCAACCCGACCGGCTGAATATGATATGGCAATCATGAACGGCCGGGTCATGAATCCAGAAACTGGGTTGGACGGTGTTCTTAACGTCGGCATCTCTAAAGGTCGGATTGCGATCATTACAAATCGCACGATTAGAGCAACGCGGGTGATCGACGCAGATGGCCTCGTGGTTGCGCCCGGCTTTATCGACATGCATGCGCATGATCACAACGAGACCACGCATAGGTTGCATGCGCAGGATGGCGTAACGACAGCTCTTGAATTGGAATTTGGCACCTATCCAGTAAAGCGCTGGTACGAGCGGCGAATTGGCAAGTCTGCGATCAACTTCGGAGCATCTGTATCGCACGGGATGATTCGTGCGGTAGCCATGGGAGCTGTTGATCCAGAAGAGCTTACTGGCGAGACCGAAGAAGACCATACACTTGCAGCGCGCAATTTTGAATGGACCAAATATCTGACGAGCATTGAGCAACGAAAAGCAATGGCCGCACTCATCAAGGGTGAACTGCGCAATGGCGGTGTCGGTATCGGATACCACCTGGCCAACACGCCGGGGGCTGACAAAGAAGAAATGCTCTTCTTCTATCGCTTATCGGCTGCCGAAAAAACAATGAACTTCGTGCACTATAGGTCATTTGAACAAGTCAGCCCGAAAGAGGGCGCTCTGGAGTTGGTCGAGGCCGCCAAGGCTACAGGAGCCTCGATTCATGCCGTGCATGTCAACAGTAGCGCGCTGGACGATGTCAGATCGGTACTGGCGCATTTTGACCAAGCGCGTGCTGACGGCCTCGATATCACAACCGAAGTCTACCCCTATACCGGGGCAGAGTCCTCGCTCGCTGACCCACGGCTTGGTTCGCTTGCGGCATTGGGTAAGACCTATGCCGATCTCGAACTTGTCGAAACGGGGGAACGCCTCACTGCTGGGTCTTTTGCCTATCACAAAGCCAGATCGCCGAATGGAGCGCTCATCGTTCATATCATGCGGCAAGCTGATATCGACTACGCTGTCGCTCACGCAGGAACCATAATCGCCAGCGATGGCAGTGTGTATGTCGAAGGGAGGGGCCATCCCCGCAGCGCCGGTACATTCTCAAGAATTTTCGCGCGGTACGTGCGCGAGCTCAAAACGCTGAGCTTGATGGATGCTATTGCTCGGGTCAGTTATCTTCCTGCACGGCGGCTAGAAGCTTTTGCACCAGCGATGAAAGAGCGCGGCCGACTTCGCGTCGGTGCGGCCGCAGACATTACCATATTTGACGCAAAGACAATAACGGATCAGGCGACCTACGCAAATAGCGGCATTCCATCGAGTGGTATCTTATACGTTTTAGTAAACGGCGTACCAGTCGTCGATGCCGGCACATTCGTTGCAGAAGCGAAGCCCGGAAAGCCCATATTTGGCAAAGACAAGCGGCATTAGCGCTGCCCCCTCCCCTTAGAAAGTGCGGTACCGGCCGTTACAGCCCCTATTAAAGGGGGGGGGATTACAGCACCCCCTCGGGCAGAATTTAGGTTTCAAGTTTAAGATAAAGGAGGCAATCATGAATTCACCTCGTCACAAACCGAAATTTCCAACATTTTCGATTAATGCCCTGGCTATATCTTGTTTTGCAGTATTTGGGGCACTCACCGCGACGCAGGCTTCAGCTAAAACCACTGTTCAACCCATTGAGTTCGGGAAGTGCGGAGAAGGCCTTATAAAGACTGCTGAAGTTCGCGCCTTGGCTCAATGTGGGCAAATTGTGGTGGCTCAAGATCGCAGCAAACCCAATGGCAAGATGCTCACACTGCCCGTCATGCGTATACCGGCTAAAGGTGACAAAGTCAGGGAGCCGATATTCTTCCTCACTGGCGGCCCAGGCGCTTCGAATTTGGGTGATATTCTGCCACTTGGTCGTGTCCACAATTCCCATGATGTCTATTTTGTCGGCTATCGCGGCGCTGATGGTTCTAGCGTGTTAACCTGCAGCGAAATCTCCGCCGAAATTGGTAAAGAGCTAATTCTGTCGCCAAAGGGTCTTGATGGCTTGGGTAAGGCGGCGTCGTCCTGTGCTGCTCGGCTAACGTCATCGGGCTTCGATCTTGGGCAGTTTACCATGCTCAATGTCATCGACGATCTTGAACAGGCGCGTGTTGGCATCGGTGCTGAAAAAATCAACCTGCTGAGTCTTAGCTACGGCTCGCGCGTGGCACAATATTATGCGCGCCGACATTCAAACACTATTTTACGCTCGGCAATGTTCGGAGCGAACCCACCTGGGCATTTCGCATTCAGTGCGTATGTAAATGATAAAGTTGTTGATCGTTTGGCTGCATTATGCGTGCTAGATAAGTCCTGTTCTTCGCAGACCAAGGACTTAAAAAAGACTATTTATTTAGCTCTCACAGCTGGGTCGCGTACCGGCAACCCTAAGATCGATGATGGCGCGGTTCGTATCGCCATGTTTCTTTTGCTCTATGGCCGCGATGGTACAAAGATGTTCTTAAACGCCGCTGTATCAGCTGAAAACGGAGATTACTCAGGGCTTGAGCAAGCAAGTGAACTTGTCAGACAAACATTTAAAGACAACATCTTCGGAGATATGTTTACCAAAGGCAGTACGGATTCTTATCGGTACAATCTACTTAAAGACTCTTTTGCGTTAACTGATAGCTCGGTTGGATCGCCAATCGACATCCTCTATTCAACATTCACGAGTAACTGGCCAGTCGCACTTTTACCAGCCGAGTACCGCACTGCCGCAATGGATCTGACGCCGACGCTTATTGTTAGCGGAGGCATCGACGTTGCGACCCCGCCCATTTTTGTTGAAGCTGAGCTTATGCCCTATTTGCCAAATGGCAAACACATCGTCATCAAGGACTATGGCCACAACGATTTTACGCGGCAAGCAGACGCATTCGGTGAAATACTCGCAGGTTTCTTCAGCGACGGCTCGATCAATACATCGTTGCTGACAGAAGATGCGTACTCCTTTGACAAATGAGACTTCAAGGTGATTGCATGCCAATATCAATCAAAGCCAGAATGTGGCTGGTAAATTGAGCGGATCTTCATGGTTTCAGCGTTTCGTGCTGCCAGGGCTCGCGTTTAAGGCCGTCGTTATCGGCGGCGGATACGCGACGGGTCGCGAACTGGCTGAGTATTTCCTTCCAAGCGGCCCATGGGGCGGGTTGTTGGGCATTTCACTTGCCATGGTGTTTTGGAGTCTGGTCTGCGCCGCCACCTTTGCGTTGGCACATGTCTCGCGAAGTTACGACTATAACAGTTTCCTTGACACCTTGCTTGGCCCGGTGCGAGGTGTTTTCGAAATTGCTTACATCCTTCTGGTGTTCGTTGTGCTCGCCGTGTTTGGTGCTGTAGCCGGTGAAATCGGTAATGCTATCTTCGGTTGGCCAACCGTTTATGGAACATTATTGCTTGCTGCACTAACGACAGTATGCGCCACCCTTGGTAACGTGGCGGTTGAACAGGTATTCAAATATGTGTCGTTGTTACTTTACGGCGTGTACGCAGTTTTTTTTGTATTGATCCTGTCTCAATTCGGAGATCGGGTCGTTACCAACTTTACTGACGCACCAGTGGGTCCGGGCTGGGTGGTGGGTGGTATAACATATGCAAGCTATAACGTCGTCGGTGCCATAGTTGTATTGCCCGTTCTGCGGCATATGACCAGAACGAGAGATGCAGTAGTAGCAGGCATTCTGGCCGGCCCTTTGGCGATGTTGCCGGCAGTGCTTTTCTTTATCGGAATGATCGCATTCTATCCGGATATCGGAACGGCAACGCTACCATCGGATTATCTTCTCCAGCGACTTGACAAGCCGTGGTTTCACTTCGCCTTTCAGGTAATGATTTTTGCCGCAGTGCTTGAAAGCAGTGTCGGCACGGTTCATGCAGTCAATGAGCGGTTTGCTGCATCTTGGCGCAGCAGCAGGCGAAGCGAGATGAGTATTTGGCTTCGCGCCGGCATAACCTTCACCCTCCTGATAATCTGTATATTTATTGCCGGCGGAATCGGCCTCGTGGATCTGATTGCAACGGGTTACCGTATCATTGCTATCGTTTTCCTTGCAATGTTCGTTGTTCCGGTTCTCACCATCGGATTGGTTCGTGTAATCGCAATATCAAAAGATACACGAAATGCTCGCTCGCCTAGTCAAGCCGACAATAATCAAACGGACAGTGTATGAACAAAGCAAATGTTACACAGGCCACGGTTATGTTGTGCAAATAGCTGTCGCTGTTATCCGGATATATATCTCCGAAGCAATGGTTAGATCATAACAGAGACTTCAACAAAGGACAGATCGGCAAAGCAATGATCCCTCATGGCCCTTACTAGCCCCGATGAATTCCACATCGCGATGAAAGCAAAAGCCCGGCTTCAAACGAGAGTATAATGAAACCCGTTGTCGGCCAGCCAATGCTCAGCTGATGCCTTAAAGTTCCTTGTCCGGGCGTGCTCCGGCAAATCGATTTTCAGTTTGGTTTCGCCTGTAGAGGCGTCGTTTACCATACTGACCTGCAATGTTCTGACATTGTAAATTTTGGAAAGCTGGCTTGCCACATACTCGCAAATTGCCTGCTCGCGGATCGCTGGCCGATAAATTTTGCCAACGGCGGTGAGCGGTATGTCGCTTACCAGTTTGACCATAACGGGCTTAGCGGGTGCCTCTGAAATCCGCTCTTTGACGAAATCTAATATTTGTTCAGCGCTTGCATCCGAGCCCGAACGAAGTTTCGCAAAAAGTACGGGAACTTCTCCGGCCCGACGGTCTGGCCGCCCGACGGCCACAGCTTGCACGACGTCAGGATGTAAAGCTGCCACTTCTTCAATAACTGCAGGGTCGATATTATGACCGCTTCGGATAATCGTATCCTTTTCCCGGCCAGTTATGTAAAGCCAGCCTTCAGAATCGAGAAATCCGATGTCGCCGGTGTTGAGCCAGCCTTCTGCATCCTTAAGTGGAATAGAATCGGGGCTCGGTATACCATATCCATCGCTTACGCATTCGCCCTTTACATGGATTATTCCTCGTGTGCCTGGCCTATAGGGTTGTTCGTTGGGTTTGCCCGCTGCCAAAGGAACGATGCGTACCTCCATGCCAAAGACAGGCTTGCCAACCGATCCAAGACGGGGTTCATCGTCCCGCGACGCGATGGCGATGACCCCGGATGTCTCTGTCATTCCGTAAATGGGATGAACTGGGCGGCCCGTAAGAGCAGTAAACCGCTGCTGCAATTCGATCGTAAGCGGAGCGCCACCAGTCAGGGCTATGGCCCGTTTCTTAAGCGGGATCGAAGGATGATCCGCAGATTCGACGATATCAGATAACGAGGTTGGTACACCTCCAAAGACGGTGGCGCCGCATTCTTCGACGATTCGCCAGTAGTTTTTGAGCACCAATGGGTCGCGATTACCCGCCGCCGTCGGCAGGACCAACTCAGCCCCGGCAGATAGCGAAGCGAGCGAAAGGAGGATTGAGCCGGCAACATGAAACATAGGCAAACCAAGCATGACAACGTCATCTGCGTCAAATCCGCACGCTGCGCGGGTCGCTGACGCTGCAGCGACCTCATTCCAATGTGTGTGCCTTACGAGCTTTGGCGCTCCAGTTGTTCCTCCTGTATGAAAATAGGAGGCTGTGTCACCTGCACGCGCATCACCAATGCCGGGCATTGGCTGGTCAAGATGACAAGCAATGAGGCGATCAAAATCGACTGCGTCCCCTGATCCGGCGCTGCCGACCTGGATGACATGGCGGACGCTTGGAACAAGCCGGCTGGCAGCGCTTGCTTTCTGCCAGATATCAAGTGCGGGGTGCGGACCAAGGGCAACAACAATCTTGGTGCCCGCAGCGCGCATTATATCGGCAATATGTGATGGACTAAGAAGGAAGTTGATAGGATTCACAATCCCGGCTGCCTGCGCGCCCCAAAAGGCAAATTGCGTTTGAGGCAAATTTGGCAGGAGTATTGACACAACGTCCTGTCGGCTGACGCCCAGACTCTGGAACATGTTAGCGGTGCGCGTGATCTGGCCCAATAATTCACGCTGAGATAGGATGATCGGCGATGTACCAATTTCTCCGCTTGGCAGGAAGCGCAGTGCGCGCGCCTGAGGGTCCCGCGCAGCGGCCATAGCGATCAATTGATAGGTATTGACCGGAGTTATATCTATGCTCACGTAATTTTACGCCGTGCTCGGCACACCGATTTGAGTTCTGTGTACATCTCAATCACTTCGGGTCCCATTTCTCTCCCTACACCTGAATCCTTACACCCGCCGAACGGCAACGCGGCATCAAAAATATTATGGCAATTGGTCCAGACCGTTCCAGCCCTAATTCTCGGTATAAGTCGGTCTATAGCTTCGGCGTCGGTTGAGTAGATCGATGATGCCAGGCCGTAAATGGAGTCGTTTGCCAATTCGATCGCTTCATCTTCGGTTTCAAATGTCTGGACAGTCAGTACGGGTCCAAAAATCTCTTCACGCACTACCCGCATTTGGTTGTTGGTGTTTCCAAGAATTGTCGGCTCGATAAAGTAACCTTCGGAATCTGGCGCATGCCCACCAGCTAACAAATCCGCACCCTCGGATAATCCCAATTTGATGTAACTCTTGACAGTTAGCAACTGTCCTTCAGACACCATCGGACCCATCAGGGTATCAGGTTCAAGGCCAGGCCCAACCTCGATTGTGTTAGTCGCTTCAACCAACGCTGACACTAGAGAATCATGCAGGGATTTGTGTACATAAAGCCGAGACCCGGCACTGCAAACTTGACCGCAATTTGCGAATATTCCCAACATGATACCCGGTACAGCAACCTCAAGCGCTGCGTCAGGCATGACGATCACAGGTGACTTGCCTCCAAGCTCTAGCGAAATCCGTTTCATCCCGTCTACCGCTCGTCGGGCGATCGCCTTGCCGATTGCAGTCGAACCGGTGAACGCAATCTTGTCTACCCCCGGATGAGTCACCAAAGCATCACCAATCTCGCCACCCGGCCCGCAAATAATGTTGATCACGCCGTCGGGAAACCCGGCCTCCATTGCCAGTTCACCAATCCGCAGAGCGACAAGGGGAGTGTCAGATGCTGGTTTGAGAATGATCGTGCATCCTGCCGCTACTGCCGGACAAATCTTCCACACTGCCATCAACAATGGCATATTCCAGGGAATGATGGCGCCTACCACGCCAACTGGTTCGCGCAGAGTTTGCGCTGCGAAATCGAAGCCGGGGGCATAAGGCACAGCCATTTCGAATGTTCGACCGTGAATTTTTGTTGCCATGCCGGCCATGTAACGCACAAAGTTTACTGCTAACGGCACGTCGATTTCTTGCGCCCGACTAACTGGCTTGCCGTTGTCGATTGACTCTAACTGGGCGATATTCCGACTGTCTTTTTCCATTAGCTCAGCCAGACGCCACAATAATTTGCTTCGTTCAGTCGCGGGCATTCGCGGCCAGGCTCCGCCGTCGAAGGCTTTCCGAGCAGACTGAACCGCGCGATCCACATCAGCCAGGGAAGCCCTCGGCACTGAACAGAAGGATTGCCGGGACGAGGGGTCGTATACCGGCATTGACATGCCAGAAAGCGCGTTCACCCATTGTCCGCCAATTAGCATAAGTTTCGGGCTGGCGATCCACTCTGCATTGGCACGCGTTAATCTTGAAAAGTCGTTCTTTGGCAATGACATTACATTGGTCCTCATGCTAAAACTGCTCAGCCTTTAGGCCCCGCGAGCATCGACGCGCCAAATTTCCACAAGCGCATTTCCTCGGACGCAGTGCATGAAGTCGTAAAGATTTACCGTTGGATCGCAGTGCGGAACTATGAACTCGAGCCGAGCCCCGAGCGGTAGATTCTCTCCTTCGGACAGGATAATGCGACCGTGCTCGTCCCCATAATATACGTAGGTTGCTCCTTCTGGCGCACCGGAGGAAATAGTTGGAGGCCCCCCGTCAAAAGCAAGGTGCTTGAAGCCTGCATCACATGTTGCACCGCCAGGATGGTTGTTGCTGACAACTGAAGACTGAACAAACAGGCTGGAACCGAATGGAGGATTAAGACCAGATTGAGTCCAAACACGATCATATTGAACGTCCATGAACAAATAAGATCCTGCTTGAAGTTCCGTCAGAACTCCTGCTGTCGCATCAATTTCGAAAGTACCTGTTCCGCTCCCAGAGACGATTTCGGGCGGCATGCCTTTTACACGCAGTTCCTCGCAAAGGACCCGCAGTTCGCCTAGAATTTCAAGCGCTATTTGATGACGGACCTCGCGATCGGGGATGTGCTGGATGTGACCAGCATAGCATTGCAAACCGCGATAGCGCAAAGAAGGCAGCTTGATTACCAACTCCACAAGTTCAAGCGCCGAACGTTGATTCGCCGCCCCTGTTCGCTTCATACCTGGATCGACATCGACAAGAACGTCGACCGTTTTTCCTTGCATCTCCATGTGGTTGGACAAGGCGATGGCATTTAAGGGATTATCGACAACCAGCATCAAATCCTTGACCATTACCAATGCGGCGGCGCGTTCCATCTTGTCGAGAGTAACCAGCGGCGAGGTAATTAATAACCCCCCGACACCGCCAGCCGCCATGACCTCCGCCTCGCCAATGGTGGCACAGCAGATCCCGATAGCTCCGGCCTTCATCTGAAGATTGGCGATCGCGATTGACTTGTGGCTCTTACAATGCGGACGGATGTTGACTTTATGGCGCTCCCCGACTTCACGCATGATCGCAATATTTTCCTCAAGAACATCAAGATCTACGACCAATGCCGGTGTAGAAAGCCGCCATCGACCATCG
>Ga0105045_10004402_pt1 | contig 12226 bp, 4 predicted proteins | sample MAT02_FD_78089 | JGI IMG/M metagenome (GOLD analysis project Ga0105045, IMG submission 78089) | Freshwater microbial communities from Lake Fryxell liftoff mats and glacier meltwater in Antarctica - MAT-02 (megahit assembly) | ecosystem: Environmental > Aquatic > Freshwater > Ice > Liftoff... | reverse complement strand
TTTCGAACTTAAAAAAAATACTGAAAATACACTTCTTACCACGGGAGTTCCACTGTTGGCGGGAAAGGATAACACAAAAAAGAATCTCTATTATAAATTAACGCATGATATAGTGGTGAACTCTTCAAAAGTTTCACAGCTAAAGGCATTGTTTTTAAACCCAATTAACAAAAATTTTATACACCACGCGCCTATTGCCAATTCAGTGGATGGTGTAGGTGCTGTTCTGCCACCCGCAAACTCTAAATATAACGGCTTTGGCAGTGCTGAGTCACCAAAGGCACAAATAGGCTTTTGTCTGGCCAGCAGGGTATTATTAATGAAAGAAGGGGACCGCATGGTCACCGTAAACTTAACGGTTAAATACTTATACGAATCTTCAAAGAATGAGGCACTTACAGCTGGTATTTTTAAAGTGAGTATTACAGGTGAGAAAGGCTGGATAGGACCTAAGTTGACCTCGACAAGGATTACTTCTGTTGATAACCAACTTTATAAGTTGACGATAACTTTTAATATCAGTAAAGATGAACCCCCTGTAATTGCTTATAATAAAGCCTCTCACGGCAATAATTTCGATACCATTCATCCGATTTTACAGGTACTAATTAATAATGAAAAATCTGATTTTGGTTATCAGGATTTACTGAATGCAGAACTAATAGATGCCCTTATAGAAGTGGAAGTAGCTGGTATAACTTCACTAACTCTCGAAAACGATAACGGCACTCTTGATTCTAAAAAGCCTTTTAAGCCGTTTGGGGCTTTGTCTGATAAAAACTCCAACTTTTATATACAGCATGAAGAAACTTTCTCTAAGCGTTTAAAAGAGTTTTCTTTCAATGTAGAATGGAAAAATATTCCGGATTCAAATCTGGCTAACTATTTTAAAAACTATAATGTGTCGGGCCATGGAAACGGTGATTTTACCGCGATAGCAGCCTTTAAAGATGGTTTTTCATGGAAAGAACAATATCATCGGGTTAAGCTCTTTAACACCTCAGATGCTCAAGTCAAAACCACCTGGACATTTACTAATCCGGTATTCCCGGTATTGCTTCCGTTTTTTGTACTGCCTACGCTCCACACGCCCTATTTCCCTAACCCCGGCTTATCCATAAAACAGAATGTAAGCAGTAAAATGTCATATCTTTTTCCTGGTTTTTCTGCCCTACAACCAAAAGTTAATTTTGTAAAGGTAAAAACGACTTTCAGTTTGCTTACTTATCAGCCGATAATTTTGCAATTACTGAATGTTTATCAAGACATCCGGAAAGGGCAATTACGATTACGCTTAGACCATAGTTTTTTATTTAAAGATTATAGAGATAAATACACCAAAGAAATTTTAAGGTACAGTGTGGAAGGAGGGGACCTGAACCTTCCGGCTGAGCCCTTTGCGCCAGAAATGCAATCTATCAGCTTGAGGTATATAGCCACTACCGCTAAAATTAGTTTTAATGGCACTACGCTAAATGACTATTTAAGTGAAGAAATAGAATACTTTCACTACGGTGCCTTCGGCCAAATGCGAGAACATGCCTACACCCTCAGCAAGCAAAGTTTCTTGAGCAATAAGAAAGTGAAACTGGTGCCTCAATATACTGACGAAGGAGGTTTACTTATTGGTTTAAATGATATATACGCTGAAGATTCTCTCTGTATGTTATTTCAGTTAGCAGAGGGAAGTGCCAATCCGGAAAAACCGAAAGTAAAACTAAACTGGAGTGTGCTTTGTGATAATTATTGGAAAAACTTAGGCAATGAAGATTTTATATTTGATACTACAAATGATTTGTTAACTAGTGGGGTTATAAAAATTATTATCCCAAAGGAAGCAACTACAAGCAACACAATTTTACCAGAAAATTTATTGTGGCTTAAAGCGTCTATTCCGAAAGATAGCGATGGGGTTTGCAAACTGCTGGATGTGCAATCAAATGCGGCCATTGCAGTTTTTGATAATCAGGATAATGACCCTTCACACTTGCAAAATGCAATGCCGTCGGGTTCTATAACCAAACTGAAAAATGAAATTGGAGCTATTAAAAAAGTAAATCAGCCTTATTCGAGTTTTGGTGGCAAAATGAAAGAAATTGATCAATCCTATTATATGCGGGTAAGTGAGCGGCTTCGTCATAAAGAGAGAAGTATCGCAATTTGGGATTATGAAAGGCTGATTTTACAACATTTCCCGATGGTTCATAAAGTAAAATGCATTAACCACGCAACTAACTCTTCATTTTATTCTCCTGGAAATGTTTTGATAGTGGTGGTTCCCGACTTAACCAATCGAAATGCTCTTGATCCGTTTAAGCCAAAAGTTGATAAAAACACACTAGACGAGATCTATGCTTTTTTAACACATCAATCTACAGCATGGGCTCAATTTCAGATCATAAACCCTATCTATGAACCTGTGCAAATATCTGTAGATATTAAACTGAAACGGGGCTTTGAATTTAATTACTACGAAAAAATCATCGACCAAAAGCTGCAACAATTTCTATCACCATGGATAACAAATTCAAGCAGCGATATCCACTTCGGAGGAAAAGTAACCAAATCAATGGTGGTCAAGTTTTTAGAAGATCTAGAATTTGTTGACTATTTAACTTTCTTTTCACTATCCAAATTTTCTCCGAGCAATAATGCTTTTGGCAATAACCTAGAAGTTGCCGAAGCATCAAACCCTGCATCCATATTGGTATCAGCTATGCAACATATCATTAATAATGAATAGTTCTTGAGTTATGAACCATTCAAGAACTCATTGAAAAAACAAAACTGCGTCCCTGATATTTTCCATAGATGTGAAAATTTGATGCCTAGAATTTCTAAATAAAATTTCCCTATCTGCACTAAAATAAACCATGAGTGATGTCTTGACAATTTCCTCGAAAAAGCCTGAGCAAAGTGCTTTTGATTATGAAGCTTTAAGAAAGATTGGAATTAGCCATATTGAAAAAACTGCATCGGCTATTTGGACAGATTATAACATACATGATCCAGGAATTACGATGCTGGAATTGATGTGCTATGTGATTACCGATTTGAGTTATCGAAGCAATAACAGCATCCCAGACTTACTGGCAACACCGACCGATAGCAAAACCAATATTTTAAAACATTTCATTTCAGCTGCCCGCATTTTCCCGAATAAACCTGTAACAATTAACGATTACCGTAAGTTGATTATCGATATAGAAGGAGTCAAAAATGCTTGGTTAATCAAAAAAACAATTCCAATTATTGCAGATATCACGCGTAAAAAGCTTCGTTTTATACCTCTAGCAACCGGAAAATGGGAACCCGTAAATGTGCAGGGCTTTTACGATGTACTTTTAGAATTTGACACCAACGTTACCAAAGAACAAAAACTAAATATCAAGCAAATTACTCGGGAAGTAGTTCTTGAAAACCGAAACCTTTGCGAAGACTTTTTGGCAATTGAAGAAGTAACCAACCAACAGTTTAGGCTTTGTATTGAGCTGGAATTAAAACCAGAGGTAGATCCTTTTGAGGCAGTGGCTCAAATGCTTTTTAATATTCAACTTCATCTAACCCCTTTAATCAAATTTTACTGGCTTAAAAATTTACTGGATCAAGGGTATACCACAGATTTAATTTTTGAAGGACCACTGCTTACACATGGTTTCATAAAAGAAGAAGAATTAGTCGCGTCCAACCTAAAAACTGAACTTCACCTGTCTGATATTATGCAACAAATTTTAAATGTTACAGGCATCAGTAATATTCTAGACATCATTTTTAATGCGACGGATCAGGTTAAAGAAAGTTCTAATAAATGGATCATCCCAGTGGCATCCGGCAAACAACCAATCCTTAATATTCTTGAATGCAACATTCTGGTATATAAAAATGGCATACCGTTAAGGCCAGATAAAAATGTGATTAAAAATAGATTCGAGCGGTTGATGAGCGAACACATTATCGGGAATGACAAGGTACGCACCGAAGACATCAGTTTTGCCACCGGAAGCTTTTCAGATACAGGGAATTACTTTTCTATACAAAATCATTTCCCTAAAAATTATGGAATAAGCCATTGGGGGTTGCCTTCCGATGCTACTGATGAAAGAAAAGCACAAGCGAGGCAGTTACAAGGATACCTGTACTTTTTCGATCAGCAATTGGCAAACTATTTTTCGCAGCTATCGCACCTGCGTAATTTATTTTCAACAGAAGATGAAACGGCTACCTATTTCTCCGAGCTGGTTACTAGTTTTAGCCAAGCTGAGGGATTGTTTGCAAATAGTGACAGTATTCGCTCAATCATTCAGATTGCAGCAGAAAATAAAATCGATTTTTACAAACGTCGTAATTTATTTTTAGATCACTTACTCTCCAGGTTTTCAGAATCGTTTTTTGATTATGTGAACGTTCTTTACTCCGGCTTTACTTCAAACACCAAAGATGTAATTAGTCCGGCAGTTATAAATCAGGAAGATATTGTTAAGGATAAAATAAACTTTTTAAAAAACTATCCTGAATATAGTGGCAAGCGTTTTACAGCCTATCATTATGTCTCTGATCTAACCTGGGATACAGATAATATCAGCGGTTTAGAAAAAAGGCTTAAACGTTTATTGGGATTTGACAACATGAACAGGCGCAACCTGATAAATTTATTAACTACTATTCAACACGGTTTTAATGAGTTTAACAAAGATCAGTACTGGTTCAGTATTAAGGATTATGGAAACAATAAAACATTATTGGAGGGAAGGATAAAATACTCTAGCAAAGAGGAGGCGTCATTTGATCTAGAAGATGCATTGACATTAATTTACGACTCGGCAAACCTGAGAAGCATTGAAAACGCAGATAGTACCTTTAGTAATCAAGTCTTAAAAGCAGGAGTTGTAATCGGAAGCAGTACAGAAATATATACGACTAAAGAAGATGCAGATGTCGATCGTTTATTATTAATTACATTGGTTACTGAGACTCGTGCTGAGGAAGGAATGTTTTTGATCGAACATCCTTTGCTTCTTCCCAGCCCAAGCTTAGAAAAACCTGAATCTCCCCCCGATTCGCCACCATCTTCCCCAATCGAACCTCCAGTATCGCCTTCAAAAGTAACCAAAGATTTTTTTCTGCCCATTTGTGTAGACGAAAGTTGCAGAGATTGCCAAGATAGGGATCCATATTCCTTCCGCATCAGTGTGATTTTGCCAGCCTATGCTCCTCGTTTTCTTAACCTCAGCTTCAGAACATATTGTGAACAAACGATCAGGATGGAATCACCAGCACACACTTTTGTTAAAATTTGTTGGGTAAGTAATGAACAGTTAGTCGAATTTCAAGATGCCTATAAAAATTGGCTGACACTAAAAGCCTCCGGTGCACTGGATTCTGATTATGTGAAATTAAATAGGTTCATTGAGATTTTCACTGCCTTGAAATCCGTGTATCCAGTGGCACGTCTCGAAGATTGTAAAAGTACGGAAGAGCGCACCCTCTTCTTATTAAATCAAAACGCATTAGGAACACTTAAAACATAAAAATCATGGGTAACGTACTAGACAGCATCAGTAAAGACAATACCCGCTTTACTATTTTTGAAAACAACCAGGTATTAACGGCGGATCAATTAAATGATTTATTTAATTATCTGGATGTGCAAACCCGGACAACTCGTACCCGGGCAATTGGGGTAGGTATCATATGCGGCCTTGAAATCGGTGTGCTTGAAAACAAACGTCTTGTTCTATCAAAAGGTACTGCTATTACTACAGATGGCGACCTCCTTTCATTAGATTTTGATCAGGAGTTTGATCAGTATGAGGTATTTGAAGACCTAAATGCAAAGTACCCGTATTTTCAATTAGATACTAATCAACGGATTCCCTTATTCGAACTACGAAACAGTCAGCTGGTTGGCGCCGTGCCCGGGCTAGAATTGGCGTCGCTAGAAAACACGACTGGCACCACATTTAAAGATTATGTGGGTATACTGTACCTGGAGGATTATGACAATGATCCTGATTTATGCACCGGAACAGATTGTGATAATAAGGGCATCACTGCGGTTAAAGATATAAAAGTACTATTAGTGCATATAAACAATGTTCGCACGCTGCTACAAAGCATGCCTGCCATGAATAAAGACTACTTTAAATTAGAAGATATCTATATCCCGAGAGTAAAAGTGAGTATTGCGATCGATACTTTTAACGAGCTAAATGCCTCATTTAATAATGTGCTATCTATAAAAGACGACATTAAAGCTAAGTTGATTAAAGCCTATCAAACATGCCAAACCATCATAGAAGATCAGTTTGATAACGGCGATCCTACCACAGGCTGGAGCACTTTGCTCGATCAACATTTTACATCAGGGAGCAGTACATCAAGCCAATATGTTTATGATTTTGCCCGTGATATCAGCTATGCCTACAATGAAATGAGGGAAAGCTTATTTTCTGATGATATGCTATGCTGCCCAGATGTGGACTTGTTTCCAAAACACATACTATTAGGCTTGGTTAGGGATGCTAGTGTGAAAAACCCGATTGTAAATTTCGATATTAGAAATTCAACTCTAATTGATATATCTCCTATAGCATCCACCAATTTTTCCACGCTACTGCAACCAAAGCTTAGTTTACTTAGAAATATCCGTTTCAATCCCGGCACATTTATAAAAAGATTTAATAAGCGTCACATTGACCTGGAGTACCGCCATCACTTTTATGAATCGCCCATTCTAAACATTAACGATGAGGTAAATGAATTTACCAGATTTTGTTTCATGCGATTGCATAGCATGATCACAAACTTCAAAGTTCCTACTGTAGTCGAAGTCCAAAATTTAGCTAGAGGTCTAAAAATTACCCCAAGTTATTATGAAGATGCGTCATTAGGAGAGCGTAGTATTCCTTTTTATTATCGTGTTAACCCCAACTTGCCCATAAATTTATACTGGAACTTTAACGCAAATAATCGCAAAAAAGAAAACCAACTACTATCCTATCACTCAAACACGTATTCTGAAGTTAACCAAGCAACACTCAACCCATTAAACTTCAACATTTTGAAATATAACTTTTTCAGAATTGAAGGACATATCGGGTTTATTCGGGCCGATGTAGAAGCTGCATTGAATAAAGTGATTTTAGAAAACAATCTACCTATAAATATACAAGCAGTACAGGTTGAGAAAAAATTGGAGACCATACCGCCTAGGCCCTGGTTTTTTCCGCATTTATATATGTACGAAAAATCATTAAAAAGTACGTTTATAGACCGTTTGGATCACGCCGATTTGGTAAACGATAATTTGCGAACCAAAGATCAAAGCATTCCGGTAACGGAATTTAAAACCGCCAAACAAAACGTGTTAGATAATGCTCGGGATATTGGCGATCCGCAATTTAATTTTATGAGTTACAGATCGGCAATAACCAATGTAATGAGCGCCACTACCAACGTAAAAGCGCAAACCAGTAAATACGCTTTTTCAAATACTGCCATACCACATGATTTTATTTTAAACGCAGATATTCTACGTAAAACAGATGTAATTTCGGGAATTTACCAGGAGACGGTGATCAAGAAGAAAACCGGACTGATGCTTGGGAATTTCATGAAAGATAACCCGGGTCTAGAACATAACGGGGGTGTAATGAGGGGCGGCACATTTATAATTGTTTACACAGCAGATGACCAACGGGTGGTAGCCGATTTTATGCTTCCTTATGCTAGTATTGATAAGGATGTAATTCCCAATCCGCCAGTTTATATTCCGCCTATCCCGTTGCCAACCGGTCCGCCAATTATACCGAGATTCCCGATTGAAGATATTTTTGAAATTAAACCGCATTACGTGAAAAATTTCGAAGACAAGATTGTTCCCTACGTTAAGGAAATAGATTTTGACACAAAACTAACCAATCGGTTTAATCCGAAAATTGCGGAAATTGAAAGTAAGTTTGATTTAAAGTTGGCTATTACGAATACTAAAGTGGATGGTATCAGTCCACAAATTGCTGGCTTCGATCAACGTCTAAAAGATAATTCTCAATTGTTTAACAGCGTGCTCACTAAGGATTTGCGAAATGTAGCTGTACCTAATAGAGGCACTGTTTTCGGTGCCAAAAACCTGACTAAAGAAGTAGAAAATTTCGCCAGAAATCGTAAAATCTTAGAAGAAATGCCATTAGATGCACCGGGACGTGATGTAATAGAAAAAACGGTTATAGAATCCGCTAATGATTTAACCGAAAAATTAAACGATCAGGCGGTGTTGGGTGATCAAGCGAATAGCATGGTTGTGAAAAGTATTCTGGCGGATGTACACAGCGGCACCAGCCTGGTACAAAATCTAGATTTAAAAGGCCAGGCTAACACCATAGCAGAACGGGCCAATACCATAAACAGAGGCTTTAAGTTTAACCGTTAACAATGAGTGGCGATGTAATAATCCGCAAGCAAAAGATTAATATCAAGGTGGGTAATGAAAAACTTGCGTTTGACTGCCAGCAAACGATTAATGAGCAGGTAAGTGATGAATTGGTAAAAATGTACGAACGGATTTTTCACCAAACCACGCACCCAGACCAGTATATCGCAATTGATTCTATTAAGGTTGACTTGGGCGTAATTTCTGTTTATGATTTCCAGAACCGTTTTTATCAACTAATAGAGCAACAACTGCTGATTGAATTGCGAAAACAGTTTGAAAAGAGTCCCGAGCTTACCATCGTTTCTACTAGTTATACAGAACCGCCATTGGACGCTACGGAAAAAGAGGCTGAAACTATTCAATACAGTTCGGCCAGTGCGCAGGAAAGCGCTGCCCTAGTTTACTTTTTAGAAAAAGGTTTTTATCCTTGGTGGTATAAAAAAAACAAAAGGAAAACGCCTAATGAAATTTTAAAAGGATTTGATGAAATACAACAAAGCAACTTTTTAATACAGATTTACGCAGCATCTAAAAAGCTCTCCGCTTATAATGAAGTCCAACTTATAAAGCGCCTATCCAATTATTTGAGTAATACAATTTATGAAACCTTACTAATAAGTTTAGTAGAGTTGCAGGCAGATGATCGTATTCGGAATAATTTGTTTTTGCTTTTAAATCAGAAGAACCAAATCAGCCAATACTTCCATATTCCTGTGAAGATATTTTACCAGAAGTTCTTTCGATTTTTTCTTTTAAATCGAGAGCTGGAAAACGGAATCAAATCATTTTTAGCTAGTTTAAATCAAAGCTTCCCCTTAGCGCCTGAAGATTTAAAACCCCAAGCAAAATTTTTAGAAGGCTTAGATGAACATATACTTTCTATTTTAGAAAAGAAGTTGGAACCTTTTCCAGAATTACCTGCTAGAGTAAAAAAAAACAAGTCTATTAATCTTGAAGACCCTGAAGGGATATATATTGAAAATGCTGGTTTGGTTCTTTTACACCCGTTTTTGCCAGTTTACTTCCAAAATTTAGGTTTAGTAAATGATGCTCGGCAATTTATATCCGAGGAAGCGAAAGTTAAAGCATCCATACTACTATACTATTTGCAAGAAGGCACTGCCGACTATAAAGAATGGGAAATGGCGCTTAATAAAATTTTATGCGGAATAGAAACAACCGAAGTAATTGAAAGCGAAGAACTATCAGAACAAGAAATAAAAGAATCAAAACTGCTTTTGCAAACCGTGGTTGGTTATTGGACAGCCCTGAAGGGCGCCAGTCCAGAATCTCTTCAAGAAACTTTCCTTAAACGGGAAGGTAAAATAACTTTTAAAGAAGATTTTTGGTTAATACAAGTAGAAAAAATGGGAGTGGATATACTTTTAGAGCGCCTGCCATGGGGAATAGGAACTATCAAACTGCCTTGGCTAAAAGAAATAATCTACGTGGAATGGTAAGCGAAATTCCTTCAATAAAAAGAGAGGCATATCACTTAAATGCGCTTGCTCTACTAGATGAAATCAGCTGGTTTGAAACAGTTATTCAAACTCGTCTAAAACTCCATTACGGCCAGGAGTGTGAATTAAATTCAATTTTTGAAATTCCTGCACCAACATTATCAGATAAAGAATCTATTTATGCAGAGTTTGTTAGCTTCTATCAGCTATCTGTTTCTGAGCGCCTAATACTCATGTTAGCATTAGTACCACATGTAAGTCCGCAGATATTAGATGTTTTTCTCATCCAAAATTCTACTAACAATCGAGGTTTTACGGAATTTGGTGGCTTAAAAGGTGCTGCACATAGCGGCTTTATTCCCACAGCAGAAACAGCTTTATTTTTACTTTCAGGCAATGATTTGGGCAAACGTTTTAAAGCCCAGCAATTATTTGATGCTGAACATCTATTTAAAATTCACAATATCTTATATCTGGCACCATCTCCCGCCAATGAACCTATTTTTTGCGGTCAGCTTCTAATTAACGACGAGTATGTAGATTTATTTACAGCAGGAAAACTTCGTAAGCCGAACTTCAGCATGGATTTTCCGGCTAAAAGAATCACCTCTCCACTTGATTGGCAAGATTTAGTAGTAGAAGAGCATACCATGGAGCAACTAAACGACATCATAATTTGGTTGGAACATGGCAGCAAGTTGATGAATGAGTGGGGAATGAAAAAACAACTAAAACCGGGTTACAAAGCGCTATTTCATGGCCCTCCCGGAACAGGTAAAACACTTACGGCTGGCCTATTTGGCAAATATGCCGGTTTGGATGTTTACCGGGTGGATCTTTCTATGGTGGTTTCTAAATACATTGGCGAAACCGAAAAGAATTTAGAAAAGGTTTTCGCAAAGGCTGAACATAAAAATTGGATTTTATTTTTTGATGAAGCTGATGCCCTCTTTGGAAAGAGAACATCGATTTCGGATGCACATGACAAATATGCCAACCAAGAAATAGCTTACCTCCTCCAACGACTTGAAGATTACAACGGCCTGGTAATTTTATCATCCAATATGAGGAGCAACGTGGATGAAGCGTTTGGCCGACGGCTTCAATCTGTTATTCATTTCCCTGTACCAAAAGCCGAAGGACGTTTAAAATTATGGCGAAATTCATTCAGTGATCAATCACAACTAGCAGTCGATTTAGACCTTACGGCCATAGCTGAAAAATATGAACTTGCAGGAGGTTCTATCATTAACGTAGTTCGATATGCATCCCTAATGGCAATCAGTCGAAAAGAAAGCGTGATACGCCAGTCTGATATTCTGACCGGAATTAGAAAAGAATTGAGAAAAGAAGGAAAAACGGTATAACAATTTAGCTCCCTCCATTTTTTAATCGGTGTCGAGGGAGATGAACCTTTTCACTAAAAAATCAATATTATGCCAAAGCTTGTATCTGCATCCTCTGGAGATAAAACAGCAATATCAACAACTAGTGATATAAGGACTTCCATGTTAAAAGATCCTTTGAAAACTAATGAATCTCCATCTCCTTTTACTATACAAACAAAACTAACTGTTGGCTCTAAGGATGATCCGCTCGAAGAAGAAGCAGATAATATGGCAAATCAGGTTATGCGAATGCCTGAAAATTCCTTTATCCAAAGAAAGTGTCACGAATGCGAAAAGGAAGATCAAGTATATAGAACTCCCTTAACCGATTCGATAACACCTCAAATTCAGGCAAAGGGGGATGGCAATTTTTCAGTTAATGAAGCCTCCGCCAGTTCCATTAAGGCTACTTTAGGATCAGGATCACGACTTGATAAGCAAACAAACAACTTCATGAGTGAGCGGTTTGGGCATAATTTCAATGATGTAAAAATTCACAACGATAGCCGGTCCGCCCAATTAAGTAATGATCTACATGCAAAAGCATTTACAATAGGAAAAGATATTTACTTTAATCAAAACCAATATAATCCAGCCTCCGAAAATGGCAAACATTTATTGGCACATGAGTTAACCCATACAATACAACAAAGAAATAACGCAATGAGAGTACAAAAACTAGATCTTTCATTGCATAATTTCAGTAAAGGCTCTTGTGGCGAACGCAATGTTCAGTGGGTATTTGCGCTAAGCAATGCCGCACCAGATGACGGTTACTTAGTACAGCATATCAGATCATTAGAAACGAAGGCAGCTTGCCCCTCTGATATAAGTTATACTGAATTAGCACCCAAATTAGAATTCTGGGAGGCATGGAAAGTAAAAAAAGGTGATAAACTTGATTGGACAACTGTCCGGGATGCTTGGACAGATGGGAGCACCCGGCC
>Ga0105045_10004401_pt1 | contig 12226 bp, 10 predicted proteins | sample MAT02_FD_78089 | JGI IMG/M metagenome (GOLD analysis project Ga0105045, IMG submission 78089) | Freshwater microbial communities from Lake Fryxell liftoff mats and glacier meltwater in Antarctica - MAT-02 (megahit assembly) | ecosystem: Environmental > Aquatic > Freshwater > Ice > Liftoff... | reverse complement strand
GGCAAGATGGCTTATACCTTCTTGAAGTCGCAGGGGATCGACGTCGGCAGCACCCGCGTCGCGGCCGAGGAACTGGAAGCCGCTAAACCGCTGCTCGGGTTCGTCGGCACAAAGATCACGCTGCCGGTCGATTACCTCGCGGCCAAGTCGGATGACCTGACGGAGACGAAAGTGTTTGAAGGGAACATCGACGCGGGTTACGAAGGTGTCGACATCGGGCCGAAGACTCTGGCGCTGTTCTCACAGAAGATCGCCGAAGCGGGCACGGTCATCTGGAACGGCCCGGTCGGCTGGTTCGAGCAGCCCGCGTTCAGCGCCGGCACCAAAGGGATCGCCGCGGCGATGGCCGGCAGTTCCGCCGTCACCGTCGTCGGCGGCGGAGAGACGGCCGAGGCGGTGGAACAGTTCGGGTTCGATTCGAAAATGACGCACGTGAGCACGGGCGGCGGGGCGTTCTTGGCCTACGTGGAAGGGAAGAATTTCCAGTCGCTGGCTCAAATCGACGAACGGTAAGGGGGCACGAGGTGAGTGTCATGTCGACGGCCGAGCGCACGAAGCGCGGCATCCCAGAGGGCCTTTGGCTGCGCTGTCCCCAGTGCAAGGCCACGATCTTCCGTAAGGAAGTCGAGGCCCGGCTGAACGTCTGCCCCGAGTGCGACCACCACTTCTACGTTTCCGCCCGCGACCGCTTGGTTCAACTGCTCGACGAGAACAGCTTCGAGGAAATGGACGCCGACTTACGCCCTGTCGATACGCTCGGTTTCGTCGATAGCCAGCCTTACTCCAAACGCATTGTCGAGCAGCAAAAGAAAACCGGCCTCGGCGATGCCGCCGTCTGCGGCACCGGATTCGTCCGCGGGCGCGGCGTCGTCCTCGGCATCACCGATTTCGCCTTCATGGCCGGGAGCATGGGCTCCGTGGTCGGCGAGAAACTCGCCCGCGCCGCGGAGAAGGCGACCGATCTCAAACGCCCGCTGATCTTCGTCTCCGGTTCCGGTGGCGGCGCCCGTATGCAAGAAGGGATCCTGTCGCTGATGCAGATGGCGAAAGTCTCAGCGGCATTGGCCCGCTACCACCTCGCCGGCGGGCTTTACCTCTGCATCCTCACGAATCCGACGATGGGCGGCGTCGCCGCAAGCTGGGCCTTCCAAGGCGACATCACCATCGCCGAGCCGAAGGCGATGATCGGCTTCGCGGGCGCCCGCACGATCAAGAACACCATCCGGCTCGAACTGCCCGACGGTTTCCAAACGAGCGAATTTTTGCTGCAGCACGGCTTCGTCGATCGCATCGTATCCCGGCGCGACATCCGCACCGAAGTCTCGCGCATCATCGACTACTGCGAAATGCAATAACCTTCAGCACCGGCGTCTGGCCGGAATGCGGGTAGGATCGGCGTCTCGCCGGACCGGAATGCGGGTAGGATCGGCGTTCCGCCGGTCCATTCGACCAGGAGTGCACCGTGGGACTGTTCGACGGCTTCAAGAAACTCTTCGCCAAAGGGGACGGCTCCAAACGGCGGAAGGTCATCACCCTCGCCAAGCGGTTCGACCTCCAGGGACGCACCGGCCAAGGGAGCATGTCGAAGGTTTGGAAAGCCTACGACCGCGAACTCGGTCGGGTGGTCGCGCTGAAGGTGCTCGACAAAGCGAAGACGATCAAATTCGAAGAGAAGTTCAAGCTGCAAGGACTGAAAAAGCCCCCCGAGGGCGAAATCTGCGAGAGCCTTCGGCACGACAACATCGCCAAGACATTCGAGCACGGCCTGACGAACATCGGCGAACCGTACTTGGTGCTGGAGTGGATCGAAGGCTTGGGACTGAACTACCTCGTCGAGAACAAGCACGCGCAACTCCAAGGGAATCGCATCAATTTCGTCGGCCAACTCTGCGACGCCATCGACTACCTCCACAGCCAGAAGTACCTGCACCGCGACCTCTGCCCGCGCAACGTGATGGTCTCCGCCGAGGGCGTGGTGAAGCTGATCGACTTCGGGCTCACGGTGCCGTACACGCCGCCGTTTTGCCAGCCGGGTAATCGCACGGGCACGGTGGATTACCTCGCGCCGGAAGTCATCAAGCGATCGACGACGGATCACCGCGTGGATATGTTCGCGCTGGGCGTCACCGCGTTCGAAGTCTTCACGGGCTTTTTGCCTTGGGAAAAATCGCCCAATGGCGAGGAGACCCTTCGCCGGCACTTGAACACGCCGCCTCGCAAGGTGCAGGATCTGAGGCCCGATCTCGACGACGAAATCAGCCGGGTGCTGATGAAGTCGATCGACCGCGAGAAGATGAACCGGTACGCTTCGGCCAAGGACTTCAAAGAAGCGCTCGCGAAATTGCGGAAACAAGATTACTGACGGTTCGCCGCCCAACTCGCCGCGGCGATCGCGGCGGTCTCGGTTCGCAGCGTCCGCGGGCCGAAGCTCAGCGGTTCCCAGAAGTGGGTCAATGCCAACGCGATTTCCCCGTCCGTGAAGCCCCCTTCGGGACCGATGGCGAAGACCGAATCGGCCGCGTTCGATTTCGGGGAACTCACCCCGCTGGCCGTGTGCAAAATCCACCTGGCGAACTGCGACCCCTCACGGGGCCGGCTCGCCGGGCTCAAAAACGCTTCCAGTGACATCGGGTTGTCAATCGACATCAGCCGGTTCCGACCGCACTGCTTGCTCGCTTCGATCACGGCCCGGCGCATCTTGTCGAGCTTGTCCCCCTTCGGCCGATTGATCGATCTCTCGGTGATCAGCGGCACGAACCGGGTCGCGCCGAGTTCGACGAGCTTCTCCAAGAGAAAATCGAAGCGATCGGCTTTGGGCAAAGCGGAGCCGATGACCACTTCGAAGCGCAACTCGCGCGAGACATCGCGTCGCTCGCGGATGAACAGAGCCGTCTGTTTCTTGCCGACCGCGACGATCTCGGCCGGATACTCGGCCCCGTCGCCGTTGAACAGCACGACCGCATCTCCGGGGGCAAATCGGCGAACCGTTCCCAAATGGTGAGCCTCCGGTCCGTCGAGGACGAACTCGCCGAGTGACAACGGCTTGTCGGTGAAGAAGCGGTCGGCCATCGGGATACCGTTGCGTTCCGTGAGTCAATGCGAGAGTATATCAGCATCGCAGCCGATCCTCACTCTCTCCAGGAGTTCCCACGTTCCCAATCACGCGCCTATCGAATGCCGTGGCGCTCTGCGACGTCGACGCCGGGCACGTGACCGCAGAGAAAATATTCGAAGACTCAAGCTTAGTTGTGGGCCGCTGTGACGACCTCAAGTTTGATGGCTGAATGATGGCGAGGCCGACGCTGCGATTGACACCGCTACAAAGAAACTGTTACTATCCGACAAAGAAATTAGGGAAGTCGCCGTGGGTGTCGGAAAAATAACCGCTTCGGATCTCGACGCCCTCGTGCGGGAATGCGACCGACTCGGCGGTCTTGGCTCGCAGGCCACGAGGGCTTTTTTGTCCGATCTCGATTTGCAGATCGAGACCGTCGTCGACCAAGCTCTCGATCCGTTCGGTGAAGAATATTTTCAGCAGCAGGTCGATCTATACCGCGAGATCGCCGGGCGCGATCTCGATCAAAGCAAAGGGGAGCAGTGTCCCGTTGATGTTGAAACGAATGTGCTGGCGTGCAACCCTTACAACAATTCCGACATCCGATTCATCGCCAAGCACGCGCGGACAATCCAGACTTGCCTCGCTCTCGCCGACTTGCCTCCAGGAGCATCGGTACTCGACATGGGTTGCGGCTGGGGACTGAGTTCCGAAGTGATGGCCTTCGCCGGAGCCCGGGTGACCGCGGTCGACATCAATCCGTCGTTCGTCGAACTCGTGGGCCGGCGGGCGACGCGGCTCGGCTTGCCTATCGAGGCCATCGTGTCCGAATTCGACACGTATGTGGACTCTCGGCAGTACGATTTGCTGTTTTTTTACGAATGCCTCCATCACAGTCTTAAACCCTGGGAGACGATTGCCAGACTGGCGCCGTTAGTGAAACCCCATGGGAAAATCGTTTGGGCCGGAGAGCCCGTCAACGACTATTGGTGGCGGAATTGGGGGTTGCGGCTGGACTGCGATTCGATCTACTGCATGAGGAAATTCGGATGGTGGGAGAGCGGCTGGACCGCCGACTTTCTCACGAGGTGCTTCGCCAGATCCGGCTTCGAGCAAACTGTATTTCCGGACATCGGATTAGACAACGGTCACGTCGGTTTCGCGGTTCGCTCGGAGTATGCCGAACAGATCCGGCCGGATCTCACCGTAGCCAAAGCCTCGGCCTCGGCGGCCCAATTGCTCCGACGAGAGATCGATGACTTGCACAGTCACATCGCCGGGATGACATCCTCTCTGTCTTGGAAGGCTTCCTCTCCGATACGAGCAATGGGCCAATTGGCGCGAAGGCTTTATGGAAGGTGAGTCCCGATTGCGCGACAAAATTTCCCGACTTTGCCCGGTGCTCTCTGAAAAACTGAAGCTGCTGTCGGCACTTCCCACCATCGCTCAAATCGCCTCCGGTCCGCGTTCGCCGGTGCGGATGCGGACTACATCCTCCAGCGGCAGGATGAAAATCTTGCCGTCGCCGATGCGGCCTTCGTCGCCGGTGCGGGCGGCTTCGATGATCGCGTTCACCGTTGGTTCGACGAAGTCTTCGTTCACCGCGATCTGCAACTGTACTTTGCGCAGCATGTTCACGGTGAACTCGTGACCGCGGTAGATTTCGGATTGCCCCTTCTGCCGGCCGAAGCCTTGCACGTCCACGACCGTGAGCCGGAAGACTTGCACTTTGTTGAGCGCGGCTTTCACGGCGTCCAGCTTGCTCGGTTGAATGATGGCGAGGATCAGTTTCATGGCACCGCGACTTTCCCCTGCGACAGGTACTCTTCCCCGACGGGGAAGTTGGCGAACGCCATCGAATAATTCGCCTCGAACCACTCCCGGATGTGCGGCACCGCCCCCGGATCGTACTTCGGCTCGGCGCAGATCATCGGGCCGAACGGCACGCGGCGGATCTCGCCCTGTTCGACGATCAATTCCCCGGCTTTGAAGACGTACCGAGGGAGTTCGAACATCGCCAGGCGATCCGACTGAGGCGTGTAGACGGTGATGTCCGCATCGGCCCCGCTGCCGAGGTGCCCCTTGTGCGGCAGGCCGAGCATCTTCGCCGGGGAACCGCGCGTGATGATGGCGATTTCGGCGAGGGTGTACTCGCGGTCGAGCTCGGCGAGGGTGCAGCGCTCCTTCACCCGCGCCGGCAATCGCTTCAAGACTTCGCGCCGGTAATCCCGGCTCATCAACAGCGCGATGATTTCCGGGTAGGCCACGAACGCGCCGCCGTTGGGGTGGTCGGTGCTCATGGCGATTTGCCACGGATCCTTCACGAGCAGGTACCACTCCAGCCCGATAGCCCACTGGAGCGCGTGCACGAACGACTTCTCTTGGTACGTGATCGGCACGATGCCGCAGCCGCCTTCGCACTCGGCGTCGCTATTAAACCACTTCCGGCCCGTGACTTTATGGAGGTAATGCCCGAGCGGACCGTCGGCGGTCATTGAGGTGGTTTCGCCGAAGACGACTTGGCCGACATCGACCGTGATGTTCGGGTGGCTGTTCACGTATTCCGCGAGTTGCGGCACTTGGCTGCAAAACGTTCCTTGGTCGTCGGGCCCACCGCCGTAGCTGTGGAACTGGATGTGCGCGAAGTGCCCGCGGTGCCCCTCGACGGCCCGCATCGTTTCGAGAGTCGTCGTCCAATTGCCGGGCATTCCGAGTTGATTGCAATGGATGTGAACGGCATGGGGCAAGCGCAGTTCGTCGGCCGTGCGGGCCAATTCGCGGACGATGGCGCGCGGAGTCGTATTGAAGCCGGGGACGGTGTCGTCGAGGTGCGCAAGCGCATTTGAACCTTGCTTCCAGACTTCAACTCCTCCGGGGTTCACGACTTTGAGCGCATAGCCGCGCGTCGAGTTCAACAACCAAGCGCAGAAGGCCCGCAGCCGCGCCGACTCCCCAGCGGCGATCTGTTTCATGGCATAATGGTTGTTGCCCGTCAGGACGAAGAAGCCTTTGTCGATCACGGGAGTATCGTGGAATTCTTCGAGCGTGTGCCGGGCTCCGAGCGGCGGAATGGCCGCATCGAAGACGGAGGTATACCCGAGGCCCGCGTAGAGATACCCGGTGACGAACGTCGTGGGTGTGCTGCCGCCGGTGCCGGAGCGGAGCAGGGGGGTGCGGTGGAACGGCGCGGAATCGCGGCGATCTTCGGGCCGCAGTTTGCGGGCGACATTCACCTTCGGCCCGGCGATGTGGGCGTGCATATCGACGCCGCCGGGCATGACGACTAGCCCGCTCAGGTCGAAGGTGCGATCCGGCCTTTCGCCGGCCGGTGCCGCGATGATTTTGCCATCGCGCGACCAGAGGTCGCGCACGATGCTGTCGATCCCGTTGCGGGGATCGCAGACGATGCCGTCGGTCCAGCGGATGAGTGCCATGATGCAATTCTAGCGAATCGCACCTGCGATTCGGACGGCGGGCGGGCCATCGACTCACAATAACAAAAACTTTGCGCACAAGAAGAAGATCGCGATGCCGGTGATGTCCACGAATGTCGCCACGAATGGGCCGCTGGCCACGGCGGGGTCGCCGCCGAATTTCTTGAATACCAGCGGCAGCGTCGCACCGACCATCGTCCCCCAGAGGCAGATGCCGAGCACCGCCAGCGCGATTACCAGCCCGAGGCGGTAGCGGTCGACCGGCTCGGTTCGTACTTCGCACTCGGCCGGAAAGGTGAACTGCGTTTCCGCTTCGTTCGCCGTCACGGCCGCGCTCCCTTCTTTCGGCAACCGGATTCGCTGGAGTTTGTCGGCGAACACCGTCTGCTGCGTACCGGCGGGCAACAGGTAGTCGCCGTTTTCGTCCGCGGTCAGCTTCGTCGCCTCCGCGAAAGTCACGAGTAGCGGATGCGGCAACTTGTGCGGCCCGCCGCGCGTGTCGTCAGGAGTCGCGGCGCCGCGGGCGAAAGCGAGGACACCCAAGAACAACCCGAGGGCCATCCCCAAGAGCAGTTCGCGTCGCAGCAAGCGTTTCCAGTCCGCGAGTTGCACGTCGCCCAAGGCGATGGCGCGCGTTATGAGCGTGCTCGCTTGCGTCCCCGAATTCCCCCCCGTGGAAATGCACAGCGGGATGAACAGACTCAGCACGACCACCTCGGCCAATACATCTTCGAACGCACTGATGACCGTGTAGGTGCCGAATGCGGCCACGAACAGCACCGCCAGCCACTGCGCCCGGCTCCGCCAGATCTTGAAGAAACTCGCGTCGAGGTAGCTCTCGTTCAGCGGCGTGACGCCCCCTTGCCGTTGGATGTCCTCGGTCGCTTCTTGAGTCACGACGTCGAGGGCGTCGTCGTGCGTGACGATGCCGAGCATGCCGCCGGTGGCGTCGAGTACCGGCACCGCGATGAAGTCGTACTGCGCGAGCAAGTCCGCGGCCTTCTCGCGCAGGTCGGTGTAGAGCAGCGCGACGACTTCGGTCTCCATCCGATCCCGCAGCAGACTGTGCCGGGGTGCCAAGATGAGATCGCGCAGCGAGATGACGCCGAGCAAAGGCCGCGGGGCGAGGCTGCCGTCGGCGCGGCGTTTGGCCTCTTCGAGAATGTAGATGTAGTAGATCGTCTCGCGGTCCGGGGCCTGCTGGCGCAATTGATCGACCGCTTCCGCGGCGGTGATCGTCGGCGGCAACCACGCGTAGTCGGTGGTCATCAGCGCGCCGACGGTGTTTGCCCCATACTCGAAGAGCTTTCGAATGTCGCGCCGGTCGGCGTCGTCCACGAGGCGCAGCAGGTTCTCGCTCACGCGCGTCGGCAGGCGCCGCAACAGCCCGACGCGGTCGTCGTGTGACATCTTCTCGATCAACCGGCCGACTTGCGGGCGCTTCGTGTCTTCGACCATCGCCTCCTGCACACCGACGGGCAGATATTCAAATATCGCGGCTTGCGTGCGGATCTCGGACTGGCTGATGATCTCCCAGATTTGATCGGGGGCGAAGTCGTCTTCGACGGTCTCGGCGATGGTGGCCGGGTGGAGTTCGTCGCACAGCGCCGCCAACCCGGCGCTGTCGCCGTTCTGGAGCATGTCCCGGATTTCGGGGCCGAAAAGCGGATGAGCCATGCGCGAACCCGTCGGATTTGTTGCGGTCACCCACCCACAATTACATTATCGATCAAGCGCGTGCCGCCCAAGAAAACGGCCACCGCCGCGAGTGCCGGCTTCCGCAATTGCCCGACGGCCTCCAGCGATTCGGCATCGAGGATCTGAGCGTAGTCCACCTTCGCACCGGGGATCGCGATCAACTCGGCGAGCAAGCCGGATTGAAGCGACGCGACATCGGTTTCCCCGTCGGCCACGCGGCGTTGAACCGACTGCAACGCCGCGAAGATCCTTGGGGCCAACGAGCGTTCGGCGGGGCTGAGGTACCGGTTGCGCGAACTCATCGCCAAGCCGTCCACTTCGCGCACGGTCGGTTCGATTCGCACTTCCACAGGCACGTCGAGATCGCGCACCATCTTCTTCAAGATGATCGATTGCTGGGCGTCCTTCGCCCCGAAGATCGCGACATCGGGCCGCACGATGTTCAACAGCTTCAGCACCACTGTGCAAACCCCGCGGAAGTGGCCCGGCCGACGGGGGCCGCATAACACCGCATCGAGCTTCGGCACTTCTACGAATGCGAGCGTACCCTCCGGATACATCTCGCCGGCGTTCGGCGCGAAGATCAAATCGGCCCCGGCGTCGGCGCACAGTTCGCGATCCGCTTCCAATGTCCGGGGATATTTCCCGAAGTCTTCCTTGGGGCCGAACTGGGTCGGATTCACAAAGATGCTGACGACGACGAACCCGCAACGTCGCCGGGCAGTCCGGATCAACTCCGCATGGCCCGCGTGCAATGCGCCCATCGTCGGCACCAGCCCGACGGTTCGCCCGGAGGCTTTGGCAGTCGCCACGGCATCGCGGACGGTCGCAATCGTCGCGGCGATCGGGGTCGGTTCCATCGCGGTGGCCTCCGGCATTCACCAAACCTTCACGGCGGCGCGGTTGTCGCATCCCTAGCCATTTGTAGGATTCCGTTGCGATCTCGCCCGCCGCCCCCGGAGTTTCTCCCCATGCGCTCGCTTCGGTACGCTCTCGTTTTCACAACTTTGATTGGTCTCTCGTACGCCGCCTCCGCCGGTTGCGGTGGCTGCAATGGCTCGGGGGGAACCGGTGGCCGCATCACCGCCGGTGGCGCCACGTTCGTCGACCCCATCATGCAGAAATGGGCCGCGGAATACAACAAAACCTCGAAGGTCGAAATCGACTACACGGCCCAAGGTTCGGGTTATGGCATCACGCAGTTGACCGCGAAAAACATCGCCTTCGGCTGCTCCGACGCCCCGATGAAGAAGAACGAACTCGAAGCCGCCAACACCGCCGGTGGCGAGGTGATCCACTTGCCGGTCGCCATCGGCGCGGTCGCGGTGGTGTTCAATGTGCCGGGCGTGACCGAGCTCAAACTGACCGGTGACGTGCTCGCGGGGATTTACCTCCGGACGATCACGAAATGGAATGACCCCGCGATCGCCGCGTTGAACGCCGGCGTCGCGCTCCCGGACTTGGCCATCGTCCCGGTGACGCGCTCGGACAAATCCGGCACGACCAACGTCTTCACGGAATACCTTTCGAAGGTGAACCCGGAGTTCAAGAAGATCGTCGGCACCAGCACGCAGCCCACGTGGCCGCAAGGTGGCGTCGGCCAAAACGGCAGCGGCGGCATCGCCAGCCACGTCAAAGCCAACTCGGGCTGTATCGGCTATTGCGAACTCAGCTTCGCCAAAACCAATTCGCTGAGTGTCGTGACGCTGAAGAACAAAATGGGCGCATTCGTGAAGCCGGAAGCCGAGGGCGTGAGCGCCGCCGCCGACGCCGCGGCGAACGACAAACCGACCGCCGAGCCGTATACCCTGCACGAACTCACGTTCTCGTTGACGAACACCGACGGCGAGAAAGCGTACCCGATCGTCGGCGTCAGCTACGCCATCGTGTTCGCCAAACCGCCTGCGGATAAAGGCGGAAAACTCGTCGCCGCGTTCTTGAAGTGGGCCGTGACCGACGGCCAGAAGTTCGCCGTGGAGGAGAATTACGCCCCGCTCCCCGAAGCGCTCCAGAAGAAGTGCGTCGCCCGCATCGAGAAAATCGCGGCGGAGTGACCCATGGCTTCGCCCGAACCGATCCCGATCCGCAACCGCCCCAGTTGGGGCGATCGGATCTTCCGTTGGCTCTGCCAATCTTCGGGCGTCACACTGCTGCTCGTGGCGGCGAGCATCCTCTTTGTGCTCTTCCGCCAAGCTTGGCCATTTCTGACCGGCGACAACCTCGGCGAGTTTCTGACGACGTCGCGCTGGGAGCCAGACAAAGGCTTGTACGGTGCGCAGGTCGTCATCTTCGGCACGGTGCTGACTTCGCTCATCGCCATGTGCATCGCGGTACCCTTGGGCGTCGGCTCGGCAGCGTTCCTCTCCGAAATCGCCCCGGCTTGGCTCCGCAAAATCTGCGGGTTCCTCCTCGAACTCCTCGCCGCGATCCCGAGCATCGTCTACGGATTCTGGGCCAAAACCTTCCTCGCCAAATTCGGCCTCGAACCGATCTTCACCGGCTTGGGTTTGGAAAACAGCGCGTCCGGCCAAGGCATCCTCGCCGCGGGGATCGTACTGGCGATCATGATCTTGCCGTACATCACGGCCGTGAGTTTCGACGTCTGCCAAGCCGTGCCGCGCAGCCAGCGCGAAGCGGCCTTGTCGGTCGGGGCGACGCGCTGGCAAACGATCTCGCGGGTCGTGCTGCCATACGCACGGCCCGGTATCATCGCGGCCTGTTTCCTCGCCCTCGGACGGGCCGTCGGCGAGACCATGGCCGTAACCATGGTCATCGGCAACGGCCAATACCTGCCCGAAACCTTCTCGCAATTCTTCGCCGGCACCGGCGACACGATCCCCAGCAAAATCGCCGGCTCGGTGAAGGAAACCACGAGCGCCGACGAACAGAATTACGCGGCCCTCGTCACCCTCGGCCTGCTGCTCTTGGGAGTGACTTTGCTGATGAACCTGTCGGCGCGGTTGATCATCGTGTGGGCCAGCAAGCCGCGCGTGAAGGCGGATCGCCGGCCGATTCATCTGTCCGGTGAACTGGCCGAAGTGCCACCGCCGCCGGCCCACCAACTCGCCCGCACGCGCCGCCGAACCGCCGTGCAGAACCGAATCATGACGTGGGTGCTCAGCGGCGCCCAATTCCTGACGGTCGTGCCGTTGTTCCTCATCTTGGGCTACATCACCTACATGGGCGCGGGCCGCTTACAGTGGAGTTTCTTCACCAACCGCACCGGCGACCCGGCCGGAGCCGGCATGGCCAACGCGCTGCTCGGCAGCATCACGCTCGTCGGGCTGGCCTCGGCTTTCGCCATCCCCATCGGCTTGCTCACGGCAATCTTCTTGGCCGAGTTCCGCTCCCACTGGCTCACGAAACCGATCCGCTTCGTCGCCGAGATGCTTGGCAGCGTGCCGTCGATCGTCATCGGCGTCTTCGGCTACGCCTTGTTGGTCCGCCCATTTTGGCTCGCCCCCGCCGAGAAATCGTGGGGCCCTTCCGCTTGGGCCGGCGCCTTCGCGCTCGCCGTCATGATGCTCCCCGTGATCGTCCGCGCCGCCGAGGAAGCGATCCGCCTCGTGCCCAACGGCCTCCGCGAGGCGAGCTACGCCCTCGGGGCGAGCCGCCGGCAGACCGTCTTCCGCGTGATCCTCCCGGCCGCGCTCCCCGCCATCACCACGGGGGTGCTCTTGGCCGTCGGTCGCGTCGCCGGCGAGACCGCTCCGCTGCTTTACACGGCCGGCACGAGCAACTTCTTCGCGAAGGGTCTGTCGGAACCGACTCCGGCGCTGCCGTACTTCATCTATACCTACGTGCAGAACCCACCGAAGCCGTCGGACGTCGATCTCGCGTGGGCCGGTGCCTTCGTGCTGCTGGTGCTGGTGCTGCTGTTGAATCTCGGCACCCGCTTGCTCTCGGGCCAACGCGTCGTAGCGGCATCGCGGGCGGATTGAGCCGGGTCGGGGACATGGGAAACGCAAGGCGTTCGCGAGATTCGAATAAATTTCTTCCGTCTCGGCTATTGACCGGCGCGTTGCGCCGGTATACGATC
>Ga0105045_10004400_pt1 | contig 12228 bp, 9 predicted proteins | sample MAT02_FD_78089 | JGI IMG/M metagenome (GOLD analysis project Ga0105045, IMG submission 78089) | Freshwater microbial communities from Lake Fryxell liftoff mats and glacier meltwater in Antarctica - MAT-02 (megahit assembly) | ecosystem: Environmental > Aquatic > Freshwater > Ice > Liftoff... | reverse complement strand
GTGCAACGCTCGCAACTTTAGAATGAAGTGATGGAAACCGACAAACACTTTTACGAGATCTTCGAAGTCAATCCTCAATGGATCTTCGAGTTGACTGGACCCTCAGACCGAGCCTTGGCGCAAAGTTATTTCGGTCTATTGCCTCGATGAAATGCTAGAACAGCTCACGGTCCGAACTCCGAATCACCCGTTGGTCGCAGTTTTTCAGCCATTGCTTGAGAAAAATCGAGAGTTGCTAGAGTGCAATGCGGCCGTGTACTAGACTCAGATCAGGCCAACTGTTTTTGGATCGCCTTTGGGTTTTCGCCGAATGAGCAATCGCGCCAGCTGATTGTTAAGCTTTCCAAATTCTACCTTTTGGAGCATCAATGCCGAGCGTTGCATTTCGAGTATCCACTACAAGATTGGATTCTCGGACGATGAGCTCGAAGTCAAATACCGCATGATCGGTTGCGATGACTGCGCAATCGAGTGACTGAAGGTAGGTGGGACTGAGTTCGTTGCTGGATAACGAAGGGACGTCAAACGAACGCATTTTAGGAAGGACAGGCACATGCGGGTCGGCGTAAGTGATGATCGCGCCCCGTTCGGCGAGCAACTCCATCAGTTTGAAGCTTGGGCTCTCTCTCGGATCATCGATATTCTTCTTGTATGCCACACCTAAGATTCCGATTCGCGACCCTTTTACCGGTTTGCCGATCGAGTTGAGGGCTTCCGCAACTCGATCGATGACGAATTTGGGCATGGACATATTGATCTCGCCTGCTAGCTCGATGAAACGAGTTGGCATTTCATGGCAACGCGCGAGCCAAGTAAGATAAAACGGATCGATCGGGATGCAGTGACCGCCAAGGCCCGGGCCGGGATAAAACGCTTGGAATCCAAACGGTTTGGTTTTGGCCGCTTCGATGACTTCCCAAATATCGATACCAAGGCGCATGAAGAGGAGCTTCAACTCGTTCACCATTGCAATGTTGACGCTGCGATAGGTGTTTTCAAGTATCTTGCTGGCCTCGGCAACTTCGCAACTTCCAACGGGAACTACATTTTTCATCACAATCGAGTAGAGTTCGACAGCACGATCCTTGCTCGGCAAGTCAATAGCGCCAACAACTTTCGGGATAGTTTGAGTGGAGAAACTCGTGTTGCCTGGATCCTCACGCTCAGGGCTAAACGCAAGGAAGTAATCGGAGCCGCAAATCAAACCTGATCGATCTAGAATCGGTTTGACCACGTCGCGAGTCGTTCCCGGATAGGTCGTACTCTCGAGGACCACCAACTGCCCTGGTCGAAGCTTGTCCGCAATTTTTTTTACGGTGTTCTCAATATAAGTCATATCAGGATCGCGGCTGGCATTAAGCGGCGTTGGCACACAAATGACAATTGCGTCCGGCTCGTCCAAGCGTTTCATGTCGCTCGTTGGTTGAAACGTTGCATCGGCGATCGCCGGTGCCAGCCACGACGACTCAAGATGGCGAATGTAACATTCGCTCTGGTGCAAGGCGTCTATCTTGCGTTGGTCGATATCGAATCCGATGACCTTGGCACCGCATGATACGAAAGCCCGAACGAGAGGCAGGCCCACATATCCCAGACCAATAATACCGATAAGCATGTTTTTCAGTGGTTACGCGTTGCGGATTGTTCTTTAGAAAGGACATTGTAGTTCTATTTGCCTAACTTCGTTAGTTGACTACACGACCCAGGGCATATTGTTTTGAGTCTATTCCTGATTGCGTAAGGGTGGGCTCTCCTCTATATTTTAATCTTCCTCTCAGGATTGAACCAAATCGTGCAACCTACTGACGACCAGTTCCATTGTGGACTGTCGATGTACAGACGGGTTGATTTTCTTATGAGGGGTAGACCAGTATGCAAGTTTCTCGCCGTGGTTTTGTAGCTAGTGGTTTCGTTGCGGGCGTTTCCGCGTCGACCGCAGTACTTATGTCCAATTTCGCCGGTGAAGTCCGTGCGAACGCTGCCGAAAACGTAGGCCTTAATACCAAGACCGCTCGGATTTTATTCAACGAAAATCCTCTCGGGCCATCTCCGTTGGCGATTGCTGCAATTGAATCCTCGGCGTCGATGCTTGGTCGCTATCCTCTTTCCGAAGGGCCGCGGCTGGAGATGAAATTGAGGAAGCAGCACGGCCTCAGTTACGTTGAGACATCAAGAGAATTGTCGCTTGGTCCCAACGAAAAACTCGTGGGGGATACAGACTTGCTGATTGGAATCGGCTCGTCGGAGATACTCAAAGCGGTCGCATGGGCCTACGGCTCTCAGTCAGGCAACATCGTAGAAGCGTATCCGAGTTATTCCGCGGTCGGCGACTCCGCAATTGAAATCCCCGGCACACAGATTGAGAGAAAGATTATTCCGCTGGACGGTGGCAATCGGTTCGATACATCAGCCATCATCAAGGCGATTGATTCAAACACGAAAGTAGTCGTTGTTTGCAATCCTAACAATCCGACCGGGACCACCATACCACTATCGCAAATCGAGGCCATTGCGAACGCGACACCTAGCGATGCCTTGTTATTGGTAGACGAAGCGTACATTGAATTCTTGCCGCATGCGGAAAAGGTGACTGCAGTGGAGTTGGCCAAGACTCGCAAAAATGTGCTTATCGCCAGAACCTTTTCAAAGATCTTTGGTTTAGCAGGCTTGAGAATCGGTTATGGTTTAGGTGCAACGCCCATCATCGATAGGCTTCGCCCTTTTATGTTAGGGCAATTGTCTTTGAGCATGGCTGGAGTATTGGCCGCAGAAGCTTCGATGGACGACCAGCAGCATATCGCAAGGACCAGAGTGCTTCAGCAAAAGACTCTAGAAGTATGGGGCCGGGGATTTCGCGAGGCAGGCTGGAACATGACATCCAGTGAAGCCTGCTTTTGTTGGGTTGACGTGGGTCAAGACGCGGCACCGCTTGTCAGTTTCCTTGCGGAACGTGGAGTTCTAATAAGTGGTGGTCGCCGTTGGAAGATGCCTAACAATGTCCGCATATCGATGGGCACAGACGAAGAAAACGATCAGCTGATCGCTGGTTTGAGGGCGTTTAAGAAAGGTTAGGAAATGCCTCTTGGTAGCCAAAAACCGAATGATCGGCTGGGCAAGCCAGTAAATCGGCGGGATTCATTGGGTCGGGTATTGCTACCAGCCTATGCCGTAGTCTTCGCCGTGGTTGCTTGAGCCGCCCCAGAGTGTTCCGTGCTTCCAGTCAAACCATATGGCGTTGATTGGACCAGATGTTCGTTCTTGGAATGTTGATCTGTAGCCCATACGACTCAGATCTTTGCGGACCCAGGGGGAAGTTTGTTCGTTGAGGGTTAGGCCGCCGGGGCTTTTCTCGTGGGCACCGAAACTCGAGTGCATCTGAAGCGTTTTGAAACTCGGTGCTTCGCACGCTTCTTGCACAGTCATGTTGAACTCCACGATGTTCAAGAAGAACTGAACAAGCAACTGGTCTTGTTCATCGCCGGCCTGTTTAGCAAACGATAGAAAAGGCTTACCATCTTTTAAGGCCAAAGTGGGAGTTAGCGTCACGCGGGGTCGTTTGCCAGGCTCGACGACGTTGAAGGGATTCTCGCTTGCGTCCAATACAAAGGCCTGCATGCGTTGACTGAGACCGACGCCAGTGTTGCCCGCAATGCAGGCTGGTACCCAACCGCCGCTTGGGGTCATGCTGACGATCCAGCCCTCGGCGTCTGCTGCTTCCACAGATGTTGTACCGGCTTGAAAGCTCTCTAAGAACTTCTCGTCGGCAAGTGGATTGCCAGGGACATGCTGTCTCACGTTAGACGATGCCCATTTTTCGAGGACGCTAGTAAATGGGTTTACTTTTCCTTCGAACGGATAAGGGTTGCCTGGTCCAATCTTAGGATTGTTCTTGTTGGGATCGATTAGCTTACTGCGTTCTTTAGCATACTCCTTGGACAACAGCCCCTGCATGGGTTCTTCGGGAGCGAAGGCTGGGTCGCCGTAATAGAAATCGCGATCGGCGAAGGCTAGGTTCATCGCTTGATAGAGTGTATGAATGTAGTTTGTCGAGTTGTACCCCATTTGCTTGAGGTCAAAGTTTTCGAGAATGTTGAGCATCTGCAACATGACGGGTCCTTGGGTCCACTGTTGCAATTTGTAGACTTCGATTCCCTTGTAGTTGGTCATGAGCGGCTCTTCGATTTTCACTTGCCAAGTGGCGAGATCTTGTTCGGTGATTAGTCCACCTTGTTCCTGGCAACCGCGTGCGATCTCTTTGGCGATATCTCCCGTGTAGAAACGGGCGTTGGCGGCATAGATGGCTTCTTTGCGCGACATCCCTTGCTTGAGGGATTCCTGTTCGGTCGCGACTAGTTTCTTGAGAGTCTCCAGCAGATCTTTTTGAACGAAGACCTCGCCTGCGTGAGGCGCTTCTCGTTTTTCGTCGAGGTGGGGCAGGAACACTTTCTTTGAGTATGGCCACTTCTTGATTTGAGCTTTGCCGCGTTCGATTGAGTTGGCCGTTTGGGCTTCGATCGGGTACCCCTCGGCCATTTGCATTGCGGGAGCGAGTACTTCGGCTAGGCTCAATCGTCCGTACTCAGCCAGCATGGTCATCAATCCGCCTGGTGTTCCGGGAGTTACGGCAGCGAGCGGGCCGTATTCGGGAGGATACTTCATGCCTTTGCTTTTATAGAATTCGGCGGTCGCACCTGTGGGCGCGACACCGAGTGCGTTGATAGCGATCACTTGTTTTGTATGCGGGTTGTAGATGAGAGCTTGGGTTTCACCGCCCCAGCTAAGCACATCCCACATAGTACAGGTAGCCGCCAGCATCGCGCACGAAGCGTCGACAGCGTTCCCACCCTTGTTAAAAACCATAGCGCCTGCGGTGGCTGCGAGGGGCTTTCCCGTAACTGCCATCCAGTGCCGGCCATGCAAAGGCGGTTTCTGGGTGGTCACTGGCAAGTTATTGAACTCTTGGCTTTGAGCCTTGGTTAGTAGCGTTATCAAAACCAAAAGGGATAGAAGTCGTATCATGTCGTTGCTTCGTTTTAGGTGAGAATGCACGTAGTCCCCTTTAGCATATCGCAAGGCAAATCACTTCGGCGTTGCGGATGCAAAAATTGCGTGACATTTGCTGCGGAAGTGTATTTTCGATTAGACTGTGGAGCCGCCGGGCAAGCCGCCAGGATTTCGAGCCCTCCTCCCCATATGAGCCGTTCCATGCAAGTCTTTCAAGCCCGCCTTCCGAGGCAGATCGTGTTCTTCTGCGCGTTCGTTTTATCGATGGTCTTCGGTGTCGCAGTGCGCGCGACCGATTCGAACGATCACCCCAATATCGTTTTGATCGTCGCCGATGATCTAGGGATTTATGATCTGGGTTGTTATGGTCGAGGCGATCACAATACGCCCAATTTAGACAAGCTCGCAAGCCAGGGTATTCGATATACAAGCGCTTACTGCGGACTGTCGATTTGTTCTGCTTCGCGAGCATCGCTGTTGACTGGAAAGTCGTGTGCACGATTGCACTTGACCACGTTCCTGGCAGGGAGGCCGGATGCGGAGTCGCAGCTGCTTCTTCATCCACGTATTCAATCGCACTTGCCTCTCGCGGAACGGACGTTAGCAGAATTGCTAAGCGGGGCGGGTTATCGGACAGGATTGTTTGGTAAGTGGCATTTGGGAGGTGGCGAAACCGGACCCAAGGAACAAGGGTTTGATGTGGCGGTAGAGCCGAAAGGGAACGGAGCGATCAACGAAAAAGAGGGAGGCAAGAATGAATACGCGATTGTCGATGCAGCGATCGATTTCTTGAAGTCAGAGAATGACAGGCCATCGTTTTGCTATATCCCACAGCACTCGCCACACGTTGCTTTGGCTGCCCCGAGGGAGTTAATTGATAAGAACGCCAAAGCATTCAATCCGTTGTATGCGGCCACTGTTGAGTCGCTCGACAAGGCCATCGGGAAATTGCTAACCGCAGTCGATGCGTTGAAGCGCCCTACGATTGTGATTTTTAGTAGCGACAATGGTGGTCTTCATGTGCCAGAGGTTCATGAATTGCCGGTAACGCACAATGGCCCGTTTCGAGCGGGCAAAGGGTACCTTTACGAGGGTGGCTTGCGGATACCGCTGATCGTTCGATGGCCAGGCAAAGTCGATGCCGGACGAACAGTGGACGCGCCAGTGTCCTTGATGGATTTGATGCCAACACTTATGGAGATCGTAGGGCTGGAGCCAAGCAAGACAGTGGGGCCTCTGGATGGTGCGAGTTTGAAACAGAATTGGCTTCAACCGGCTGTGGCAGTTGAAAAAAGCGAAAGGTCGTTTTTCTGGCACTTTCCCCATTACACCAATCAAGGAAGTCGACCTGCTGCCGCGACTCGACAAGGCAATTGGAAGTTGATTGAGTACTTGGAGGATGGAGCGATTGAGTTGTATGATTTGGAGAAAGACGTTGGTGAGAAGAATAACGTAGCGAAAGACTTTTCGGACAAAGCAACTTCCCTTGCCGAATCGCTTCATTAGTGGCAAAAGAGAACGGGTGTGCAGTTTGGGGTACCCAATCCGAATGCAAAGCCAGAAGTCCATAAGCGACTGTATATCGATTCCGACCCAACTCGGCTCGACTCGAGTGAAGGCGCAGAGGCCGTGGCTAAAAAATGGAAGGCTTGGCGAACCGAAATGAATCGAGTGGTAGCTGGGAGAAAAACGTTGCTAAAGGACGCAGGCAGCGAGATAACATTGACAGCTGCAACGGGAGCGCCACACGGCAAAAATCTACGCTACGAGCCCGAGTCATACAAGAATGTGCTTGGATATTGGACAGAAGTGGACGATTGGGCGGATTGGGATTTGACTATACCTAAAGACGGAAAATATGAGATCGAGGTGCAATGCGGTTGTGGTGCGAACAATGGCGGATCTGTTGTTCGCCTTCAGGTCGGCAGCGAATCTCTCCAGTGGACAGTTCGTGAGACCGGGCACTTTCAAAACATGATTATAGAAAACATTGGTTCGGTGAATCTGAAGGCTGGCAAATGTAAATTGGCTGTCAAACCGCAGAGCAAAAAAGGGGCGGCTGTCATGGATATTCGAACGATTGTGCTTCGTCCCGTTGCCGACGAACGTTGAAACCGCGAGAATATCTGTGGCATTGGCTTCCAGCATGTGGAACAAATAAATACAGGCTGGCAGCCTATGTCCCTCACTCCCACTCCATTGTAAAGTACTACCATGAAACATCTCCTGCTCGTTTTGCTTTTTGTTATTGCAACTTGTTCGATTGCTTATCCGCAAACACCTTGGCCTTCGTGGCGTGGTCCGAATGGCAATGGAACTGCGGGCGTAGGAATTTATCCGACTTCATGGAGCGAACAGAAGAATATCGCTTGGAAAGTTCCGCTGCCAGGACGCGGTGCCTCGACGCCGATAGTTTTAGGTGACAACGTGTACGTTACGCTTGGCAAAGAAGGTCTCAACACTTTGATGTGCGTTAGCAAAGAGGGCAAGTCGCTCTGGGATAAGCAATACGGAAAAGAACGGCCAGGTAAGAATGCGAAAGCTAGCGGTAGTAATTCATCGCCGGTGACCGATGGAAAGAACGTCTATGTTTATTTCAAGAGCGGGGACTTGGCTTGTGTTAGCCCCGTGGGTGAAATAATATGGTCTGTCAATATTCAGGAGACGTATGGTCCAGACTCGTTGTGGTGGGATTTAGGCACCTCTCCTGTTTTGACTGAAAAATCAATTGTCATTGCTGTCATGCAAACAGGTCCAAGCTTCCTCGTATCATTCGACAAATCAACAGGCAAGGAACTATGGAAGGCGGATCGGTGGCTGGATGTAAACCAAGAAGCGAACCAAGCCTATACAACACCGACTGTTGCCAGATTAACTCAAATCGACGCATTGGTGACTGTTGGAGCCGATCATGTTACAGCACATGCGGTTTCGGACGGCAAACTGCTTTGGAAGCTAGGCGGCTTCAATCCGGACAACAACGGCTTCTTCCGTTCCATCGCGTCGCCTTTGTTTGTTGATGGCCTTGCTATTTGCCCTTATGCTCGAGGCAATACGGTCACGGCGCTTCGAACCGAAGTGAACGTGCCTGACGATAAGCGAATTGCATGGGAAAAAAAGTTTGGTTCGGACGTTCCCACTCCAACGATAGGCAATGGCCGATTGTATTTGCTGGGTGACAAAGGGATGGTGTATTGTTTGAAACCCGATTCCGGAGAAACTCTTTGGGCACACCAATTGCCTAAAAGCAATAAACAGTACTCCAGTTCACCCGTCATTGCGAATGGCCATGTCTACTGCACTCGCGAGGACGGAACAACGTTTGTATTGGCGGACGAGGCCGAAGCTCGCGTTGTCAGCGAGAATCGTTTGGATGGCAATATAGTGGCAACGCCAGCGTTTGCGAACGACAGCATATACATTAGGTCTTTTGAATCCTTGTATTGCGTTCGATAAATCGATAGAACTGGCGGTGAGGTTACGCGAAGCATTCAAGATTGAGATGCTGTTGATCCGATTCCCAAGTGAGTGTCGCTTGGGACTCACAAAACCAATTTTTCAAACCTACTTTTCAACGAGACAATTCCATGGCTGCGGAGAACTACTCGAAATTTCAACAGTCGGTCATTCGCAACTACTACAACAACAAAGACAATGTCTCGTTGCAGCGGGCTCAAGAATTGCTAACGGACCTTTACTTGGCCGAGGGCAAAAAGAGGGAAAAAGTGTGGGATAGTATGTTCATGCACTTGGAACGGATCGGTGTTCCGGCTGACCAACTGAAGCACCTGAAGGAACAGAAGAATCCGGAACTGATAGCTCAGCTCATTCAAAAGAAGATATAGGTCTGGCCGCGGAGCCGCTTTTTGGTAGTGAGGCATTTGCCACCCGAGGACACCGTACGGCTTGCGCCCAATGCCACTCACTTTCGATTGTGTTTTTATAGCGGCAGGGCGCGAGCCCTCCGGTTTCGCTGCAATTATCAGGCTCTCACCGGACGTCTTGCACCGTTTCGCACCGCTTCGGTCGTCGGTAAATTCCGGCGAGGAGAAATACTGGTGACTTTTGCTCTAGTGCTACAACTCGGAAATGATTACGCACTGGAGCGAGTTTTTTTCTCCTGATGCACCAATCCGAAACCGGCCGGTGATGTCATCTCGGTCGTTTTTAGCCCAACGGGCTTAAACAATTTAGCCCAGCGCAGAGCCGCCCTGGGTAAGTCCGAACCTAGAGCCAATTGCCCTGAAGGGGCCGGACTAACTAGCCACCGCTGCGCATCCTCTTTATGGAGCCCCTTCATGGCAAATTTTGGACACTTCTCGCTGATCGCCACCATACTTGATTCTCGTTCCCAGGCTCCGCGGCAGAGCCTGCAATTCAGTGGGTTCCAAGGCAGAGCCGGCAGAGCCTTGGAACCAGTTGGTGGTGATCGGCGAGAAGTGTCAAATTTTGGGCGTTTTGTAGTTCCCAGGGCGGCGTTCCGTCGCTGCACTCTGCCCTGGGCTAATATGTTACCGCTCCATTCGGGGCGAAAGCTGGACGACCTCCTGGGTCGGTGGAAGCTTTGTTTCCTGGAGATTGCTGTAGCGTCGCGGCTTAGAGACATCACTGCGAACTTTAAACTGCGACGGAACTTGGTTTCGTAAGCCCTCAATTGTAAGTTGCCGCACTAGTCAAAGTGCTGGAAACCGAAAACAGGGTCTGACCCGAATGGCACCCCCGAATGGCACCCGAATGGCACGAATGGTCACTTTGGTTACCTTGGCTTCCATGCTTGCCTACGTCGGATTATTGGCACTTGAACCCTATTTGCTGCATCCCATCTATCAACACGCCGGCTTTCTTTTGCTGATGGCTTGCATGGGCGGCTGTGTCATGTACCAAGTCCGCCGCGTCCGCACTTTGAGTGACTATCTAAATTCAAAGTAGTAGCCGCCGTTCAGTTTTCTTCAAATGCTGAGGGGCGACTTCGAATTATTACGGTTATTCAATTGCATAGCCAGAGTGGAGCGAGCATAACACCAGGCTAGTTCAATGAGTTTGACGGAAGAGTAGTTACCAAGGTCACTTTCAAAATTCAGGAGCAGTGCGATGTCCATTTCTTGTCCATTAACTGATGTGCGGCGGCATAGAACGGTTACCAGTTTATTGAGACTTCTGAGTTTATCTAGTTTTCTAGGACTTGGATTCTCGGACTTCCTTGCAATTTCAGCCCAGTGCGAGGCAGATGAGGCGGTGACTGCCCAATCCCAACTTCAAGACGCGAAAGATGAAACCGAACGGTTGCGAAAGCAGACGGATTCGTTGCTCAAAGAATCCCAAAGCCAAAGGTATTCGTATTTGCTCAGTGAATCCTTGCGGGAATGGGAAAATGGTGGGGTGGCAACCGCACGAGAGCGTTTGGAAGCGTGCCCTCCAGCCCTTCGAGGTTGGGAGTACAACACTGTCAAGCGACTCATGTTTCTGGGTTCAACTCAGCTTTCGAAAGACACGGCCGCGCTCGCGGTCGATGTTAGCCCGGATGGAACGATGATCGCAAGTGGTCATCCCCTCTTTCGCGGCATGAAGGACGGACTTGGTTTGCAAAATCTGCGCGTGCGACGTGCTGAAGATGGAAAGTTGATGTATTCACTTGCTTCGCATAATGGAAACGTAAACGATGTCGAGTTTAGCCCAGACGGTCGTATTATTGCCACTGGGAGTGGAGACAAGCTCGTCAAGCTTTGGGATACTGCAACGGGCCAATTCATTCGCACTTTATCCGGGCATTCGGGCGCAGTCATGTCGCTAGACTTTAGTCCCGATGGGACCATGCTGGTAAGTGGTGGGCTCGATGGAGATATTCGCATTTGGGAAGTTGCAACCGGATTGAGATTAAAATCGTGGTCCGAGAACGGCACAAAACTCGAGCCGATTAAAGCCGTGGTCTTCAGTCCAGATGGAAAATTCATTGCCAGCGGTGGTTATGACTCGGTAGTCCGTGTATGGGATAAAGCCACGGCGGAATTGAAAGTCGACCACAGGCATCACTCCTCACAAATCACGGGCCTTGCCTTTCTATCCAACAATGAGGTCATCAGTACCAGCCACGATAGCACCGTGCGACAATGGGATTTCCAAAGCGGAGAGTTTCAAGCTCTGTACTATGGACATACGCAGGGAGTTTCCGGAGTAATCGCTCTGCCCAATCAACAGAATGTAATCACCTGCGGTTCCGACAATACCATTCGTATCTGGAATTCCTCGACGCGACTACCAATACGACAACTCTTAGGGCATGTCGCACCTGTTCTATGCGTCGCGTCGAGTCCGAGCGGCGAGTGGATTGTCAGTTGCAGTTCCGATGGAACGCTCTTGCGATGGGAGCTGAATAAGAGCCGACAACCTATCGTGTGCGAGGACGATCGAATTGCAAGATCGATCTCGAGCAATGCAATCTTCAGTCCCAGCGGTGAAGCAATTATTGCTGGTTTGGCTGATGGAAAGTTGGGAATCTGGAACGCTGTTGATGGAAGCCTTAAAAGCGTTTCCGACCCGATCGGTCCATCCGTGATCCATGTTTCAATCGATTCCAAAGGTGACCGGCTTGCCGTTTCTGCTGATGATAGATCATTGAAAATTGTGAAGCTATCTGATTTTCATGTTTTGATGGCAATTGAGAATCTGCCGGTGGCATCGGCCTGCCATGCTTTTTGCCCCGGGCAGCCGTGGCTTGCAGGTGGAATCAATAAACAAATTCGAATCTGGAATTGCGAAACGGGGGAACAGCTCGCGGAATGGGAAGCACATGGTTTCACCGTAGGTCAGTTACGGTTCTCGCCGGATGGCAAGAGGTTGTATAGCAGTAGCATTAGCGGCGCTTACGGACTGAGGGTTTGGGATACAGAGTCGTGGACTGAAATAGAGAGCTTAGGTAGATCGCAAACGTCGGCTTTTCTCGAGCTCGATGCGTCTGGAAAGCGTTTATTGAGCCACGCAAGCATGGATGGGGGGGGTTACGATTTGGAACACCGAAAGGCTGAGCCGCACCACGAATTTTCCAAGGCACGGCGCTTCCACGAGGTTCGCCGCGATGAATTCCTCCGAAAACCGTTTGGCAACTTTTGGCAGTGGTGACGGGGAGTCTGTACGGATCTGGAACTTAGATTCCGGACAGGAACTGGTTACATTGAAATGCAAAGGGCTAGGGCCAAACGATGTCAAAGGACTCGTTTTCAGTCCGAC
>Ga0105045_10004399_pt1 | contig 12229 bp, 9 predicted proteins | sample MAT02_FD_78089 | JGI IMG/M metagenome (GOLD analysis project Ga0105045, IMG submission 78089) | Freshwater microbial communities from Lake Fryxell liftoff mats and glacier meltwater in Antarctica - MAT-02 (megahit assembly) | ecosystem: Environmental > Aquatic > Freshwater > Ice > Liftoff... | reverse complement strand
TTTAGCACACGATTCTTAAATTATCTTTACATATAAATTAAAGAACATCAATCTGGATAATACACCTAGAGTATTACTATTTATCCTGTAAAAACTCTTTAGTTTTTCTAAGATCTACATGCTGACATCATTAAATGCAGTCGTCATTTGATTATAGATTTATTAAAATTGAGTTTCGAGCCAGAGATAAGCTCAGGATTAGATGCTAAACCTCACAATGCCCCATGCATTTTCACTATAAATTTAAAACACAAAAGGAATTACTTTACTAAAATTTAAAATATAAGCGATGTAAATCATCACTTTTCACTAGAATTAAGACTATAAATATATGTGTTTTTTTTGAGTAAGTATTGGAGTATAAAGATTTCCAATAAGAGGTATATTAACCCTCGTTATTTTGTTGTATTTTTTCTGCCAAAATAGATTCAAATATTTTGGCAGTTTTTTTTTATTAGATTTTGCACTTGCGAAATAAAAATTAGAACATTTATACTTTATATTGTTCATTGAAAGACCATTTTACGGCTGCACCTTTGCTAATTGGTAAGAGATCATTGTTTTTTATAAATAGAGTAAATCGTGTCAATAGTTTTCTCATCTAGTATTCCACTAACATCTTTTTGAATAAAATGCAATTTAAAAGCCGCTATAGCTGCAAATAAATTTTTAGTATCATAACCTATTATTCGTAGTCCTTGTTCAACGTTAAACGTAGCTGGAGCGGGCTCTAAGAATTCATCAGGCCAAACGCCAAATCCTTTTTCTGCTAAGGTTTTCCAAGGGAACAGCGCACTTGGATCTACTTTTCTAGTTGGAGCAATATCAGAATGGCCAATAATATTTTGAGTCGGAATATTATAGTCTTTTTTAAGTTTAGTTAGTAATGCAAGTAAACTATTGATCTGCATTTCAGAAAATGGTTCTTTGCCGTTGTTGTCTAATTCAATTCCTATAGAAGTTGAATTTAAATCGGTATTTTTGCCCCAGGAGCCATTTCCTGCGTGCCATGCTCGGAGATAATCATTGAGCATTTGGATCACCCGCCCATCTTCTGCTATAACATAATGAGCGCTAACTTGCGTTCTAGATAAGGTAAAAGTATTAATAGTTTGTTGCACTGAATCTTGTGCAGTGTGATGAATGATAACAAAATTGGGTTTTCTTAAATTAAAATTCACAGTGCTAATCCATTCCGTATTTACACCATTTTTTAAAATGGTAAGACTCATTTTTGAAATAGAATCTTTAATGGTAAGCAATCGATCAGAATATAAAGTGTCAATTGTAATTTTAAAACTATTTACCACTGGTAAAGTAACGGGTTCTTTATTAGAGATCGTTTCTTGCAAAGATTTAAGCTTTTCATCATAAACTTTTTCGCTTTTTTTGTATGGATTTGTCGAGCATGATATAATAAGACTGGCAAAAATCAAACAGTAGAAAAAATTTTTCATAATATAATACATATAGAGGGCTACTTAATTATTCCGATTTTTTCTTTTTTGATTTTTTAGGCTTTTGAGCTTCTTCATTAAGTGCTTTAAATTTTTCCTTTTGATCAGCATTTAACATATCCATTATTTTTCGATCTGTAACTTCCGCTAGAGCTTTAAGATTTTCCATTTTAGCTTCTTGGGGTACTTCAGCTTTTATTAGCATACCTTGAGTTCTAATATTTTCACTTAGGATATTAGAAATTGCGATCACTTGAAGTTCATCTAGATTAAGTGGTGACTTGATTTGCTCTATTATTTTAGCAACAGTAACTTCAACCGGAATTTCTTTAGGTTTTTCAGGTGTTCGCTGTTCTTGCATACCACTATTCATTCCGCGGTTATTACCGCCACCGTTGCCAAATCCTCCATTTCCAAATTGCGCTGAAACTTCGTTTGAACTCAATAATACGACTATAAGTATTAAAAATGCCTTTTTAAAATTCATGATTAGGTTTTTTATTAGATTAACAATAATTTAAAAAAGTTATGCAGGTTCTCCATATAAATCAAATTCTGTAGCCTCAATAATTTTGATCATCACAAATTCACCAGTTTTCACATAATGTTTTGAAGCGTCAATTAAAACTTCATTATCAACATCCGGACTGTCAAATTCTGTTCTACCTACAAAGTGACCGCCCTCTTTTCTGTCAATAATACATTTAAAAGTTTGACCTACTTTTTCTTGGTTTAAATCCCAAGAAATTTGAGACTGAAGTTCCATAATTTCGTTAGCACGATCTTGTTTTACATTGGCTGGAATATCATCTTCAAGTAAGTATGCATGAGTGTTTTCTTCATGCGAATATGCAAAACATCCCATTCGATCAAATTTCATCTCTTGAACAAATTCCTTCAAAATATTGAAGTCTTCTTGAGTTTCTCCGGGATAACCTACTATTAATGTAGTACGTATTGCCATTCCAGGAACGGCTGCACGAAACTCTTTTAGTAATTTTGTGGTTTTAAGTTGTGTTGTTCCCCTGCGCATTGATTTCAAAATAGAATCAGAAATGTGCTGTAATGGGATGTCTAAATAATTACAAATCTTAGGCTCTCGCTTCATTATTTCTAAAACATCCATTGGGAAACCTGTAGGGAAAGCATAGTGCAAACGTATCCATTCTATTCCTTCCACTTTCACTAATGCTTCTAGTAATTCAGCTAGAGCTCTCTTTTTATAAATGTCTAAACCATAATAAGTCAAATCTTGCGCAATTAAAATTAATTCTTTCACACCATTTTTAGCAAGACCTTCTGATTCTTTTACTAATTTTTCAATTGTTTGAGATACATTCTTACCTCTCATTAAAGGAATGGCACAAAAACTACAAGGTCTATCACAACCTTCAGAAATTTTTAAATAAGCATAATTTTTGGGAGTAGTTGTCAAACGTTCACCTAATAATTCATGTTTATAATCAGCTCCTAAAGCTTTCAATAATGCGGGTAATTCTGTTGTTCCAAAAAATTGATCAACATTAGGGATTTCTTTTTCTAAATCTGGTTTATATCGCTCTGATAAACAGCCTGTCACAAATACCTTGTCTACTAATCCTCTTTCTTTTTTATCGGCATATTCCAGAATCATATTTACTGATTCTGCCTTAGCATTGTCTATAAATCCGCAGGTATTAATTACTATGATATTACCTTCCTCGGCTTCTGGAGCTTCATGGGTAACATCTTTCCCGCTTGCGCGAAGTTGACCCATAAGCACTTCACTATCATATACATTCTTTGAACACCCAAGAGTGATCACGTTAATTTTATTCTTCTTTAAAGACTTAGTTCTCATAACATTATTTTCCCTATAATATGGGAATTTTGCAAAATTACAATATTTATTTTAACTGAACTTGTTTCCGATTCTATTAATTTTCTAATGAGTTTTTTAGAGAATGTAATAGTGTTGGGATTTTAGTGGGAATAAATCAAAAAAAATCCGTTTCATATTGAAACAGATTTTGATTTGATTTATTCGAGTTCTTATAATTCAAATAATAGAGTTAACGATAGATTATTATTTATACCTGCAATTCTAGCGCCGTCAGTAAATCCTTGACCAAAAAATCCTTGCTGTGAAATTCTTTTGGCATAAGAGTATGCTAAGTCAATTTTTGTTGATCCAAAATTATATCCTAAACCAGTTGAATACCCAGTCAAATCACCTATCGTTATTCCGTTCTTGTAAGGACTTTGTTCGTAACGATAACCACCTCTTAAACTTAGGGCTTTAATTCTATATTCGGCTCCTATTCTAAGCTCACCAGTATTATCAAGTACATTATTTATTGCGTTATTAACTCCATCGAAGCCAGATCTCAATTTAATATTGCTGTAATCTTTAATAGCATAATCGATGCTTATTAAGCCTGACTTACCAAAAATATAAGCTAAACTTCCAGTTATTTTACTTGGTGTTTGCAGTCTATAAGTTTCATAGATGTTAACTACTTGAGGATCTACAGTGTCAATAACATCATCCGCACCTTCCGCACTGCTTGATACAACAAGTCTTTGTGATAATTCATCATTTAAATTATACCAAGTTGACGACTCGTATGCAAGTCCTAAACGAAATTCATCTGATACTTTTGCTATTGCACCCACTTGAAATGAGAATCCGTTTCCATACGTGTAAAGTGTATTGTCAAATAATACAGTAGATACGGTATAATCACTAGTAAGAGGGGCATCATTTTCTTCATAAAATCTAGAAGTCTTTCGCAAATCAGTAAAATGCGAATTTAAATTTACACCTATAAATAACCTATCATCGTACGATGTAGCTGCGTTAAATGACAATTTACCATTATAACCAACACTGTTGACCGTATTTTCTTGAAAAAAGGTTCCGCCAGCAGGGACAAGTGATGAGTAGGCACTGTTTGGATTATTTACATCAACTGCATCAATAATAAATCCTTGATCAAAGAAACCGATCATTGCTTGCTGAGCAGCGAAGCCGCTTAAATTTCTAAATTGATTGTTTGGTAGGTTGGTTCCCAAAAAGGAATACAATTGAGATATCGACTCACCATCTTCCCTATTTACAAATTGTTGGGGAACTGGTGATCCGTTATTGCCAGTATTTGCATAACTTAAAAAGTATCGATCAATAGAATTATTTGGATTTGTTCCTGCTGAAAATAATCTATTATCAAAATTATTTGTGTTTTCATAGTTAACACCAACCGAGATTTTTTTCCATTTACTCTTTCCTCTCGTATTAAATACAAAGAGTGCCCCAGCTTGATTTAAATCAAATGAATTTTGTTTATCAGTACTAGTTGTGCCAAAATAATTAGAATTATTTTTAGTATTAAAACTACTTAATGTTAGTCCTAACTGGTTGTTTGAAAAAACAGCAGAACCTGCAGGGTTAACATTAATAGAAGATAAATCTCCACCAAGTGCACCAAAAGCGCCACCCATTGCTCTAAATCTGGCTGTTCCTGTTAAATTATCTTGTGAATAGAGTAGGGCATCTGATATTTCTTGAGCTTGCCCAATGGCACACGTTAAACTTATAGTTACTAGAAATAAGTATTTTTTCATATCTGTAATTTTTACTTTTTATTTGCGATGCCTAAGTATAATTAGGCAGCAGTATGTATCGGTCGTTTTTATTGCTGAAAGAAAAGGTTATTCAATAAAAATTGAACATTTTTTTTTATCTACGCGGGTTGTAAATTCAAGTATACGTTATAAATTTAGATTTCTGGATTATATCACTTTAAAATTAGCATATTGAAACGCACAGTGATGATAAAATTATTCGGGTATTAACCTCTACCACCTCTGCTACCACCACCACCACCTCTGCTACCACCACCGCCGCCACCTGATGATCTTCCACCGCCTCCGCCTCCGCCAAAGTTTCCACCACCACTAGATCTACCGCTCGAACTTGGACTAACTGATCTTGAGCTACTACCATTATTTGACGGGCTGTAAGATCTGGAAGAATTATTTTGGAAACGGCCATTGTTAGAATTACCTCGTCTTGGAGCACTTTGCGCATTACTACGTGATTGCGATTGGTTTCTTGAAAAAGTAGGACTTGCTCTATTCATGCCATCGTAAGAACTTCTTCTATAATTAGAATTTTGTCTACCATTACCATCAAATGATCTTCTGCTTATTGAATTACCTTGAGATCTATTAACGGAACCATCAGTTCTTGCATTACTTCTGGAATCGTTGTAGTTAGAACCTCTTCTGCCAGAGTTGTACGAATATGATCTATTATTAAAATTAGAGTAACCAAAATTGTTTCCATAAAAGTTATTAAAACCAAAACCTAAACCAAGACCAAAACCACCGTTCCACCCCCAACCAAAATTGTTCATTCCAAAACCACCAAAACCACCAAAACCACCAAAACCACCGTTCCATCCCCAACCAAAATTGTTCATTCCGAAACCACCAAAACCACCAAAACCGCCGAAACCGCCATTCCAGCCCCAATTGTTCATTCCCCAACCCCAATTATTCATTCCCCAATTGTTATCGTAAACATTAATGCTTACACCTTGCGGATTACTTCCCCATCCTGGTTGGCCAAACTCATCATTCTGTTGAGTTGAATCATCAATATTGTATCTATAATCATCAACGTTTGTGAAAATTTCATCCGTTCCGTTATCTCTTTGCAAAGATCCAAAGTAGTTTTCGTACTGATTTGTATTATTACGATTGTTATTTTCAGCGGCTTGAGGTAAGGCGCTGCCATAAATCCCATCAGAATCATAGTAAGAACTATTTTGATAAGATCCACAAGATGTAACAAGAATACTTATAATTCCAACTAAGTAGAATAGGGAAGTATTTGAGAGGGGGCGAGTATATGTTTTCATATCTATGAGTTTTTTTTTAGTTCTACAGTACAAAAATAGTTAGTTTTGCACAACTATAAAGTTAAAATTATCAAAACAAAATTTGTGCCAAACTATTCGATATGGGTAAGAACTTAATTACTAGAACAGAGGATTATTCTAAATGGTATAACGAGCTGGTTGTCAAAGCTGATTTAGCCGAAAATTCAGGTGTGAGAGGTTGTATGGTTATCAAGCCTTATGGCTATGCGATATGGGAAAAAATGCAAGCTGAGCTTGATCGAATGTTTAAAGAAACAGGACATCAAAATGCTTATTTTCCTTTGTTTGTTCCAAAAAGTATGTTTGAAGCTGAAGAAAAAAATGCGGAAGGATTTGCGAAAGAATGTGCTATTGTAACACACTATAGGTTGAAAAATGACCCAGATAAGCCTGGAAAATTAATGGTTGACCCAAATGCAAAATTAGAAGAGGAACTAATAGTTCGTCCTACAAGTGAAGCAATTATTTGGTCGACATATAAAGGATGGGTTCAATCTTACAGAGATTTACCACTTCTTATCAATCAATGGGCTAATGTAGTGCGTTGGGAAATGAGAACGAGATTATTTTTGCGTACAGCAGAATTTTTATGGCAAGAAGGTCATACTGCTCACGCAACTAAAGCTGAGGCTATAGAAGAGTCAGAAAAAATGATGAACGTATATGCTGATTTTGCTCAAAATTTCATGGCAATACCAGTTGTAAAAGGCATAAAAACAGAAACGGAGCGATTTGCTGGAGCAGAAGAAACATATTGTATTGAGGCATTGATGCAGGATGGAAAAGCGCTACAAGCCGGAACCTCGCACTTTTTAGGTCAGAATTTTGCAAAAGCTTTTGATGTAAAGTTTGCTACTGCCGAAGGGAAGCAAGAATATGTTTGGGGAACATCATGGGGAGTGTCAACTCGTTTAATGGGAGCTTTAGTGATGACACATTCGGATGATCAAGGTTTGGTTTTACCGCCTAATCTCGCACCTATACAAGTTGTAATTGTACCTATTTATAAATCAGATGAGCAGTTAATCGCTATTTCAACTGAGGTCGCTGTACTGATCGCGGCGCTACGAAAACTAAATATTTCTGTCAAATTTGATGATAGGACTACTCAAAAACCAGGCTTTAAGTTTGCTGAGTGGGAATTAAAAGGAGTTCCTATTCGAGTTGCTGTAGGTCCAAAAGATCTAGAAAATGGAACTTTTGAAATTGCTAGAAGAGACACGCTCACTAAAGAAACCGTTTTAAAAGATGGGATTGTTTCGCATATTAGTGATTTGTTAGAAAAAATGCAAAACGATATGTTTTCAAAAGCTCTAAATTATCGAGATGCTCATATTACTGAGGTAAATAATTTTGAAGAATTTAAAGCCGTTTTAGATAGTAAAGCAGGTTTCGTATCAGCACATTGGGATGGAACAGCGGCAACCGAAGAAAAGATTAAGGAATTGACAAAAGCAACCATTAGATGCATTCCATTAAACAGAGTTTTAGAGGTGGGAAGCTGCGTTTTGACTGGGCAAACTTCAGTAGGAAGAGTGCTATTTGCAAAGGCATATTAAAAAATTATTTTTTTTTTCTAGTAAGGTATTGCACGTTTCAAAAATAGTTGTATTTTTGCATCCGCATTAGAGAAGCAGGCCCGTTCGTCTATCGGTTAGGACGCATGGTTTTCATCCATGTAAGAGCGGTTCGATTCCGCTACGGGCTACAAATTAAATGTTCAATTTTTATATTGAGAAAACTTAGGGGATAATGGTCCGTTCGTCTAGGGGTTAGGACGCCAAGCTTTCGTCTTGGTAACAGGGGTTCGATTCCCTTACGGACTACAAAAAATTAATAAAAGAAAAAAAGCAATAAAATGGCAAATCATAAATCAGCTCTAAAGAGAATCAGAACTAACGAAAAGAGAAGAGTATTAAACAGATACCAACATAAAACTACTCGTAACGCTATAAAAGCATTAAGAATAGCTACTGATAAAACAGATGCTACAGCTAAATTGTCAAACGTGATTTCTATGATTGATAAATTAGCAAAGAAGAATATTATCCACGATAACAAAGCTTCTAACTTAAAATCTAAATTGACTAAGCACGTAGCTAAATTGTAATTTAAGTTTTTTTGAATAAAAATAAAGCTCTCATTTATACTGAGGGCTTTTTTTTGTCCAATTATTTAAAATTTAACTTTTTTTCAAGATACTCAAGCATTGATTTCGTAATTGGTTTTGGTAAAAAATCAATAACCATTGGATAGCTTTTAGATCTTTCTAGTTCTTTTGGATCAATTGAGGAGGAAAGAATTACAACTTTTATATCATTAAATACAAAAAATTCAGGATCGAGGAAATAATCTAAAAATTCCCAGCCACCCATTACAGGCATATTTAAATCTAAAAATATGAGCTGTGGTTGTATTAATAATTCATTTTCATTCGCATTATTTTTAATTTTATTAAAGTATTCTATTGCTTGCTCTCCATTTTGCAATGTAATTGTTTCTTTAGAAAATGAAGCCCTACTAATAACTTTCTTACATAACATTAGCGTGATGGGATCATCATCGATACAAATTATTTGGTTCAGCATATTAATTCTTTTTAAAAGTTAACGTAAACATAGTGCCTTTATTGACTTCACTTTCAATTTCAATTGTTCCACCCATAGTTTCAACTTGAGATTTTACAAGGTACAATCCTAAACCTTTACTGTCAGGATAATTATGAAAACGTTGATAAAGTCCAAAAATTTTATCTTTATGTCGCTTTAAATCAATCCCTATTCCATTGTCTCTGAAGGTCAGTACAACATTGTCATTCACTTCAAGAATTGCAATTTCAATGATTATGTTTTTGTTTTGGGATCTATATTTGATAGAATTTGTCAATAGATTTAGCAGTATACTTTCGATATAAGCATTATTCACATATATTGTGGCAGTTTTTTCGAAATTAAATGTGATTATAGGATTGTATAGTTTTATTTGAGAATCAAGTTGATTTAAAACATTCTCAAAAATTCTTAAAAACACTATATCTTCTTTCTGTATTGATGGATTATCTCTGATAATTATAACTTTCACCAAGTCATTTATTGTATCATTTAATAAATGTGTTGATTTATTGAAGCCTACTAATATTTCACTTAATTCTTCATCTTCAATTGGGGTATCTTCAACAAGATTTAATAGTCCTATAAGATTCGATAGAGGTGCCCGTAAATTATGTGACGTAATATAAGAAAATTGCTTAAGATCCTTATTATTTTGGGTTAGCTCTCTAATTAATTGTTCTTTTTCTTTCTCAAGTTTTTTTTCTTCCGAGACATCTCTTTGAATAGAGAGCCAATGAGAAAGTTCGTTATCGCTATTGTAAATGGGTATCATAGAGAAACGTACCCAAAATTCGTCTCTATTTTTTTTATAACTTATGGTCTCCACTACACACTCTTCCTTATTTTTCAGCGCAGCCATAAATTTTAAGTATTCCTTTTCGTCTGATTTAGGTCCCATAAAAATAGTTGGTGTTTGTCCTAAAACTTCCTTACTGGTAAATCCGGACATGGCAGAGAAAGCAGGATTTGTATATATTATTTTTGGGGTTAAATAATTGTTCTGATTGGGTTCAATGATAATAATTGCATCTTTTGACTGTGTAATAACAGTCTCAAGTAATTTAAGACGCAATTCTTCTTCTTTTTGTTTTGTAATATCTTGTATGGCTCCAATCATTCTTACTGCTTTACCTTCATCATCTAAAAGTAAAAAACCCCTATCAAGTACATATTTATAGCTATTATCGGCGCATTTAAAGCGATATTGATCTTGCCAATTTTCTGTTTTTTGTTCGATAAAAGAATAAAGTTTAATAGACATTTTGATGCTGTCTTCGGGATGAATTTTATCAAACCACCAGTTGGCGTCATTGTCAACCTCCTCTTGCGAATAACCAAAAACACTATCAATACCTTTATTCCAGATAAAGCTATTTTCTTGAATTTTCCAATCCCATATAGTATCACTGGTCGCTTTTGCAACAATATCAAATTTTTCATTTGATTCTTTTATTTCCTTATTTGTATTTTTTAGTTTTTGGAAAATAGCAATGTTTCTATTATCATTTTTGGAAAGAATTAGTTTAAAAATAGAACCTGTGGCTACCACAAATAAGAGATCTTTAATAAAGCTATAAAAAACACTATTATCAGCAGAAATATATTGTTGCAATATCTTGTAACTCATAATAGCTACGAACAACGAAATGAGGATATAGGTTATGACTACTTGGTTTGTTTTACTTTTCATTACTCAAATGTAAATAATTAATGTCAAAAAAATAAATATCAGCCATAACTTATTTTTTAAGTATGATTTATATTTCAATACGTTGATTAAAAAGCCTTAAAATAGCGAAACAAATAGCTATGCGTTATTTATTTAAAAAAAAATTGTACATTTGCGCCCATTAAAAAACACAGATGGAATCTATAAGAAATATTGCAATTATTGCCCACGTCGATCACGGTAAAACAACTTTGGTTGATAAAATTATGTATCATTGTCAGTTATTTCGTGACAACGAAAACACAGGTGACTTAATCCTTGATAACAACGATTTAGAGCGTGAAAGAGGTATTACCATTACTTCTAAAAATGTTTCTGTTCAATACAAAGGAACAAAAATTAATATTATAGATACTCCTGGTCACGCGGATTTTGGTGGTGAAGTAGAGCGCGTACTAAACATGGCTGACGGAGTTTGTCTTTTAGTTGATGCTTTTGAAGGCCCAATGCCACAGACACGTTTTGTATTACAAAAAGCTATTGATTTAGGATTAAAACCTTGTGTTGTAATAAACAAGGTAGATAAGGAAAACTGTACTCCAGAAGAAGTTCATGAAAAAGTATTCGACTTAATGTTTGAATTAGGTGCTGAGGAATGGCAGTTAGATTTTCCTACTGTTTACGGTTCAGCTAAAAATAACTGGATGTCTGATCATTGGGAAAACGTAACTGATAATGTTGAAGCATTGTTAGATATGGTTATCGAACATGTACCGGCTCCTAAAGTTTCTGAAGGAACTCCGCAAATGTTGATTACTTCTTTAGACTTTTCAGCCTTTACAGGTCGTATTGCTATTGGTCGTTTAGAACGAGGTGTCTTGAAAGAAGGTATGCCAATCTCTTTAGTAAAAAGAGACGGTGCAACAACTAAATCTAGAATTAAAGAACTTCATACTTTTGAAGGTTTGGGTCGTAAGAAAGTTCAAGAGGTAATTGCAGGCGATATTTGCGCTATTGTTGGAGTAGAAGGTTTTGAAATTGGAGATACTATCGCTGATTTTGAAAATCCAGAAGCTTTAAAATCAATTGCTATTGATGAGCCTACAATGAGCATGTTGTTTACTATTAATGACTCCCCTTTCTTTGGTAAAGAAGGAAAATTTGTAACTTCTCGTCATATTAGAGATAGATTGACAAAAGAATTAGAGAAAAATTTAGCCATGAAAATGGGTGAAACTGATTCTGCTGATAAGTTTATGGTTTTTGGTCGTGGCGTACTTCACTTATCGGTTCTTATCGAGACTATGAGAAGAGAAGGTTATGAATTACAAATTGGTCAACCACAAGTTATTATCAAAGAAATAGATGGTAAGAAATGTGAGCCAATTGAAGAATTAACTATTGATTTACCGGATAATCTTTCAGGTCGAGCGGTAGAGTTTGTTACGATGCGTAAAGGAGAAATGCTGAGTATGGAAACAAAAGGGGAACGTATGGTTGTAAAATTTAATATTCCATCACGTGGAATTATTGGATTACGTAATCAATTGCTTACTGCAACAGCTG